>Ga0074199_1002047_pt1 | contig 13928 bp, 10 predicted proteins | sample EPASupsiteSAE347_FD_64528 | JGI IMG/M metagenome (GOLD analysis project Ga0074199, IMG submission 64528) | Bioremediated contaminated groundwater from EPA Superfund site, New Mexico - Sample SAE3-47 | ecosystem: Environmental > Aquatic > Deep subsurface > Groundwater > Contaminated ...
TGGACTATGAGACGCCTGACCAGCGCTATCGTTCGTTCCAGGCTAAGGATTTGGCAGCGTAAATGAACACCTTATTCTTTCCCTGTTTTTGGTCTTGATTCCAGGGCTCAGCATATCTTAGGTAAAGTCAATGACTCCAATTGAACTTCTAAAGAAAACCAAGCTCCGATTCCCTATTGTCTGGGATTGGGTTGAAGACATAAATGGTGCTTTGATAAAGGGATGTCGCTCGCATTATTTAGAGAATATTAAAAATAAAATTACATCGTCTTCAGAAAGTACAAATATTACATTTAAATACGCTAGGGAGGATGATGTTGGGATTATAGTAAAGTTCCTTAATTCTCTTTCTCCTGAGGATTGTTTTCATTTCAAACCTTTTCCATTTACGCCAGAATCTATTCTTCATGTTGTTACATGTGGTACTTATCAAGTGTACTTGGCTATGTTTGGTAAAGAGTTGGTTGGACTTTTCTTCCTTAGGTTTTTTATAAATCGTCAATGTTATTTAGGATTTGCTGTCAATAGTTCTTATCGGGGGAAGGGTATAGGTAAAAAAATGATCGAAACAATGGCTAGTGCCGTAAAAGATTCTGGATTTCAGCTTATGTCAACAGTCTGCGCTGATAACCAAGCTTCAATCAAAGCTCATATGGCAGCTGCCCGATTCGAAATTGTGGATCGTCTGTCTTCTAATGAAATTGTTCTCAGGTTGAAAGGCTGAAAAAGCATGAAAAGTCCAACATTTGAAAATTTACTGTCCTTATCGATTCATGGTGGGAATTTTGATACTTTTTACAAGGGCCGTGTCGCCCTCTATGCCCTGCTTCAGGAAATGGGCATTGGGAAGGGCGATCAGGTGCTGATGCCCGCCTATACTTGCGTCGTAGTTCCCAACGCTGTCTTGTATCTTGGCGCGGAACCCATTTATGCCGATATCGAGCTTTCCTCTTTCTCGACGAATTCCGCGCCGGTCGAAAACGCTCTTTCAGAACGAACAAAAGCTGTACTCTGCCAAAATACGTATGGCCTTTCCGCACATGTCGACGAGATTGTCTCGCTCTGTCGGGCTCAAGGCATAAAAACGATCGAAGATTGCACCCATGGCTTCGGCGGGACCTATAAGGGCAAGCCCAATGGCTCCTGGTGTGACGCGGCTTTCTATTCAAGCCAGTGGAATAAGCCCTTCTCCACGGGCGTTGGCGGCTATGCCCTCGTGAACGATCCGGAACTCGCGCCCAAGGTAGCCGAATTCTGCGCTTCACTCCCCCAGCCTTCGATAAAGACGCAAATAATGCTCATGGTCCTTATGCGGGTGCGCTCTCTCATAAGTCCGGCGACGTATTATTCCTTCGTTAGAGCGTATCGATACTTGAGCAAAAGAAACCTTGTCACCGGTTCATCCTCCGGCGAGGAGCTTGAAGGTATCGAAATGCCCAAGGATTACCTTCTTGGTATGTCGCCTGTCCAGAAGCGCGCGGCCGTGCGGGCGTTGAAAAAGCTGCCTGCGGTGAACGCGCTCAGGAAAGCGAATGGCGCGCTCTATACGGAGTATCTGGCCGAATCAGGATTCAATCATGTGGCGCCCGAACTTCATCCGGATCACCTTTTCCTTAAATATCCGCTCCTCGTGCATGATCGCGAAACGTTCATGAAAAAGGCCGAGGAAGCGCGCATCCCCTTGGGTGACTGGTTTCGCTCGCCCCTGCATCCTGTCGAAGGGAATTTAAGCAAGTGGGGCTTCGAGCCCGAGCGCTACCCCAACGCGGTGTTCGCAGCGGCCCATGTGGTCAACCTGCCGACCGATACGAAAAAGCCGGAACGGGTGCTGGAATTCGTGGACAGGAACAGGGATCTCATTTTCGATGCGACGCTCGATGGGCGTCTGCCTTGAGCGATAAGGAAGGAAATATGGCCGGTGTTATGCAATGGAAAGTCCAACTCTTCAAACTCAATTACGATCAGCGCGAATACGATGCCGTCATGGATACTCTCAAATCGGGCTGGATCACCATGGGCCAGCGGACGCTCGATTTTGAGGAAGCCTATGCCGCCGAGCTGGGCGAAGGCTCGAAATGTCTCGCGGTGGCGAACGGGACCGCGGCCCTGCATATCGCGGTGCTCGCCTGTGGCGTAAGGCCGGGCGACGAAGTGATCGTGCCCTCGCTCACGTTTATCGCGGACTTGAATTCCGTGCGCGTGTCGGGCGGCGAAGTGGTGCTTGGCGACGTGACCTCGCTCCAGGACTGGGCCATGGACCCCGTCGACATCGAGCGCAAGATTACGCCCAAAACAAAGGCCGTCATGATCGTCCACTATGCGGGGTACGCCTGCGACATGGACGCGATCGTCGACATCTGCAGGCGGCACAAGCTCGCCCTCATCGAAGACTGCGCGCACTCCAACGGCGGAACCTACAGGGGCCGCAAGCTGGGCACCTTCGGCGATGTCTCGGCCTGGAGCTTCTTTTCCAACAAAAACCTCGCCGTGGGCGAAGGCGGCATGGTCGCCACGCGCAGCGAATCGCTGTTCGTGAAATGCAAGAACCTGCGCTCGCACGGCATGACCGTGGCCAGCTTCGACCGCATGAAAGGCCGCGCCGCGACCTACGACGTGCTCGAACCCGGCTTCAATTACCGCATCGACGAAGTGCGCGCCTCGCTCGGCCTCGTGCAGCTCGCCAAACTGCCCCAGGCGAACGCCGCGAGATCGGCGCTCGTGGCCCGGTATTTCGCGCGCCTCGACGCCATGTCGGAATACCTGAGCGTCCCTTTCCGCCACTACAACCGCGGCACGCCCACCTATCACATCATGCCTGTCCTCCTGGACGAGCGCGTCGACAGGGCGGCCCTCATCGAATCCATGAAAGAAGACGGTATCCAGACTTCGATCCACTACCCTTCCATCCAGAGCTTCACCGCGTATAAGGGGGTGGGTTCTGGTGTAGGCCCTGGTGTGGGTTTTGGCGTGGGTTCTGGTGTGGGCTCTGGTGTGGGCTCTGGTGTGGGTTCTGGTGTGGGCCCGACGCCCAAGAGCCAGTACATAAGCGAACACGAACTCACCCTACCCCTGTACCCCACGATGACGGCCGCGGAGGTCGATCTCGTGTGCGATTCGCTTGCGAGGGGGGTTGGTAAGGGGGTCTGACCCCATTTATTAACTTTTTATGGAACTCCCAGGAAAGCCAACCAGTTGGCCTCGTTGATCACATGAAACGGCGCCTCCGGATATGCAGCCGCCCATGCCGGCGGTATCCTCGCGCTTTTTGCCCCGATTTTATTTCCCATGCCCCAAGGCCGCCGCTACTCTCTTCAATGAGGTCGATCTTCGATCCCGCATGGGTTCGCCAGAACCGTGAATCCACCCGCGTGCGTGTATGAAAGTGCAACTTCCGGCGTTCCGCGACGAGGAAGTTCTCCCATAGTCTGCCTCCGTCGTCCCGCTGCGCCAGAGGCTTAAAGTTGTCGATCACGGCGTTCCTTAGGCCAGTATCGTAGAAATAGATCTTATCCTTCTTGGTGATCTCGTTGCGCAGGTTTGCCGAATATCCCTGGGACCTGAACAGGATAAATGCCTTTTCGAGAAGGTCGACATAGCGGATGACCGTATCCTTGCTCATCCCTAACGCCGTGCCCAGTTCCGTGAACGAAACCTCACTCCCCGTCTGGAACGCGAGGAGACGGACGAGATCGCGTATCTTCCTTTCGTGTCGGATGCCACCCAATGACAGAATATCCTTGTAAAGATAGTTGTTCGCCAGTTCGGCCAGAGCATCGGCTTTTTCCGCGGAATCAGGAAAACCGATCAATCCGGGATACATGCCATAGACGATGAACTCTTCCCGCTTTCGAGAAAGTTCGAAGGGGGTGAGCGTCGAAGCCCATTCCGCCACGCCCAACGGAAGAAGGGTCATGCTTCGCGTCCGGCCGGTGAGCGGCTCGCCTGTTTTTTGCGCGAGTTCGAATGACGAGCTGCCTGTCGCAATAATGCGCAGCTTCGGTATGCCATCGTGCAGTATTTTCAGGTTGAGTCCGATGTCGGGAACCCTCTGCGCCTCGTCGATGAACAACAGGTCCCGCCCCTGAACCAGGGTCGATAGTTTCGCGAGATCGCCCTGGGACAAAGCCTCCCTGACGGGATATTCGTCCGCGTTGAGGCTGACGACCTTTCCCGCATACCCAGACAACGCGGCCTGTATCAGGGTTGTCTTCCCGGCCTGTCGTGGCCCGTAGAGGATGAGTATCCGTACCGGCGAATCGAGCCATTCCCGTACCGCTTTTTCCAAAAACCGGGGTCTGACCCCATTTATTAACTTTTCAATTCTGTAAAAATTCGGAGTACTCATGGATTCTGTTCTGGATTTGATAGGCCGCAATGTCGGGCTTTTCCCCGCCGATGTCGCGGCGCACGAAAGAGAACTCTCCGCGATCGTAAAATCCTCGCGCTTCCTGGTCATCGGGGGCGCAGGCTCGATCGGCCAGGCCGTGACGCGCGAGATATTCAGGCGCGATCCCGGGCTGTTGCATGTCGTCGACATAAGCGAAAACAACATGGTGGAACTGGTGCGCGACCTGCGCTCGTCCATCGGCTACACATCGGGAGAATTCGCCACCTTCGCCATCGACGCGGGGTCCGACATCTTCGATGCCTTCATGGAGAACGGCCCCGGCTACGATTATGTCCTCAATCTCTCGGCCCTCAAGCACGTCAGGTCCGAAAAAGATCCGTACACGCTCATGCGCATGGTCGACGTGAACGTCTTCAACACCGACAGAACCATGCAACAGGCCGCTTCCCGGGGGGCGAAGAAGTATTTCTGCGTGTCCACCGACAAGGCCGCCAACCCCGTGAACATGATGGGCGCGTCCAAGCGCATCATGGAATATTTCCTTATGCGACGGAGCCTCGAACTGCCCGTATCCACGGCCCGCTTCGCCAATGTCGCATTCTCCGACGGAAGCCTCCTTTATGGCTTCAATCGCCGCATGGAAAAGGAACAGCCCCTCGCCGCGCCCAACGATGTGCGTCGCTATTTCGTCACCCCCGCGGAATCGGGCGAACTCTGCCTCATGTCCGCGCTTCTTGGCGAAAACCGCGACCTCTTTTTCCCCAAACTCGACGCGGCGGCGAATCTTATCACCTTCTCGGAGATCGCGGAGCGTTTTTTACGGGCTCGCGGCTACGAGCCGGTGGAGTGCGCAAGCGAGGGCGAGGCCCGCGCCCGGGTGGGTGAGTTGAAGGCGCGGGGCAAGTGGCCGGTTTTCTTTTTCGCCAGCGATACGACGGGCGAAAAGGATTTCGAGGAGTTCTATACCGACGGCGAAACGCTCGACATGGACCGCTTCGAGTCGGTCGGCGTCATTAAAAACGGGCCCGGCTACGATGCGGTCGCGGTCGCGCGCTTCGAATCCGGCATCCGCGACATGCGAAAACGCGGGCGCTGGACCAGGGGCGAACTTATCGACCTTTTCAACGCGACCATCCCCGAGTTTGCGCACAGGGAAACGGGGAAATTTTTGGACGGTAAAATGTAGGGGGTCTGGGGTCTGACCCCATTTATTAACTTTTATAAGGAGCCCTATGCTCATTCGCATCTTCGACATCATTTTTTCCCTCGTCGCCATGCTTTTCCTCTTCCCTTTCATGATCCCTGTCATGATCGGGTTAAAGTTCACGGGCGAGCATTACATATTCTACCTGCAGCCGCGCGTAGGTTCCGGCGGGCGCGACTTCAACGTGTTCAAGTTCGCCACGATGCTCAAGGACAGCCCCAATCTGCCCGGCGGCGTCCTCACACAGAAAAACGATCCGCGCATCCTGCCCATGGGCAATTTCCTGCGCAAAACCAAGATCAACGAACTTCCGCAGCTTGCCAACATATTTCTCGGACAGATGAGCTTCGTCGGCCCCAGGCCGCAGGCGCGACGCCATTACGAGCTGTATTCCACCGTCGTGCGCGCCGCCATCGATGCGGTTCCGCCGGGGCTCACCGGCATCGGATCGGTCGTGTTTCGCGACGAGGAAGCGATCCTGGACGAAGTTCCGGGCGACCGCGATCATTTCCACGACACGATCGTGGCCCCCTACAAGGGCGAACTCGAAGTGTGGTGGACCGCTCACCGGACGCTCGGCAATTATTTCAAGCTGGTATTTCTTACCGCCTGGACGCTTGTTCGCCCCCGGACAAAGCTCTGGAAAACATGGTTCAGAGGGCTGCCCGAGGCGCCGGCGGAGCTTGTAGGAGTAGGGGTCTGACCCCAATTATTAACTTTGCGAGGGTAGGGGTCTGACCCCAATTATTAACTTTTTGCCTCGGCATTGAATCGCCGGTCGATTCTTCGCGCGTATGCATAGCGGACGCGGGACAAAAAAGCAAAGCGGTGCTGGTCAACCTTTGGGGGCTGGCCACCTTTGGCTGTGGCTAGCCAACTCCGGCTACGCCGGGATCATCAAGGCGTACTAAGGCCACATCCGGCCGCTCTTCGGCACTCGCCGGCAGGACCCTGCGCCAAGGTGCCAGCGCTATGTCGCGATTGCCGCGGACGAATCGTGTCGGTCTCTATCACGTCATCAACAGAGGTGTCGAGAAGCGGTTGATCTTTCTTGACGATCCCGATTATCGGCGATTTTTGAGCCTCGTCGCCGACCAGAAAGCGGCATTCGATTTCGAGGTCGTCGCGTACTGTCTGATGCCGAATCATTATCATCTGCTGCTCGAGATGCGGGCCGAGAATTTGTCATCCGTGTTCAAGCGCCTGGGCCAGGGCTATACGCAATATTTCAACAGGAAATACGATCGCGTCGGTCCCCTGTGGCAGAGCCGTTTCAAATCCTGGTTTGTGTATGATGAAACGTATCTTCGCGCTCTCGTCAAATATATCGAGTGCAACCCCATCAAAGCCGGCCTGGCATCGCGGATTGGCGAATACCCCTGGGCGAGCTCAACCACGGAAGATCCCTCGCTCAGCCCGGACGATATCGCTCAGCTGACTGAGTTTTTCAACACGAAGTTCCTGCCGCAGGCCGAATTCCCGACGCCCGCCATGCGAAAAACGCTCCCACAGCACTTTCTTCTCGCGAAGTTGGCGCGAAAACGCAATGGGAGTGGTAGTAATGGTAACAATGGTAACAGTGGTATGAAATGCGCGGCCCGCGATCAGGCCATCGAAACCGCCCTTCGCGACGGCTACAGCCAGGTGCAGATCGCCCGCTACCTTGGCCTCAGCCCCGCAGCCATCTCCAAGCGCGTTAAGTTAATAAACGGGGTCAGACCCCCAGACCCCGCTAAGTTAATAAACGGGGTCAGACCCCGCTAGGAACCAATGAGAAAACTATCTTCGCTTCTCGTCACTGGCGGCTCGGGCTTCATAGGCTCGAACTTCCTCCATTGGCTCTTCAAACGGGATGACTTCCGCGGGCGCGTCGTCAATCTGGACGCGCTCACCTATGCGGGGAACCCCGAAAACCTGGCCGGCGTCGAAAAAGAGTTTGGAGGCACCCGCTACTTCTTCGCGAAGGGCGATATCTGCGACCGGGCTTTTGTAGAGAAAGTATTTGTGGAATACGGCATCGACACGGTGGTCCACTTCGCCGCGGAAAGCCATGTGGACCGCTCCATTCTGGGGCCCGAAACCTTCATAAAGACGAACGTTTTCGGCACCTACACGCTTCTCGATGTCGCCAGAAAGTCGTGGGAGAGCCGCGACGACGTGCTTTTTCACCACGTGAGCACGGACGAGGTGTACGGCTCCCTTGGCGGTTCGGGCTTTTTCACCGAGTCCACACCCTACGACCCGAGGTCGCCCTATTCGGCGAGCAAAGCATCGAGCGACCATCTGGCGAAGGCGTACCACCACACGTACGGGCTCCCCGTCACTGTCTCGAATTGCTCCAACAACTACGGACCTTACCAGTTTCCCGAAAAACTCATCCCTCTCATGATTCTCAACATGCTTGAAGGGAAGGCGCTTCCCGTCTACGGCGACGGCAGGAACATCCGCGACTGGGTCTATGTCGAGGACCACAACGAAGCGGTCTGGTCGATTCTGAACCGTGGGCGCGCAGGCGAAACCTACAACATCGGCGGCGAGAACGAATGGGAGAACATCGTCCTCCTCAATCGGCTGATCGAAATCGTCGCCGAAGAGAGCGGAAAGGACGCAGGCGCCCTCAAGGCTCTCGTTACCTACGTGAGAGACCGACCCGGCCACGACAGGCGCTATGCGATCGACTGTTCCAAACTGAAGTCGGAACTCGGGTGGAAACAGCGTTTCAGCTTCGACGACGGCCTGCGGAAAACAGTGCGCTGGTATCTGGACAACCGCACCTGGTGCGAGCGCGTGCGCTCCGGGGATTACAGGAACTGGATCGCCGCGAATTACGCCGGGCGTGTCTGACGCGCATGGGCGGACGGGTGCGGGTATGATGGTTCAAAATTTTGGCACTTTTAGGCGAATATTGCCGGCAATTTGAAGCGCCACGCGATGTTGAGGGCGTTATTTGCATGAAGGGTATTCATGAGGGGCGTAAAAAGAATATTGACTCGCCCTTGTCTTGGCTTTTGTAGGATCTTGCCGAATGCTATCAATAGTGCTATCATTTAATGGAGGGGGGTGTGCCCAAGATAGATCTGCGTGAAGCGATATCTCGGCTTGAAAGAGGTGTCGTGAAATATGAAGTGCTTAGGGCTATATGCGACACTTTGTTCATGTTTAAGCGAGAAAAGAAGACTAGCCATAGGCTGTATGAGGATCCTCGTACAGGTGAGCTTGTTAATATCCAGATGGGGAAAGCCGGCGATGCGAAGCCGTATCAGCAGAGGCAGGTAATGAACCTCCTTCGGAGAAGGAGAGAGGCAGAGTGATGGTCAGTATCGAAAAATACGAATTTCATATTCGCTACTCGGAGGAAGATGCCGCGTTTATAGGTACTGTAGCGGAGTTTCCCTATTTGAGTGCGGATGGGGCTTCGCCCGGCGAGGCATACGGCGAAATAAAATCCGTCGTCGAGGATGCTATCGGGGTTCTCTCGGAAGAGGGGAAGGAAGCTCCTGTTCCTTTTGCGGAACGTGATTTCAAGGGCAACATCTCTTTGCGGCTTTCTCCGGAGACCCACCGTATGGCCGCTATCAGGGCGCATCAGGAAGGCTGTTCGCTGAACCAGTTCCTTACATCCTTGATCGAGCGGAATCTTTATACTGATTCCATCGAGATTGCCGTCAAGAGGCTTTCCTCGACGCTATCTTCTCTGCCACGTTTAGCCGACAAGTTGGTCCAGCACCCTGTTCAATAGTTCTGCAGACATTTGTCCCGGTTGCTTTGTGCCCCAAGAACCTTATATGCATCATTACTTACCCGGCAATTGAAAAATTATCGGAGCGCCTGGAATATGCCGCTACGGCTAAGTCCATTCCAGACGAAGCGGTTTCTTTTCAATTGCCGGGAAAATCAATGCACAAAATTAAGTATATAGGGCCTTTTTCAAAAGTCGGTCACTTTTGAAATTGGCTCGCATTTGCCCCATTGCCGCGCCAACCGCGCGCAGGCTGCCCACCGCGTCCACCGCGCCCAGGCCGCCCCGGGCTGCCGAACCGGTGGGCTGGCGGACAGCCGGGCGGCCGACCCGGATATCAAGCCGGATATCGCACTGCACAACTGCCGCCGTAATGCGGTATTGTACTGGAATGATTTCAATACTACGCAAAAGTGAAGAATTACTTCTTGGAAACCGGAGCGGAAACGTGGCTATGAACTATAGAAAACCCTTGCCTCTGATTCTTTCTCTCGCGCTCGCGGCGGGAATGTTGTTCCAGGCGGGCACTCCGGCCGGTGCCCAGGCGATAGACCAGGCAGCCCTGGCACAGGCGCTTGCGGCGCAGACGGGCCAGAGCTCAGGTGGAACCGCCCCCACGGTCGCACCGGCGCAGCCGTCGGTAAACAATCTCACAGCGCCCGGGACCGCAGCCGCCGCTACAACCGGTACCGCCGCAACCGCGGGCGCAGTGGGCGCCGACGGAACCTCCTCCCCCATCGAGACGATGTTCGCGGGTCAGGCCGCGGCTCTGGGCGGGAAAACGCAAGTTTTGCGCCAATTCGGGTATTCCCTCTTCGACAAGCCCGCGACGCCTTCCCTGGCCTCGATAGGCGACGACTATGTCCTGGGCCCCGGCGACGGCCTCGTCCTCTACCTCTGGGGAGACCCGGTGGACATAAAGGAAATCTCGGCTTCCTACTCCCTTTCCGTGGACAGGAACGGTTTCGTATTCCTGCCTCCGGCCGGCCAAATTGCCGTATGGGGCCAGGACCTCGGCACCGTGCGGACTGTGATCAAGAGCATGCTCGACCGGCGCTATAAAAAACTCGAGATGAGCCTCACCCTCGGAACGCTGCGGCAGTTCCCCGTATTCGTTTCCGGCTTTGCGGGCAGCCCAGGCACCGTTCTCGCCACTGGCGCGGACACGGTACTCACCGTTCTGTCGCGATCGGGCGGAATCGCCAAAACGGGCAGCCTCCGTGCGGTCAGGTTGACCAGAACCGCAGGCGCCAAGCCCGAGACCATTGTCATCGACTTTTATGACACCCTCGTGTCAGGCACTTCCATCGACCTGCGCGTACGCGAGGGAGACTCCCTCTACGTGCCGGCCATAGGCCCTGTAGCCGCCCTCTCGGGCGAACTGAGGCGCCCCGGCATCTACGAACTTAAAGGCACGACGAGCGTAGCGGATGCGCTTGCTCTCGCGGGCGGAGTCCTTCCCTCGGCCCGGGCGAGCACCGTAACGCGGCTCAAATTCTCCGAATCGGGCAGGAGCCTCTCTGCCGGAAGCCTGACCGACTCCTCCTTCGCGGCGGCCGCCGCCTCCGACGGCGACTTCTTCTACGTAGGCTCGAGTTCCGAACTCCTTGTGGGCCAGGTTCAGCTCTCCGGTCCCGCCAAGTATTCGGGCCGCTACGAAATTGCTTCCTTCAAGACTTTGAGCGCGCTCCTGGCCAAGGCCCAGATCCTGCCCGAAACGAACCTCTTCTACGGCCGGGTCTACCGCATGGACGCCTCCGGGCGGGACAAGTCCTTCGCCTTCTCTCCCCGTGCGGTGCTCGCTGGTGCCGATCTGGCCCTGGCCGAGTTCGACCGGGTAGTCCTGTACCGTTACGACGACACCGCCGTGGACCCCGATTTCGACCGATTCCCCGACACGCTTGTCCTGTCCGGGCCGGTGAAATACCCCGGCTTCTATCTCTACAGGAAGGGCGTGACTCTTGCCGGCCTGCTCGCCGACAACGCCCTCACCCTGGACGCAAGCCGCGTCTACGCGGAGGTCGTTTCCAAGAGTCCCGAAGGGAAGGACGAATACGCCACATTCTCGCCCGAAGAAATCCTCTCGGGCGCGAAGGACGTGGTCCTTGCGCCTCTGGATCGCATCCGCTTCGTCAAAAAGGGCGTCGAAGCGGCGGCCCACGATTTCGACCGATTTCCCGGCGCCGTCGTTTTGTCCGGCCAGGCGGCGAGGCCCGAGGTCTACGCCCTGGGCGCGGGCCTGAAACTGTCGCAGGTGCTCACGCGTGACCAGGCGCTTCTGGATACGAATCTCAATTATGCGGAAATCGTCCGCTTGAGAGCCGACGGAAAGAACGAATACGTGGCTTTCAGACCGTCCGAAGTTCTGGATGGTTCCTGGGACTTCGAGCTCGGCCCCCGCGACGTGGTTCGCCTGGTGAAGGTGGGCTACGCTCCCGAAAAGCCGGACTTCGACCGCTTCTCCGCCGCCGTGCAGGTGACGGGCCCCGTCCAGTTCGGCGGCCTGTACGCCTGGCGCTCAGGCATGAAGCTTTCTTCTTTGCTGGCGCTTGCCAAACCCGCCCTGGAAACCAACCAGGTGTATGCGGAGCTCACCCGGCCGCTGGGTGGCGACAAATTCGACTACTTCACTTTCGCGCCGCGGGAAGTGGCCGCAGGCACCTTCGATTTCGAGCTTAAAGCCCGCGACAGTGTCCGGCTCTACAAGGCCATTCCCGCCCCAACGGCGCCCGCCGCGGCCCCTGCGCCTGCTGCGGCAACCCCTGCGCCTGCTGCGGCAACCCCAGCGCTGGCCACCACGGCGCCTGCGCCTGTTCCTGTAAATCCCGCCGCGGCCCCTGCGCCTGCTGCGACAATTGCGCCCGTCGCGGCCCCCGCGCCTGCTGCGGCAACCCCAGCGCTGGCCACCACGGCGCCTGCGCCTGTCGCGGCCCCCGCTCCCGTTCCTGTAAATCCTGTCGCTCTTGCCGCTCCTGCCGACTCCCCCACCGACCTCAGCAGATTCCCCGAAAGAGTCACCGTTTCAGGCTCGGTCCGCTATTCCGGCCCCTATGCGCGCACACCGACACTCAAACTCTCTGCGGTGATCACCGCCGACCAGATGCTCGAAGAGACGAACCTCGACTATGCGGAACTCACCCGGCTCAAAGCCGACGGAAGCTACGAATATGCGACCTTCGCGCCCAGAGAGGTCCTGGAAGGAAAGTTCGACCTTGCCTTACGCGCCCGCGACTCGATCCGGCTCGTGGCCAGGACAGCGTTCGGCGGCGCTCTCACGGGCGCGGACCTCGAAAAGTTCGCGAACGTGGTGCAATTGACCGGGCAGGCCGCCAGACCCGAAGTCTACGCCTATCGCCCCGGCATGAAACTTTCCGCCCTGCTGACCAAGGATCAGATCCTCCTCGATACCAATCTCGGCTATGCGGAAATCGTGCGTCTGAAAGCCGACGGCAAGAACGAGTACCTGACCTTCAGACCCTCGGAACTGTTGTCCGGAGCCTGGGATTTCGACCTCGGTCCCCGCGACCTGATCAATTTCGTCAAGGCGGGCTATGCCCCCGAAAAGCCCGAATTCGACCGCTTCCCGCAGACGGTGCAGGTCATGGGCCCGGTGCGCTTCCCCGGTCTCTATTCGGGGAATCCCGCCATATCCCTTTCGTCGATCATCACCGCGAACCAGATGCTCGAGGGAGCGAACCTGGAATACGCCGAACTTACCCGGCTGGCGGATGACGGTGTGTACGAGTACAGGACTTTCGCTCCGAGAGATGTCCTCGATGGCAAGTTCGACCTCGTCTTGCGCGCCCGTGATGTGATCCGTTTCGTGGCGAAGACGGCTTTCGGCGGAACTTCCGCGGGAGCCGACCTCGAAAAGTTCGCCGCCGTGGTCCGGCTCACCGGCACAGTCGCACGTCCCGAAGTCTACGCCCTGCGCTCGGGCATGAAGCTCTCATCGGTACTGACGGGCGCCCAGGTCCTTCTCGATACCAATCTCAACTATGCGGAAATACTGCGTCTGAAAGCCGACGGCAAGAACGAGTACGTGACCTTCAGGCCCTCGGAACTCCTGTCCGGAGTCTGGGATTTCGACCTCGGCCCGCGCGACGTGATAAGTCTTTTCAAGGTCGGCTATTCCCCCGCCCGGCCCGATTTCGACCGCTACTCCGACGCAGTGCAGCTGGCCGGTCCCGTCGCATTCCCCGGCCTCTACGCCTGGCGTTCGGGCATGAAGCTCTCCGCTCTCCTCGCTTCGGCCAAACCGGCGCTGGATGCCAACCAGGTGTATGCCGAAATAGTGCGCCCCTTGAGCGGCGGCAGGTTCGAATACGTCACCTTCGCGCCCAGGGAAGTGGCCGCAGGAAGCTTCGATTTCGAGCTTAAAGCCCGCGACAGCGTCAGACTCTACACGACAGCACCCGCCGCGGCCGTGACCAAGCAGGGTGCGGAAGTCGCGACAGTCGCTCCTGTCAGTCCTGTAAATCCTGTTAGTCCTGTGAATCCTGTCGCGACTCCTGTTGAGGCTCCTGTAAATCCTGTCGCTACTCCTGTTGAGGCTCCTGTAATTCCTGTCGCGACTCCTGTCGAATCCCCCACCGACCTCGGCAGATTCCTCCAAGTAGTCACCATAACAGGCGCGG
>Ga0074199_1002048_pt1 | contig 13910 bp, 12 predicted proteins | sample EPASupsiteSAE347_FD_64528 | JGI IMG/M metagenome (GOLD analysis project Ga0074199, IMG submission 64528) | Bioremediated contaminated groundwater from EPA Superfund site, New Mexico - Sample SAE3-47 | ecosystem: Environmental > Aquatic > Deep subsurface > Groundwater > Contaminated ...
ACGGCGCCGAGATCCTGCGCCTCTGGGTGGCGGCGGAGGACTACACCGACGACATCCGCATCTCCAAGGAGATCCTCACCCGCCTCGTCGAGGCCTACCGGCGAATCCGCAATACGAGCCGCTACATCCTCGGCAACCTCTCCGATTTCGATCCCGACCGAGACCGGGTGGCCTACAAGGACATGGAAGAAATGGACCGCTGGGCCCTAAACCGTCTCCAGGAGATCATCCGCCGGGTCCGGGAGGCTTATGGCAAGTATCAGTTCCATATGGTCTATTACACCCTCTACAACTTCTGCACCGTGGATCTGAGCGCCCTGTACCTCGACGTCCTCAAAGACCGTCTCTACACTTCAAAGGCCGCATCCCGGCAGCGCCGCTCCGCCCAGACGGCAATGGCGATCATCCTCGAAACGATGATGAGCCTCCTGGCCCCGATCCTCACCTTCACCGCCGAGGAAGTGTGGAGCGCCATGCCCGCTTATGCGGGAAAACCGTCCAGCATCCATCTCACTCAGTTCCCGGAAGTCGACGAAGCCTACGTGGATGAAGACCTGGGCGAAAAATGGCGCTCCCTCATCGAAGTCAAGGGAGAGATCTCCCGGGCCATCGAAACGGCCCGGAAGAACAAGGTTATCGGTCATTCTCTCGACGCCGCCGTGGCCGTCTCCCCACCGGAGAAACTGAAAGAACTCCTTGCCGAGCATCAGGAAGATCTGAGGACGCTCCAGATCGTCTCGCAACTGGAGATAGTTGATAAAGGCGCCCTCGCCGCCGATCCGTATGAAAGCAAGGAAATCGAGGGCCTGTATGTGGGCGTCGCCAAGGCCCGGGGTCAGAAATGCAACCGCTGCTGGATCTACAGTGAGGACTTGGGGAAGGACCCGGAACACCCCACGATCTGCGGGCGCTGCCTGACCAATTTGAAATAGCGCAGCTAATATGCAAAAAAAGAATTTTGCTTTTCTATTAACGGTGGCCTTGCTGCTTGTTCTTGATCAAGTCACCAAGTACTTCATTCATGCGGGAATGGCCATTCACGAGTCCATTCCCGTGATCCCGGGGTTCTTCAGCATCACTTATATACGGAATCCCGGGGCGGCCTTCGGTTTTCTGGCCGGGGCATCGCCGACTTTCCGCTATGTCTTCTTCATCGGCGTCACCGTCGGTGCCATCGGCCTCATTATCCATTACCTGCGGACCTATGCCGCCGGCGATCGCCTCCTGACGATTTCCCTCGGCATGATTCTCTCCGGGGCCGTCGGCAATCTCATCGACCGGGTCCGCTTTGGGGAAGTGATCGATTTTCTCGATGTCTATCTCGGCTCGACCCACTGGCCGGCCTTTAATGTCGCTGATTCGGCTATTTCCGTCGGCGCCTTTATGCTTTTCATCCATCTGATCCAACAAAAGAAATCCGCCCCGGGGTCGCTTCCACCCCAGCAAGGATAAACGTCATGATGGAACTGCTCACGGACACAAAAGACTCGTGACGTCCCATGAACATGCGCAATCCACCGTTAGGTAGCGGATAACTGACATGGACTTGTTTACCCGCTTGAAAGTTCTGATCTCCCACCTGTTCAGCCCGACACGGATATTTATCCTTAGTTTTGCCGGCGTAATCCTCCTGGGGGCACTCCTTTTGTGGCTCCCCTTTTCCGCCGGCAAGGGTCAGCTTTCCTTTATCGACGCCCTTTTTACATCAACCTCGGCCGTCTGCGTGACGGGTTTGGCCAGTATCGACCTGGGCAATGACCTTTCCTTCCCGGGGCAAGTTATAACCCTGGTCCTGTTTCAAATCGGAGGGTTGGGGATTATTACCTTTTCGGTGGTCTTCTTCGGGATGATGGGCCGGGGGATATCCTTCAAAGAGAGGGAAATTGTCCAATCTACTTTTCTCCATTCCCCCCGGCGGGACTTTTTGCCCATCATGAAGTGGGTCCTTCTTTCGACCTTCATCATTGAGGGGCTGGGCGCTATCCTGCTCTTCATTCGCTTCTCCGTCGATTTCCCGGCGGAACGCGCCCTCTACCAGGCGATCTACCATGCCGTTTCCGCCTTCAACAATTGCGGTTATTCCCTGTTTTCCAACAGCCTCATGAATTACCGGGACGACTGGATCGTCAATCTGACCGTCATGGGGCTCATCATCCTGGGGGGAATCGGCTTCATTGTCCAGTACGAAGTGGTATCGCTGATCCGGGGTAAGATCAAGAGGCTCTCCATCCACTCCCGCATTGTCCTCATCACAACGGGGATACTCATTGTCGGCGGGGCCGCATGCTTCTATTTATTCGAGATGAACGCCCTCCTCAGGGACGCCTCCATCCGGACCTCGTTTCTAGCCTCCTTTTTCCAGTCCGTCACCGCCCGGACCAGCGGCTTTAACACGATTGATATCGGCCAGCTCACCAACGCCACGATTCTTATTCTGATTATTCTCATGTTCATCGGGGCCTCTCCCGGCTCGACCGGCGGTGGTATCAAAACGACCAGCTTCGCCTTGCTGACTTTCATGATCTGGAACCGGATCAAAGGACAGGATGAGGTCAACATTTTCAACCGGACCATTCCGAAGGAAATCCTCAGCCGGACCATCGCCATCATTTTTGCCTCGGCCTTCTCCGTCTGTCTGATTACCTCCATCCTCCTGTTACTCGCCGGCGCCGCCAAAGACCCTTTGCAGAGCCGCCATTTCTTCGTAGAGTATCTTTTTGAAACCGTATCGGCCTTTGGAACCGTGGGCCTTTCCATGGGCATTACGGCTACCCTGAATGACATTCAGAAGTTAGCCATTATCTTGATAATGTTTGCCGGGCGGGTGGGTCCCCTGACCCTGGCCTTTGCCTGGAGCGCCCCGAAGAAGGGAATCACCTACGCCGAAGAACAGGTTATGGTGGGATGAGGAAAAAAGCAACAGCCATAGAAGCGGCAGGGGTCACAGCCCAATCATGGATAGGAATATCATGACGCAAAAGACAAAGGAGCTATAAAATGAAACGGGTCATCGTCATCGGTTTGGGAATTTTCGGCATCAACATCGTCCGGGAGCTATATGAGGGCGGCTTCGAGGTCTATGCCATAGATAAAAACAAGGACGCCGTACAGAAGGTTAAAGATTTTTCCACCAAGGCCATCGTCGCCGACGGCACCGACAAGGAGGTCATGGAGCTGATCGGCGTCCAGGAAGACGACACCATCGTCATCTCCTTCGGCGAGGACCTGGCCGCAAGCACCCTGATTACCCTCCACATGAAACAGCTCAAGGTCAAGAACATCATCGTCAAAGCCCCCAATGAAGAACACAAACTAATTCTTGAAAAAGTCGGCGCCACGGATGTGATCATCCCCGAAAAGGAAATCGCCGGCAAGGTCGCCAGGAGTATCATCACCCCCAACGTTCTCGACTATCTACCCCTATCCGACGGTTACATGATTTTTGAAATGGCCCCTCCGGACAGCTTTTTCGGCAAGACAATCGCCGAGTTGCAATTGCGTAACAAGTACCACATCGAGGTCATCGCCATCCGGGATGTCCTGTTGGACCGGGTCCACATGGTCCCTCACGCCGGCTTTGTCATCAAGGACGGGGAGGTGATGGTAGTAGTGGGGAAGGAAGCGGATATTAAAAAAATCAAGTAATGAGATCGGGAGGGATCTATATCTCTATCTCCATCTCGTCGACGGCGGCAAAGGTATTCGGAAAGATGGCCCGGGCGTCCCGCTGGGCAATCTGCCGCAGTTCCAGGGTGGGATAGATCCGGGCGTCAAAATGGACGAGGGCCAGGCGCTTGGCCCGGGCCTCTTTTGCGATTTGGGCCGCCGTCTCGGGGTTGAGATGAGGCCAGTCGTCACTGCCTTGGCCGCTCTGATAAGCGCATTCGGCAATTACCAGCTCCGCCTCCCGGGACAGGCCCACGGCGTTCTCACAGTAGCCCGTGTCGGGGCAATAGCTTATGACTTTCTTCTCCAGTTCCATCCGATAACCAAGGGTAAGAGAGGCGTGGAGAAGGGGTCGAGCGGCCACGGGAAAGGGAAGTTGGGCAAGCTCGGCGGGCAGCTCCAGAACCTTGACGGGATACGGAAGGTCGACCAGAGGTAACGTAAAAGGTTGATTGACGAGGGCATGGAGGATGGACCGGGAACCTTCGGGACCGCAGATAGTCAGCCCCCCGGAAAAGGAAAATTTTGCCAGGGTGTGGAGCCCCACTACATGATCGAGGTGGAAGTGGCTGAGGAAGAGATAGACAGGCCGGCCGTTCTCACCCACGTCATAACGGTCGGCCTTGGCGAGCCCATTGCCCGCATCGAGGAGAATATCACCATCCGCCGTCTGCAACAGGGTACAGATCGTATTGCCCGTAGTCGTGTCATACCAGCCGTTGGTGCCCAGGAAGACAATTTTCATTAGCCGAGGATCGCCTTACGGGCCTTCTCGAGGATCTCCATCTTGAAGGACGGATAGCCCGGAATGGTCTGGTTCAGAAACTTGTGGGTGTACTGGGTATCCCAGATGAGCATCCGTTCGAAATCAGCCACTTTACCCATCGGCTCCAGTTGCCTCGTCACCTCGGCGACAAAATATTCCTCGATCCTGGTCGCATAATCCCGGACCAGAGCTTTCCTGCCTTCGGCGTCGAGATTTCCCAGTTTTCCTTCCATATCGAGATCGTCGACCCATTGTCCTGCTGTCTCCTGAAACATATTAACCTCTCCCAATTAACCAGTCTTAACAAAAAATGTTCACGGGAAGCCGCTTGCGGGATTATGCCTTGTTTCCCTTCCGACCCAAACCGATCATCGCGGCAAAAGAAACTGAAGCCAAAATTGCGACCCCAAAAAGGGCTGCGATTACCGACGACAGATACTCATGGTTGATGAACGACGCCTTGTAGTCGTGCAGGGGAGTGACAAAATAGGGCATGCTTTCGTGGAACAGACTGTATCGCCGGGCTACCCATTCCAGACCATCGGGCAACGGGCTGGCGAAGGGGGCCAGCAGCATTCCGCCGATCACCAGGAATAGGGAGATGAGATAACCTCTTCCCATGCCAACGGATTCGGCCGGGCTGCGGCCTTCCCATACCAAGGCCGTTAATAAGCCCAGGGTAATAACTGCTTCGCCAACTCCGGTGAGAGAGTGGACGGCAACCATGGCCAGAAGCGGCGCCAGATGTCCCCCGGCGCCAGACGGCGAGAGCTCAAGCCCGCAGGCGAAAGAGGCCGCAACGACGGAAATCCATGCGGCCGCGCCGGTAGCTATGATTCCCGGCTTGAAAAATTTGGTGACGACACCATAGGTCCCGGCGCCAATAATGGCCATATTGAAAAGATTTGCCCCTAGGGCCGTGATCCCGCCGTCTCCGAAGACCAGGGTCTGCACCGTAACAACAAGCCCCATAGCCAGGATTCCGAAGGCGGTCCCTAAGACCGAGGCGGCCAGGACCCCTCCGAGAAAATGCCCCGACGTCCCCTCCTGGATAGGAAAGTTCAGCATCTGCAAAACGAAGACGATGGCCACGGTCTTCACAAAATCCAGCCGCGCCGGTTTCTTCTCCTCCTTCACAGCGTAATAAACGGCCGCCCCGACACCGGTCAGGGCAACGAGGGACGTTATTACCTCTATCTGCTCTGTGAGCATATGACCCGGGATATGCATGTTCAACCTCCTTTTTCTTTTTTACAATGAAGTCCCGCCAGGTGGACGGCCTCTTCGTAAATTTCCCGCAACGGTTTCCCCGATCTTAACGCTGCCTCTTTACAGTCTTCATACTCAGGGCTGTATTTCAGCATTAACCCATCCTTGAATGCGGCCTTCACGCGGATATCTCCATAGGGAGTATCTATTTGAATAATTTTTCGTTCCAGTTTCTTTCTATGGAAGGACGTTTTCCTCAGACCGATGGTCGTTGTCTCCCGGAAGAGGATTTCTTCCATCATTTTCTCGTTTTTCCTAGCACAGATGACGGAAAGTTTCTGACCCGGCCGGTTTTTCTTCATCATGATATTGGTCAGATAGACATCGAGGGCGCCCGCAGTCAGCAGTTTATCAAAAACATAACCATAAAGCTCGGGATTCATGTCGTCCATATTGGTTTCGAGGATGACCACCTCCGCCGCTTCCGGAAGGGCCCCTGAGAAGACCCGCAGGACATTCGGAAGATCGCCGTCCCTTTGACCGGCGCCGTAACCCACCCGTTCGGGAATGATTTCCGGGAGAGGCAGGTAAACTTCACAGACAGCCTTCAATATGGCCATCCCCGTGGGCGTGGCCAGCTCTCGGGGCGGCGTGGCACGGGAATAAACGGGTACGCCCCGGGCCAATTCGGCGACTGCCGGGGCCGGCACGGGAAGAAGCCCATGGGCACAGCGGACAAAGCCGCTCCCGAGGTTCACCGGCGACGACCATACCCGATCCGGCTTCAGCATATGGAAACAGATGGCAAAGCTTACAATATCCACGATGGAATCCACGGCCCCGATTTCATGGAAATGGACATCATCGATGTCTTTTCCATGGACGGATGCCTCCGCCTCCGCCAGAAAGAAGAATATCTTCCTGCTCAAGGCCCGAGTGTCTTCTTTTAGGCCGCTGGCGTCGATGATGGCATAAATATCACTTAGATTCCGATGCCGGTGGTGATCCTCCCGACAATTCACGACAAACTGCTTGCTCCGGATGCCATTCTTGATCGTATCCCGAATATCGATTTCATATTCGTTAAAATTGAGTTTCCCAAGTTCCACCCGGAAATTTTCGGCATCGATGCCCAGATCCAGGAGCGCCGCCACGGCCATATCGCCGCTGATTCCTGAAAAACAGTCGAAATAGAGGATTTTTTGTTCGTCCGGATTCACTTTTCCATTCACCTATTGCCCTGCGTCTGTCACCTGCAAGCCGCGCTGTTGTTTATTTTATCTGATGGAGGATCAGGGCAGCCAGATATGCCGCCCCGAAACCATTGTCGATGTTTACCACGCCGATCCCGCCGGCGCAACTGTTGAGCATGGCCAAGAGCGCGGAGAGCCCCTGAAAATTTGCCCCATAGCCGATACTCGTAGGAACGGCTATCACCGGTTTGTCGGTCAGGCCCGCGACGATACTGGGGAGCGCCCCCTCCATGCCGGCAACGGCTATTATTATCGACGCGCCGTTAATCCTTCCGAGATTAGCAAAAAGACGGTGGATACCGGCGACGCCGACATCATAAATCCTCTCCGCCTCGATTCCCAAACATTCAACCGTGACAGCGGCTTCTTCGGCGACAGGAATATCCGAGGTTCCCGCTGTGAGGACAGCTATTTTTTGCGAGCATTGGGGGGGCCCTCCCCGGGATATAAAGAAGATTCGGGCCTCAGTGAAATACCGGGCGTCGGCCATCTCCGCCGCCAATGCCCGGAACTGCTCAGGAGTGCATCTCGTGCCAATGACGGAAGAACCTCTTTCCCAGATCCCGCGGGCAATGCCCAGCAGTTGCGCTACTGTCTTGCCCTCGCAAAAGATGATCTCCGGGAATCCCCTTCTTATTTCGCGATGATGATCTATCTTGGCATACTGGATATCCTCAAAGGGCAGGCCTTTGAATTTTTCCGCTGCGGTAGCGATTTCGAGGCGCCCCGCCTTAACTTCTTCCAGGATTCGCAACAATTCTTCTCTTCTCAAATCACCACTCCCCGCTGCCCGTCCGTTTTGTAACCTTCCAGATCGAGGGTAACAAATCCATACCCGATGCTTTTCAGCTTTGCGGCGACTTCGTCCATGAGACTCCCTGTGAAGAACGCCGCCCGTTCTTCGGGAGAAACTTCAATCCGGGCCGTATCGCCGTGATGCCTTACCCGGACCTGCCTAAAGCCTCTGGCCAGCAGATAATCTTCGGCAACCTCAATCATGGTTAATTTTTCCAGCGTTATTTCTTCGCCGTGGGGAATACGGGTGGCAAGGCAGGCAGACGGAGGCTTATTCCAGGAAGAAAAGCCTTTCGCAGCCAGAACGAAGCGAACCTCGTCTTTGGAAAACCCGATATCCCGGAGGGGGGAAAGAATGTCCAATTCTTTCAGTGCCTCCATTCCGGGGCGATATGCAGGTAAATCATCGTGATTTGTCCCTTCGAGGAGGCACGTTGTCCCATAGGCGGCAAACACCTTGTCTTTTATCTCCGAAAAGAGTTCCTTTTTGCAGTGATAACAGCGTCCTCGAGGATTCTTGAGAATGCCCGGGTCGAGAAATTCTTTTTTTTCTATGATCAGATGCTTCAGGGTCAGCGCTGACGCAAGCTGTATGGCCATATGCAGTTCCCGGCGAGGGAAAAACGAGGAATCAATAGTGACGGCGATTACTTGCCCACTGCCTCCCTCCTGAGCGGCAGTCAGCAGCAATAAGCTGTCCACGCCACCGGAAAAAGCAATCGCCGCCTTCCCGATGTTTTGTATAAACCTCCTTAAATCATTATACTTTCGCCAAGCCTGCTCAGCTTCCACATACACCTTCCATCAATAACGAAGCATGATGTTCTGTATATGCGATTCCCCCGCGGAGGGCAAGACCGAAAATGTCTTTTTGCCGTGCATTTTATCCTTGACAAAAGGGGGGAAAGAATTTACGCTCTCCATCATTTGATGGAAGCAAACAGTGGAACATACCGATGGCGACACCCCTCGAAAAAGCCCATAAAGACCCCGAATCAATGAAGGCCCGCATTCTCGCCGTCGCCCGCCGGATCTTCGGCGAATACGGCTTTCACGGCACGACCACGCGGATGATCGCCCAGGAGGTCGGTATCGACATCTCTACCCTCCACTACCACTGGGGAGAAAAGAAAGATCTCTACGAGGCCGTCATCATCGATATCAACAAGGATCTCGGCCAGAAGCTCGTCGACGTCGAAAAGATCATCCACGGCCTGCCGTTGGCCGAGCGCATGGCCATCGCCATCGACACCATGACGGATTATTTCTTCGCCTGCCCCGAAATCTCCAATATTATGCTTTTCCGTTATATCGCCAAAACAAGGGACAATGTCGATCTGCGGGTCCCTGAATTCTCCGCCGATATCGCCCGCTCCATGGGACTGACAAAGGACAGACGTCAGACGCCGCCCCGGGCCATGCTGGAGGTCCTCGCCGTGATGAACGCCATCCACAATTTCATCTCCGGAGAGAATTTCTTCCGTCCCATGGTTAATCTGGAGCGGGAGGAATACATCAAGACCGTAAAAGAAACGCTGAAGTTTGTGTTGATCCCCGCCTTTGTAAAGAGAGAGGGGGAAACAATGGAATAAACGGGGAGGGGGCAATAAGAGCGACTCACCTTATCGGCAAATATGACAATTTTAATTATTCCAAGAATATAATGAGGAGGTAATAATCATGGCGCTCAATTTGGAAGCAATCGGCAAGAAGATCGGTCCCGTCACCAAGACTTATGACTGGAAGGACACGGTCCTGTATGCCCTCGGGGTGGGGGCGGGCTTTGACGAGCTGGATTATGTTTACGAAAAGAATCTCAAGGTTATCCCGAGTTTTTCCGTCGCCAGCATCTTCGATTTCTTCTGGCATGTAGCCGGGGCCTCCAACGTCAATCTGGCCGGCATCCTCCACGGCGAGCAGGACATCATCTTCTACCGCCCCATTCCCACGGCGGGAACCCTGACGACGGAAGGGGCCGTCACCCGCTACTACGACAAGAAGGACAAGGGGGCCATCGTCATCGCCGAGGGAGACACCTGCGATGGCAACGGCAAGAAGCTCTTCAAGAATATCATTACCATCTTCAGCCGCCTCGACGGCAATTTCGGCGGCGAGGAGGGCGCCGCCGCACCGTTCGTCTTTCCGGAGCGGGAGCCTGATTTTGTCGTCGAGGCATACCCCTCTCCGGATCAACCGCTGATCTACCGCCTCTCCGGCGATATCTTTCAGCTCCATGTCGATCCCGATTTCGCCCGCAAGGTGGGCTTCGAGAAGCCCATCATGCACGGTCTGTGCACCTACGGCTTCGCCTGCCGCGCCCTCATGTCGCAGCTGACCCCGGGCCAGCCCGAACTCGTCCGGCGCTTTGCCTGCCGTTTCTCGAAAACCCTGTATCCCGGTGAACCGATCAGAACGTTGATCTGGAAGGACGGCCCGGGAAAGGCCGTGTGGCGGACTCTCAACGCCAAAACCGGCGACGTCGTCATCGACAACGGCATCTTCGAATACGGCCCCGTGGCCGTGGAGCAGGACGAGATCCGTTACGACGGCCGGGTGGCGGTAGTGACGGGGGCCGGAGGAGGCCTGGGCCGGATTTATGCCCTCGAATTGGCCAAACGGGGGGCCAAGGTCGTCGTCAACGACTTCGGCGGGGCCCGGGACGGAGCGGGAGACGGATCGAGCTCCCCCGCCGACAAGGTCGTCGCGGAAATCAAGGCCCTGGGGGGAGAGGCCGTCGCCAACTACGACAACGTCGCCACTCCGGAGGGGGGGGAAGGGATTATCAATACTGCCCTCGCTGCCTTCGGAAGGGTGGATATCCTCATCAATAACGCGGGGATTCTGCGGGACAAGGGCATCCTCAAGATGGAGCCGGAGAACTGGCGAGCCGTCATGGACGTCCATCTGAACGGGGCCTACCACGTCACCAAGCCCGCCTTCCAGGTCATGCGGGACAACGGCTACGGCCGCATCATCATGACCACCTCGGCGGCGGGGCTCTACGGCAACTTCGGCCAAACTAACTACTCCTCCGCAAAGCTGGGGCTCGTGGGTTTCATGAACACCCTCAAGCAGGAAGGGCAGAAGTACAATATAAAGGTCAATACGGTGGCTCCCATCGCCGCCTCCCGCCTCACGGAAGACGTCCTGCCCCCCGACATCTTTGGAAAACTAAAACCGGATTTCGTCGCCCCCATCGTCCTCTACCTCTGCTCCGAGGCGTGCAGCGATACGGGGAGCATCTACAACGCCGGCATGGGCTATTACAATCGTGCGGCCATCCTGACCGGGCCGGGGACCGTCATCGGTGACGGCAAGAATGTCCCCGCCGTGGAGGATATCGCCGCCAACTGGGAAAAGATCCGCAGCATGAACGGCGCCAAGGAGTATTTCCAGCTTATGGACCAGGTAACGGACCTCCTTAACGCCTTCGCGCCGGGAAAGGAGGCCCCAGCCGCAGATAATCAGGCGGCAAAAGCAGCCGCGACGCCTTCCGCTGCGGGAATCTTCGCTGCCATGGGGAAGTCCTTCAACACCGAGAAGGCCGCCGGGGTCAATGTAGTCTTTCAGTTCCACATCACCGGCGACGGAGGCGGGGACTGGCTGGTCGAGATCAAGGACGGGGCATGCAAGATCGAGACAGGCAAACATGCCGCCCCGACGACGACCATCACCATGGCCGCCGGCGATTTTCTGGAGATGATGGGCGGCAAACTCTCGGCCATGCAGGCCTACACCTCGGGCAAGATCAAGATCGGCGGCGATCTCATCAAATCGCAATTGATCGAAAAATTGTTCAAAATAAAATGAAACAGCATGGCAGCATGTTGTGAACCCCATCCCCTCCCCGGCCCTCCCCTTGAAGGGGAGGGAATTGAGGGGAAGAAAAATCATCTCGCCACCCCCTTGAAGGGGAGGGTTCATGTGAAAAATTATTTTCCCTCCCCCTTCAAGGGGGAGGTTAGGAGGGGGATGGGTTAAACGAAAAACGGGGACGGTTCTATTTATTTGAGGGAGGATTAATTTATGACGGGAATCACAGCTTACGGTGCCTATATCCCGCGCCTTCGCCTGAGCCGGCTGGCGATCTATCAGGCCATGGGGTGGTTTGCCCCGGCCCTGATCATGGTCGCCCAGGGGGAGCGCTCCATGTGCAACTTTGACGAGGACAGCCTGACGATGGCCGTAGCCGCGGCCCGGGACTGTCTGACAGGAATGGACAAGAAGGCAGTAGATGCGGCCTATCTCTGCTCGACAACCCTGCCCTTCGCCGACCGCCAGAACGCCGGCGTCATGACGACCGCCCTGAACCTCCGGGACGACATCCTTACCGCCGATATCACCTCGTCGCAACGAGCGGGGACTACGGGCCTGATCGCCGCCCTCGACGCCGTCCGGGCGGGAAGCCGCAGCCAGGTCCTCCTCACGGCGACGGATAAGCGGGAAACAAAGCCCGCCTATTTTTACGAGATGTGGTTCGGCGACGGGGCGGCTTCCCTGCTTGTGGGGAACACGGACGTCATCGCCGAATTTCTCGGCTCCTATTCCGTTACCCATGACTTCGTGGATCACTACCGCGGCGCCGACCGTCATTACGACTATATGTGGGAGGAGAGGTGGGTCCGGGAGGAAGGCTACGCCAGATTCATCCCCCAGGCCGTCCGGGGGCTCCTGAAGAAGCTCGATCTTGCTATGCAGGACGTTGGCAAGCTGGTCTTCCCCTGCCTCTTCAAGGCGGAGCACCGGACCATCGCCAAGGGCCTTGGGGCCGCACCGGCGCAGGTTATGGACACAATGCACGACATCTGCGGTGAGACGGGGGCGGCTCATCCCTTGCTCATGCTGACGGCGGCCCTGGAAACGGCCAAACCGGGAGAGTTGATTGTGGTGGCCGGGTTTGGTCAGGGCTGCGACGCCCTCGCCTTCCGGGCAACGGAAAAGATCACAAAGCTACCCCCCCGGCAGGGCTTTAAAGGCACCCTTGCCGACAAGCGGACCACTGACAACTACATGAAATTCCTTAAATTCCGGGAGTTGATCCAGCCGGAGATGGGTATCCGGGCCGAAGCCCCCACCCAGACGGCCATGACCGCTCTGTGGCGGAATCGCCGGATGATCACCGGTCTTGTCGGCGGCAAGTGCCGCGCCTGCGGAACTCCCCAGTTCCCGAAGCAGGACTACTGCGTCAATCCCGCCTGCTGCGCCCACCAGTCTCAGGACGACTACGAATTTGCCGATGTCCCGGCCCGGATCCTTTCCTTTACGGGAGATCTGCTGGCCGTCTCCGTCGATCCCCCGGCGGTTTACGGAACCGTCCAGTTTGCGGGGGGCGGCCGCTTTCTGGCCGATTTCACGGACTGCGACCCCCAGGAGGTCCGGGTCGGTCTCCCCGTAAAGATGGCCTTCCGACGACGTTTCACAGACAACGAGCGGGGCTTTGCCGGCTATTTCTGGAAGGCGATCCCCCAGCCGCAACCCCAACCGGAAAGCACGGAAACCGTCGCAGGCAAGGAGGTGCAATGATGGCAACAGGAATCAAAGACAAGGTAGCAATTCTCGGGATGGGATGCACCCGCTTCGGCGAACGCTGGGACATGGGGGCTGAGGAACTGATGGTGGAGGCATTTCAGGAATGCCTGGCCGATGCGGGAATCGAACGGCAGGATATTCAGGCGGCCTGGCTTGGCCACTGCCTGGAGGAAGTGGGGATGGGGAAGAGCGCCACCCCCATGGGCGTGGCCTTGCGGCTCCCCCATATCGGCATTACCCGGGTGGAGAACTACTGTGCCACGGGGACGGAGGCCTTCCGGGGGGCTGTTTACGGCGTCGCCTCGGGGGCTTATGACATCTGCCTCGCCATGGGGGTGGAAAAGCTCAAAGACACGGGCTACGGCGGCCTGCCCAACCCCGGCTCCGGCTTCGGCTCCCTGACCTGGCAGTGGTTCCCCAATGCCTCAGCCCCGGGCCTTTTCGCCCAAATTGCTACGGCCTATGCGGCCAACCACGGGATCGCCGATCAGGATCTGAAGCGCTCTCTGGCTCACATCTCGGCAAAGAGCCACGCCAACGGGGCACTTAATCCCAAAGCCCACCTGCGGCGGCCGGTGACCATCGAACAGATTATGGCTTCCCCCATCATCGCCTACCCCCTGGGGCTCTTCGACTGCTGCGGGGTGAGTGACGGGGCGGCCTGCGCCGTCGTCACGACGCCGGAGATCGCC
>Ga0074199_1002049_pt1 | contig 13904 bp, 9 predicted proteins | sample EPASupsiteSAE347_FD_64528 | JGI IMG/M metagenome (GOLD analysis project Ga0074199, IMG submission 64528) | Bioremediated contaminated groundwater from EPA Superfund site, New Mexico - Sample SAE3-47 | ecosystem: Environmental > Aquatic > Deep subsurface > Groundwater > Contaminated ...
CTTGGAATTTCGTTGGGAGCAGGCGTCACTTTTGTTAATTATAATGGTCTCATGCGACAGGTACACAATGGCAGATCAATTTAAAATCAGGCCGGAAGAAGTCACCGCGATCATCAAAAAGCAGCTGGAAGGCTTTGAAGCGCAGGTGCAGCAGACAGAGGTTGGAACCGTCCTGCAGGTCGGCGACGGCATTGCCCGCGTCTATGGTCTGAGTCGCGTCATGGCCGGCGAATTGGTCGAATTCCCCAACCAGGTTTATGGCATGGCCATGAACCTGGAACGCGAAAATATCGGTTGCATCATCCTGGGCGATGACAAGCAGATCAAGGAAGGCGATCTGGTCAAGAGCACGGGGCGCATCACGGAGGTGCCGGTCGGCCCGGAACTGATCGGACGGGTGGTGAACGCGCTCGGCTTTCCCGTTGACGGCAAGGGCGCCATCCCGGCGAAAAAAACGCGCCCGATCGAACGCCGCGCGCTTTCGGTGATCGAACGGCAGCCGGTGTGCGAACCCTTGCAGACGGGGATCAAGGCCATTGATTCCATGGTGCCGATCGGCCGCGGCCAGCGCGAGCTGATTATCGGCGATCGCCAGACCGGTAAGACCGCGGTGGCGGTGGATACGATCATTAACCAGAAAGACAATGGTGTGATCTGCGTTTATGTGGCCATCGGGCAGAAGGAATCCACCGTGGTCCGTGTCGTCAAGGCGCTGCAGGAGAACGGCGCCATGCAACACACGATCGTAGTGGATGCCGGCGCATCGGAGTTTGCCCCGCTGCAATACATTGCGCCCTATAGCGGTTGCGCCATGGCGGAGGAATTCGGCGATAATGGCAAACACGCTTTGATTATTTACGACGACTTGTCCAAGCATGCCGTCGCGTATCGCCAGTTAGCGCTCCTGTTGCGGCGGCCACCCGGACGCGAGGCCTACCCGGGCGATGTATTTTATCTGCATGCGCGTCTGCTGGAGCGCGCAGCCAAGTATTCGGATGCAAAGGGCGGGGGCAGTATCACGGCGCTCCCCATTATCGAAACCCAGGCCGGCGACATTTCCGCCTATATCCCGACCAATGTCATTTCCATTACCGACGGCCAGATTTATCTGGAAACCGGCCTGTTTTACGCCGGTGTGCGGCCGGCCGTGAACGCGGGCCTTTCGGTATCCCGTGTTGGGGGCAACGCCCAGATCAAAGCCATGAAAAAAGTGGCTGGGCGCCTGCGCCTGGACCAGGCCCAGTACCGCGAACTGGCGGCCTTTTCTCAGTTCAGTTCGGACCTGGACAAGGCGACCCGGGACCAGTTGACCCTCGGCGAGCGGCTGACTGAAATTCTGAAGCAGGACCAATACAAACCCCTGCCCGTGGAAAAGCAGGTTTTGATCATTTTTGCCGGCATCAACGGCTTTTTAAACGACGTGCCGTTGAATGCGGTGAAAGCTTTCGAAGAACGCCTCTTTCAGTTTGTGGAGGAACATCGGCCGGAACTGCTTCAGCAGATTAAGATCAAGGGTGTTCTGGACGAGGCCATGGAAAACAATCTCCGGGACGCCATCGGCGCGTTCAAGAAACAGTCATCTGAGGCGGAGGCTACAGTAAAAAGATAAGGAATTTTAAATGTTGGTAGGGCGAGGCATCCCTGCCGAGCCGTCTGCGGAATAGCGGCTCACCCGGAGGGTTCGCCCTACCGTTCGGAAGCGGAAATAGTTTCCTATGGCCTGATTCATAAACAAGGTCCGATCACGTAATGAATAATCTCCGCGAAATCAAGAGCCGCCTGCGCAGTCTCAGGAAAAACGAGCAGATCCTGCGCGCCATGAAAATGGTTTCCGCCGTCAAACTGCGCCGGATCCAGGCGGTCGTGCAGGGCAGCCGCCCTTATGCCGAAGGGCTTGAGGCGCTTTTCCAGGCTTTGCTGGAACAGCCGGACGTGCGCGCGTTGCGGCACGCGTTCCTGGTGAGCCGGCCTGCGCAGCGGGTCCTGTGGGTGGTGCTTGCGACCGATCGCGGCCTTTGTGGCGGCCTGAATACCAATCTTTTCCGGTATATCCAGAAGGCCTTGCGGGAACGCACCGGCAAGGAAATGCGCGAGGTCAGCTTGGTGTTGATCGGGCGCAAGGCGGACGATTTCTTCAAGCGCCTGCAGATGAAGCCGGCTGCGGGATTCCGGATCGAGCAGGCCTATCCCCTTGAAGAAGCCCAGGCGGACGTTCTGGCCCGGCAGTTGTGCGAGTGGTATCTCAAGGGGCAGTTCGATAACGTGGAAGTGTTTTATGCGCGCTGTAAGTCCCAATTGCAGCAGATACCGGCTCGCGTGGCGCTATTGCCGATCGTCCCGGCCGAACGGCCTGCCGCTGGCGGAATAAAAAGCGAACGGCTCTTTGAGCCGCAGCCGGCCGCCATGGTGGATTATCTGGCGCCCCGCTATGTCATCAACCGTATCCGCCAGTTGTTGCTGGCCGAACAGGTTTCGGAGCATAGCGCCCGGATGTTCATGATGGATCAGGCCAGCAAGAGCGCGGCCGACATGATCGACGAAATCCAGTTGGATTTTAACAAGCTCCGGCAGTTTATGATTACCCGGGAGCTGGCGGATATTACCACCGGCGTGGAAGCGATGTCATAAGGTCCGCGATGCGCGGGATAAAGGGAGAAAACTGGTGAATAACGATAATGCGACCGGCAAAGTCATTCAGATCATCGGCAGTGTGGTTGACGTTGAGTTTCCCCCGAACTATCTGCCGTCGATTAACATGGCTTTGCGAATCAAGCGGGATATTCCCGACGATCAGGGGCGCATGGAAGTCATCGCTGAAGTCCAGCAACACATGGGCAACAACGTGATGCGCTGCATTGCGCTCTCGCCTACGGATGGACTCCGGCGCGGCAACGAAACGATCAATACGCACCAGCCAATCACGGTGCCGGTGGGCCGGCAGAATCTGGGGCGCATGTTCAATGTGCTGGGCGAGCCGATAGACGGCCTGGGTCCCGTCGCCGCCACGCAATTCGCGCCGATTCATCGCACCCCGCCATCGCTGCAGGAACAGGAACCCAAGACGCAGATTCTCGAGACGGGCATCAAGGTGGTGGATTTGCTGGCGCCCTATTCACGCGGCGGCAAGATCGGCCTGTTTGGCGGCGCCGGCGTGGGCAAAACCGTGCTCATCATGGAGCTCATCCACAACATCGCCACGGAGCACGGGGGGCTCTCGGTGTTTGCCGGCGTGGGGGAACGCACGCGCGAGGGCAACGAGCTTTATCTCGAAATGCGCGCATCCAAGGTGCTGGACAAAACGGTGCTGGTCTATGGCCAGATGAACGAGCCGCCCGGGGCGCGCTTGCGCGTTGCCTTGACGGCCATGACCATGGCCGAAAATTTCCGCGACGAAACCGGCCAGGAAGTGCTCCTGTTTATCGATAATATTTTCCGCTTTGCCCAAGCCGGCCAGGAAGTCTCGACGCTCCTGGGACGCATCCCTTCGGCGGTGGGCTATCAGCCGACCCTGGCTTCGGAGATGGGCGATCTGGAAGAGCGAATTACCTCGACCCGCCGCGGGTCGATTACCTCCGTGCAGGCAATTTACGTGCCGGCCGATGACTTGACCGACCCGGCCCCGGCCACGGTTTTCAGTCATCTCGATGCCACTACCGTGTTGTCGCGCGCGATTTCGCAGCAGGGGATCTATCCTGCCGTGGATCCCCTGGATTCGACCTCGAAAATCCTCAGCCGGGAAGTCCTCGGCGACGAGCATTACACCGTGGCCCGCGGCGTCCAGCAAATTTTGCAGAAATACAAGGAGCTCCAGGATATCATTGCCATTCTCGGCGTTGAGGAACTCTCGAACGAGGATAAGCTCACCGTGGCCCGTGCCCGTAAAATCCAGAAGTTCCTCTCGCAGCCGTTCCATGTGACCGAACAATTTTTGAACACGCCCGGCCGCTATGTGACGATTGCCGAAACCGTCCAGGGCTTCAAGGAAGTCATTGCCGGCAAGCATGACGATCTGCCGGAGCAGGCCTTTTTCATGGTTGGCTCGATAGAAGATGCCGTTGCCAAGGCCAAGCAGTTATGAATCCATTCGACGTGGAAATTCTGACGCCGGCGTGCCGTGTGTTTGCGGGCACGGTGGAATCGCTCGTCCTGCCGGGCTCCGAAGGGTCGTTCGGCGTGTTGGCCGGCCACGTGCCCCTGATGGCCCGGCTCACCTCCGGCCGGATCATGGTTCGCCAGGGCGCACAAGAGCATTATTTCAATTGCGGCCCCGGCGTGGCGGATGTGGACCACAAACGCGTCACGGTGCTGGTGGATTCCGCCGAAGAGCAGAAACAGCTATAACTGTGCGTGCGTCGCAACGAGCAGGTTTTGATTCAGGCGTCGGAATTCGGCCGGACCGATTTTTTGCAGGCGTTTAAACGTCCGCGAGAAATGATAGCGATCGCAGAATCCGGTCGCCTCGGCGATTTGTTTGATGGATGCGTCGGAAAGAAGCATCAAACAGGCTTTTTCCACGCATTTAAGGCGCCGATAAGCCTGCGGGGACCGCCCCATTTGCTTGTTGAACAGCCGGTTGAAGGCGCTGACGCTAATCCCGGCCTGTTGCGCGAGGATCGCGTTGGAAATGTCCTTCCCCAGATTCTCCTCCAGGAAAGCCAAGGCCTTCAGTACGCGTGGGTCAAGCCGTGGAATCGTTATCGTCTTATCCATTATCGTTGACACGGCCAGTTCGGTCAGGGCGCGGGCGACCAGCGACAGCCGCCACAATGGCGGGGTCCGCTTCTTTAACAAACGAATCAATTCTTCGATTGGCCCGCGCACGGGCGGTGTGACGGCAAAGCGGATGATTTGAGGCGCAACGCCGACATAGAACGTTGGAATTTGAAAATGCACATACAATTGATTGACGCGCTTGACATTGGATGTGGAAAAAACCGTATTCGGAGCGACCAGAACGACGCTGGAAGGCTTCAACGCAATATTTTGCCGGTCATAATGGATAAAGGCGCCAAGGCTGGTGTTCCAGTACAAGCGCCAATAGGGCAGGGACACGCCGGAATAATTCCAGCATTTGGGCGGCAGGTTGGCATAGCCGCATTCCAGCAGCCGCAAGCGCGGATCTTCAAATGTTTCGATTTGCATGCAAATTACCTGTCGTTTTTTGAGCGACGCCTCAATTATACACAAAATAACCTTCCTGTCCAGTTGCCAGAATAACGCCTCAGGTGTAGATTGTATTTGAATCAATTTTAAGACTTCCCGCGGACGGGAGATGAAGTGTGGTTGCACGTAAGAGACATGGTGTTCTGCAAAATTATCGGGATTTCTGTAGCCGACGTCGCAGACGTCGGAATTTCCGGGGTCAACGACCCCGGCTACAATCAGAAATCATATTTTCAGGATATTTTGCAGAAGTCTAAAGAGACAACATTGGGAGGTAGCGTATGAACCAACGGCGATGGATCGGTATGGCGGTTGGCATTGTGGCCGGATTGAGTATCGCCGGTGCAGCGGAGAAGCCGGCGATCATGACAACGGACACGGCCGAGTGGCGCGATTGGCTTCTGCCCTTGCCGCATGAATTAACGGTAACGCAACAGGTGATTCTGCCGTCGGCCAATGTTGTTGTCCAAAGCGCGGGGCTGGAGGATTCGACTTTGGCGCAGGCGCGGGACGATCTGCGCAAATTGATCCCTTCCACCGGCGGCGCGCCGGCCGGAGCCGCATTTGAAGTGTGGTTGGGTGTGGTTTCGGCGAGCAATACGGTGGCGCAATGGCCGGTCAGATTGGCGGAGCGTTTGCGCGCGGCGCCTAACCGCGAACAAGCCTATATCATCGAGCCGCAGGGCGAGCGCCGGCTCTTGGTGGCCGGGTTAACCAGCCGGGGCGTGTATTATGGCGCGCGGACATTATGTCAACTGCTCGAACGGGGAGTGGAAAAGGAGCGGATTGCGATCCCGCTGGCAACGGTTGTGGATTGGCCGGACTTTGATGAACGCGGCATCTGGAATTTCGGACACAATGATGAAATCGAATGGCGCGCATCGTTGAAACTGAATTATCTCAATCCATGTTATTATGCCGAACCGATCCGGCGCGGCGAGCCGATCCGGATCCGGCCGGCGGCACATGGTCAATTTTTAACGAACGTTCTGCAAAGGGCCTACGCCAATGCCATGACGGTGGAAACGATGTTCCCGCATCTTAATATGTGGCATCGGAGCAAGCTATTCGAGGCGTATCCCGAACTGCAAGCCAAAGGTGATGGCGCCCAAAACACGAAAAATCCCAATAATAAGGGCTACGCGCCGTGTCCTTCCAATCCGTTGCTTAAACAGCTTGTTGCCGAATGGTTTTCCGACCTGGCGGCGAAAGGCGCGCGGGAAGTGAGCGGATGGACCTCGGAGGAATACACGCCCTGCGCCTGTGAGGCTTGTAAAAAATCCAACCAGAACCAGTTTGAACTGGAAACGCGCGCCATCTATGAGGGCTGGCAGCAGGTGCGCCGGTCTTATCCGGACCTTAAATTACGCGTGTTTTACGGCATTATCGCCAAGAAAGAACCGGACGAGGTCTTTCAATCCATCTTCAAGTGGCTGCCGCCGGAAATTAAAATCGGCAAAGCTTGCTCGAGTTGCAAGGATGCTTACGCCGCCCAGCGCTGGATCGCCAATTACGATTGCGGCCATATTCCCCAGCTTTTTTTCGCCGGCTTGCGGCTATATGCCGGTAATCTGCGGCAGGCCATCCGTAAAACACGTGACGCCAAATACCAGGGCGCCTATCCATTGAGTAACTTCTATGCCCCGGGCGCCGTCATTCGCGCGGCACAGAACTATGCTGTCTCGGCCGTGGCCGAATGGACGTGGAACCTGGAGGGTCGCAATGAAACCGACTTTGCCCGGGCCTGGGCCACCCGCCAGCGCTATCGGGAGCCGGTGAAAGTCGCCGAGTGGGTCGGATTACTCGCGCCTTTGGAATGCGCGTTGATGAATAATGCCTTCCATAAATCGCTGGACGGCGCCTACTGGGCGGGCATTCCCGATATGCTCGCCAAGAAGCGGAAATTTACGCTGGGCAAGGATATGATGGACGTCTTTCCGACGCCTGGCGCGTTCGATAAACAATTGGCTGTCTGCAAGCAGGCCTTGCAGATGGCAGAAGCAATGCCAGAGCCGGAATGGAGCAATGAAACCCGCTATCTGACCGCCTATATCGGCGCGCTTAAAGCGCTTTGCGGGATGGCGGAGGCCAATGCCGCGTCAGATAAGGCAAAAGTTCAGGGCGAACAACATTCTTTGCGAGAGGCGATTGACCGGATGTGCGCATTGATGGATGAAAAAATGGATCGGTTTACTGCCGGCCCAAAAACGGCGACTGTTGAAATTAAGGAAAAACATCGCCAGACCTGGCAAAAGCGGCTAACGGCCATTGAAGCGGTTATAAACGAACCCTGACTCGAGGCTAAGGAATTTTCCGCCAGAGGCGGATCCGCCTACGGCGGACAAAGTTTGGACTGGATTCCCGCTTGCGCGGGAATGACAGAGTGACGACGCATAATTGTCATTCCCGATCTAATCGGGAATCCAGAAAAGTTGCCGCCCTTGGCGGCCTAACTCAAAGAATACGAGACTAAATAATATGGCAATCGTAGGCGATAAATTATGGTTGTGGAGTCACGTGGCCGGTAGTTACAACAAGGCCGGCTATCAATTGCCCGGCCTATCGCACATGAGCGCGGCGGAAGGCGCCCGCCATATGGGTTTGCGCAATGCCGTCATGGTGAAATTTGCCGACCGCCCGCAGCCGCCATTCGATGGGGAAGCCGCTTCCTTGCGTTCCCTCGATCGGACGGTGTGGTCGGTGGTGGGCGACAGCACATCGTCAGTTGTCAATGTGCAGACGGATCTTGATGCGGTAATGGAGTTGGCATCCCGGTTCCCGAATATCGGCGCGGCGGTCATGGACGATTTCAAACCGGAGCGCGTGCCCCTGGAAACGGTGCGTAACATCAGGGATGCCTTGCACACAGCTCCCCGGCCGCTGGATCTGTGGATTGTCGTATATTTTCACTTGCTGAACGAAAAATACCGGCTGTTCATTGAATTGTGCGATGTTGTCACGGTCTGGACATGGCAGGCGGAATGGTTGCCGGATTTGGAAAAGAACCTGCAGAAGATCGAAGCAATCACAAATGGCGCCAAACGCATTATGTTGGGCTGTTATATGTATGATTTCGGCAACAAGCGCCCGATTACACAATCTCAAATGCAAACGCAGTGCGAACAAGGGCTAATGTGGTTGCGGCAAAGACGCATCCACGGCATGATTTTTGTGTCCAGCAGTATTTGCGATCTGAATTTGGATGCGGTGCATTGGACGCGATCATGGATACAACGGGTGGCTCCGTTGGAAATCAATTGAATATGCAATATCGTACGGGGCGTTCCCGTTAAGGTGATACCGATATGTTTACTCGCAAAAAGCCGATAGCTAAGAACCGGGGCATTCATTTGGATTTGAAAGGGCTGCCCCCGACTTTCAATCGCCTGTTGGAAATCGTTGACTTGTGCGGTTTCCTGAGGATCAACTTTATTCTCCTTGAAATGGAGGATATGTTCCCCTGGGAAAGTCATCGGGTTCTGCGTTCCAAAAACGCCTACACAAAAATGCAGATGAATAGATTTTATGCCAGGTGCCGGCGGAAGGATATCGAGATCATTCCCCTGGTTCAAAGCTATGGACATATGGAGAACGTCTTGATTCGGCCCATGTTCAAAAAATTCCGGGAACATCCGGATAACCCCGGCGATGTCTGCCCTTTAAAAGGAGGGGCCAGGGATGTTATTCGCGACATGATCGAGGATGTGCTCGCCGTCTTCCCGGATGTGGAATATTTTCATCTGGGAGGCGATGAGGCGCGCACGCTGGGAACATGCCCAAAGTGCCGGCAGTATGTGGAAGCGCGTGGAGCGTCCGCATTATATTTGGAACAATTGGGCCCATTGTTGGATTATTTGAACAACCGGCATATCCGCCCCATTTTATGGCACGACATGATGGCCAAGTGGACTTTGCCGGAATTGAAGCTTTTGAATTGCAGGACGGATTTGATGGTGTGGGTATATACGAACGACTTGTGGGATACCGCCACTTGGAATCCGTTGCGAAAAGTCCGACGAACGGTAGCATATTTTCAGAAAGCACGGATACCTTTGTGGGGCGCCGGCGCATATCGCTGCGGGGAAGGCAGCACTTTCCCGGATATCAAGGCCAGAGCGGAGAATATCAGGAACTGGACCGAAAAATATCGGCCCTTGGCGTTGAAAGGGCTTGTGGCAACCGGCTGGTCGCGTCCGGCCACATTACGGGTTGCTTATGGCCCCCTGGAAAATGCGCTCGAAGCATTGGCGCTCTCCGCCAAGATCATGTGGGATGGCACCTATGCGCTGGAGCGGGATTTGAAGGCCATCCGGGTTTCATGTTCTAAATGGATGGATAAGAATGTCAGATGCGTTTCCGATGAATTTCAGAAATGGCTGGATCATGTCGAATTTATACTCAATAAGATCAACCAGGATCGAGGAGCCATGGAAGGCGGGCCATCCGATATTTACACCATCAAGGCGGAAATCAGGAAGTATGGCATGGCCCTGAAGGAATTCGCCAAGCTCGAAAAAAAGCTTTTACGCATAATGAAAGGCCGGGCTTTCCCATCCGACGTGCGGCAGTGGATGCGCGCAAAAAATAAAATGGTGTGCGCTCAATTTGCCGGTCGCCCCCGGTATATACGTTCGTAAACCAGGAGGAGGCATCATGAATAGGACCAAGTACCTGCGGGTCAAGGCAATGTGGTTTGTTATGTATGCACTCTGGTTTTTTGGGGTAATAACCCCGTCAGCCTGGGCCGCGCTGTCCGACAAGGATCTGACCCAATGGACGGACCTGGTCATTCCCTTGCCCAAGGAAGTCGTCATTCAGGGCAGCGTGCCGATTGCGGCGCAAGCCATCCGGGTGGTCAGCCATGTCGCTGATTCGCCAGTCATCCAAACGACCTCTAAACTGCTGGCATCATTTGCCAAGTCGGATGGGCGTGAGGTCAAGGCGACGATCCATTTATGGCTGGCTGATGCGAAGGATTCGGCCGTGCCTTCGGCGCTCCGCTCGCGGTTGGCGGCCCTGCCGAACAAGGAGCAGGCCTATGCCATTATTACAGAACGTTCGTGGTTCAGTCGCAAAACCGAGATCACCCTGGTTGCCAATACGCCCGTTGGCCTGCTCTATGCGGCCCGCACTTTGTCCCAGCTGGTTAAAGCGCCGGCAGCCTTGCCTGTCAATGCCGGTGTGGAAGTCCCGTTCGTTAACATTGTGGATTGGCCGGATATCGAAGACCGTGGCGCGTGGGGCTGTGAAGTCGAAACCAATTTGGACTGGATGGCCCAGTGGAAACTTAATATGGCTGTGTTTGTGACGCTCTTGGGGATCGACACCAACAATGGCCAACCCAATCTTGTGCGCTATGTCCCGTTCAAACGTGAATCGGCGGACAATCCGCGGGACGCTTATACAAAGGGTATCTTGGCCCCGGCTTCCGCCTTGGGCATTAAAGCCATTCCCCTTGTCGTTCATTTTGAACAACAGCCGCTATATTATCTGGGCTATAACGGTTTTGACCAAGTGCCGCGTCAAGCGCACCTTAAGCATTTGTTGCCGATGCTGCATGTCTCCAAATCCGGCGAAATTCAAGAGGGGATTTGTTTTTCCGCGCCCGTGGCGACCGACATGTTAACCGGGTGGCTGAATGAATTGGCCCTGTTGGTTGACAAGCCTTATGCGCAGACGGGCTATCGGCCGGAAATCGAATGCTGGCTGTCGGAGAATGCCTCGTCCTGTTCCTGTGCCCAATGTCGGGACAAACTGTCGTTCGAACTGGAAATCAAGGCGTTGCTGAAAGCCTGGCAACAGGTTAAGGGGCGTTATCCGGCCGTGCGCTTGCGTGTCTTGTTAACCCAGGGCAGTCGGCGTTACAACGATAAAATTCTGGCCATGTTGCCGCCGGATATCGGGGTTATGTATTACGACGGGGAGACGGGCGGCACGTACGACACCGACCGCAAGCCCATGATATATCCGCTCTTGACGGAATATGCCGCCAAAGGAGGTTGGCTGGGCGTGGTGCCGCAGATTTCCGCTTCCTACGGCCAGGTGGGCGCGCCCATGAGTTCGCCGCAATTTATCCAATTCCGGGCCCGGGAATTTGTCGACAAGAAATTGGCATGCATGGATGCCTATGCGTACCCGGATATTCAAGATCATGCCTTTAATTTTGTGGCGGAGGCGGAATGGACCTGGAATGCGCACGGCCGGACTCCGGAGGAATTTGCCCGGGCCTACGCGACAATCACGGGTATTTGCGATCCTGCCCTTTTTGTCCAATGGGCTTTGAAAGCCGGCAATGCCGGCTGGGACCTGGCCGAGAGCAGGATGTTCTTTAATTTTTCCAAAAAAGATCCGGCCCTTGGTTTTTACGGCGCCCAACCGTTTGAGCGAATGTTTAAGGACACACGGTTAGTCAAGCCGGAGATCATGCGCCAGGATTTGGCCGATGCCCGCGAAGCCCTGCGTCTGGCCAAAGAAGCCAAGGTATTTGAGATGATTAACGAGTCCGAATATACCCTCGCAGGCGTGGAATCTTTCGATGCGATGAACCATATATCCCGGATTGTGCGCGGCGACACTATCGCCGCGGCCGATAAACAGGAACTGGCGGCGCAATTGGATCGCCTGGATCGCATGTTGCATCTTATTTACGTCAGCCGGAGTGAATGGTTCGTGAGCAAAGGCCTTATCCATGATAATCGGCGCTTTAATTTTACAGCCTGGACTTTATTGAATGCCAGCGATGCCGCGCGCCAGGTGGCGGGATTACTGGGGATACCGGATCCGCGCCCCGATTCGCGGCTGAACGACATAAGCGCCTGGTCAACGGCCGATTTCGATGCCGCCGGCCATGGTCGCTTGAGTTGCGATGTGACCGGCTGGATCGCCCGGGAAGGCGGGCGTTACCAGTTGAATGCCATTAGATTGAGCGGAGCGCCGATCCAGATAAAGCGTTTGGATCTGGTCCGCCTGGGTCCCTCAGCCGGCAAACGGCAGGTAATGCCCGAGTCCGTCCGACTTAAGGGCGATGGGTTGGGTAACGTGGACATCTATCATCCTCAGACGGTTCGCGAAGTATCGCCGAGCGATGCCCAGACCCGATTCGTCGTGGAACTGGAGATGACGGCTAATAATATCAGCAACAGCATGCCTGCTTCGGCCTGTTCCGGTGTCGTCACATTGCGCCGCGTATATGAACGTGACGAATTCGACACCGCCCACGCCGTGACTCCGCCCGCCCGGCAGACTGTCGCTTCGTCAACCAATCAACCCTTGACGCGTTTCAGTCCGCCGACGAATGCCGGTCAACCTGTGCGCGTCGGTGTGGCAAAAGGCACCGGCGACGAGATGATCAGGGCGGTCCTTGCCAAACAGCCGGATATGCGCGTGGCGGCGCTTGTGGAAGTCACAGCTTCAACACTGGCCAATTGCGACGTTGCGATTATTCCACAGACTACGGATCGCGATAGATTATTGCGTTTGACGCCGGTCATTCAGGAGTGGGTCAAGGCGGGTGGCGGAGTTTTATTCACGCATGACGCCGTGGGTTATCGCGGCCTGCCGGCCATGTTTCAATCCATCGGCGGGGGTGCGGATATCTGTAAAACCGACCGGCTGAAAATTGTGGCGGAACACCCGGTGACAAAGGGATTGGCTGACGGCCATTCGTTTAACCCCGGCTTTCGCTACGATCATATTGATCTTCTGGCCGGCAATGCGGGAGTCACATTGGTTGCGGATGAAGCTGGTCGCCCTGTTATTGTGGTCGGAATAATCGGTGCCGGACGGGTCGTGCTTAATGGGATGCTTCCGGGGTATGCGGCCGCAGCGGACTCTCCCGGAGGGGCAGGCAAACCGCAGGAGCCCTCCGGAGAGGAATTAGCGATCCTTCTCAACAGCGTACGGTGGCTCGCCAAACGATCCGGTGGGACGTCAAACGTTACGCCAAGCGCGGCGATATCAGGCGATAACCTGGTCGTTAATTCAAGTGTTGAGGCTATTGTGCCCGGCAAGCTTGATCGCTCCAAAAGTCATAATGGCTTGCTGGCCGATGATTTTGTTCCGGCGGGCTGGTCGGTCTATTGCGGCGGCGGTTATGGGACCTGGGGTGTGACCGAGCGTGAGGCGCATAGCGGAAAATACAGTGTCTTTCTGAGAATCGATAAATTTGGCATTTACGAAGGGGAAAAGCTGGCCACGATGTGGTTAAAGCAAAGAATCGCCGCGTTTCCCGATACGCGCTATTCCTTCAGTTTCTGGCTGAAAGGCTCAATCCCCTTGTTGAACGGCGTGGATGTCATGTTGGATCCGTATTGGAGTGCTCCGACGGCGGCATCCTTTGTCGTTTTCGAAGACGGCCGTTGGTTGAACCGCAAAGTCATCATGCCCACGGCCGATTGGAAACGCTATTACGGCACGTTCAAAACGCAGGCCAATACAACCAATTTCAGCTTCACGGTGGGAGTCAGCACGCCGGCCTTGCTGATGCCCGGCCATACAATTTATCTCGACGATCTGGAAATCCGCCGGGAAAGCTGATAGGCAAGTGATCCGGTTTGCTTTAATGAAAGCCAGCTGAACCGGCGCGGAGATTACCGCTTATGTTCAGGCTAAGGAATTTCGGCTCCTCTCCAGAAATCATGGGTAAATCGGGACAAAATTGCATTGAAAGCGAGCGTTGACTAAAGAGAAAGAGGCTTCGAATAATAAAAAAATGGCTGGCCATCGGTGAATCCAACGGATAT
>Ga0074199_1002051_pt1 | contig 13895 bp, 15 predicted proteins | sample EPASupsiteSAE347_FD_64528 | JGI IMG/M metagenome (GOLD analysis project Ga0074199, IMG submission 64528) | Bioremediated contaminated groundwater from EPA Superfund site, New Mexico - Sample SAE3-47 | ecosystem: Environmental > Aquatic > Deep subsurface > Groundwater > Contaminated ...
AAACGATCGTATTTCAGGCGGCAACGTATAAAGATAAGCCCATTAACCACAAGCTTGCCTACGATAAGCGATGGAATATCGAAAAGTTGTTCAGAACCAGCAAACAATCGCTTGGCCTGTCAGATTGTTATTCGTTAAAGCTTGAGGTTCAACATAGCCATGTCACCTCAGTTCTTTTGGCAGCGGCTTTGGTGCAAATTGAGAAAAAAGAAAAAAAGTTTGATAAGCCTGAAGCCGCCATCAGACATCTTAAGACACAAAAGGTTACTGATGTTTTAAATCGTTTTAGCCCTCTGAATAAGATCTTTGGCAATATGCATGGTGGTCATGCGTAGGTCCTGCTTAGATAATCTTAGAAACAAAGACAGGGCCTCATGGCTCTTCCAGAGGCCCTGTCTTTGTTTCTATTTTGGCAACCTATGCCTCAGATGTCTCACCATCTTCAACTTTGCTATGCGCAATTACTTTTTCTTCCAGCTCGTGTGGCATTTGTTCATAGTGATCAAATGTTTCAGTATGCACGCCGCGTCCGCCCACGAGTGAGCGAAGTGTTGTTGCGTAGCGATAAAGCTCTGCTTGCGGTACGTGCGCTTTAATAATAGTGTAGCGCCCATCTGATTCAATACCCAAAATTTTGCCACGGCGACTGGAAAGATCGCTCATGATATCGCCGGTAAATTCGTCAGGCACCTTGATGGCTATGAGCATCACAGGCTCCAATAGACATGGCTTTGCTTGCAAGAATGCCTCTCTAAACGCATGTTTGCCGGCTATTTGGAAGGCGATATCTTTGGAGTCTACGGGGTGCTGTTTGCCATCGTAAAAATCAACTTTGACGCCAACCACTTTGTATCCTGCAAGTGCGCCTTTTTGGCACTCCGTTCGTACACCTTTTTCTACCGAAGGAACATAGACACGGTCAACATTTTGGCCAACGAGTGATTGTGTAAATTCAACGTCATTGTCCTGACTTTTTGGTTCAATACGCATCCATACTTCAGCAAACTGTCCAGCTCCGCCAGATTGCTTTTTGTGACGATACTTTGAATCACCCTTTGTTTTTATCGTTTCACGATACGCAATACGTGGTTGATAGGTCTCGACGTCGATGCCAAAACGATGACGTAATTTTTCGACACTAATTTCTAGATGCAGTTCCCCTTGACCAGAAACAAGCATTTGATGTAGTTCAGGATCCATTTTAAATGAGAATGTGGGATCTTCTTCGCGTACGGTAGAAAGGCCTACCGAGAGCTTTTCTTCATCGCCTTTATTGCGACAGCGAATGGCGACGTGCATGTTGTCGCCGGGATATACGATGCGTGGTAGCGTGACAATAAAGTTTGGATCAGCAAGCGTATCACTGGTATGCGTATCTTTGAGCTTTGCAACTGCGCCTATGTCTCCGACGCCAAAACTTTCAATTTGTGTGCGATTGTGGCCGGTTATCGAGAATAGCTGTCCAAGTCGCTCGGTGTTGCGATGAGTACTATTATAAAGATTTGTACCGGTTTTGATTGAGCCACTGACAACTTTAAAATATGATAAACCGCCTGACTTTGATTCACTAACTGTTTTAAATATATAAACAGTTGGATGCGCATCAGTTGCGCGAATAGTGAGCGACTCATCCTTTTCGTTTTTTGCTTGTTCTGGTTGACGGTTGAGTGGGTTTGTGCCGTACGAGGCGATGAAATCGAGCACCGGTACAACACCAATATTTTTTTCACCTGATACTGCAAATAACGGAATGAATGATTGTTTGCGTAAAGCTTCTGCTAGTGCATCAATGAGTGTATCTTTGGGGAGCGTGCCCAGTTCAAAAAATTTTTCAAGCAATGTGTCATCAGATTCTGCAACACATTCTACTAATTCGTAATGGAACTTTTGTGCACGTTCTGCGAGTTCTCCGTTAAGATCGGTAGAGTCGCATGTTCCCAGATCATCGCCTTTGTAAGATATTAGTTTATTATTAAGTATATCGATAACTTGTTTAAAACCTGCTCCTGTTTCAACGGGTATTGTGAGCGGTACGATGCGTTGACCGAAATTTGATTTAAGCTGTGTAAGCACCTGATCGAATTGTACGTTTTCTTTATCTAGTGCATTAACAACGATCATTTTAGGAATACCGTATGCGGATGCATGATCCCAGGTTTCTTGCGTACCTAGTTGGATGCCGTGTTCTGCATGTATAACTTCGATGGCCATGTCTGCAACACGTAATGCAGTAAGCATTTCGCCGATAAAGTCGGCATAGCCAGGGGTGTCGAGAATATTAAACTTTTTGGTTCGCCATGGCACACTCATAAGCGATGTATAAATAGAATGTTGATGCTTATGTTCTTCGTCAAGATAATCTGAAACGGTATTACCTTGCATAATATGGCCAAGGCGATTAGTAATTCCGCAGCAGGCGAGCATGGATTCGCAGAGCATCGTCTTGCCTGCTGCGCCATGGCCGACCAGCGCAATATTCCTTATGTCAGCTGATTGAAATTCTTTCATTTAAAAAATCCTTTCTTTTTTGTGTGTACCATAAAAAAGTTGTACTAGTTTTAACAAGTCTGAAAGAAATAGCAACCTACCTCATGGTGATAATCGATTACCTTGCATGCCACAAAAATCTGGTATACTGAACCAACAATCCATTTATTTTTTACCGCCTCTTGTGTTACCGGTTATACTTTCTTTAGTTTGGTAAGACTTGAGGTTTTAAGGAGAGTGCTTGATGAGTACAATTAATAGTCAAAAACTTATTGAATCCTATTTGGCAGAGGCTGATTGGCGTACGCATGAAAACAGCAACGAAGGGTATAGCTTTTCTTCGCTTATTTTGTATAGTTCAGGATCGGTTATTAGTAGCTATATTCTTAATCATGTCTATACGCCAGAAATAAAAGAAGCGCATGAAAAGGGCTATTTTCATCTGCATGATCTTTCCACCGGTTTAGTAGGCTATTGTGCTGGGTGGTCGCTTAAAAATTTATTGTTGCTTGGCTTTGGTAATGTACCGCTTAAGGTGCACTGTAAACCTGCAAAACATTTGAGCACGGTAATTCATCACATGATTAATTTTATGGGGTGTTTGCAGCTAGAATTTTCAGGAGCGCAGGCTTTTTCGTCAGTAGACACACTTCTCGCCCCTTTTGTACGTGCTGATAAGTTGAGTTATAAAGAAGTAAAACAGTGTATTCAACAGCTTATTTTTTCACTTAATGTACCCAGCAGATGGGGCTCACAAACGCCATTTACCAACCTTACGTTTGACTGGATCGTACCAGAAGATATGCGTAACGAGTCCGCTATTGTTGGAGGCAAGCCGCAACCATTTGCGTATGGTGACTGCCAAAAAGAAATGGACATGATCAATAAAGCTTTTTTAGAAAATTTGCTTGAAGGAGACGGCATTGGGCGTGTGTTTACCTGGCCTATTCCTACCTATAATGTAACCAAAGATTTTAATTGGGATTCATCTAACGCAGATCTCTTATTTTTTGTTACCGCAAAATATGGCTTACCGTACTTTCAAAATTATATTGGCTCGAATCTTGATCCACGCAGTATTCGTGCGATGTGCTGCAGACTCAACCTTGATCAAACGCAATTGTTGCAGCGTCCGGGAGGTATGTGGAGTATGGGAGATGCAACCGGTTCGATTGGGGTAGTTACCATTAACATGAACCGCTTGGGCTACGAAGCGCAAGATGAGCACAATTTTTATCAAAAATTAAAATACTATATGACGCTTGCCAAAGATTCGCTTGAGATTAAGCGCGCGATGATTAGCAAAAATCTTGAGCGTGGCCTGATGCCGTATACAAAAGCGTATTTGGGTAGCTTTAGTAATCACTTTTCGACTATTGGTTTATGTGGTATGAATGAATGTTGCTTGAATTTTCTCGGTGTTAATATAGCAGCTAAAGCAGGAAAAGATTTTACGTTGCGTACGATGCAGGCTATGCGTGAAATTATTTTGCAATTTCAACAAGAAACGGGCAATTTGTATAACCTCGAAGCAACGCCTGCAGAAGGGGCTTCGTATCGTTTGGCAAAGTGTGATAAAGCGCTCTACCCTGATATTATTACCGCGGGTACCCAGGTTCCGTATCTTACCAATTCTACACAATTACCAGTTAGTTATACAGATGATCTGTTGCTTGCGCTTGAACATCAAAATGACTTGCAGCCGCTGTATACGGGCGGTACGATGTTTCACACATTTTTGGGCGAACGGCTTCGTTCCGGTGAATCCTGTAAGCAACTGGTTAAAAAAATTGCACATAATACCCGTTTGCCCTATTTCTCAGTTACGCCAACGTTTAGTGTATGTCCATCTCATGGATATGTAGTGGGTGAACAACCGCAATGTCCACACTGCGGCGTGCAAACGGAAGTGTATTCACGTGTTGTTGGCTATTTTAGGCCGGTACAGCGATGGAATATTGGTAAAAAGGAAGAATTTAAAGAACGCAAAACATATGAACATTATTGTCTCTCGTCGGGCAGTCGCAAAGAATTTGTTGCATTAACGTATAACAATCCATATACGCGAGCTACGGTAGGTAACTCATGATTATTAAAGGGTTACAAAAACTCTCTCTGATCGATTTTGCGCCCTATACCTGCTGTGTTATTTTCACTGCCGGGTGCAATTTTAGATGTGCATTTTGCTCAAATCGCGACTTGGTGCTTAATCCTGAAAAACTCCCCACCATATCGCACGAAGAATTTTATCAGTTTTTGCGTGATAACAAAAAATGGCTTGATGGTGTGTGCGTTTGTGGCGGTGAGCCAACGATACACAAAGATTTACCGGAACATATTGTGCATATGCGTGACCTAGGGTATAAAATAAAGCTTGATACTAATGGCACTAACCCTGTTATGGTTAAGCACCTTATTGATGATGAGCTGTTAGATTATATTGCGATGGATATCAAATCACCATTACACAAGTACGAAAGCGTGGTACAAGTTCCGGTCGACAAAGATAATATTGCGCAGACTGTTTCTCTTTTGTTGCAGAATAGGGTTGATTATGAGTTTCGTACAACTGCTGTGCCGACACTCATTAATGAACAAGATTTTGAGGAAATTGGGCTATGGATTGCGGGTGCGCAAAACTATTTTATACAGCAATTTAGCAATAAAAGTTGTCTTAAGCGTGCGCTTGAACAGCTGGGGCCCTTTTCACTTGAGCAACTTGAGAAATTTAAGACTATCGTACAACCATATGTAAAACATGTTGAGATTCGAGTGTAAAAAAGTGCTAGCCGGTAGTATTTTCTTTGAGCAAAAATTGTGAACGCAGTATTGAACGCATGATATCGCTTATATGTGATTTAGCATCGATAATTTTTTGTTTTCTGAGTATGAGCTTTGCTACTGGGTGCATGATATATTTAGGGTTTTTTATTTTATGCAGAAGTTCGGTCATAATAAAGTTGCCAAAGCTATCTCCATACAAGAATATGCGTAATTTTTGCATATGTGTTTGAAAGATGCAGGCAGGACATATACGCCCATCGTTTAGTTCAATCAAAAAGCCTGCATGTACAAATGACATGATACATATCAGAGCTATACTATTTCGATAATATAAAAATCTCATGGTCGCCTGAACTTTTTTTAAGCATATATCATTGAAATAAGCTGGCGATACATTTTACAACGCAACAGCGCTAAACGTTTGTGGTAACTGTATAATGGGAAGATATACGTTATAGAGTAACAGGGCGACCAAGAGCCCCAAAAGTCCCATGAGCACCGGCTGCACAAAAATCACCAAGCGATTAATCTGTTGCTGCGCGTGTTCGAAATATAAACGTGCTGACTGTTCCAGTACAGTTGCCAGCATGCCTGACGCGGAGCCGACCGCGAGAAGTGGGGTTACATCAGGATGTGCGCGCGAACTACAGGTTTGTTCAAATGCCTGGTCCAGCGGTAGTCCTCCATTGACAAGTTCGATACACAATAAGAGTTGTTTTTTAATATAATAATTATGTTGAATTTCTTGTGCCGTTTGCATAGCAGAGAGTAGCGGCATGCCGCTGCGTACCAATAGTGCTACTGCCTGAAAAAAACCGGCACAGGTATAGGTCCAATAAAGGCCGGCGATGCCGGGAATATGTGTATAGCACCATTGTTTCACCCGGTGTATTGCAGGCAATTTATTGACCAAAATCAAGATTATTCCGCAACTCAAGAGTATTCCAAGTATAGTCAGAATACCGTAACTGGTTAGTGTTCGACTAATATCAAAAAGTTTTTGCATATTTGGATCAGGCACTTGGCTGGTGGCCACAAAAATGTTTTCAAATGATGGAATAATGGCCAAAAATATAATTAATACGATGGCGCAAAAAAAGCCAAGTGTAACAAGCGGTGTGCGAAATGCATCGTGAAATTTTTTACGCATATCAGCACGCATGCGTAAAAAAGATACGGCGTGATTAAGTGCGGGGGCAAGGGACCCCGATTCCTGTCCTGAGCGGATAAAGTTAAGAGCGAGTGGGTCGATTAGTCGTGGAAATTGGCTGAGTGCTTGGAAAAAAGAACTGCCACTTTGTACACAACGCTGTAGCTCCTCGGTGTACAAACGACGCAAGTGTGGACCATAGCGTGAAACGATTGATAATGCTTGCCAGATAAGCAACCCTGCGTTTAAAAGAAGCGCTAATTGTTCAAGGAGCTGTAGCTGCTGTTCGGCAGACAATCGTTCAACAAAATATAGTTTTTTGCGCGTACAGAGCATAAGACCTAACTGTTTATTAAGTAAATCTTGTTCCAGCTGGTAAATCGATGGAGCCCAACTGCAGCCGGCATGCTCATCCCCGGCTAAATCAATGGCGCGCCAGTGGTAGTAGGGCATGGTTCTCTCCGTAATTTTATGCGCTCTCAATACCCAATTTTTGCATTGTCTGGTCAAGCGACCAATCAGTTGCTATTTTGAGTCGTTTTTTTCGACCGCTGCTGCCAGACGTGATTTCAATGGAACGTTGTGTAAGCCCAAGTTTTTTGGCTAAAAATTTAATAAGTTCCTGATTTGCGCGACCATGTTCGGGTGCTTCTTTTAAAAAGCATTTGATGCCAACGGTACTTTGTTGTATTTCTTGCCGTCCAGAACGTGGTACTACAGTTATTTCAAGATACAGGGCCATAAAAAATCCCATTGTTTTGTGGGTACCCCATCAACATAATCAACTTGCGATTAAAGGGCAATTAGTTTATTCTTGATGATGCGTTGAAATTTTTTTTGGAGAGATGGCTGAGCGGTCTAAAGCACTCGCCTGCTAAGCGAGGGTCACAGTAGTGGCGCGAGGGTTCGAATCCCTCTCTCTCCGCCATACTTCGCTCTTTGAGCATTCGTATGGCATGCCACTAACGAAGTATGCGCCCATAGCTCAATTGGATAGAGCATTCGACTACGGATCGAAAGGTTGGGGGTTCGACTCCTCCTGGGCGCACCATTTTCTGTATTTTTTAGTGTGCTTTTTTTTAGACTATATCTGTCTTTTGTGCTATACTATTTGCGCTGATAATACTATTGGTGGAGGTTTTTATGATTTCAAAAAGTAAATTATTATTTGTCGTATGTGCTGTTGGATTGAGTATCTCGGTTTCGCCGGCTTTGGCTTGTGAATCAGAAGCGCAAGGCAATGCCAGTGTTCGTGTACTTGTTACTTCGCCGGCGCTTGCCAAACTGGTAAAGAATGTGCAAAAGCTTAAGCAGCAATCAAAACCAGCGGTTGTTGGCCTTGGTGCGTTTACAGCAGGGGCTCTCGTATATACCACATGGCACTTAAATAGTTTTCTGAGTAAACAGGTTGGCTGGTTGGCAAAAACCTGTGTTTATCGTCCATGCGCGTGGCTCAAAGGTAAAATTTGGGGAAATGGTGCGCAAGCGGATGGCCAACAGGGCGAAAATAAGCATGAAAAGATAGTTGGTAAAATAGCTGAGTGGGGTAGTTTTATTGGACTGTGGCTTTTACAGGTGTATATGCTCAAAAACCAATATACACAGGCTATGGATACCCTTTACGATATTGCTGATAATTTAAGTGAACTTGGCTTAAGGGATGTTTCAGTAAACGCATAATAGCTTCTTGTTTGTATAGGTCCAAATACATGTGAGACAAAATAGGGTAAAATGAAGCGCTCACCGGCTTAAAAGCCGGTGTATCGCGCGAAATTCTTCGAAGCCAACCCTACTTCGCTAAAGCTACGAAGGGTTCTACTACGACCAACAACATAATTTACTCAAAACAGAAGCCATTCATCCCCAGTTTTAAAAACCATGGGGTATTCTGGCGTAGTAGAATAAAGGAAGAGCTTGATATGTAATATAAACAGATCAAAACTTCCTGGGCGCCAAATGCGTCATTTTACGGTGACATGCACCATTATAACACTTTTTAGGCCACATCGGGCTTTACAATATCAAATCCCTTGACAATACTATGTTTCGTTGGGGGCCTAATGGTCTCATAAGTATCGGACCAGGACACCTATTTGTCAAAACGAGTGATACCGCGGTATACTTATTACATCATACCAGTATTTTTTGTGTAAGGTTTTTTCATGCTAACACACATTGGACTTATTATGGACGGTAATAGGCGCTGGGCGCGAGCACAGGGGCTCCCACCAGTCGCTGGCCATCGCGAAGGCGTTAAAACCGTTGAACGGGTTACCCAGTATTGCCTCGATAACACCATCTCTTATCTAACCCTCTACGCATTTTCCATAGAAAACTTTAAACGATCAGAAGAAGAAAAATCTTGTCTATTTGACATCGTAGCACATGGCATTCTCGATTACGCTAAAAAATTTATGGATAATGGCATTCGTATCAATTTTGTAGGCGATCACTCGCTGTTTCCGCCAACAGTCAAAGAAAGCTGCGAAAATATCGAACAACAAACGGCAAGTAATAAAAAGCTTACGGTAAATATTTTGTTCTGTTATGGCGGTCAACAGGAAATAGTTGCCGCAGCTCGTTCGTGTGCACAACACGTTCTTGCGGGATCATTAGCCGTCCAGGATATAACACTCGAGCGTTTTAGCAAAGAGTTGTGGAGCGGTAATTGTCCACCGCCAAATCTAGTCATCAGAACGGGCGGCATGCGACGACTCAGCAACTTTCTTTTGTACCATGTTGCCTATAGCGAACTTTTTTTTACCGATACCTTTTGGCCGGCACTTACTAATCAAGAACTTGACTCTATTATTTACGACTACAAATTCATAAAAAGGAATTTTGGCTCATGAAAACCGTAGCGGTTATTGGAGAAGGAGCATGGGGCACCGCTATCGCAAACGTACTCACCGATAATACTGTTTCTGTAAAACTCTGGTGCCACGATACTGCCGTCGCAACAAGCATCAACAACAAGCATCTTAATGCCCAGTATCTACCAGGTGTCATTTTGTCAAAGCAGATTCGTGCATATAATGAGCTTGAAGACGCGATCGATAATTGTCCGGTTATTTTTATCTCAACACCCACAACATTTTTTCGCTCAATCGTCACACGGTGTACACCATTTTATAACAATCAACAACACTGGGTTGTGCTCTCTAAAGGCATAGAAAATGACACCCTATTACTGCCTAGCCATATACTGGCCAACGTACTTGATCCTGCTATATGCTACTCAGTGCTTGGCGGGCCAAGTTTTGCACAAGAAGTTGTTGCACAAAAATTAACCGGCGTTGTAGTCGCATCATCAACCATCGAACAAGCTAAAATTATTGCACAGCTCGTGCACACGCCCTACTTCAAGCCCTACACAAGCACCGATATAATCGGCGTACAAACTGGAGGCGCTCTCAAAAATGTACTCGCGCTTCTTATGGGCGTTGCATATGGTATGGGATGTGCCGAAAACACACGCGCACTGTTATTTACACAAGGATGGCATGAACTGATGGCTATCGCCCGCGCGTTCGGCGCACACGAACAAACCCTTTATGGGCTCGCCGGCCTTGGCGATAGTTTTTTGACCGTTACCGGCATACACAGCAGAAATCGCGCGTTGGGAATAGCTATTGGCCAAGGAACCGCACAACACTATAACACAAGTGACGCATGCGTAGTACCCGAGGGAATCAATACCATTAGATCAGTCAAAAAGATTGGATCACGCTATAATCTTTTACTCCCCGTATTTGAATCTCTGTACGCAGTTATATTTGAATCTGCGCCACTTAATTCGATCGTGCAAGCTGTATCGTCGGCGACTGCACACGTGAAACAATAGTTCCCGGCAACGGTCGCTGCTGCTCAACAACGGCATTGACAGGAACATGCCCTAACGGCAACACCGTGCACGGCATGCCATGGTATGCCAAAAATGCTTGCACATCACTCACTAACTTTGTACGAAAATCCGGAAGAATAATAGGACGTTGATATGCCGCTCTATAAAGAACGAGCGGCCCATTAAGCGGCTGCTCAGGCTCTGGTTGCTGCGCTATCACAATATCAGATGGAGCTTGCATCTGCAAAGTAATAATTTTATATGTAAGACCAAGTCGACTTAACTCCTGTACCGCTTGCTCATGCGGCTTTCCGCATAGAGATGGTGCTTTTTGTAGATCAGGTTTTTTTGAAGTCACTAGATACACGATTTGCCGCTGTTTTGCCTTTTGGTGCGCAAAAGGAGTTTGACTGATAACCGTCCCAGGCTTAAGGTCCTCATCAACCTTTTCCGCCGCAACATGAACGCACAGATAGTTCTGTGAAGCACATTTAACCGCCTCTGCCAATGGCAATCCAACCAAAAGCGGAATGTGCGTATAGGTTGGCGAAAAAAACAGACGCACAACAAGATAGCCGCCAATAAAGGCCACGAACGGAAGAACCCAAAACCATGAACGCGAAGATTGTCTTATTTTCATAATCACATATATAAAAAATGGCAAGCAATAAGCCGGATTCTGTCCTTACACTATGTGTAAGTGGTAATCATTTATCTGATGCGGCATACCCGTGCTTCAAGCCGGAACAAAGAACCGTCTACACCTATTTTGCCTTACTCCGGGTAGGGTTTTCCTTCACGCGACATTACTGTCACGTGCTGTGCGCTCTTACCGCACATTTTCACCCTTACCTTGACACACGGTCAAGGCGGTTTATTTTCTGTGGCACTTTCCATAAGCTTACGCCTCCCATACTTGTTTCCTCGTATGGTACCCTCTTTGTTTGGAGTCCGGACTTTCCTCCCGCCATAACCACAAGGGCTACTACGAGCGATCACCTTGCTTGCCATCTTTATCAAAGAACCAATATATGCTTAAGAATACGGCATTTATGCAAAAATGTCCAATGTGCATTAAAAGATTCCCCAATACCACATGACCGTCACTGATCAACATACTCGTTTGTATACCAGTCACAATTGCCAATGCACAAATACTCGCAATCAGTGGATGATGGATCCACGCCTGCAAAACCCACAGCAATGGAACCAAAAAGAGCGCAATAAAAAGGCCGTACGAAACATGCCCCCAAAAAATCATAGATTCAACCGCAATAGCCACCATAAAGAACCCGACCAATAAAAATCGGCTGTGCTTAGCTAGTACCACAATATACACACACAATAACGCCTGAATGGCAACCTGATTAAACGTCTCAAATGCGAGTAAATCGAGCATCAGACAACAACCAGCCAAAAAAACATGTATAAAGCCAGTAACAACTTCTTTTATCATGATAGTTAAGCGTAGATAAAAATAGGCACGTTGGCAAATTAGTGTATGACGCTATGGTTGCTGCGACACCTGCCCCCATGTACGACGCTTATTAACCTCTTCCTTCTGCCTCAGTGCTTCTTCAAGATCAATAGCGTATCGATTGGCTATGGCACATACATAGATGAGAATATCAGCCAACTCATCAGCCACGCTCGTAACATTGGCATTGCAATCGATATTTAATCCCTGAACCTTACGTACCGCTTTAAATAGTTCGCCAATTTCCTCGCCAAGCAGGAGACATTTTTGTATAACATCTTGACGCGAAAATCCACGAACCTCTTCCAATTGGTGTACATACCGCTGAAGATCAGTAATCATGGTTTTGCACGGTAAATTTAAATCATTATTATTCATACGTTACATCCCAAAAATGGACGCACTTCACGTACGTCCATTTTATATGATACCGGTTTACTGAAAAATAAAAACTAGTTTTTTGTTGCTACAAACTTCAAACTTGCTATAGGCAAATCACGGTTACCAAACCATTTTTCACATATAGCGGTATCTTCTTCAACAACGCGTACAGAAAAACCTGCTTTTTTAATCTTGTTCAGATAATCGTTTTTGAGTAACGCGCCACCGATACAAGCACACCATAACTGTTTGTCCTTACTTTGTTCTTGCGTGAGCGGTGCAAGTAACACAACATCAGAAACATACATGCTGCCACCAGTTTTGAGTACACGATATGCTTCGTTAAATACTTTTTGCTTATCGGGCGCAAGATTAATCACGCAATTACTAATCACAATATCAACTGAATTATTATTGACCGGCAAATTTTCAATATCACCAAGCCGAAACTCGGCATTCTCAACAGCATACTTTTTGGCATTTTCCTGCGCCTTTTTAATCATAGCCGGCGTCATGTCAACACCAATCACTTTGCCTGTTGGCCCAACTTTTCGCGCAGCCAACAAACAGTCTATACCCGCACCTGACCCAAGATCGACCACAGTTTGCCCAGCTTTAATCTCACCCAAACTAATCGGGTGCCCGCACCCAAGACCAAAATTAGCCCCTGCAACCAGCGCAAGCTCTTCATCACTGTACCCCAAGTACTTTGAAAGATCTGCGCCACCGCCGCAGCAACCACCTGCACAACAACAGCTATCGGCAGTTTCCACAATTTTGGCATACGCTTTTTGAACTTCTTCTTTAACTTCTTTTGCGGTATCTTTAATCATCTTTTGCGTGCTCTTTTTTTTGGTAGGAGTGCAACATCCAGCCTTACAACAGCCCCCCTGGCAACAACCAGCAAACAATGTCGTATTAATAATCAATAAGCTTGCAAGATATTTGGTCATACACATATCCTTCCATAGTTTTGTGCTCTAATTTTAACAATCCAGTATAGGATGATTGTTTCACTAAATCAATTTCTATCGATACAATTTAGATTGATATTTAGGCGCTTTGCTGTAAAACCAGCTAAATCTGGTGATGTACATAGACCCCTTACAACGCACAACATAATATTTTTTGTCTTAAGGAAGAACGCATTATCCAAAATGACTTTACTGTGCAATATAAAAATAGCATCATACAGCTTTTAGCTGACCAACATGCTGTTATTCGACCAAAAGAAAGCGTTGTAATCCACGAACACTTTGGTAAAACTCTGTCTATTTTTATACGCAGTATACAACTCAACTTTACCGAAATCTCCAAGCGACCTCTTAAACTAATTGAGCCTGTATTCAAGCAACATAAAATTCACAAACCGGCCGCAAATCACCCATGGAGACTTTATAGTCAAATTACTAAATCCAAACATCCAAATGGAGGTTATTGATGTAATCTTTTTTTAGTTCAAAACCGGAACTTTTCACATTGCGTTGGCAATATGTTTCCTGACCTGCACTATTAACCTACCACCCATTCTCAAAAACTCACTCTATTTGGGCAAGTTTTTCCCCGTATACCTTCTTGCTGGACAGCATGGCTGCGAAAAACTACTACTGCTCGTGTTTTCGCTGCCGCGACAAATTGCGCTTTACTAGAGAGAGTCTTTTTCCGTTCGTGCTGACTATGCATTACCCACATCTCCCTATGAGAAAAAATAGATGAAATTTTTATGCAAAAGAATATAATTTTGCATTAATACGTTTTTCTCAAAAAAGGGA
>Ga0074199_1002052_pt1 | contig 13891 bp, 13 predicted proteins | sample EPASupsiteSAE347_FD_64528 | JGI IMG/M metagenome (GOLD analysis project Ga0074199, IMG submission 64528) | Bioremediated contaminated groundwater from EPA Superfund site, New Mexico - Sample SAE3-47 | ecosystem: Environmental > Aquatic > Deep subsurface > Groundwater > Contaminated ...
CCGGTATGGCGTCGCTCCGGCTCCAACGGGGTCGAGAATAACGGGAATCCTCCTTTGTTTGGCCCTTCTTGCGGCCATAAACATCGATTTTGTCCATTCCTCGTTCAGGGTGCCGATGTTGATCACCAGGGCCGCGGCAATACCAACCATGTCCTCCACCTCCTGCTCCGCATGGGCCATGACGGGAGAAGCGCCGATGGCCAGCAGGGCATTGGCGGTAGTGTTCATTACTACATAGTTGGTAATGTTGTGGACAAGGGGGGCGCGGCTTCTTATCCGGAGCACGGCGTCCCATACATGTTCAGACCGGTCAGACATGGCGTTTCTCCTTTACAGAACAATTTTCACGGACGGATGGGCACGCAGGGCTTCATAAACGGCAAGGCGATGCCCTTCGCTCTCGACAATCAGGTTCAGGCAAAAGCTCTGATATTTCCCCTTTTTACTGCTCCTTGAGAGGGCCATCAGATAGGTTCGATCCTGAATAATTTCCACCACTGCCCGGCGCAGGCTATCCTCGTCGTCGCCGATGATTTGATAGCTCCACGAGCAGGGATAATCCATAGCCGCAGATTTCTTTTCTTCCGGTTCTTTCACCTGAAAATAAACCTTTCTCCCTCCCTTTCAAGGGAAGTTACACTCATTATGAATAGGAATAGATAGTTTTTGCAGATGCGTCAAGGTTAAAATGACCGTTAACCTCAACGAAGATCATCGCAAAGAAGTTGTATGAGTTTCCACCCCTAATCATTCATGTCCTTTCCTCGATAATTATGATACGAGAAAGCTTCATGGTATCCAAGGTGAGAATAATTGCCGGCACGGGAAAATCATCGTATGTCACGGAGGTGTTCGCATAACAATGAATTATCAAGGATGGAGTATTATGCTGTCCGTTCTGATGTTTAGCATGACTGTGTTGTCAAATGCCCAGGCAGTTGAACACCCCCGGGTTAGCCGAGCCCGGATTAACGAAGTCGTCAAAAAAGTGATGCAGGAAAGGCATATCCCCGGATTGTCCATTGCGGTCTCCCTGCCGGGCGGGAAGGTGATCGAGGAAAGTTATGGTCTTGCCAATGTGGAATACAAGCAACCCGTTGAGAAAGATTCCATCTTCGCAATCGGGTCCATTTCAAAGACCTTTACCGCCATCGGCATCATGATGCTTCAGGAAGAAGGAAAACTGATCGTCAACGACAGGATAACGAAGTACTTTCCCCAGTATCCGGGGTGGAACGAAATAACGCTCAGGCATCTTCTTCAGCATACCTCCGGCATCAAGGATGTCACGGATGTAGAACCTTTCAAAGGCAACCAGGGAAAAGACTGGACCCCCCAGGAGGTCGTCACCGTTATTGCGAGGGAGCCCCTTGACTTTGAACCGGGACAGAAGGCCAAATACAGCAACACCGGTTGCATAATTCTCGGTCTTGTCATCGAAAAAATAACCGGTGTTTCCTACGGTGATTTTCTCGCCGCAAAAATAACGAAACCCCTCGGAATGGCCCATACTGCCCTCGGCAGCAACAGCGCCCTCGTCCCGAAGAGAGTCTCCGGGTATGTCTATGCCGGAAGTCTCATGAATGCGGAATATGCAAGTCTCGCATTGCCCTATGCAAGCGGCGGCATCCTGTCGACGCCGTCGGACCTGATCAGGCTCGTTAAGGTGTTCCGGGGAGAAGGGCTGCTCAAAGAGAAATCGATCCGGGAAATGTTTGGCCCTGCCCACCTCAACAACGGAACCAGATACGAATCAAGCGATCCGGGTTTGAAAATGACCTTCGGATACGGCCTCGATTCCATCGTCCTGAAAGATAAAATCATTCCTGCCAAAACGGGGGGCATATCCGGTTTCAATTCCTTCTTTGCCTATTTCCCGGAATCGCAAACTATGGTCGCGGTAACGGCAAATCTCAGCAACAGCCTCCAGGACCTGCTCATTATTGTCGACGCCCTTTTCGGTTTAGCGAATAAGTAACGCAAGCATACCGCATGCCGAACAAAGGTCGCCGCCCGCCGGACCAAATTATTTTGATCTCAGGTTGCTTCCTGACGATTTCACCAATCAGACCGGCCCTCTCCCATCACGCGACTTCAATTTTTACCGGCGTAACTTTTTCAATATTATCTGAAACCGGGCACCGGCTCTCTATTTCTTCTACAAAAGCGTTTTTTTCGTCCTTCGTCATATCTGCGTCGATGTCTAATATGACGTTTATACCCATAAGTCCGGGTCTGTTTTCCTTGCTTTTGCCGAGAATGATCTCCGTATCAAAGATCCCCTCGATTTTCATGTCCATGCCCCTCAAATTGATGCGCTTCTGCTTGGCAATGATTCTGGCCACAGTGCCGATACAGCCTGCCAGGGATGCGAAAAGATACTCGATGGGGTTCGGGCCTTCGTCAGCCCCGCCTCCGGCCTGGGGTTGGTCAACATAAAGAGTGTGATTTCCGGCTTTTACTTCAACCTTGAACTGCTCACCAAGTTTTGCCTCAACAGCTACCGTTTTCATTTTCGCCATACTATTTCCTCCCGAAAGTATTTTTATCATCTCATGTCAGAAATCCCGGTCAACTGTCAAACTGTAATTCCAATTCTGAATCATAGGCGTAATACATGAAGCATATCTTGGACGTGCACGTAATCGCCATTTCATCTTGACAGGAACAGGGGACTTCCCTATAGTCCGCAAGCTCTATGGAACATTTTTGTCTGAAAAATGTCCATAATTGCGCCATACTGTCAAATCAAGGAGACACCCCATGCCAAAACGAAGCGACATCAACTCGGTTCTTATTATCGGCTCCGGCCCGATCGTCATCGGCCAGGCCTGCGAATTCGACTATTCCGGAACCCAGGCCTGCAAGGCCCTGAAAAAGCTCGGCTACAAGATCATCCTGGTCAATTCCAATCCGGCCACGATCATGACCGATCCGGGAACGGCCGACGTGACCTATATCGAACCGCTGAACATTTCCTCCCTCACCGAAATCATCGAAAATGAACGCCCCGACGCCATCCTGCCCAACCTGGGCGGGCAGACGGGACTGAACCTGACCTCGGAGCTTCACAAGCAGGGCATCCTGGACAAATTCGGCGTCAAGGTCATCGGCGTCCGGGTCGACGCCATCGAACGTGGGGAAGACCGGATCGCCTTCAAAGAGACCATGAACCGTCTCGGCATCGACATGCCGAAGAGCGAACCCGCATACACCATCGAAGAAGCGGAAAAGATTGCCGCCGGATTGGGTTACCCCGTCGTGGTCCGTCCGGCCTACACCATGGGAGGCACCGGCGGCGGCCTCGTCTATAACCTCGAAGAACTCAGGACCATTGCCGGCCGGGGCATCGCGGCGAGTATGGTCGGGCAGATCCTGATCGAAGAGTCCGTCCTGGGCTGGGAGGAACTGGAATTGGAGGTCGTCCGGGATGCCAAGAACCAGATGATCACCGTCTGTTTCATCGAAAACGTGGACGCCATGGGCGTTCACACCGGCGATTCCTATTGTACCGCCCCGATGCTGACGATCAGCCCGGAACTCCAAGCCAGACTGCAGAAACATTCTTACGACATCGTCGAGGCCATCGAAGTCATCGGCGGGACAAACGTCCAGTTCGCCCATAATCCCGCAACGGGAAGGGTCGTCGTCATCGAGATCAATCCCCGGACATCCCGCTCTTCCGCCCTCGCTTCCAAGGCCACCGGTTTTCCCATCGCCTTTATCTCCTCCCTCCTCGCTGCCGGGATCACCCTGGACGAGATCCCCTACTGGCGGGAAGGAACCCTGGACAAATACACCCCTTCGGGGGATTATGTCGTTGTCAAGTTTGCCCGCTGGGACTTTGAAAAATTCCCCGGGGCCGTGGATAAACTCGGCACCCAGATGCGGGCCGTCGGCGAGGTGATGAGCATCGGCAAGACCTATAAGGAGGCCTTCCTGAAGTCCATCCGTTCTCTGGAAAAGAGCCGTTACGGACTCGGTTTTGCAAAGGACTTCCATCAAAAGACCCTGGACGAGCTTTACGAGCTTATTGCGGAGCCTTCCAGCGAACGCCAATACATCATGTACGAGGCCCTGCGGAAGGGGGCGGATATTGAAACCCTCTTCCGGCGGACCCATATCAAGCCCTGGTTCATTCAGCAGATGAAGGAACTTGTCGACCTGGAAGAGGAACTCCTGAAGTGTAAAGGAAAGTCCCTGCCCGATGAACTGTTGCTGCGGGCAAAAAAGGACGGCTTTGCCGACCGTTATCTGGCCCAGATCCTCGGTATCCCGGAAGGAGATATCCGCAGGCAGCGCATCTCCCTGGGGATGGTTGAATGCTGGGACCCCGTCCCGGTAAGCGGCGTCGAAAACGCCGCCTATTACTATTCGACCTATAACGCCCCGGATCGGGTGGCCGTTTCCAAGAACAAGAAGATCATGGTCCTGGGCGGCGGACCCAACCGCATCGGTCAGGGCATCGAATTCGATTACTGCTGCGTCCATGCCGCCTTCACCCTGCGCGACGAGGGCTACGAATCCATCATGGTCAACTGCAATCCCGAGACCGTTTCCACGGACTATGACACCTCCGACAAGCTCTATTTCGAGCCCCTGACCGTGGAGGATGTCCTTTCCATCTACGAGAAGGAAAGGCCCGAAGGCGTCATCGTCCAGTTCGGCGGCCAGACGCCCCTGAACATCGCCCAGGAACTTGCCCGGGCGGGAGTGAAGATCATCGGCACTTCACCGGAGACCATCGATCTGGCCGAGGATCGGGACCGGTTCCGGGAGATGATGAAGAAGCTCGGCATCCCCATGCCGGAATCGGGAATGGCCGGCAACCTTGCCGAGGCCCTTGCCGTAGCCGCCCGGATCGGTTATCCCCTCATGCTCAGGCCATCCTACGTCCTCGGCGGCCGGGGGATGGAAGTGGTCCATGACGAGGAAATGCTGAGACGTTACGTGGAGAGAGCGGTCGGGGTAACACCGGAACGTCCCATCCTTATCGACAAGTTCCTGGAAAACGCCATCGAAGTTGAGGCCGACGCCATTTCCGACGGGGTTGACGCCTTTGTCCCGGCGATCATGGAACATATCGAACTGGCCGGCATCCATTCCGGGGATTCGGCCTGTGTAATCCCGCCGATCAGTATTTCGGCCCGTCACATGGACACCATCAACGACTATACGAGCCGGATCGCCGTCGCATTCGGCGTTATCGGTCTGATGAACATCCAGTACGCCATCGCCAGCGACGTGGTTTATATTCTCGAAGCCAACCCCCGGGCGTCCCGTACGGTGCCCCTCGTATCCAAGGTCTGCAATATTTCCATGGCCCGCATCGCCACCCAGGTCATCCTGGGCAAGAAGTTGGCGGATTTCAAGTTCAAACCCCGCGTTTTTCCCCATTTCGGCGTCAAAGAGGCCGTCTTCCCCTTCAACATGTTCCAGGAAGTCGATCCCCTCCTGGGACCGGAAATGCGCTCCACCGGCGAGGTGCTGGGCTTGGCCGATTCCTTCGGTCTGGCTTTCTACAAGGCGGAAGAAGCGGCCCAACAGGTTCTTCCCGGAGAGGGAACGGTACTCCTAACCGTTAATGACTGGGACAAAGGCGGGGTCCTTGAGGTCGCCAGGTGCTTCCATCAGTTGGGATTCCGGATCATGACCACAGCGGGAACACACCGGTTCCTGGCGGATGAAGGCATCCCTTCGGAAAGCCTCCTCAAGATGCACGAGGGAAGACCGAATATCGTCGACGCCATCAAAAACGGCGCCATTCACCTGATCATCAATACCCCCAGCGGCAAGCTCAGCCAGCACGACGATTCCTACATCCGCAAGGCGGCGATCCAATATAAAATCCCCTATATCACCACCATTGCCGCCGCCGTGGCAGCCGTCAAGGGTATAACCGCCTTCCGTAAAGGGCATGGCCGGGCGAAATCCCTCCAGAGTTATCATGCGGACATCAGGTAATTTAGGATTCAATGATCTATTTGAAAGGCGCTGCATATGAAGGAAATAAGAGACAATTGCGGAATATTCGGACTTTACTCCCAGTTTCCCTCCGTGTACGACATCTATAACGGCATCGATTTTCTCCAGCACCGGGGCCAGGAATACTGCGGGATCGCCACCTATGATCAGCATGTGCGCCAGGTAACCCATCACGGCAAGGTGGGCAATTCCTTCACGGAGCAGGACCTCCTCTACTTGACCGGAAACTGGGGAATCGGTCATGTCAGTCTCTGGGAAAGGCAACCCATGGCCTGGCAGTCCCGCCTCGGCAATATCTCCCTCGCCTTCAGCGGCAATGTCATCAACGCCGACGAACTCATCGCCGCCATGAAAGACCAGGGGCATTCCTTCTACCGGAGTTACAATATCGAAGTCATTGCCAAGACCATCATGGAGGCCGACGACATGGTCACGGGGATTGCCGCGTTAGCCGGTCGTATCAAGGGGGCCTATACTTTGGTGGTTCTTGCCGCCGAGGGCATCTACGCAACCCGCGACGTCTATGGCTTCCGGCCCCTTATTCTCGGTAAAAACGGGACCCGTTACGCCGTCAGTTCCGAATCGCGGGCTATCCAGAACCTCGATATGGATATTGTCCGCGACGTTCGCCCCGGAGAGATCGTCCTGATCAATGCCGAAGGATTCCAAACTCTTAAACAGCTTCCTTCGCCCCGGAAGGCCCATTGTGCCTTTGAATGGGCCTATACGGCCAGTATCGATTCCATCATCGGCGGCCTCTATGTTCAGGAGGCCAGAAACCACCTGGGACAGGCCCTGGCCCAGCGGGATCTTGAGGAAAAAGACATGGAAGCCGATATCGTCGCCCCCGTTCCCATGTCCGGTATCGGCCACGCCCTTGGCTATCACGAAAAATCCCACATCCGCTACCAGGACGTGTTTCTTTACAATCGCTACGCCGACCGGAGCTATACCCAGTCGAGTCAAATCGCTCGGGAAAAAATGGCGAAACGGAAGATTTCCGTTCTCAAGTACGCCGTGGAGGGCAAGCGGATCGTTATCTGCGACGATTCCATTGTCCGGGGTACCCAGATCCGAGATAAGGTAAGGGATTTAAAGAAGGCCGGGGCCAAGGAAGTTCACGTCCGAATCGCCTGTCCCCCCCTCATGTATCCCTGCGATTTCGGCGTCTCGACGCGGACCCTGGAAGAGCTGGCGGCCCGCCAGTGTTTCCCCTCAGGAAACATCAGTTGCCTGGACGATCTGCGGAAACTGGAAGGCTGGATCGCCGGGCAAATCGACGCCGACTCGGTAAAATACAACAGCATCGATGCTTTTGTGGCCGCCTTCGGCATTCCCCGGGAAGACCTCTGCCTGAAGTGCTGGGACGGCATCCGGCCGCTTATTTAACCAATAATTGTTTGATTTATACACAACGACATCATTAATTGCGCATATTGTCATTCCGGCGAAAGCCGGAATCCAGGAAAACACTGGATGCCGGATCAAGTCCGGCATGACATAGTTGTTTGGTAGATATGTGGTTGTGTATAGAAGCGGAATAAAGTCACTGAATGGGTAGAGATTGTAGATAGGTGGTCAGATTGACCTCGCCATTGGTGAGTTTAAGCTTTTGCCTGATCCGCTCTCGCTGATGGTTGATCGTGGCCGGGCAGACGCCCCGGAGCTGTGCGATTTCTTTCGTCCTTAAACCGTTGCGGATCATATTGCAGATGCCGATTTCCGTCGGTGTCAAGGCGTGATGATGGTTCTGAGACAGTTGACGGATAAAGGGCGACGTAATCTCTTCGAGATTGGTCCTTAACATGTCCACGTATGTCCGTTTCGATTTCGGCAGCTCCAAGGCCAAGGCCTGGAGTATGGGCATGACGATCTTTTCCACATTCGACTGCAAATCTTTATATATCCGTTGTTTATCCTCTTCTATCTTGGCAAGAACGGTCCTGAGCGCGGCGTTTGTCTCCTGCAGCGCCGCCCGCTCCAGGTTCAACTGCCTGTTCATCTCCTGAAGATTCCGCTCGGCGAACATGCGGACGGCAATGGCCGCTATCCTCCTGGCTATTTCGTCGAGCATTACCCTTTCCTCCCTGAGAAAGGGCCCTTCATCGGCAGGAGGTCTCTCTTTCATATAAAAAATGGCTACCTCTCCCAGGGGCTCGTTGTAAACCAGGATGGGCGCTGACTGTCTCCATTTCGTAATCTTAAAATTATTACCTCTAAAGGTCTTGCCGTCAAAGACAATGCGGGCACAGGTGACTTCGGGGTATTGCCAGGACAGGGGCAGAAAATCGACAAGACAGCTCAGCAGTTCATCCAGAGAATCGTAATGGCGTTCCGCCAACTGGGCAATACCGTACAGACAGTTTAGTTCCTTGATCCGTTCCCGCAGGGCAATTACTATCTGCTCCGGCGCCATCTCATCATTATGGGGGATCCTCCAGAGTAGGGAGAGGGAATCCTTCATGCCGGAAGCCATCGAAATATCTTTAATATCCATATCGTTGCGCATCCTCCCCATAAATTGCAAGGTTCATGGTGCCTATGGCTTATAGGCACTATGTAGGCATAAAATTTCACCTATTATGCCCATCATTTATAGGCATTAAGAGGGCATTCTTTCCGTATTTACGGTCTTTTGATTACCAGTTACCCTCCCGACTGTCAAGGTAAAACAGGTGAACTATATTTGATAAAGGAGGGCAAAGATGAGCAGCACTAATCTTGAAACCATCCTGGAGGGGCGGCGAAGTCAGCCGCATCAACTTATCGAAGTCCTGCAGGATGTTCAGGATGTCTATGGGTACATTCCCAAAGATGTCATGGGTACAGTGGCCAAGGAACTCGGGGTGCCCCTCATGGAGGTGTTCCGGGCGGCAAGGTTTTACAAGGCCTTCACACTGAAACCCCGCGGAAAAAATGTGATTACCATCTGCACCGGAACGGCATGTCATGTGCGGGGCTCAAATCTCCTTATCGACCAGGTTCAGGGGCAGTTGCGCGTCAAGCCGGGCGATACGACCGCTGACGGCCTCTTTACGGTGGAATGCGTCAATTGCGTCGGCGCCTGCGCCCTCGGACCGGTAGTGGTCCAGAACGGATCATATAGCAACCATATGACGCCCGGCAAGCTCCGCAAGGCTATCGATAAAGTAAAAAGGGAAAAGAAGGAGGAAAGTCCTCATGCCTAAGATCAAGCAAGCAGGCGACCTCGAAACCCTGCAACGGAAGATTCGGAAAGCGCAAAAAAAATTCCCTAAGACGATTACCATCTGCGGCGGCACGGGATGCCAGGCCTCAAAGGCCGGGGAAGTGATTGAAAAGATCAGAGAAGTCATCCCCAAGCAGGCTTTTGGAAAGGATGTTTACATACGTTCAACGGGTTGCCACGGTTTCTGCGAACAGGGCCCCATTATGGTCCTTGAGCCCGGCAACATCCTCTACTGCCACGTAACAACCGAAGATATAGAAGAAATCGTCGCTAAGACCATTCGCCGGGGGGAAGTGATTGAACGACTGTTATACACCGACCCCGTCTCCGGCAACAAAAAGGTGAAAGAGAAGGATATTCCCTTTTATCTTGCTCAGGATCGCCGGCTTCTCAACTATAACCGCCTTGTGGATCCCGGCAACATTGATGATTATATTGCCATTGGCGGTTACATGGCCTTGGCCAAGACCCTCGGCAGTATAAAACCGGAAGCCGTTATCGAGGAGATCAATGCCTCGGGGCTCCGGGGCAGGGGGGGCGGCGGTTTTCCCACGGGTCACAAGTGGACGGAATGCCGGGAAGAACCCGTTGATGAGAAATATGTGATCTGCAATGCCGACGAAGGCGATCCCGGGGCCTATATGGACCGTTGCCTGCTGGAAGGAAATCCCCATCTCGTCATCGAAGGGCTCTTAATCGGCGCCTGGGCTGTGGGTGCACGCCAGGGATACATATACGTGCGCAAGGAATATCCCTTAGCCGTCAAAAATGCAAAATTCGCCATTGAGCAGGCCAGGAAATACGGCCTTCTCGGTGAAAACATTTTCGGATCGGGTTTTTCCTTTGATCTTGAGGTCGCCCGGGGCGGCGGCGCCTTTGTCTGCGGCGAATCCACGGCCCTCATGGCGTCTGTGGAGGGCAAGGTCGGCGAGCCCCGCCCCAAGGACATCCATACGGCAAAGGAAGGCTTGTGGAACAAGCCCACGGTCTTGAACAATGTGGAAACATGGGCCAATGTGCCCTCCATCATGCTGAACGGCGCCTCCTGGTTCGCCGCCAAGGGCACTCAGGGAAGCAAGGGAACAAAGATCTTTGCCCTTACCGGTCAGGTTAAGAACACGGGCCTTGTAGAAGTGGCTATGGGCACGTCACTGCATAATATCGTCTTTGACATCGGCGGGGGTTCGAAAAACGGCAAGGCGATCAAGGCCGTCCAGACCGGCGGTCCTTCCGGCGGTTGCCTGCCGGCGAGTCATTTCCAACTGCCCGTTGATTTTGACACCCTCAGCGCCGCCGGTTCGATGATGGGTTCAGGCGGGATGGTCGTCATGGATGAGGGCACCTGCATGGTGGACGTGGCGAAGTATTTTCTGAATTTCCTCCAGGACGAATCCTGCGGAAAGTGTGTTCCCTGCCGTCTCGGCGTGGAACGGATGCTTGAAATCGTTACCGACATTACCGAAGGCCGGGGAACTGCGGAACATATCAATCTGCTGGAAGACCTGGCGGAAACCGTCGGTGAGACGTCCCTGTGCGGTCTGGGCAAGACGGCCCCCAATCCCGTTTTATCGACGCTCAGATACTTCCAAGATGAGTACATGGCTCATATCAACGAGAAGCATTGTCCCGCCGGGGTTTGCAAAGCCCTGATCCAATATGCCGTCGCTGCGGAAAAGTGTAACGGCTGCGGCAGTTGCAAACGGGCCTGCCCCCACGGCGCAATTACGGGCGAAAAGAAACAGGTCCACGTAATTGATTTTGAAGCATGTCGGAAGTGCGGAATCTGTATAGGAGAATGTAAACCCGGCGCCATCATGGTGAACTGACGAGGTGAAATATGCTTGAGGAAGTAACTCTAACAATTGACGATGTTTTGGTAAAGGCCGTAAAAGGGCTCAGCGTTCTTGATGCGGCGATAAAAAGCGGCATTTGCATACCCCACCTTTGCCATGTACCCTTTCTCTCCGATATCGGCGCCTGCCGTTTGTGCATTGTGGAAAACGTCGGTAACGGCAAGGCGAAGATTACCACTTCCTGCACCCTGCGGGTTCAGGAAGGCATGGTTATCAGGGCCAACTCGGAAAAGGTGCTGAAACTGAGAAAAAATATCGCCGAGCTCCTGGTGGCTCACGCGCCCAACTCCCGGGCCATTCAGGATATCGCGGTGCGTTGCGGTGTAAAGGAGGTCCGTTATCCCTTTCACAACGCGGATTGTGTGCTCTGCGGCCGCTGTGTCCGTTACTGCTCGGAAATGTGGCAGGCGAACGCCATCGGTTTCGTCGGGCGCGGTAAAGACCGTCACGTCGAGTATCCCTTCGGAAAGCGTCCCGATACCTGCAAGAAGTGTAATTCCTGTATTCTCTATTGTCCCATGTCCGTAACTCCCTGTGGAGAAGTTATGAAAACAGGGGAGGAACATCTCTGTGGAAAGTGCGATTCTCAGATGACCATGGCAGAGAAGATGCCCGGCGCCTGTGTATGGTGTGAAACGGGTAAAAGCTTCCAGTGCGCCCGCTACGCATAGACAGACAATAAATAAGCCTGAGAAAAGGCGGAATCGCTTCTATAACTATAGATAATGATTCCGCCTTTTTTCTTTTCAAACTGATAAGCGAACCGTACGAAAGGGCTAAATCTGCGGGGCGGACTTGAATCCGTTCCGGGGCGCCGAGCAGGCGGGGCTTCATCTGAAATTCTCTAAATTTAATTCAAATATAAACCTTACCTCATTCCTTTCCAAGCGCTTTAGTGCTAATGAAGAAAGAGCCGAATGCAAGAGCTCACAATCGTCGATAAGATCGTCGTAAAAGGGTTTTTTCATCAATTAAGGGGGAGGATTCAAGGCATCAAAAGAATCAGGCTGCTTCTGGGGATAAGTTTGCTTTTTTTTATCATGCCGGGCTGTGCGGCAAAGACCGGGACACAGGCGGCTAAGGTTTATCAACAACCGGATTTGGCAAAGCCGGGATCTTACCAGCTCAGATTTCTACTTGATGGGCAGGGCACGCTGAATGACTATCTGGAAAAGGAAATTACGCGAAACCCGGATTTAAAGGACTTTAAGGTTACGGAGTTATTAAAGCTTTTCCGCAATGCATATCCGCAGCTATATCTGCCGGTACAGCCGGGGATTCCCCTGTGCAACCTGGAAACAAACTTCAGGCACTGCCGGGGGATCGAGTTGCTGGCTGATTTTGAAATCTATGATGATGATTTCGTTGTTTTGCACCATTCAGTTTATTATCACATCAAGCTTCGTCTGGAAGGTAATCGTCCCAATTTCTTCCAAGCGGCCAAAGCGCAGCGCGATATGGGAGAATTTGCCCTGCCTCGTCGTTACTATGTCGGCTCCCTCGTAGCCACCATACAGAAAATGTTGCCGATTTTGCAGGAAATTGCCGCCGATTACAGTAAATATATAAAAACTGATCAGCAGGAAATTGAAATAGAGCTGACACTTGAAGAATCGCGTGATAAATCTTTGGCAAAAAAAGCAGACCAGGATCTGTCCAATGCGGCACATTTAGGCGGCAAGGTCATCATCGTTTCTATCCTGCCGAGCATCTCTTTTGTTACAGGATTAACAGTCTCGGCACTAACCTCCGGGGGGAAAACCTTTTGGGACGTCCTGAAGGAAGAAAAGAGCTTTGATCTCCACAAAAGAACCCTGGCGCTGGATCAGGTGGATTTTTCCTACACCGAAAGTACGAAGCGGAATTTCTCCCGCATCTTCAGCGGATTTCTTGAATCACCTTCCGATATGTATATCAGGGAAATCACCATTCGCTTGCGCCAGAAAGAACCACGTCCATCACCCGCTCCGGAAAGTGCCGTCAGTATTCAACCTCCGAAAACATAGCCGCTCCTCTTCCCGATGCGTGTAATGGGGAGATAAAAGAAGTAATGGCTCCCGGAACAGTATTTGAGGGTTATGAATGATGGGAGTGGGTTTTAAGGAAACGCAGATGAATCATACTTTCACGGATTTATAACAGAATAAAACAGGCACAACATGAAATGGAAAATAACTGATCTGCGTAAATGCCTTAATCTCATCGGCATAATTATCCTGCTGGTTGGTTTGGGCAGTGCTGCCTTGATTTATAGTACAGCAGAGAATGATTCGAAAAATAAAATCCTGCCCAGGAGAAAGAAAAATGATGGCTTCGACCCCGACTTATGAAAAAGGCATACTCTATGACATTTCCATCATCGATTTCCGCCCCGACCCGAATAGGTGTTCGAAGAGGCGGAGGCCCTGCAGCGCCTCATGAACGAGCAGAATTACAACCAGGAACAGTTGGCCGGGGTCATCAACAAGGCCCGGACGACCCTCAACGAGATCCTTTCCCTGAACCGCCTGCCCCTGCCGATCCGGGACGAGTGCCGGGGTGACCGGAGCGTTTCCCGAAGGACCCTCGTCGAGATTGCCCGGCGAAAGCAGGAAAGGGGCATGCTTTCGGCCTGGGGAAAATATAAGGAAACGGTCAGGAAACAGCAGGAAGGCCGCAAGAAAGGGGAAAAGATCCCTCCGACGCCCCATGGTATGCAAACATGACTGCCAATACAAATGTTGATACCGGATGTCCGGAGCATTTTATTGAATGCGACAGACAACATGCAATATCTTGACAGTGTATTCTGCCTTCGTGTAAAATTAAATGGTCTTCTTCCCACGATTAAAAGCTATTGTTGACT
>Ga0074199_1002055_pt1 | contig 13845 bp, 14 predicted proteins | sample EPASupsiteSAE347_FD_64528 | JGI IMG/M metagenome (GOLD analysis project Ga0074199, IMG submission 64528) | Bioremediated contaminated groundwater from EPA Superfund site, New Mexico - Sample SAE3-47 | ecosystem: Environmental > Aquatic > Deep subsurface > Groundwater > Contaminated ...
AAGGGAATTTACATCACCCTGAACCCAGTCAACCCGGTCTTGTTGAGCAGGGCAAACAATCGCTTCGTTGAGTTCAAAAGCGATTACGGCACGGCAGACAAAGACATTGTAAAAAGAAATTGGCTCTTAGTTGACTGCGACCCTGTCCGTCCAGCCAACATATCGTCGTCCAAGGCGGAACTTGAAGCCAGCAGGAAGCGAGCTGTAGAGGCATACCATTACCTGCAATCATACGGCTGGGGCAATCCCGTGAGCGGGTATTCTGGAAACGGCTTCCACCTACTGTATAAAATTGACCTGCCAGTGGACGATGATGGCTTGGTTAAACGAGTGCTCACAGCCTTGGAACATCGCTTTTCGGACAACATTGTGAGCATTGATACTGCTGTTTTTAACCCAGCACGAATCACAAAACTCTACGGCACCCTGGCTTGCAAAGGCGACAACACGCAGGAACGCCCCCATAGAATGTCTCAACTTCGCCCAACCCCAGCAGAATTAAAAATGGTTTCCAAGGAAATGCTGGAACAAGTTGCCGAAACATTGCCAGCAAGCACCCAGAGTAAAACGGCGGAAAATTTTACATCCAACAATGCCCAGGGAACATCAGGCTTTAACCTGCAGGATTTCATTTCCAAACATAGCCTGCAAATAAAATCCGTCAAAAACAAGGGCTCAATGACCATTCACGAACTCCAATCCTGTCCTTGGGGGCAACAGCACGGGAGCGGAGACAAACCTGGCGACAGTTGCATAATCCAGTTTTCCAACGGTGCTGTGGGCTTTAAGTGCCAGCACAACACCTGCTCAAACCGCGATTGGAAGGATTTTCGTTCATTATATGAGCCTGGCTACGACGAGAGAAAAGCGGGGTTTAATCCCGCTTCCCAACCCGTTGTCGTCCCAAAATTCCTGTCGGCTCAAGAAATCTGTTCCACCAAGTTTGCCCCTATAAAGTGGATTGTTCCCGCCCTGATTCCAGAAGGGCTGACAATCCTTTGCGGTAAGCCGAAAACAGGGAAGAGCTGGGCAGTCCTTGATTTGGCTATCCAGGTGGCATCAGGCGGAAGCGTTTTCGGTAAAATCTCGGTGGAAAAAGGGGAGGTCCTGTATTTGGCATTGGAGGACGGCAAACGCAGGCTTCAAAACCGCATCAATATTTTATTGGGAGACAACCATCCGCCAGCGAATCTCCATCTGGTTGACGCCACAATGGGCTGGAAGACGCTAAACCGCGGGGGGTTGGATATGCTGAAGAAGACGATTCAGGATTTCCCGAACCTTAAACTGATAGCAATTGACACCCTGCAGAAAATCAAGCCAACGGGATTTCGGCAGAACAACGCCTATGAAAACGACTATGCGGCTATAGGCGACCTGCAGAAGCTGGCGGTTGAAAACAACGTTGGCATCGTCCTTATCCACCACCTACGCAAGTCCATCTCCAGGGACGGGGACATATTTGAGGAGATTTCTGGCTCCTTGGGGCTGTCTGGGGCGTCGGACACGATAATGGTCATCAAGCGGAAAAGAAACACTAACGACGCCATCCTTGCCGTTTCCGGAAGGGACATACTTGAGCGGGAACTGGCAATGTATTTTGAGAAAACCACTTGCCGTTGGTCCATAGTGGGGGATGCGAAAGACACTTGTATCACGCTTGAACGGCGGGAGATATTGGAAGTGTTGGGGAAAACGACGGGAACGCTGGACGCCCAGGAAATCCACGGCGGGCTGGAGCAGATGGGCGTCAGCAAAACACCAGCGGCGGTAAGATGGCTGTTACGGCAGATGGTGGAGGCGGGAGAAATTGAAAATCCCGTAAGAGGGAAATACCGTATACCCACAGCAACTTCAACCAACATACCAACAAGCCAACAACAAACAAACCAACAAGCAGGACTATTTCCAGAGAACGATAGCTGTATGAACCAACGGACCAACAAACAAACAAACCAACAAGTAAAAGATTGCCTTGAACGCAACAATTTACTGGTAGAATCCGAATCCAGCACCTCTTCCGAGCTGTTGTTCTAGGAATTATGTTTGTTTGTTGGTGTTGTTTGTGCATATGTTAAAAGGCGAGCGTCCCGTCCCGTAAAAATCTATTATGCGTTTTCAAACCAACATACCAACAACCAACAAGTCATACGGGTATAGGGTATACGGTATGACTCCATCGCTTGCTTTCGCGACAAAATTATTTTAATTCCGATTTTACTTTTTTTGTTGTAGAATATGGTTAATGACAAGGTAATAACTATGCCAAAACAAACCAAGAGCCGTGTGGTTAACAAAATGAAGGCGGTTGAGAATGAGTTGAGGGATTTATTCTCCCGCGGAGAGGATGCCCTTCTTTTTTCTGACCCAAAACGGCTTGCCGATACAATTAACTCTAAAAAACAAGCATACATCAACTGTCTGTTCGAGCTTGAAAGGCTGGGCATTGAAGAGGGGCTTGCCATCAGAAGGGAAACCGCTTCAAGAATGAAGGCGGTTTGTGATTATATGAAAGCACACGAATCTGATTTCAGGGCGATAATGGAAAAGTATAAAGCCATATGGGAATACAACCAAAATGAGCTGGCTGAATTGGAAGGCAGGCTGAAAAGGCTGAACGAAATAACTGGATATAAAGGACCATAACCCGCGAAGGAAGAAACAATGAAGGAATATTATGTTCCAAAGCAACCAGGTCAGACCAAGAAAAGCATTGTTGAAAAAATGGCTGAAGTAGAGTCGTTCTTGACAGGCTACGGCGTCAAAGGCGAAAATACCCTTGCTGATCCTGAATATGGGCACATATCGTTCTACTCCAACCAGGTAAAGCTGATTGATTTAGTGTTCTCCCTTGAGAGAATGCTTGTTGAAGGGGAACTTGCCATCAGAAGGAAGACCTCCTCTAATATTGAGAAGTTCCGTGCCTTCATTAAGGAATATGAGTCTGATTCCAAAGACCTATTGGATAAGCATAAAGTTATCGAGGAATATAACAACAACGAACGGCTGGAATTGGACGGCAGGTCGAAAAGGCTGGAAGAAATAACAGAAGGCTGTAACCTCGCGAAGATTCTTGGAGCTATAGACCAGGAAATACAGGCAAGGAACCTTTCTCCCATCCGCTGGGACAAAGTGGAATTCCGCTGTAGGAAGAAGAACACGGTTTGACCCGTTTTGCACTCCCGCTACCCTGGCTTTAAAAGGGGTCGCTATTGATTATCCGTGCCATCCGCCGACCGCAACCCTTGTGTCCTTTGTCCCCTTCAAAACCCCAATATCAGCCCGACACTTCGCTTTTGCTTTCCGCCACTCGCTTGACTTTTCTTGCGAATCGGATAGCCCCGCCCGTAAAAAAACAAGTTGGTTTTCCAGATTTTTTGTATAATGGGTCAATGATTGATGAGCAGAAAGTTCTTGGCCTGGAAGGCGACACCCGCGAAACTGAATCCGCGGACAAAGACCGACCGCGAAAATATCTGAAAACGCGGGAGGCGTCGGCTCATCTGCGGAAGTCGGTCTCGTGGCTTATCAGGCGGAAGGACATCCCCTACCTGCCGGGTAATCCCAACACATATGCTCTGGCTGACTTGGACGACTGGTTTGAGAAAAACAAACATACACCGCTGTTATAAAAATGGCTGTTTATCAGAGAGAATATTTTAAGCAGGCGATTGGCAAAAAGCCCTGGTTTTTTTGCTTCAGGCACCGCAAGCAGAAATACACTATGTCGGGGTTCCTGACGAAAGCCGAAGCCCAGCTGGCTGAAGAACGGGTGCGGAAGACGGTGATATTGGAAGGCAAGCCTGTCACCGTCGCCACCAATTTTACCTTTGAGCAGTTTTTCAATCAGTTCATCGAAAACAGGCAATACACCAACGCCCCTGGAACGGTTGAGCGTGAAAGACGCAGGGTCAAGCCTATGCTCCAAGCCTTCGGGTCGGTCAAGATAGTTAGAATTACGGCGGGGGACGTTCACGGATATATGCGTATGCGGAAAAAGAACGGGCTTGAGAATCGTAGCGTCAATCTGGAGCTTACCCTGCTACGGAGCATCTTTAAGTATGCACTGGAAATCGGAGCGGTCGTCAACAACCCCGCCAAGGACGCCAAAAACTATTCCGAAACACGGAAAAAAGTTTTTATCCCGACGCACACGGATTTTCTCAAGTTTGTCCAAGTCGCCAGCGAAATCCCAAACGGAGACCAATTTGTAGCCTGGCTGTGGTTTCGTGCTTATTCTGGGACCAGACCGAGCGAATCCTACGCCGTGAAGTGGAGCAACATTGATTTCAACAACGATGTCATAGCGGTTGAATCAAGAAAAGGCAGGCAGGATGAAGAGATTAAAACCCGCCTCGTGGACATCCACCCGAACCTCAAGCCCATTTTGCTGGAATGGCGACAGAAATGGGAAAAGGTTTTTGAGAAAAAAGACAAGATTCACGACTATGTGTTTTTTAACGCCCACACCAGGAAAAAAATGTCCTGTGGATTTGGAAAGATATTCAGGGAAGTCAGGGAGAAAGCGGGCTTGCCCAATTTGACCCCCCACGGCTTACGGCATTATTTCATCAGCCACGCCTTAATGAGCAGGGTTCCCAAGGACACGATCAGGGACTGGATCGGGCATACCTCCACGAAAATGATTGACACGACCTACGGGCATCTTCAGCGGGAGTTCCAGCGGGAGCAAATGAGAAGATTTGCTTTTTATGAACCCAAGAAAGCGGAAATTCCGGCGGGGAACGGCGGTGCGAACGCGGTCAATCCGCAATCACAAAATCCATTTGGGAGCCCCGAAGGAGCCCCGAAGCCTATTTTGGGGAATGAAAATTAAAACGGGAAATGAGTCACAAATGATTGATAACAAAGGACAAAAGAAGGGTGGCGAGAGTCGGAATCGAACCGACGACACGCGGATTTTCAGTCCGCTGCTCTACCAACTGAGCTATCTCGCCATGAAAAACCACAAGTCGGAAGTTGTTTATATTTAGCGACTTAAAACTAAACAAAACTCAGCAAAATCGAACACAAAAATCACGTGACATTTTCCCGTGACATATTGTTTTTGCACAAACAGGGGTAAGATTATCTATTAGATTAATTATAATCAATGAAAATATTATGAATTGATTTGAATTTTTCATGAACATTTTTTCAATCCAGGATTTATATTTATCTCCGTAACAAACAACAAAACAGCGCAAATGGACAGAAAAGCGGAGATTCTTCGCGTTGCTCAGGATGACAACTTTTGATTTTTCAAACATGCTCTTACGCAGGGCCTCCGCATCTTGCGTGATTTGAGTTGCGCCAGCGGATAACCGAAATGTTTTCTGAAAGCCTTGGACAATTCATGTTCGCTGTTATAGCCAACGCGCGGCGCAATCGCTTTGAGCGGCAAGATGGTGCGCACATACATGTCCCGTGCATACTCCAGGCGTATTCTCCGCACATCCACCATGGGTGAAACGCCTGTCTCTGCGCGGTACCGGCGGATAAAATGACGGACGCTCAGCTTGGCCTCTCGCGCCAGCACCTCCAGGGAGAACGATTTGTCCATCTCTTTTAAAACATGAGCACGCACCAGTTCCACCAGGCTCGATTCTTCCGGCAGGTTCTTCAGGTTCTCAAACTCTTTAAGAATTGTCAGAAAAAAAGCTGCACAGAGACTGGCATTGTGGTTTTGAAGCAAGTGCGAGGCATCATACAGCCAGCGTACCAGAGTGCGAATCCTGCCGCCACGATCGTGAACTTTTGTAAAGTGTCGGCCGGCGTTTCCGTGGAAGCCGATGTAAAACATCCCTACTGGAGACTGCGGATCCGACACATCTTCATGCCACCATTCTGGGGGATACAGCAGCACGTCCCCCGCTGTTGTACTGCACTGTCCGGAATCTTGCGTATTCACCAGATGCCGGCCCTGTTCGATGATGATCAATTCATTATAGGTGTGTTTGTGCCATCGAACCGACCAGGTAGGATGAGGAGACACATACCCCGTATGTAAAATAGTACAATTAGCATTCATGGCATTCTTGGCGCATAACTCGTCCATCCCATCCGTTCCCTTCCGGCAACACTCAAGGTATCTTATAAGCAGTATCCAATAATACCAGTTAATTAATCAGGAGAAAGGAATTAAACATGAGCAGACTGAAGGTGGGTTACGTTGGATGTGGTTTCATGGCGCAAAAAGTGCACATTCCGAACATTGTAGCTTTGGAGGACGAATGCGAACTGGTCGCCATCGCGGAGGTTCGCACGGAATTGGGCCGGAAGGTCCAACAGCGCTGGCACATCCCTGCTTTCTATGAATCGCATGCCAAGCTGGCACAGGACAAAACCATCCAAGCGGTGGCCCTCTCGGGGCATTACGCCGGCCAAGGCGAGATCGCGATCGACCTGCTCAAGGCCGGCAAGAACATCTTCATGGAGAAGCCGATGGCGATCAGCGTGGAACAGGCTGAGCGCATTCTGGAAGCGGAGCGGCAAAGCGGCCAACGGCTCATGATTGCCTACATGAAGCGTTACGACGCCGGAAACGTCATGATCAAGAAATTACTCGAACAATACCGCACCTCTGGCGACATGGGCCGGTTGCGGTACGTCCGCAATCAAGGCATTGTCGGCGCCTGGTCTGCGGGGCTTGACACACCGATGGACAATACCAGCGAACCTGTTCCCAACCCTCCGGAAGGTATCTGGCCGGCCTGGTTGCCCAAGGAAAAACAGCGCGGCTATTTGGGATATCTCCAGCAATACACGCACAACGTTAATCTACTCCGCTGGTTCTTGGCGGCGGAGAATGCTCAGGTACAGGTCATGTCCGCTACTCTTGACCCAACCGACGGACTGACAGGTGTGACCGTCTTGAAACTCAACGGGATAACCACTGTCATCGAATCTGGCGGCTTGAAGTGCCATGAGTGGAATGAGCATACGCAATTATTCTTCGAGAAGGGCTGGATCAAGACTGAAATGCCCACATTGCTGTTGCGCAACGTCCCAGCCAGCGTCGAAGTGTACCGTGGCGATGGCGCAGAACCCTGCACCTCCCGATTCTTTCCCGCGAATGGCCGGAGTTGGTCGTACAAAGAAGAAATGAAACACTTCATCCAATGCATTAAAGATGGCACGCCATTCCGTTCACCTGCCTCCGATGCGGTGAAAGATGTCCGGATATTGGAAGCGATTTACCGTAAGCACATAGAAGCATTATCACAGGAGAACGAGTGATGAAGAACAACGGCAACGTTACGGCAGTTCAACAGCCAGGTAGAACACTCACTTCACTGGAACGCGTGCTGCGAACCCTCGCCCGTGAGCCTGTTGATCGGGCGCTGATCTATTTTTGGGAGATGAATTGTAGTTAACAAAAAATAAATCCTCAGGAGAAATTGTATGAAAGGGAATCAAAGCCAGATCACAGTTGCAGTCGTCACCGGTGGGCATCACTACGATGTGCCGAATTTCCACCGTCTGTTCCGGAAATTTCCGTCGTTGGATTGTTATATCCAACACATGGACGATTTTGCGGCATCATCTGAATCGGTGCGGGATGGTTATAACGCGGTTGTGTTCTTCAATTTCAATGTGATACCCATACCAGAAGGGAAGGAGAAGGAGGCGATCGAACGCTTAGGGAGCACGGAGCAAGGCATCGTCGTGCTACATCACGCATTGTGGTCGTACCCCCAGTGGCCGGCGTGGACGGATCTCATTGGCATTGCTAATGGTGGATTGGGTGCTCAGGTCGGCCAACAGTTGCACCTGGAGATATCTAACGTCCGGCATCCGATTACCACAGGACTCCAGTCGTGGGACATGATCGATGAGACTTATCAAATGGCTGACGCCGCTACGAATAGCGAGATCCTGTTAACCACGGAACATCCTGGCAGCATGAAAACCATCGCTTGGACACGGCAACATGGAAAATCCCGCGTCTCCTGTTTGGAACTGGGCCACAACAACCAGGCATGGACTGACGCGAATTTCCGCATCATTTTGAAACAAGGAATTGAGTGGTGTGCAAATAAAAAATAAATCACAGGAAAAGGCTCTCAAGAAAGGTGAAAAACTGATGGAGAGATTAAAATTACTTCCAAAAAGGTGAAGATCAGCGAAGTGCGAGGGCCAGATTTGATGATCGGGATGGAGTTGGTCAAAGACGAGAATAAGACCCCGGCGGCAAAAAAAGCGCTCTTGATCCGCAATATGGCACGGAAAAAGGGCGTACGGAACGGGCGGGATAAATTACGGGGGTTGACAGAATAATCGTCCCCTTTCCAATGGTCCTCGTCCGCAAAACTGCCCAAAATGGGCTTGAATGACAAAAAAAATCAGAATCAGGAAAAATATTTTTTAGTGCCACGTGACGTTTTCCCGTGACACATATGCTGGGTTATGCTGCATTATTCTGTATTTTGTTGCACGATTGGGTTTGCACAATATGCTGAAAACCAAGGGATTTTGAAAATGGAAAGAAGGTCGCTGCATGGATTTTTCCGCCAGAGGCGGATCCGCCTTCGGCGGACAGTCCGCCGCTCTACCAACTGAGCTATCTCGCCATTTGCGGAAAAACAAGGGCGATACTATCGGTTAGACCGGCTGAAATCAACGAAAATATTCCGGATTGTCGGATTTTTTTCGCGGCGTCACTTTTATTCCGTATGCAACTTTTTCGTTTCGTTTTTCCCGAACCGGCAGAACGAATGACGTCAGCCCCACGGTCATTTGAACAAAAAATTCCCATATAGCGACGCGAGATCGGCTAAAACGCGGGGCTTCAGTCTACAATAACCGTAAATACATTCGTCACGGCAGGCAGATCTTTTTCCCATGGCCGGACATACCGCATAAATATCTCCGCCTTCCCTTTACACACCGCCTTGAATGTCCATAATTCATGACCACCGGCGCCACAGATATCGGTCTCAGGCGGTATAAAAGTGTTGGTTACCAGGACAATAATGTTATTGAGATCTTTTGCCAACCGCCAGCTATAGCCGGTCGTCGTGGGATTGGCTTCCATCCTGATCGTGAACTTCCGGCCGGTTTTAACCTTAATCGGGGCACCCGGATTCAAATATTCCTCAATTTTTCCGGGCATATTTGTTTCCTGCGAATAAGCCATTGCTCCGGTTAAGATCAGTAATCCAATTAAATACGGTCTCATGTTGTCCTTATATTTTTGGCTAATACTGTTATAGTATAACGCAACGGTCCTTAACACAAGACTATGGAATGTCAAATATAAGCTCCCCCGGATGGCCAGGACCCAAAAAGGTAGAAAATGAACCTGGCTGACCTTTACCCGGAATCAGAAAAATAAAGTCAAATTGATATTGACTCCATTCATGGGAATAGCAAGATTTGCAAGAAAAACTTGAAAACCATGTCAACCAAAATACAGGTATTTACAGTCTTCACATCGGCGTTGATGATTGCCCTGGGAACAACCGGTTGCGCCAGCTATCGCGCGTTCGCTCCTGCTGATTGTACCGACTTCATCAAGAGTGTCCCCGGAATCGACATCCAATCCAAACTTGAATACCTTCCGTTCAACCAATCCTGGACAAATCAGGATTTCGATCTGAAAAAGTATTCCAGACTGTATATAGCCCCTGTTTCCACGCGGCATATTAAGCCGGAAAACTGGGTTCAAAGCGCGAGCGCGTATATCACCAGTGAAAAATCATATCAGAAAGAAGTTTCCGGGCTTGCCGAATATTTCCGCGAGCAGGTGATCGAAAATCTCAAAAACCATGAAAAAAATCGTTTGAAAATTGTTTCTGCTCCGGAACGCGGAGCGCTTTCTCTTGAATTGGCCCTGACCGAGGTGATCTTCTCTCATCCGGCGGCTTACGCCGGATCAATGGCTTCGCCGGTCCCCGGAACATCCTCCGCCGTTAGCGCGTCGATCGGCAGCTCGGTGGCGTTTGAAATGCGCCTCCGGGATGCCGGGAGCGGAAAAGTTATATTTACGGCCGCGGACCGCCGGACGCCTCCGGCCAAAATATTGGATCTGAACAAGTTCACCTTCACCAGTTCCGCGCGCGAAATCGTACAGGAATGGGCCGCGCTCTTTGCCAAATTTCTAAACATGGACAAAGGGGAAAAAATAGAGGCGAACCGATTTAAGGTTAAACCGTGGTAGATCATCACGGTTAATGCGCCCCCTTTAGAGCGGATTAAGAAATGTTGTAACCGGCCGCGTTGAGGCCGGCGCTTGACTGCTATAGCTTACCGCCACTTTATATATGCCGGGTCCATTTTTTGCGGTTCAGAAAACTGAAGCACATCTTCACTATTTCCATGGCCCAGAGCGGGAAGGAGGATACGAGAAGAATCAAACCCCAGTCCTGCCAGCCCAGGTCGGTTGTCTTGAAGACCTCGTGGCTGAAAGGCAATTCGGTGATCACAATCTGCAACAGGAAAGAAATGCCCACGGCCAGAAGCAGCTTTGGATTGGTGAAAAACCCAAGCTTGAAAACGGATTCCGTGTTGCTCCGGCAATTGAAGGCGTGAAACAACTGGGAGCAGGCCAGCACCATGAATGCAACCGTGCGCGCCTCGGCGACCGTTTCTTTTTCATAATAGAGCACCATGCCGAAAGCGAAGAGCGTACAGAGGGCTATGAAAAGCCCCTGCAAAACCATGATCAATCCGTTTCTGCGGCCGACCACAGGTTCTGCCGGCGCGCGCGGTTTTTTATGCATGATATTGCGGCCAATCGGATCCATCCCCAATGCAATTGCCGGCAACCCATCCGTCACCAGATTGACCCACAAAATATGGATCGGCAGAAGCGGAGAAGCCAAACCGGCCAGGGAAGAAAGAAACATTACCAGGATTTCACCGGCATTGCAGGAAAGCAAGTAATGGACGAATTTTAAAATATTGTCGTAGATTCCCCTGCCCTCCTCCACGGCCGCCACGATCGAGGCAAAATTATCGTCGGTGACGATCATGTCCGACACTTCCTTGGTCACATCCGTGCCGGTGATGCCCATGGCCACGCCTATATCGGCCTCCTTGATGGCCGGCGCGTCATTGACGCCGTCGCCGGTCATGGCCACGACATCGCCGCGCTTGCGCCAGGCCCTGATAATGCGCAGTTTATGCTCAGGCGCAACGCGCGCATAAACTGCTATTTTCTCCACATTCTGATCGAGAGCTTGATCGTCCATTCTGGAAAGCTCATCGCCGGACAACGCCAATGAATTTTCTTTCGCCAGGCCTATTTCGCGCGCAACAGCAACGGCGGTATTTTTATGGTCGCCGGTAATCATTACCGCCCTGATGCCGGCGGTTTCGCATTTCAGAATAGCTTCATGGGCTTCCTCGCGCGGCGGATCGATCATGGCCATGAGGCCGGCAAACACAAGATCATGCTCCACGGTGTCGATTAAATTGAGTCCCGATAAGGGGGTAACTGTAGCCGGCCGCGCTGAGGACGGCCACGATGGAACATCTGCCGGAAAATCAGGCAATTCGCGAAATGCCACGGCCAGCACCCGCAGGGCCTGGCCGGCCATTTTCTCATTTACCTGCAGGATGGCAGCCTGGTCCTCTTGAGTGATTGGTTTAAAGCCATCGGCGGTCAGGATACGGGTGCACCGCGCCAGCAGAACATCCGGAGCGCCTTTCACAAACGCCGACAGGCCTCCCTGCGGCGAGCGTCTGATCATGGACATCATTTTGCGCTTCGAATCGAACGGCAATTCTTCGACCAGCCGGCTCAATTCTTCCATTTTTTCCTTCTTTAACCCCGCCTTTGCCGCGCAGGTCAAAAGAGCCGCCTCGGTCGGATCGCCGGTAATCTTCCATTGTCCTTCCGTCTTGGTCTCGCTCGTATCAGACGCCGGGACTACGGTTGACAAGTCTTCCCTAAACAGGCTTGCCGCATTACATAACATTCCGCCTTCCAGCGTCTTAATCAGATCGGAATAATCCAAAGGATTAACCTTATTATTTTCCAGGGTAAACGAGCCGGACGGTTCGTACCCCGTGCCGCTCACTTGAAATAATTTTCCGCCTGCATAAACCTGCCTTACGGTCATTTCGTTTTTTGTAAGCGTGCCTGTCTTGTCGGAACATATGACCGTGGCGCACCCCAAAGTTTCCACGGATGGCAGCTTGCGGATAAGCACGTGGCGTTTGACCATGCGCTGGACGCCGAGCGCCAGGGCAACTGTAACGACCGCCGGCAATCCTTCGGGAATGGCGGCCACGGCCAGACTCACGGCCGTCAGGAAGGAATCAAATAGTTTTCCGCCGCGCAGCCATTGCATGAGAAAAACAAGCGAGACCAGCAGGACACACACCTTGACAATAAACTTTCCGAAGCCGGCCAGTTTTTTCTGCAAGGGAGTGGGCTCGATTTCCTGGGTCTGGAGCAGGCCGGCAATTTTACCGAGTTCGGTCGTCATACCCGTGTTAGCAACCAGGATCCGCGCCCGGCCGCCGACCACCGACGTGCCCATAAAAAGCATGTTTTTGCGTTCGGGCAGCACCAATTCGTCATCAGGCAAAGCTTCGATTGTTTTGGCGATTGGCAGAGATTCGCCGGTCAGACTGGCTTCCTCCACGCCGAAATTGGCCGTTTGCGAGAGCAAACGGCCGTCAGCCGGGATATGATCGCCGGCTTCCACTTCAACAACATCTCCGGGAACGAGTTGCGCTGAAGGAACACTTTGAACCGTGCCGTCCCGCAATACCTTGGACGTCGGACTGGAAAGATTCTTTAACGCGGCCAGGGCTTTCTCGGCCCGATATTCCTGTATGAATCCCAAAATCGCATTGAGGACAACGATCCCGACAATTGCCAGAGTATCGACCAATTCGCCGAGGAGTCCCGAAATGATCGCGGCCACAATCAGCACCCAAATGATAAAATCCTTGAACTGGGCGAAAAACAGAACCCATGGCCCGGCTTTTTTGACTTCCTGAAGCTGGTTTTTGCCGTACTTGCCCAAACGCCGTTCGATCTCCTGCGCGGATAATCCACTGGAAGGATCGCAATTTAATTCACGGCATAAGTCATTTGTCTCGCTTTGCCATATTTTCTTCATAGGCGAATTAGAATATAAGGCCTGAGATTCATTGGCAAGCAAGACCGGTCAAAAATCTAACAACCGGTCAAACACCCTATCAACCGCGATTTCACCTAACGCTGCGGCGGAAGAATGCCCGCCTTTAATGACGGAAACATTTTTTCCGCGCGGCGCCCATACGGCCGGGTCGGTGGGCCCAAACAGCGCGACAACCGGAACGCCCAGGGCGGCGGCCAGATGCGTGATGCCGGAATCATTGCCGATAAAACCGGCGGATATGGAAAGCAGGGAGGCCGCATCGCGGAGCGAAAGATTTTCAAAAAAATGAAACCCGGGCAACAAGGAACGCATAACTGCCGCCGGCTTTGCATCGGCTTCTCCCACCAGCACAAGCGGCTCAAAATTTGTCCCGCTTTTAATCTTTTCTGCCAGCAAGGCGAATTTTTCCGCAGGCCAGTTTTTTGCGGGGCTGCCGCTGCCCGGATGGATGACAATGATTGGCTTATTGCCTATTTTCGCTGCAAGCCGGCGCTGCGCTTCTTCCTTAAAATGATGCTGCCATTTCAGCAAAAACCGGGGGCACTTCTTGATTCGGAGGCCAACAATATTTTTTATGGCCGCGAAAAAATGATCGGCAGCATGACCTGACCTGACCAGCGGCGAAACAGTAGAGCCAATTTCAAAACTCGAAAATTGATTTAACGAACGCATAAGTTTGTAGCATTTTTTTAACGAAAACCAATTTCAAATCGAAAAAAGTTTGGCTGTTATGAAAAATCCATGT
>Ga0074199_1002056_pt1 | contig 13836 bp, 6 predicted proteins | sample EPASupsiteSAE347_FD_64528 | JGI IMG/M metagenome (GOLD analysis project Ga0074199, IMG submission 64528) | Bioremediated contaminated groundwater from EPA Superfund site, New Mexico - Sample SAE3-47 | ecosystem: Environmental > Aquatic > Deep subsurface > Groundwater > Contaminated ...
ATTGGAAGCCGGCGGATTATGGCCCTCGCGATTTCGTCAGCCATACGTTAGTCGTCATCAGCCGGCCGGGTCATTTTAAAAAAATTCTGGCCGGATTTACCACCTTCGAACATTTGGAAGGATATTTTCATTTCAACACGGAAGGCCGCACCATCCAATTTGCGGCCGTCCAAACTAATATTACTGGACTGACACTCAAACCACATCAAACGTGGCAGCTCGAAACCCTGATGATCGCGGAAATTACCGATTTGCGACAAGGGTTGACGCGCTATACTGATTATGTCGCCAGAACCTGTCGGGCTCGCCTTCCCAAAAAAACGGTTACTGGCTGGATCGATTGGCAATATTATCGCGAACAGAAAAACGAAAAAGATATTCTCAAGACCGTCAAGGCCATGGCCGGCTTGAAACGCCAGGGGTTTCCCCTGAAATACGTGATCGTCGACGGCGGTTGGTGCGCTTATGCTTCGGAATGGATGAAGCCGTGTCCAAAATTTCCGGATATGAGCCGTTTTGCCCGCATCGTTCGTCGGCATGGCTTCGAACTGGGACTTTGGCTGGCCCCTTACCTCGCTAACATAAACACGAAAGTCGCCAAACACCATCCGGACTGGATGGTTTTGGAGAAAGACAGTCATAAATTATTGCACAAGCCACGTTCCAACGTTGGCCCATGTTATATGGTGGACTTCACTGTACCGGCGACGCTCGAATGGCTGAGAAAAATCGTTCGGACCATGGTGCGAGATTGGAAAGTTAAATATCTCAAACTGGATGGCCCCTGTCTAACCCACTATCAAGGCGGCCGATTCCATGACCCCGCAATCACGGCCATTGAGCAGGTTCGCCATGCGCTTCGGGTCATCCGCGAAGAGTGCGGTTCTGATGTCATCGTTGAAGGCGAAGGCATTTATGGTCCTTCCATCGGCTATGTGGATACCCAGCGCACTACCCAGGATACGCATCCAGACTGGTATTTACCGGAAACCGGCAAACCGATGATGAAGGAAAACATGAAAAACGATCTCATGAGTTCCTTTCTACATAATAAATTCTGGCACAATCATCGCGAAAACGTGATTTTAAGGGATTTCCCTTCTCCTTTTCATTACCGCAATGACAAAAATCCCACGCTGGTGGACTCGATCATGCCGCACAACGAACTGCTGTTCGAAATTTCCGCCAGCGCCCTTTCCGGCGGTGCCATGCTATTGACCGACCCAATTGCGGAACTGCAACGGAACCCCTCGCGCATCATCATGATCAGCCAGTTTTTGCCGCATTATGCGGCGACTTGCTATCCCATCGACGTATTTAAAAACGGCAAGCAACCATCCCTATATTATCTGCCGGTGCATCGCGACTTCGAGGACTGGTATATTGTAGGAGTATTCAACTGGGACGATGTCTATAATGATTATTCGGTCCCGCTTGCTTTCGCCGATTCTGGGGTTTGGCATGGGTTCGATTTCTGGAACGAACAATATCTTGGGATATTCCGCGACCGGATGCCGGTTAACGATGTGCCGCCGCACGGATGTAAAATCTTGGCATTACGACGCCGAACCAACCATCCCCAACTTATTGGCACTAACCTGCACATTTTCCAAGGCGCCGTGGACATTGAGTCCGTTGCCTTTGATGATCGCGCCATGCGGATTCGGGTCCGGCATTTTTATCAGAAGGAACGCAAGCTGTTTTTCTGGCACCCACCCACCTATACGTTGAGACAGGTTCAGACAAACGCCCGCGATTTTCTTGTAGACGATCGCCATGCCCCCTTCATCGTGCTCACATTCAATGGACGGAAACACACGGCATTCACCCTGATATGGAGCCGAAAATGAGTCTGGATATTCTGATCGGTTTTGACGGCAGTTGCCCGCACCATCCGGAAGGACTGCGGCACACCGGTAAATCGTCTTTCATTTTGTATCCCGGCTATCGGAAACAAAAAGGCATATCTGAGGAGGTTGCTGGTGCCGGTTCCCGTTTTTCCACTCGCATCCGTAATTCCAGCTCTAAATCGGTAGAGGTAACGATCCAGGTCGATTGGCACACCCCGGGACGGATGGCACATCACGACCTGGGTTACATCCGTCATGAACGGGATACGGAATGGACAATGATTCCGGCAACACGGGAGCAAGCGCTTGTGGAATACCACCTGACCGTACGCCCGGGAATCACCCATCTTGGATTATATCCGGAATATAATTACGAGCAGTGTGTCCGCTGGATGGCACGCCTGAAAAAAAATGGTGCGGCCGTCACGACGATCGGCCACAGCCGCGAAGGGCGGGATATGCGGATAATTCATTGGCCGTCGCCTAACCCCAAGGCACATCCCTTTTTTATCCAAACGCGCGACCATGCCTACGAAACGGCCGGCTCCTATTGCGCGGAAGGCATTGCGGACCTACTTCAATCCAACACCGAACCATGCCGGTATCTGCGTCAGAAATTCAACGTTTATCTAATGCCCATGACCAATCCTGACGGCGTGTATAACGGCATGAGTCGCCTGTCCTGGGAACAAGGCGCGGACCTGAACCGTCTTCACACCGTCAAAGACACCGCACACGCCACCCTGAAAAAAGCCGTTGATTCCGTCCGGCCGCTCGTACATATGAACGTGCATAATTGGATCGATAAATTTCGGGACGGCCTTTTGTGCAATGAAGGCCGGATCGCGGAACGGATCCTTCTCCATATGCCGAACGACACGGTGCATTACAAATATTGGTTTGTGGAGACGCATGCGGATTATCTGAAAGCCACCCGGAAGGTCGGTTGTCCCGATCAGAACAAAAGCTGGAAAGATTATTGCAAGGAACAATTTGGCGCCCTGGGTTGTAATTTCGAATTTCCCTGGTTTCTCTTAAACACGGCCGATATGCGCGCCAAAGGACAGCGGGCGTTTACAGCCTTGGCACTGGCGGCCATCGATTTTCACCAATGGTAAACTCAAAGAACTTACGGATGCATGTCCCTTTTATTCAATTGAATCAATCGTCTTGGTTTGCAAACGGCAAAATCATAGGCGTCATTAGTGGTTCGATCCTTAGGCGCCGCATCGCAATGACCCGGCGCATCCAAAAACGGCAAAAAATAACCGCCGCCGCCATCACGGCGCGAATCCGCGATTTTCAACGTAACATCCGCAAAGTAGCGCCGCATTGGCTTGACGAAACAGCCGGCATGGCCAAAGGCGCGGCCGTCACCGCAGATGATATTCTGATGCTAAATTGTCTGCCGCCGGGTTTTTATCCGGCCACCGCACCCAAGCACAGTTGCACGTCGTTTGTTTCCATTGGCCGCACAGAGAATCGTCTGTTTAAAATTCGGGACGAACGCAATCACATTCAATGTTTTTATATCGTCTGCAATCCGGATGGAAAAACGATACAGGTGGGCAAGGATATCGGCAATCTCGGAACCCCGCATTTTCTCTCAGATGCCGTCCTGGCCGGCGCTAATAACACCGGGTCCCATACCCCTTTTATTTTAGATGCGCCGTTGTTGAATGATTGTCACATTCTGCGGTACTTCGGGGAAAAGGCTTCATCCTGCGACGATATTCCCAGCTTGTTCGAACGTCTGATCGACAAAAAAGTCGCCGGTGGTGCCGGCAAGGAACGCGGCGCAATTTATCTCTTCGCCGATCCGGAAAAAGGCCTTATGATGGAAACCCACTCCACAGATTATACCGCGACATTTATTGATAAGGGTGTCCTGGTAGTGTCCAATCATTTCTTTACCGCCAAGGCCCGCCCGTGGATTTCAGTGGCACCCAACACCAACACACTCCGCCGGAAGCAACGCATGGATTTTATGATGAAAAAATTCAAAAACACCCCCTCGCTCCAGGAGGTTTTCGCCATGTCACGCGATCGTAAATACGCGCCTCATGCCTTGTGCAACGATGATCGCGTTCACTTCTGGATGACCATTTCGGCCCAATTGCACGTGATTTCGCGGCGATATCCCCCAGATACCGTTAATTACATGTGTTGCGGTAATACCCGCCATTCGGTCTACGCGCCAGTGCCGCTGTCCTTTAAGGAAAGTTACATCCCTCTCTTGAACGGAGATTTTTATCGGGAAGCGGACCGCCTGTACCGGCGTCATCTATGCCGTCCCCATATGCAAGCGCAACAACAAGGTTTCGAACGATTCATACTGACACGAACGGATTATCGAGCTATTTTTCAGGACGCTTATGACCTTATCCGATCCACCCGTTAACCCATCGTCATTATGAATGCCATTATCCTTCCCTCCCCCAATCGCACGACCTTGCCGCCACGGTCACCGATCCGAACGATTATCTACATGACAACATATTGCGGGGGGTATTGCCACTATATCATACATTGACAAATATATATTGACATAATCACGTTATATAATACATTGGAGTTATGAGTGACACCCCCTATCTTTGGCGCCGTATCGTCCGCGAACTGCGGCAGGATCTCGAAACACGTCGTTTGCCGGCGGGAGCGAAATACTATTCGCTGGCGGAAATCTGCTCCAAGTATGGCGTCAGCGCCATCACGGTCCGGCGCGCTTTTAACGAGCTGGAGCAGGAAGGCCTAATCCAGAAACGCCGCTTCCAAGGCACTTTTGTGCGTCGGCGCGAAGCGGCTCTGCCGGTGACTTTGGTTGTTTCCGAGGCGATGCTCAGCCATCCTTCGATTATACCCCCTCGTCATTATTTCTGGTCGGAAATCATGCGCGGTGTGAGCGATGTGGCACAGGAACATAATGTTTCCTTGGAAACCCGCTCGGGCTTGTTTTATCGCCCCAGCCTGCGCGGGCTGAACCTGATTATTGTGGACAATGGCGACCTGCGCCGGGAAGCCCTCCAGGATCTGGCCGCGCACAATACAGTTGTCTTTGCGCACGGCTACGCCCCCAATCCTTGGGCGACCATCGTGCGGACCGATTTTCGCAAGGGGACCTTGCTGGCCATAAAACATTTGTTTGGTCTGGGCCGCCGGCGTATTGGATATATTACTGGGCTGATTTCCAATCCGTGGTTGACCAGCCGTTTTGACGGGTATTGGACGGTGATGCATAGAGATCGCAAGCTCTGGGATTGGGATCTCGTGGCCGAAACAATTTCCGATGATGCCGAGGCAACGTTTGCAGCCATGCAGCGGTTGCTGAATCAACGCAATCCGCCGACGGCCATATTTGCCACCAATGACGCCAAGGCACTGCATGTGCTGGAGTATTGCCGTATGAATGGAATCCGCGTCCCGCAGGATTTATCAGTGATCGGCTTCGACAATATTCCGGAGGCGGCCCAGGCCGATCCGCCGCTGACGACGATCAATACGCAGTTGCATAAACTGGGGCAATTGGCCATGCGCACATTGCTGCGCTATATTGCGCGCGGGAAAAAACATGAGGATATCCTGGTGGCGCCGGAACTCGTGGTCAGGGCCAGCACAAAGGTGTTGTCGCGTTCAAGGGTTCGGTGACCGTAAAAATGTAATGCCATAAACGATCACCCAACAAAAGGCGCTTTTTCTATGAAGACAATCAGGTTCGATGATATTGACAGAGTGCTGTTAATTATAGGTCTTCTGATCATGCCATCTATATTGGCTGGTGCGACTCCTTCGCTTTGGGAGGAAGTGGATATCGTCCCCATGCCCAAAGACATGCAACTGACCGGAGAATGGATTGCACTCCAGGATCAGGCCCAGCCGGTGTCCATCGTCCTGGGAGAGAAACCGTGCCGACAGGCGCAGATCGGCGCGGATTGGATCAATCGGCGTTTGGTTGAACTGGGCGGCACGGCCCTGCCGATACGGACGGACGGCACAAAAGCAACAGAGGGCTGGCGCATTATTATCGGTTATACCGGCGACAATGTCCTGATCGGTCGCGCGGTCAGTGAAAAAAAGCTGCGTGTTGGGCAAGATGGAAAGAATGATGGCAAAATTCTGCCCGACGAAAAGGGCTATGAAATCCGGGTTGATCAGCAATCCAAGCTCATCTACCTGGCCGGCGCCGATCCGATCGGCTCGCTCTATGCCTGCGTTACTTTTGCCGAATTGATCGTCAAACAGGAAAAACAAATTGCCTGGCGTACGGCCGACATCTTGGATTGGCCTGACTTTCTGGATACGTCCCTGGGCGTCAATTGGACGGGCAGTGTAATTGTCCCGGAATTGAACTCGCTGATAATCACGGCAATATGCAATAAGCCGACGCCGGAATTCCGCGAAAAATATCTCAAGGCCATCAAGGCCCATTACAACCTTCTATTACGCTGGAAAATCACATGGATTGATTATGGATGCTACCACTATGAGTGGAGCAATAAAAATAATACTGCTCCTGAAAGTCTGGCGTTGATCAGGGAAGGCATCGAATATGGTAAGGAGCGTGGTATCAGGGGGTTTAATTTCCTTGCACCCTTTGAGGGTTTGGCCAAGGATTACCCGGGTGTGAAGTCCGAATTGCATATCCCCGGCCGCTACGAAAATTGGATTCGCGGCTGGGAGCCCCGATTTGACGAAATGCGCAAGGAAACGGCCACCCGTCAGGCCCGTTATTACAAGGCCATGGGCCTGACCGACATTGGATTTCATGACACCGATACCGGCGGCTTCCTTAATCCGGCGCAATGGAATGAACGCTCCGAGGTCAGTCGCCAGCGCTGGGGCAATGACTACGAGGCCGCGACGGTCCACAAATGGCGCGCTTATTATGACGCTTTCAAGCGCGAAGCGCCGGAAATCCGCCTTCATCTGACGGTATATCCTTACGGAATCGGTTTTCTGGCCGACGGTCCCAACGCGATAAAATCATGGAATGTTACGGTAACCCCGCAACAGCATGAGGAATTGAAGGCCAAATATATTACTTTCTGGAAGCGCCTGGCGCGCGAGTTGCCGGCGGACATGACCTTCTGCATTCGCGAAGCGCCGGCGGAATCCCTGCGCCGGTGGCGCGAATTGATTAAGCCGCATGGCGCGTTTCTCTATTATTTTCCCATCAGTAGCCGCACATGGATTGCGCTTTTCAATGAAGGCCCGAGCTGGATTGGAACGGCTTGGCCAAATCCGGGTAATCATGATTTCCTCTATCCGGTCAATCTGGACACCTTTGTCCCGCTTCAGGCCCTGGCGGGCCGAGAATATGCTTGGAATGCCGCAACGCCCGGCGCGGGCCAGTTTAATAGGTTGCCGGACACCGAAGAATGGCGGAACAGCGAGCCGACGGGCGAAGTCTATACGGTGGTTTTGCCGCACGTCGTACGCAACCTGTTTGGGCGCGAGGTAGCGCCGGAAATCACTCGCGCCGTGTCGTTCAATATCGCGCTGAACCAGATCTTCCAGGGGGAGACCAGCGTCGGTCTTCCCAACAGGCCGAACCTGTTGAAAACTGCGGCGCTGATGAACGAGCAGGCGCAGCGCGCCAAGCAGGCCGCTGCGGATATGGACGCGGCTTGGCAGAAGTTCAAGGCCAGTACGAACGCCCTGGGCATGTCCGGCTATGCGTTGCCGCGCTTTGTCTATCTGCGCGAAATCATGCATAATTGCTACTGGATGGCGGCGGCGCAGACCAAACTGCTTCAAGCCCGTGATCGCGCTAACGAACAGGATTTGGAAGGCGCCGCCCAGGCGATCGGGGAGGGACTGCAAGTGGCCAACGACGGGAAAGTCGGATTGGCGCAATTGCTCAAGGAGCGGCCGGCTGATCCGTTGCTGGATACACCCGACTACAATAAATATTGTGCCGGCTGGCGTCTCTATATGGCCGATGATCCTGCGCTGGACAAAATCATTGCGCGCCTGGAACAGACCAAACGGGAATTGGGCGAACTGGGGCCTGTGCCTAAAAATATTGTCAATCTCCTGAACGACAAACGGATGGTTCGTGCGGTGCAAGCATCGCATCCCATCGTGGTGGATGGTCAATTGGACGAGCCGGCTTGGTCAGGCTCTTGGCTGGTGGAAACCTTTTTTGTGCATGGCCAAAGCAACCAGATTGCGCGCGCTCATACCCGCGCCCGGCTTATGTATGACGCCACAAATCTGTACCTTGGCATGGAAAACTGGATTCCGGGGAAAAGTGCGGTGCGCGCTGAAGCGCGCTCTGGTTCAGGTGGTGTGATTGGCGATGACAGCGACGAGTTGTTTCTGCGTCATCCTGCCCTGGGCAGGGATTATTTACATTTCATGATTAATGCCGCCGGCAGTGTGCGCAGCCAGTGGAATCGCTATAGTGGATCGGAGCAGACGGGGTGGAACCCCGACAGCGCGTGGATTTGCGCCGGGTTGGCGGCCAAAACACAAGTGACGAATGGACATTGGATTCTGGAAATGCAGATTCCCAAAGCCTCAATTAAGGGCGGCGAGGCCGGCGGCGATTGGACGCTGACCCTGGGGCGCAACTGCGCCCTGGCGGGCGGTGAGATCGAGAGTTCCTCGATCCAACGGCCGGGGGCCAAGGGCTTTCACGATCTGACTGGATTCCGGCCTTTGGTCTGGATGGGGACCAACATTTTTATTACGTCCATTACGCTGGAGCCCATGGCGTTCAAGCTGGAAACCAGGACGCTGCCGGACCGCATCACAAGCGTGGCCACATTTGGCCTGCATCTTGCGGCCGGCCAAGTATTGCATAATGCCAAGCTGACGGCGGAAGCCTATGGTGCCGACGGTAAAAAGCAGAACAGTAAGTCGTTTCCATTACGTCCGCGTATTTTCTATGACTGGCAATCTCCGGAGCCTTTCGTTCTGGAATTCCAGCAGGCAACGGAGAAAGGCGGCATCCACCTGATCCTTACCAGCGATGAGGGTAGGGGTGAGCAGTGGGTCCGGATTGGCGGATGGGAAGGCGCGGCGGGTATTGCCCCGCTTTATGACACGAATACGGGAACATCAGCTGGCGCCGGCGATTTCCGCGCCACGCCCTATCTGGCGGATGCCGCGCATTTTTCATCGTTAGTGTCCGCGCCGGACGGCAAAACATCAATAAGCTTGTTTGAACAGAAGCAAGGCACAATCGAGTTCTGGGTTAAACCATCATGGAACGGATATTGGGCGCACCCGATTGTCGCCAACGAAAACCGGCATGCCGACCATGCTTTATTCCATTACGGTTGCCGCAATGGGGCCAACCCGCGTTTTCTGTACTGGTCGTGCCTGGCGCTCTGGTGTGATGATGCTAACGGAAGTTTGGGATTCCGTATCGTTACTCCGGAATACGTGGCATGGGATAGCGCGGCAAAAATTAATGATGATCCGGCCTGGCAGGCCGGACAGTGGCAGCACCTGGCCGTGGTATGGGAAGCGGCGGCGCAACGCGCGGACTGGCTGCGCCTGTTTGTCAACGGACAGCGCAAAGCGGGTTTATCCGGGATTAACCACGAGGATCGTTTGGGCGCCGACAAGTCCGTGCGGCTGGACCTGGGCGGCGGCGGCGAGTGGATCCAGATTGGATCGCTGGTGACCGGGCGCTTGCCGGCCCGGTGCGGGATTGATGAACTGCGTATTTCCCGGACGGCCCGTTATCGCGAGGCATTCAAGCCCAGCATGAGTGAACTGCAGACGGATCGGAATACAACCGCCCTGTTCCACTTCAACAATAGCCTTGCCGGTGAAGGCATGACAGTAGATGGTCATCCTTATCTCATTAAAGGGATCGCAGGTTCAGCATTCTATGATTAGATGATCCAAAAATAAGATTGGGAATCATGACAATTTGCCAAATTAGCCTGGTTCTGACGATCGTTATTGGCGCCGGCGCAGGTCTGGTCCAAGCGGATGCAATATCAAATAGTGCGTGGGTGAGTGTCCCCACGAACGTATTGTCCGAATCCGAACAGGCGGCGATTATGGCCCGGGAACAGGAGCGCCGCACCGAATGGTTCGATGAGAGCCTGCTGCGCTGCACGTCGTTGACCCGTCCCAATCCCGAAACGTTAGGCGGCCAGTACTTTGTCATTGCGCGCAGTTATAACCTGAATGAGGCCGGATATGTCCGAACCCGCCAGAACCTGCGCGAACTGCATAAAATGGGCGTAACCGATATCATTCAATTGCTGATTGCCGGCAACTCCACCTATTTCCCCACCGACGATAAAGACGCCGTATATCGCTATTTTGTTGATGCGGACAAAGATTACGACACCTTAATGGTCTTGGTCAAGGCGGCGGCCGAAGAAAAGATCGGCGTCTGGTGCAAATTGCAAGTGCCGGGGCCTCGTGATCGTGAAGCGCCGCTGGGTTTGAAAAAAGAATTCTGGGCGGCGGACATGGACGGCAACTCCTATGGCCCGAAACAGAAAGAGGGTGATATTCCCGATATTCTTAATCCGGACTATCGCGTGTTTCTCAAGCGCATGATAGATATATTGGCCGGAAAATATAACAAGTATGGCAACATGAAAGGCTTTAACATTGACATGCCCTGGGACAATCGCTTCGATATGATGGAGAAACATTTAGATATATTCAGCGAATTTTGCAGGGATAAGTTTCATGAAACTCCCGATATTCCGGCCATCGCCGCCAAGCTGAAGCAGGATGGTTACAAATGGCATGAGCCGGACGACAAATGGTGGCGCCGGTTTATTTTATTCAAGCGCTGGGCTAACGAGGATTTTGTAAAGGATATTTCGTCATATTGTAAAAGCAAAGGCCTGAAATTTATCCTGCAGGTTGATACGTTTACGACTAGGCCCTATTGGCGCGGATGGTGGGCGGGAATCGCAACCGTGCAACATGGCCAATACGCGGACTGGGTCTGGGCCTATCCGGGATCCGCGCGCTGTGAGCCCTGCTATATAATGTCTCGCAGCATGTCGGGCACGTTTTACGGCTATACGAGTACTGCCCGGAATATAGCCTATTCATTCCGCGGCCAGATGGCCGGCATCCATGTGTTCTATGCGACAACCATGGGCTTGCCGATGCTGGCGGGTGGAACCACGCCGCGCTTGCTGGAGGAAGTCAAGAGACATATTGTCACCACCCGTGAATGGGCCGGCGCCCAATCACTGACCCGCGTAGGATTGCTTTATAATCACGATAGCGCATTGTTGCGGGGTATTCTCTATCCCCGCGCCGAGCCAAACGATTACTTGCTCATGGATAGAATAGGACGCTACTTGGATGTGGACAGACTGTTCGTTGAAATGACGGATGCCTATAAACAATATAACGTCCTGCTGGTCACGGAAAACAGCGCATCGCGCTTGTCAGAACCGGTCATGGAAAAACTGAAAAAATTTGTCGCTACCGGCGGCACGATCATAACGCTGGGCTATGAATGGTCCGTGGCAAACGAAGACCAGACCGAAATCAAAGGCCTGACCCAAATGCTGGCCGGCCTTCCCGCCAGCACAACGCGGGCGGCGGAAACGTTTGATATCTATGAACAGTCATCAGGCCAGGGCCGGATAATCACCGTCAAGTCTCCTGATATTTTTATGGCGCTATCGAACGCCAACCCGAAAATAGAAAAGCAGTTCGCCGATTTGATCAAAAGCCGCGCCGACGCCCCGGTTACACTGGAGAATTCTTCGGATAATCCGGCGAATGCGCAGATGATGGTCGTGACGACGCTAAAAAAGAATAACTGGGTTGGCGTATCCCTGTTGCCTGATTTCATGGCGTCTGGTTCGTCGCGTGTGCAACAGGCTGTATCGGCCAATGTTCGCGTGGATGTTGATAAATTAGGGATAAAGGCCAAGCGCTTTCGGATATTATTATTGAAACGCAATATGGAGTTGCTCAAGAAAGTCGTGAATCGCGGGGATCGCAATTGGTCCAAGCCTCTTTATCGCGGCAGAGGCGATGAAGGTTTCTGGTCGGCCGATGATTTGCGGCAGGGTGTTAAGGTGACCATAGCGCCGGATAATGAGTTCGATCTGTGCGTTCCGGGAAAAGTGCCTGTTCCACCGGATGCTGTTGGTATGGTCAAGCATTATTATCAGTCGCTTCCGGAACAGTGGGTGAAAACCGCTGGTCAACGGGACTATATGTATGAAATCATGGTCGTAGCGCCTGCCGATGAACTGACCATTGAGGGGGAAAAGATCAAGGATGCGGATATGTGAAAAAGTTGCCCGCTAACCACGCTGACGGAGAAATGCCGGATGAAACCAGCAATATGCACCTCGTTTGACTACAATCTTCCTTTTGCCCGGGTGATGCCAATGATTCGACAGGCAGGGTTTGAGGTCGTGTCTATAGGGGCCAGGCCTCAACATTCGGACTACCACACGCTGGAAGGAAGGGCTGTGATAAAAAGACTGGCTGATGAATATGAACTGGAGATTGATTCGGTGCACGCGCCTTTTCCGGAAGGCGATCGGCTTTTCGATCTTGATGAGGCCAACCGCCTGCAATCGGTGCGGCAGTGCAAAATCGCCATTGATGCCGCCGCTGACCTGAATGGAAGGATCGTGGTTATCCACCTTATCCAGCCTTATGGCATCCCGCATGGCGATGTTCGGGACAGGATGATTGCGCAAGGGATGATAAGCGTAAGGGCGTTGGCAGACTATGCGGTTGCCAAGGGGGTAAAAGTGGCTTTTGAAAATGGTCAGAAGCTGGATTATGACCAGGTCTTAGAGGTTTTTTTAACCAAATTCAGCGGCAATCCCATCGGATTCTGCTACGATTCCGGTCATGAGAACGTCCAGGGGACATGTTTCAGGATGCTGGAAAAATTCGGCCGGCGCCTCCTGAGCGTTCATTTGCACGATAATACTGGCTCGGATACGCACATGCTCCCATTCGAGGGCAACATTGACTGGGAACAGTTCAAAAAAATCTTTCATAAACTTGACTATTCTGGTAAACTTCTTTTGGAAGCTGATATCAAGAATTCCCAATTTAAGGATCCGGAGTTATTCCTGTCGGAAGCCAGAAAGCGCGCGGAACGGCTTATGCAACCGCCGGCATAAATCAAGAACGGTAAATGCTGAATAACGGAGGAATGATTAATGAAAATCGTATTGTGCTCGTTTGGACTTGGCGTGAGTTTATTGTTGCTGTTGACGAACGGCGCAGCGGCTGCGGATTGGTACGTGGCCACCAATGGAAGCGACAGCACAGGCGCCGGTTCGCTCGCCAATCCATATCTTACCATCAGTAACGCGGCGGCCCAGGCCTCAAATACTGATACCATCATAGTATCCAATGGAACCTATCTGGTGACGGCCCCCATCAGCATAACTTCGGCCAAAGCACTGACCGTGCGCAGTTTTACCAGCAACCGGACCGATACCATCGTTGATGGCGGGGGTATATCGTCCTGTTTTTCCGTATCGAACAGCGCGGCTGTTGTAGCGCACATGACCATTCGCAACGGTTATTCGGCCGCAAATGGCGGCGGTCTTTATGTGTTTTATGGCTTAGTCAGTAATTGCCTGATAATGGGCAATTCCGCAGGAACAGGTGGCGGCGTACGCTTGGAGCGTGCCACTCTCAAAAATTGCTGGATCAGCGAAAATACGGCCACGAACGGCGGCGGGGGCGTTTATAACGGTAGTTTTAACGCCCAGATAAAAGATTGTGTTATCAGCAACAATACTGTGTTGGCCGGCGGTGCGGCGGGGATTTGGCTGAACGGTGAGTCCGTTATGTCCGATTGCACGATTGTCGGGAATACTAATTGGGGAAATTATGGTGCTGCCTATCTGCGCGGCAATACGACGGCGTGTATTTTCAGCAATAACATCAGTAGCGGAAATGGCGGCGCAATTTATATAACGAGTGGGGAAATATCAAATAGTGTGATTGTCGGCAATACGTGTCAAAAAAACGGGGGGGGGGTGCAGTTCAGGGGGGGGGG
>Ga0074199_1002057_pt1 | contig 13829 bp, 14 predicted proteins | sample EPASupsiteSAE347_FD_64528 | JGI IMG/M metagenome (GOLD analysis project Ga0074199, IMG submission 64528) | Bioremediated contaminated groundwater from EPA Superfund site, New Mexico - Sample SAE3-47 | ecosystem: Environmental > Aquatic > Deep subsurface > Groundwater > Contaminated ...
CTCCAGAAACACTTCGCCTTTGGTTACCTGTCTCATGGTTTAGGATGATGATCTTTCCTGAATATAAACCTAAACCCACATTTTCATGCTCATGGGTGCCTAGCCAGGCATGACGGTTTCAATCCCTGGCGGGTTTTCTTGCACGTTGCGACGTGGGATTTTCATTGGCCGAAGCAGTCGGATACTGATGTTTCAATCCCTGGCGGGTTTTCTTGCACGTTGCGACCATCAAGTAGTCCGGAACTCGCCCGCTCGCTGGCTTGGTTTCAATCCCTGGCGGGTTTTCTTGCACGTTGCGACCTTCGCCAGTGGCTATCCCGAGCGCTCCCAGGAACGGTTTCAATCCCTGGCGGGTTTTCTTGCACGTTGCGACCCTTCGTAGCGTTCGCAGCCACGTCTACAACGACATGTTTCAATCCCTGGCGGGTTTTCTTGCACGTTGCGACGACTGACGCATTCGGAAACAAGATCGCCACCATTGGGTTTCAATCCCTGGCGGGTTTTCTTGCACGTTGCGACGCCATCAAGGCGGCAGCAGAAGGGGCAACCCCAGCAGGGTTTCAATCCCTGGCGGGTTTTCTTGCACGTTGCGACGGCATTTGGGGCAACGGTTGGCCGCTTCCTGGTCATGTTTCAATCCCTGGCGGGTTTTCTTGCACGTTGCGACAAATCCGCAGATATCAGCCCCACAGATCCGGCGGCATGTTTCAATCCCTGGCGGGTTTTCTTGCACGTTGCGACAGAACAATTTTTGGGAGATGGCACGCAAAGCTCGTTGTTTCAATCCCTGGCGGGTTTTCTTGCACGTTGCGACACGATTTGCATTTTCGTAAGCATTCCATGACACCTGAGTTTCAATCCCTGGCGGGTTTTCTTGCACGTTGCGACGCCAGTCTATGCTATCGATACAAGTGGGGCAACTGGGTTTCAATCCCTGGCGGGTTTTCTTGCACGTTGCGACACCTTCAGTGATAGTTGTAGCTACACCAGGAGTAAGTTTCAATCCCTGGCGGGTTTTCTTGCACGTTGCGACTTCTAGATTTTTCGCATATAAATACTTTTTGGCTCAAAAGTTTCAATCCCTGGCGGGTTTTCTTGCACGTTGCGACACGAAGGGCATATGATGGCAGGTTTCAAAAAGCATGGTTTCAATCCCTGGCGGGTTTTCTTGCACGTTGCGACGGAGGGGGCGCGGCGGGCCTAAGTTCGTACTTGGGGTTTCAATCCCTGGCGGGTTTTCTTGCACGTTGCGACCATGCCGGATTTCTCCTATCCAGTAGGCACCACATTGTTTCAATCCCTGGCGGGTTTTCTTGCACGTTGCGACAAAATGGCAATGGAAGCCAGAGAAGTTGCTCATGTGTTTCAATCCCTGGCGGGTTTTCTTGCACGTTGCGACGCAGACCCAACGCCGGTCATTGATCCGGTGGCAACACCGTTTCAATCCCTGGCGGGTTTTCTTGCACGTTGCGACTGCTTGGAAAGCAGCCCATAATCAGTCAATCCCAACCGTTTCAATCCCTGGCGGGTTTTCTTGCACGTTGCGACCGCCCGTTGGGAGCTTGCCTTCTATGCCGTCCCACGGGTTTCAATCCCTGGCGGGTTTTCTTGCACGTTGCGACCGTTGATATCTGAAATCATAGCAACGTACAAAAAAAAGTTTCAATCCCTGGCGGGTTTTCTTGCACGTTGCGACTTCATACACAATGCCGCAAATTGAACCGGTTTACCATGTTTCAATCCCTGGCGGGTTTTCTTGCACGTTGCGACGCTATCGTGAGGCGCTACACGGGCATAGATTCGGTCCTGTTTCAATCCCTGGCGGGTTTTCTTGCACGTTGCGACAGCGGAATCGGTGAAAATCGACATCACCGACTATAGGTTTCAATCCCTGGCGGGTTTTCTTGCACGTTGCGACGGGGATGGCGCTTGGCATTATTTTGTTGAGAATGAGAGTTTCAATCCCTGGCGGGTTTTCTTGCACGTTGCGACGGTTCCGTTTTCTGCCTATGATTGGAATCCGATCGGTTTCAATCCCTGGCGGGTTTTCTTGCACGTTGCGACGAAAATGGGAGATTTTCGGTAGGACGTGTCATGCATGGGTTTCAATCCCTGGCGGGTTTTCTTGCACGTTGCGACATGTCCTCCGCCCAACATTCGATGACATATTCGGAAGTTTCAATCCCTGGCGGGTTTTCTTGCACGTTGCGACATCACGATTAATTGAATATTCCTCGATCCTTTCGGCCTGTTTCAATCCCTGGCGGGTTTTCTTGCACGTTGCGACACTTCAAGCCCCCTTACGCGATTTTCCAGAAGATGAAGTTTCAATCCCTGGCGGGTTTTCTTGCACGTTGCGACGGCGGGTCAAAAATGGTCCTTTTACCTTAAAATCCTTTCTAAAAGCCCGAAATTTGACACCTAAAAAATGGACCTTTGGCGTACCAAGCCTTTATAAAGATCCATGAAAAACTAAATCACATTCGACTTCTTCTCGGGCATCTTCAGCCCAAGATCGGTAATGGCACCCACACAGCGCTCGCAAAGCACGTAGATGCGCACTTTGTCACCTGCTCCAATCTCCGCTTTAATATCATCTTCCATCTGCAGCCGTTGAATGTCGCTGATCTCCAGCTCGAAGACGCTGTATTGCTTCCAGGCACCATAGCTCTCCAGGATCTTGAAGACTCTGGTGCGGGTGCGATTATCACTAATATCGTATGTAATAGCCAGTCTCATCTCTTAAACACCAGCGGATAATATTCCTTTAGCTCTCCGGTTATCGCTTTTCTCAGCAAAATTGCCTGCAAACGTACCGCTTTGCGCCGCGAGACGGTGTACTCGAATCTGGGGTGGATGAACTCCTCTTGCATGTAATCGTCGAACTTCTCCAGGTAGATCTTGAAGGCGTAATCCTTGAGGTGATTGTCGGCCCCGAAGTCCTCATGCTTGAGCATGTTCTTGTTGATCAGCCGCAGGGCGAAAGCATCGCAGAATATAGGCCTAAACTCCTCTTGCAGGTCGAGCGCGAGCGCAGGCCGCCCGTGCCTGTCCGCGTGCAGGATGCCAAGGAATGGGTCCAGGTTGTACTGGCGCAGCGCACTCAAGACCTCGTTTTTCATCATGCTGTAGGTCAGGGATAGAAGCGCATTGATGTGGTCCTCCGGGGGCCTGCGCGTGCGCCGCTCAAAGGTCCAGCCTTCGGCCAGGCAGCCGTTCAACAGGCCGAAGTAGATCTCCGCCGCCTCCCCCTCCAGGCCACGCAATGCGTCCAGGTCGCGGGCCTTTGCGGTCAGCTCCTCCAGCTCTGCCAGTCGGCCGTTGTCCGGCACGTCCTTGCGGTTAAGAAGGGTGCGCGAGTTTCTGATCTTTCCCCGGATGATCTCTCTGGCGATCTTCAGGCTCTCTCGCTCGGTGAGAGCGTACTGGCGACGGCGCACCTCGGCGATGGTATTCTTCTCAGGCACGAAGCTCCCCCGGTAGCGGCCGTTTTGGGTGAAGTAGTTGAGCACTATGCCGTGCTCGTTGGCCCGCGCCACAAAGGGCGTGGTGAAGTTGATGTTGCCGAAGATGTTGATGGTGTCCACCTGGCCCATGGGAAAGGAGGCGATCTCCCCTTCGCCCTTCATGGCTACTACTATCCTGCCGCCGTCCACGCCCACCTGGGAGCCCTGACGGGTCACATAAACCACGCTGTCGTCGAAGATGCCTTCGCTCTCTTTGCTCATGCTTCTCGCTTCTCCTTTGCGTTTTCGCCTTCCAGCATTCTCGTCTCCTCGGGCAGGCAGTATTGTACTGTGCTGCACTTCTCGCACTTTTTGGGGTTATCGGCAAAATCGGGAATCTTGTCCAGGCTCATGGTGCGGATGGCCTGCACAACCTCCAGAACTTTATTTCTGTGCCAGTCGGTAATAGTAATCGCATAGCGCTCGTTGGTGCCGAAGAGATAGAGGTAGCCCAGGCGCACCGGCTCTTCCAGGTAGTCCTCCAGGAGCATGCAGTAGGCGGCGAGCTGGACCTCGTCGTTGTCGAAAAATGAGGTGCCGTGTTTGCGCTCCACCGGCGTCAGCTTGGTCTTTCCTTCCAGGAGATCGATCTTGCCGTGCAGGTGGAGCTTCTCCGACCGCAGGTACATCTCCTTGTACCACTGACCCCGGCGGCTCTGGTGGGCGTGCTTCGAGCGGCCATCAGCCAGAACGAAGTTTAGGCCCTGGGTGTGGTAGAACATCAGGTAGTAGAGGCGGCGGGGGCAGTAGAGGTACTGATTGAGGTCGGAGGTGTTGACGAGGGGGAGATCGTGTTCAGTCGTCATCGAACTCCAGTGCGTCAGTTTTTAAAGGTATTACTTTGTTGTTCCAGAGGATTACCTCATCAGGTGAGACAACCCGATCGGCCTCAACAGAATTGCATAACGAACGAATACAGAAAAGCAAGAACTTTTGCTGCTTCTCTGGAAAAACATCCAATGCATTCCTGGCGATGATATCTATCTCATCCCTGAATTGTTCGTTGCGCTTCTGATAATTAATCGGTGCAGGAAGGTATGAGATGGTCATTGCCTGGATAAATGGGCCTGAAGCATCACTCTTTTCTTCCACTATTTCTAAACCGTCTTTTGTTTTCCTGACAGTCGCAGGGATTTGGTTCAAAACTGATAGAACATCATACATCGTTCGTCGAATTTCATGTCCTCTTTGATATACTACTGGAAACTGAAGAGAGCGACCCCGAAGACTTCTACAGGCTTCCTTGATATCAGTGACAAAGCTATTTAAGCGCACTAAATCTTTATCGATAAAGTCCTCCTTATTACGATTATTCAGTATGGAGAAAAATGAGAGCCAGAATTTATAACTATAACCGGATTCCGGAGCAAAAAATGCTTTTAAATCTCTCTTCCTCTCGTCCGTATATTCGCTGATTGAGAGTGCTTGCCTGAATGTAAAGAGAGTGCTTACTTTCTGTGTTTGAATATTGTACTCCTTGGTAACATGTTTCATAATTTCAAGGAATTCCCCATAATCTACAGTCTCTTCCGTGAAAAGGGGATTGGCTTCTTTCTTTGTATAAATAAAGCAATCCGCAGGTTCATGCCGCGCAGCGCGACCGAAACGTTGAACAAATGAGTCTATGCTGAAGCCATCTTCCATAAAAAGAAGCTTTATCGGATAATCAAGTCCTACTTCGCTCTTATTTGTTGAGATGAGAATTGGTTTGGTGAAGTCTTGTGCATATCCATCTTGATTATTCGTATCGTATCCATTGTCTTTCTCAGCATATTTATACAATTCTGGATACTCACAGGATAGGCGATAATAAAAACGATTACTATCTTTAACTGTATCAAATATAAATAAAATTCGTGGTTCATTTACTTTAATATTGCCAACGGCTTTTTTAAGACTTTCGATAACCTGCTCGATATGGTCGATTATCTTTCCTTGATGAAATTCTACCCTTGTCTTATGTCGTATGATTTCTCCTTCATTGTTGTTGCATGCTTTCGCTTCAATTTTTTCAATTTGTGGTGGGTGGCGATTTGCCCCAACTCTCGCAAGATTTAGAAGTTCGATTATTTCATTTTTAGGCGTTGCGCTACTTAGAATAACCTTACAAGAACTCATATTGAGAAATAGACCGATCTGATTCAAAATGCCACTCAACTCAAATTCCCGATAAGTATGAAATTCATCATAGACAATATACTCAAAAAAGGAAAATGCTTGAATCAAGTCTCCTGTTCGGTTTCTATACATATGACCAATAATTGCCTGGAAAATATCTGGATTGGTCAGTACTATATCATAGCGTAACAACAACCCATAAAGCTCCCTTGAACGTTCTTCACCTTTCTTGGTGAGAATTCTTGAAGATATGTTTATAGCTCGAAATTTTTTGTCTTTAGTAAACCGTTCAAGCTGGCTTTTTATTAAAGCATTCGTCGGATAGATCAGGAGTGTTTTATGTACACCCTTTTCGTCTTTCATCAACTTTTCAAAGCAGAGAGTTTTTCCTGCGCCGGTAGGAGCGATAAGCTGAATAACGTTGGCATTTGTGTTTTTTGCACAATCAATAAACTCCTTTTGAAAAGAACGAAGATCCTCATTGGAGCCTCTGACAACAGGAAGATGGACTTCATCAACAACAACCATTTGCTTAACCTCCGAATATATGCGGGATTATTTCTTTATTACAAAAATTAATATCAACATCTAGCAGATGTTGTTTTCTCGAATCACTTCCTCTTACAAGTTTTTCGGAGGCGTTATAAACGTCTATAAGATTAAGTCTCTTGTCTCTCGAAGATCCATCACCAATACCATAGACCTCTTTAAGCATGTAAAGATTCAGATGTACTTTATTTGCAAGTTTAGTTTTTTTTGCTCGCAGTTCACCACTTCTGCGGATTCCGAGAGTCAAGAAGAGATCATCCGGCAGTGCTTCTTTTGACCATACAGTAAACTCAAAGGTGCTTCCAGGAGCCAAGCCAATGTATCGTCGTACTTTTTTGATAGATGCCGGAGAGTCGCTACTCATCCAACGTGGATCTGTCTTTGTAAACCGTCCCATATCCCCCTTCTCGCCGCCGGCTCCACTAGGAACAGTTACGGTTAGACTTCTTTCAGACAAGTATTCTGTGCTTTTAAAAGTCTCTTCTTTGAAACTTACGTCAATGGGTCTTGCATCGCTCACAAACAAGCCGATATCGGCAAGTTCATGATACTGATGATTGAATGCCTCGTCTCCATACAGGAAGTAACGCTTTTCAAGAAGACCAAGGGTATATGCCAGCGCGTAAGTAAGCGCTGTGCTTCCTAATATGCGATCTGCACTGACCAACACGCCCTCCGAGCTTGAATAAAAAAGCGGAGAGTGGAGGGTAGCATGATATGTTTTTATCTCCACATCTATCACCGATCGAGTCTTCAATTACTCCGTTCCCTCGGCAGGTTTGCTCTTATCGGCGCCGTTTTTCTTCTCTCTTGTTTTCTCAGTCTTCTTAACTGATTCCAATCCTTCGTTACGCAAGATTTCAAGGGCGCTCTTCAGGATAGCAGAGTCTTCCTCTTTCAAACGAGTTCCAGTATCGATTAAATTTGTTAGCCAGACAGGATTCTTTTCTCCGCCACTTATCTCAAAGTTCTCCGTGTGGTATATTTTCCAATCTGCTCTTTTATGTTTGCCAATGTATATCGAGATAACTGCCTTGAGATCTGCCTTTGATAATTCGTCCTTGGATTCAGTAATATGATCTCTGATTAGCTCTCCGCAACTCAGACTGCTATCTGCAGAGGATGTTATCAAGCCGACTATCTCGTTTTTCATGTCCCTGCCGGTTCGCGTTTCCCTTGCCCCATATCTACCAGTACCAAGAATGTTATGAATTACGTATAATAACATCTCTTTTGTGCCTGCTTCAAGTGTGACAAAATGGATGAAATGAGTGCCGGGCTGTACTTTTACGGGATGGAAAAAGCTCTCAGATTGCCCGCCGGATTCGTCTCTCATCGTTCCGCTTTCGTAAAGTGCATTGTGTGCTTCTCGGTTCATCAAATCGTAGGGCTCTAAACCGTAGGTGTAACCTTCGATCACGCGACTCTTTTGTGAGAATGTAGCACCAGAAACAGTGCCCGCAAGCCCATAAGTTAGCATATCTGCTGTTTGAGATTTAGGAAGGCTGTTTATCGGTTCGTTGTAGGTATATTCCTTTGAGATAATATTTTCATTTTCATCAAGCTCTCGGCAAAGATTCAATCCGGCTAAGCGCTCTTTGCTTACGAACTTCTCTCCATTTACTTGGGCATGTATTATCCCGTTGAACTCTTGAGTCTCGGCTCTCTCCGGGTCCGAGCTTCTGAAAAGGATCGGATCTGTGACAGTCCTCAGTATCACCAAGGTTACAGTTGGTCTTGCTCTCCGGTAGACTTCATATTTTTGAGCAAATCCATCGTTTGGTATGCTATTCTTAAGCTCAGACCAGTTCATTGTTTCTCACCCTTACTTTTTATATTTTGGATATATTCAAATTCGTAAATATCTGTCAATGGATTTCCCCATTGAGATATTTTCTTTACATTCCAAAGTCCATGCTCTTTCAGGTACTTTGCGATGCTTTCAACAAAATCAAGACACTCTACCGGGATGTCTTTTCCTTTCTTGGGGCTAAACTGCTCGCGTAATACGTCTTTCCAGACTTCGGCTGCAGCAAAACGTATTGCTTCTTCTTCGGGATAGTTTTGTGCCTTAAACGCCACCAATGAATCCATTGCGGTCCTGAAGATTTTCACACGCTTATACGAGCCACTAAATCGATGTGCTCCAAAAAGGTTAACCCCCTTTTCGGCAAGCTCTTTCATATCCATACTCCCATCTCCAAATAATGTTGTTAAATAATCTCCGTTTTTGTTTACCCAGGCATCGAAATTTTCAACGGATCTTTTTACAAAAGGAATCACGGTGATCGGTTCGAAGCTCTGCACGCGATGCAATCCTTTCATGCCGTCTAACTGGTTTATGAAGTCGAGTCTATGATCAATAAGCCTAGCAGTTTTAAAATTATTAATATTATCTAGCTCCATGGTCTTTTCGAGCGTTGTTGGCCGTTCGTTGTAAAAAACGCCGTTGTACATGCGCATTAGCGTGTACGGACTGGTCACTACGCATTTGCAGCCACAGTCCAAACAAGCCTTTATAGCTGTGTGGATTGCTCGTGCTCTGCGAGTGCTTCTGCTTGATTGCTCTTGCATCCCCGGTGGCAATTTGATTGCCATAGGCTCAATATGAAACGGTGTCTCAAAGTCGCCCAGTCGAAATGTTAAGCCGAGTTTTTCGGTTTTTGTTCCTTGGACGTTTATTTGCACCTTACTCATTTGTTCGTGGAACATGTCCACATTCACAAATATCGAATCAAAATAGAAATAGAAGAAAATAACATTATCTGTTACTCTAAATCCACTTTTTTGTATTAAATTATCTATCAATAAATGCTCCATCTGACAGACGTCGCATTCTCGCTTATATTGATCATTCAAGGTTGCACGTTTGGTGAAGCCTCCTGATTGCATGAAGTGTTTTCCTGGCTTGTATTCTTTCTTTGCAATTGCACCACATTTGAAGCAAATATCTTCATTTCCTTTTGGGACGCTCATCTCAACAAGGCCCATAGATATTTCCCCATTTTGAGCGCACAATAATTCAATTATTGAATCTAACGCGGATGATTTATCATCTAATTTAGACAAAATTGCTTTTTTGAGTGGATCGTGCAGTAATCTCAAGATATCTTTCAAATTATTCTGATTATTGACAATTTCATGGACTGTGTATGACTTGCAATTCTGCCCACCTACATCTTCCTGATTCGCGAATGTATCTCTGATAACTCCTATCTTCTTTAACTCATTTCGCAACTTTTCATCATTTAGTTCCTTCTCCAATTTTGGAAAACTCGTCCAATCATTTCCTTTTTTATCATTGTATATAAAATAAGAAATGCATGCTAACGCTTCTTGGACATCTTCTTCTGGTGGATAAATTGTCTTTCCAAGAACGCTCAACAAGCCTGCTTCAGTTCTCTCTCGTACCGATCCTACATAAACTTTAAAACGTGTATGTGTATCAAGCGGGATAGATAGTATCGGAGATAGATCGAATTTTTTGTTGTTTAATGTTGGTTTCGCATTTGTATTTCTTACAAGTTCCGAGCTGATTAAATTTTTTAACTCCGATTCATTAATGTTGATCTTATTTGAAGATAGATATAATATCCCCTGGGGAGATATGAGTAGCGGAATTCCGTTGGATTGGACCAAATATTGCTTAGCACTTCTATATACAATCTGAGATAGTAATTGCTGGGGCATTTCAGGCAGTAGCAAGATGTGGACATTGTATCCGCTGCTGTTCAGTAGCTTTTGAATATCCTGCAATGGGTATTCAGATTTTCCTAAACTGGCGACCTTATCCCCGAATTTTACGTATGGCAGAAGTCTGGCATATTTGGGCTGAAAAAATCTTGATTCACACTGCGAAACATCCTTTTCCTCCGCATGTTGAACTAAAAAAACAATCTCCTCCAGCTCACTTTCCCATTCAGGGAAGTATGCTTTTATATTGAAGGGATCCGTTTCAAAATAATCTCGAATTAAATTATAATAATTGCCTTGATTTCTGGAATTAGTTATTTCGTTCCAATATTTATTGACATCATGAAGGGTAAGTGCTGTGCAAAGTAGTCTCATGTCATGAGAATTTGGGAGTTGTTGTTCAGTCGATATCCTATCATATACGTACAAAATTGATCCGGTAAAAACTGCTGTAATTACATGAGCGGAAAAGCTCAGAGCTTTGTTAAATTTTGCGTCCAATTGAGCAGATTCTTTAAATAGATATGGAAGGACATTTTGCACGTACTCTTTGATACGACGTTTTATTTCTCTATAATCATCCAGCTTCTCGTTTGTGATATTTTCCAGATCCTCTGACTTGTATTCTTCCAACTCGTCTGAATCTAAAATATTAATCATTACCTCACCACCTCCCTCTCTCTCTCGCCTTCGCCGCTCCTTCCCCGCGTGCGCCCGCGTTCTCGTGCGCGCTCCGGGCCCGCGCCCCCGCACCCGCGGGCCAGCCCCCGTCTCCGTCCCAGCCCGTGAACCTCAGCTTCTGGCCAGGCCCAACTTTCTCCATCTTTCTCATCATCAGAGCGGAGCCCGGTTGATCCTCTTCGCCTGAAAGCCGATCGGATTCGAGGGCCTGATATGTGATGAGCGCAAACCACTTAGCCATCGATAGCGCAGTAACATCCGAAGTCATATAAATCTGTCGATAGGTGCAATTGATTCATATTTATGCAATTTTGACGTTCCGTATTCATGCCCCTGCATACGTCATCAGTTAAGCCGGAATCAATATGGGTGTGGCAAGAATTGTCATTCTTTGATCGGAACTTCGCGGCTTCGCGCCTTCGCGTGAAACCGGCATCTCGCTGAAGGCCGCAAAGGGCGCGAAGAAGCTAATTATCCTTCACCTGTACTTTATTGCAAACTCAGCTTCTGACATGCTCAGGAACTGTATTCCCTCTACCAGACTGATGAGTGCCGGAACCAGTGTCCAGCAGAAGACCAGGTAGATCAAACCCATTCCCGTTCTGCCCAGGTAGAACTTGTGCAAGCCTAAGCCCCCCAGAAACAGAGCCAGTAGAGCCGCAGTAGTCTTGTTATGCTCGCTGCCGGTGGGTGTTGATGCCCTCACTCCGCATTTGGGACAGACCTCTGCCCGAGCGCTGATTTTGGCACCGCATTCACTGCAAAATTTGCTCGATTGGGGCGAGCTTTCCAGGGCAACTGAAGCGGCCGCCTGCAGATCCGGAGACTGCGCGTTCTTTGTTGTCAATGTTGCCGATTCATTCGATTCATCTACATTTATATTATTAGCTTCCTGCAAATCAACCACCTCTCCGTCTATATGCAAAAATTGCCTACAGATCTTTAAAGGGCGGCCAGCCTTAAGACTGACAACCTGGGATTTGCTTACAGTTCCTGCCAAAATTTCGATACCCAGGGCTATTATCGAAATGTATTAACCATCCATTCTTCTGCCGGTCCCTGCAGCAGTTGAGATCGAGATTGACGAATGCCCATTCCCTTACCGAATCGTCCCCCCACCTCCGACGCTGCTACCTACTCCCACAGCAACTGCCCCGCACCCGCGGGCCACGCTGCTGCCCACTCCGCTGTACTCCGCAAATTTTGCCAGAGCCACAATTCCGTTCCGCAGGCCCTCCGGGGCGTTTTTGGTGAATGTGTAACGGCAGCGCCCTGTGAATCCTTGCTTCATGATCGGTCTGGCGTGCCCTTTGACCCTGTCGAAGACCGTGTTTACTACTATGCTGTGCGTCTCATAGGCCAGCGGCTTCTCAATCACGAAGCGGGCCATATCGTCTCGCTCCATGCTCATCTTCAGCACCTCCGGGCAGACGGCGTTCCACTTGGACAGCAGCGAGAAAAAGACCGCTTTCCGGTGCGGGAACATCTCAAATACCCTGGTGTTCTTGTACTGGATGCAAGCAGGCGATTTGAACTGAAAATCCAGATACGGATCTTTGCTCTCCCCTGCAAATTTAATCAGATCCTCGAAGCTCACCGTAGAGCTTGTCAGCTCCTCCACCCGCAGCTCTCCCTTCTCCAGAGGCAGATTTCTCTCTTTCAAAACCAGCGGCGCAATTATGGAGCGGAAGATCAGGGCCTCCTTTGGGTCTGTGATCCCCACCGCCAGCTCATACCTCTCCTCCGCATCGGCTGCTTTGTGCATAGCCCGATCCGAGCGCCGGAACCGGCCTTCCAGCGGCCCCAGGGATATGGAGCTGATGGGCGAGTCGTGCGTGTGTTTGGCAATTGCAGCGTCGCTCTCCTGCATGACCTGAAGAAGTGCCGAGTAGAGCTGGTAGCCCTCGCTGTAAGGCATCTCAAAGGCCGCCTCAGGACGGAGGGTCAGTGTGATCTTTTGCGGCATCACTTCTCCATTACATCCACTCACATTTAAACCTGTCGATTATTGCAATAGTTTCATAATAGTGCAATCAATTACTCATTCACGACGATTTCTGCAAGGAAAATTATGTTATAAACAGCCAAGACAACGCGGGTAATTCTTCACTCCTGTCCGCAGGCCCGACCGGCAATTTGCAGCATCATGCAACTGTCACAAAGGAAAAGCATTTATGCATCAAATCAGCATTATTAAATAATGAAGACCTACATCTCCCTTTCTGGCTTCGATTCCTCCCAGATTGTATCTCTGATTGTGAAATACGGTGTTGAGGGCAAAGACCGCATCATACTCATCCGCCCCGAAGTTGAGCTGGACACGCGCGGCGAGCAGACTGTGCAGGCCATCCGGGATCTCTCCCGCCAAATCGACAGCTCTATTGATCTGCAAATCCACCGTGTCGATCACAAAGATTTTGAGGGAATGGTGGTCTCCTTTAAAGCTCTTCTGGAAAAGTCCGAGGGCCAGATTATCGCCAACCTTTCTGGCGGGCCTCGGGAGATATTTCTTGCCTTCACCATCGCCTGCCTCTCACAGGCCGGTAAAATCTTTAAGACCACTAACTACAGCGATATAGAAAGGAGACTGCACGAGATCACCCTGCCCAATATTACCGCAACCCTGGAAGATCGACAAAAGATGATCCTGAAGGATGTAAACGAAAGCCAGCCCACTAATATTACAGATATCGCAAAGCGCCTCTCGGTCTCAGAGAGCACCATCTCCCGCCAGGTGGCCCGCCTGGCCGATATCGGAGCATTGGATGTTTTGCAGAAAGGAAAGACGAAAGAGGTGCGAATAACTCTAACTGGAAAGATTTTGCTGTAATCATGACCCAATCAACTCATGATAAAAGATCCTCCTGGTCACGGGAAAGCTGGCATAGGGCCAGGTCCGAGCCACCGCCAGCGATGCGGATGTTCTGGTGGACGATATCGATATAGCCGCCTTCCTAACCCCCGAGCTGTTGCTCTCCGCTTCTTCCTGCGGCTACGATCTCATCCTCATTCCCGGAACCATTACTGCCAACTTCCGGCAGGCCTGGGGGTGGTGCTGCACCCGCTCGTGCGTGGCCGCGGCTTGAGCAGATCGAGCTTCCTTATGAACTCCGATAACTTGGGGGCTAAGAGTACTGGGTTGCCTGCAAATGCTATCGAGTGAACTACCGCGTCCTGAAGGGCGCGGCTTCCCACTTCATCGCCAAAACTTGCCTCACAGATATGTGATGTAGAGGTTTCGACTCGATGGGCGCTACGGGCTGTTCCATCCCTGCGATGAGT
>Ga0074199_1002058_pt1 | contig 13828 bp, 11 predicted proteins | sample EPASupsiteSAE347_FD_64528 | JGI IMG/M metagenome (GOLD analysis project Ga0074199, IMG submission 64528) | Bioremediated contaminated groundwater from EPA Superfund site, New Mexico - Sample SAE3-47 | ecosystem: Environmental > Aquatic > Deep subsurface > Groundwater > Contaminated ...
CATTCTGGTTTGCTGTTCAAGCGGGGCTTGATGTCAATGATCAGGGCATCAGCATCGTTAACAGTGGCAAAACGGGAGTTCCCGTAAATGAAAGACTTGAATCGCTCGACCTTGAGAAGTGGCCCCGGAAATTTGAACAAGCCTATAAGTGGAGAATCTGCTACCTTTTGATGGCCCTTGAGGGGCATAACTATGGAGCAGAAAATGACAAAAAGAACGAGGCGGAAACACTCGGCGGTGTTCAAAGCCAAAGTGGCGTTGGCCGCGATGGCAGGCGACAAGACGCTGGCCGAACTGGCGCAGCGGTTTGAAGTGCATCCCAATCAGATTACGGAGTGGAAACGGCAACTCAGCGAACGAGCTGTCGACGTGTTTGGTGGGGCCACTGTGGCCGAGCCGCCTGTTGATTTGAAAGTTCTGCATGCCAAAATTGGGCAGTTGACGCTGGAGAATGATTTTTTAGAAAGTGCGCTCACCAAGGTGGGATTGCTGAGCGCAAAGCGATGATTGACCGCCACCACGAACTTTCGATCAGTCGTCAGGCCCAGCTTGCCGGCATTAGCCGGGGTAGCGTATATTATTTGCCTAAACCGGTCAGCGCCGCCGATCTGGCGCTCATGCGCCAAATTGATGTATTACACTTGGAGCACCCATTCATGGGGGCACGTATGCTGCGCGACCAGCTCAATCTGGAGGGAGTCGATGTCGGGCGCAAGCACGTTGGCACCTTAATGAAGCGCATGGGTGTTGAGGCCCTTTACAGAAAGCCGGGCACCAGCAAGAAACACCCAGGTCATGAAATTTACCCCTACCTTTTGCGGGGCCTCGCCATCAAGCGGTCCAACCAAGTTTGGGCGTTGGACACGACCTACATTCCAATGGCCAAAGGGTTCGTCTACCTCACCGCCGTTGTGGATTGGGCCAGTCGCAGGGTCTTGGCAGCAAAGGTGGCGATCACGCTGGAGGCCTGCCATGCGGTCGATGTACTGCAAGAGGCGTTCACTCACCATGGCACGCCAGAGATTGTGAATACCGACCAAGGCAGCCAGTTCACCGCACATGAGTTCGTGCAAGCCGTCAAGGATCGTGGGTGCAAAATCAGCATGGACGGACGCGGAGCCTGGAGGGATAATGTATTCGTTGAGCGTCTGTGGAAATCGGTGAAATACGAGCGGGTCTATCTACATGCCTATGACTCAGTCACCGAAGCGAGGATGTCGATCATGCAATACCTTGACTGGTACAACCGCTCCAGGCCGCATTCGAGTCTGGGCAAAAACACCCCTGATGAGGCTTACACCGTGATGCTGCCGACGGTTAAACTGGCAGCATAAAAATCAGCAGAGCTTCCACTTAAAAAACGCAGGATGTTGTTCAAGCGAGTGGGGCCACTTCTGTTTTTCCGCGTTTCAGCCGGCAGCAACTCTTTCCTGGCAGAGTTTGCACTTGACACTTGCCTAACGTTTAAATAGCCTTACAGGCACACGGAAAGGTTAGGCGATAAATGCCCGGGCGACCTGACGGAGCAACCACTCCATGGGCCATGGCTTGGTATTCACTATTTGAAGGGAGGGAACAGATGCTGAAGATTCTTCTTGCAACGTTGGGCGGGTGTTTATGCTGGGCCGCCGTCGCCTTTGCCGCCCTGGATATCAACAGTGCCACGGCACAGGAACTCACCAGCCTGCAAGGCATTGGCCCAGTCAAGGCGCGGGCCATTGTCGAATACCGGCAAAAAAATGGTCCGTTCCACTCAACAAAAGATCTGGACAAGGTAAAAGGAATAGGCCGCAAGACCTTGGAAAAGCTGGGACGCGACATCACGGCCACACAGTAGCCTGCCGACAAATCGCCCTGCTCCCGGCCAACGAGAGGGATTTTGGAAGGGGAAACACCCCTTCCAAAACCCCCTTCGCCTACCCGTTGAGCAACCGGGCCATCTCCTTGGCAAAGTAGGTAATGATGATATCAGCGCCTGCCCGCCGGATGGAGAGCAGACTCTCATGCATGACCTTTTCCCCGTCGATCCAGCCATTGGCCGCCGCAGCCTTGATCATGGCGTACTCCCCGCTCACATGGTAGGCGGCAATGGGCAGGTCGAACTCGTCCCGCAGCCGGCTGATCACATCCAGATAGGCCATGGCCGGCTTGACCATCAGGATGTCCGCGCCCTCTTCCACATCCAGGGTCGCCTCCCGCAACGCCTCGCGGATATTCGCCGGGTCCATCTGATACGCCTTGCGGTCGCCATGCTGGGGCGCGCATTCGGCCGCATCCCGGAAAGGGCCGTAAAAGGCGGAAGCGTATTTCACGGCATAGGACATGATCGGCAGCATGTGAAAGTTGTTCTCGTCCAGAATCCCCCGGATCTCGGCGACCCGGCCATCCATCATGTCCGATGGCGCCACCATGTCGGCCCCGGCCTGGGCATGGGAAAGAGCGACCCTGGCAAGCACCTCCAGGGTGGCGTCGTTGTCCACCACCTCGTCGATGATGATGCCGCAGTGTCCGTGGCTGGTGTATTCGCACAGACAGACATCGGTGCATACCGTCAGCTTCGGCGCCGTGTTTTTCAACTCCTTGATGGCCCGCTGGATGATGCCGTCCTTGGCGTGGGCGCCAGACCCCTTCGAATCCTTCTTGTCGGGCAACCCAAAGAGGATCACCGAGTTCACCCCCAGCCCCATGCATTCCTTGGCTTCCTTGGCCAACTGGTCCACGGATATCCGGAACACCCCGGGCATGGACGGTACCTCTTCCCGAATGCCCTTGCCGGGCATGACAAAAAGCGGGTAGACAAGATTGGCCGGAGAAATGCTGGTTTCCCGGATAAGCGCCCGGAAGGTTTCATTCTGTCTGAGCCTGCGGGCCCGGTATTCAGGAAAAATCATGGTCTCTGCTCTCCTTTTCTCTGCTGGCGAAAATCTTCCACCAGTTTTTTTCAACTTTGCACCCCAAAGAGGAAAAACAAGCGTTCCCCAAAAAACTGTAAATATTCAGCAGTGCCGCAGATGCGCGAAATCGGCCTGCGAGCCATAGCCCCCCTATGCGAGCAGGCCGATGACAAAGCAGATGCGGTGCTGCTGGATATTTACTCGACCTTAAAGGTTTCTCCCACCAGGGAATTGATATACCGCTCCGGCATATCAACCCCCTCCGCGGGAACAATCACCTGCGCAATCCCTTTTTTCTGCCCCATGAGCCGCAAGCCATACTCCATCGCCTGAAGAATCTGGGCGCACGAGGTTTGAATGGCCTCAAGGGTCCGCGGCTCCCGGGTCAAGAGCCGGTCAACCGCCTCTTCGCTGAAACTGACCTTGATCCCGCATTTTTCGCTGATCTCCGCCTCGCTGCCGTGAATGGCCTGAATCAGCCGGATGAAACCATCACACACCTCGCGGGGATCCACATCCTGATCCTGGCTCTCCTTGGCCATGAGCTGCAATCGCTTTGGAGTGGTGAGCACTTGATGGTCTTCAAGGTAATTCCCTATCCGCTTGAGAATAAAGGTGGTCAACCGCTCAAACTCCGCTGCCTGCAAAGCCTCAAAACGGACCCGGTGATCCGCCTGCACCGCTGCATCCGCCAAAAGCCTTTCCAGTACGACAGCGGGCGAACGCACCATCTCCACATCCACCACAAGATGACGGATGCTGGTGGAGGGCAGCTTTTTCTCGTAGTGGAGCAGGATCTTTTCCATGACACTGACGAGCCCGCGGGCTCCGGTCCGTTCCCGCTTGGACAGCTTGGCGACTTCGCGCAGCGCCTCGTCTTCAAACTGCAGATTGACGCCGTACACCCGGAAATCCTGCTTCTTGGCAACGACAATGGAGCTGTTGGGATTGGCCAGGATCTCGTAAAAATCTTCCTCGCTCAGTTCATCGAGCACGGCGATGACCGGCAGACGCCCGACAAACTCGCTTTCAAAGCCGAACTCAACAAGATCCTCCGCCTTGACCTGCTTCAGGAAACGCCCAGCTGTTTTCACCGAGGTAACCGAACTTTCAAAGCCCATGGATTGCTGCTGCACCCGCTTCTTGATGATATCCTCAAGCCCGGCAAAGGCGCCGCTCATGATGAAGAGGATATTCTTGGTATTGACCACGCGCCGCTCCCGCTTGCCCGTGGCCCGGTACTGCTCGATGGCCTCGATCTGCGAAACCGGATCGTGGGGCACCTTGAGTTCGACCTCGGTTTCCTCCATGGGCTTGAGCAGGGCGCGCTGCACCCCGGTGCGGGAGACATCGGCCCCGATCCGGAAAGGACTGGCCGCGATTTTGTCGATCTCGTCCAGATAGATAATACCGAACTGGGCCCGCTCGATGTCCCCATCCGCCTGCCGGACCAGATCGCGGACCAGATCCTCCACGTCCCCGCCCACATAGCCTGTTTCGCTGAACTTGGTGGCATCACCCTTGATAAAGGGTACCCCGAGATGACGGGCGATGAGCTTGATGAGAAAGGTTTTGCCGACACCGGTCGGCCCCATGAGCAGAACGTTGCTCTTGATCTGCCCCATGTTGCGCCTTGCCTTGCGGGGATTGGCCAAGGCGTAACTGATCCGGTTGAAATGGGTGCAGATTTTGGTGGCGAGAATGGCCTTGGCTTCGTCCTGTTTCACCACATATTCGTCGAGATAGGCAATAAGCTCTTCCGGGGTGGTGTCGAAATGAAAATCCGCCGGACCGCTTGCGCCCGGCTGCCCGCCTTCGCCTTCCTCGCTCTGGGGCATGGGCAGCAGGCCGCTGGAGATGATCTTCACCTTCTGCCCGTATTTTTTGCTGAGATACTCCCCTATTTCCTTTTCCAGCTCCTTCTGGTCGGGAAGGCTGGTGTTGTATTCGCTCATGGCAATCCTCTCCGGTTTCGGGAAAATCAGCAGCTACTCTTCATCCAGGGACAGAGATTTCATCTTCCTGTGCAGATGACTCCGTTCCAGCCCTATTTGTTCCGCGGTCTGGGAAATATTTCCCTCATTGCCAGCCAGACGGGCCTTGAGAAAATCCCGCTCGAAAATCTTTTTCGCCTCTTTGTAGCTCAGGGTGTGGTACAGCGCGCCCAGACCGCCGGACGATGACGAAGCATCCGCCGGAGCAATGCCGAGCAACCGCACAACCTCTGCCTCGTCAACCGTTTCCGCCGGGCACATGATCATGACCCGCTCCACAAAATTGCGCAGTTCACGGACGTTGCCCGGCCAGCCGTGGTGCATCATGGCCTGGAGAGCTTCCGGACCGAACTTCTTTTCTCCCAACCCTTTTTTCGCGTTGTCCGCCACAAAATCAGCGACCAGCAGGGGAATATCCTCACAACGCTCCCGCAGGGGCGGCACCTGAATGGGCACCACATTGAGCCGGTAAAAGAGATCCGCCCGAAAATTCCCGTTTTCGATCTCCTGTTCAAGATCCTTGTTGGTGGCCGCCAGCACCCGAACCTCAACCTGAATGGTTTTCGAGCCGCCCACCCGCTCAAATTTCTGTTCCTGAAGGATGCGCAGCACCTTGGCCTGGGTCTTGAGGCTCATATCGCCGATTTCGTCCAGAAAGAGCGTGCCGCCGTCGGCCAGGTCGAACTTGCCCCGCCGGCTGGTGGTGGCCCCGGTAAATGAGCCCTTCTCATGCCCAAACAGCTCGGACTCGATCAGTTCCTCCGGAATGGCGGCGCAGTTCAGCTCGATCATCGGCTTGGCCGCGCTCTTGGACAACCGGTGAATACTCTGCGCCACCAGCTCCTTGCCGGTGCCGTGCTCCCCCCGGATCAAAACCCAGGCCTCGGTGGGAGCCACTCGCTCCACCAGCTGCCTCAGCGCCACCATGGCCGGGGAGTTGCCGGTGAGTTGCGTGGCGCGCTGGCTCTGCTGGCGCAGGATCAAATTTTCTTTTTTAAGCCGGGCAAGATCCAGGGCGTTGTTGATGGAGAGGATGATCTTGTCGTAGGAGGGCGGTTTTTCGATAAAATCGTAGGCCCCCATCTTGGTGGCCTGCACCGCGGTTTCGATGGTGCCATGGCCGGAGATCATGATCACCGGCAAATCGGCCTGGGATTCCTTGATGCGCTTGAGCACCTCCAGTCCGTCCAGCCCCGGCATCCAGATATCGAGCAGAACCAGATCAACCGGCTCGTCCTCCAGCAGGGATAGCCCCTGCTGGCCATCCTCGGCGGAGAGCGTCTGAAACCCTTCGTCCGCCAGAATGCCGGACAGAGACTCGCGGATACTCGCTTCATCGTCAATTATAAGGATTGTCTTTGCCATCGCCGTTTCACTTAAGTTTCCCTGTCAGTCTTGCTGGACCCGCAACAACTGCCCTTCGACAGGCTCAGGGCGAACGGTAGTTGTCTTAATGCATTGATATCCCGTTCGTGCCGAGCCTGTCGAAGCACCTGTTTAAGGCAAATTCCGAGTTGTCACGAGTCCGACTGCCTTCAATATACCATGCCCTGCCTGGCAGGAAACACGATTTCTAGCCGTTTCCCAAGGGAAGCTCGATAATGAAACGGGTTCCCCGGGGTTCGTTGTCCTTGACCCGGATATAGCCGTGGTGGTCCGCCACCACCGTGCTGGCGATGGCCAGACCCAGCCCGGTACCGCTCTTTTTCCTCGAAAAATAGGGCTCAAAGAGACGGAGCTTGTCCTCGTCGCTGACTCCGGAGCCATTGTCGCGCACCTCGAGGGTGACCACGTTGCGCTCTTCCTCGCAGGCAAGAATAATCTCGATCACCCCGGCGGGGGCGGTGGCGGCCACGGCATTGTTGAGCAGGTTGATGAGCACCCGTTTCATCTGCTTAACATCAAAGGAAAATTGCGGAATCGGCCCCTCCACCCGCAACCGAAACTGCCTGTCCTTGTGGGCCTCCTGGTAGAGAACGAAAACCTCATTGGCCATTTCGGCAAGACTGCCCAAGGCTTTATGCACCGCAGGCATCCGGGCGAAGCTGGAAAATTCACTGACCAGTTTCTTCAGCTCGTCAACCTGATTGACAATGGTTTTGGTGCAGACGTCAAACACCTCCTGGTCACCCTCCAACCGGTCGAGATACCGCTTACGGAGCCGCTGGGCGGAAAGCTGGATCGGGGTGAGGGGATTTTTCACCTCATGGGCAATCCGCCGCGCCACCTCACGCCAGGCTGCCATCCGCTGCGCCTTTTCCAGCTCGGTGAGGTTGTCAAACACCAGAACCACGCCGAGGGGCTGATTGTTTTCATCCTCCAGCCGGGTCACATTCACCCGCAGCGAGAAGGTTTCATCCCCCACCGTGAGGCGCAGCGGCCTTTCCAGGGAAGGCTTGCCGCTGCGGGACAACTCGACAAGAAAACCTTCCAGAATAGCCCGGTGCTCCGGCCTGAGAACCGCATGGTACTCCTTGCCTTCAAAACTCCTGCGATCGATGCGGAGCAGTTCCTCGGCAAACCGGTTGATCGTGGTGATCCTCCCTTGCTCATCCAGGGAGATAACCCCGGCCGCCACGTTTTGCAGAACAATCTCCATGTAGCGCCGCCTGGTCTCGGCATCAAGATTGCCCTGGCGCAAAGCACTGTTTGCCTCTTCGAGCTGCCTCTTGCTGGCGGAAAGGTCGCTGGTCATCCGGTTGAAGGAATCGACCAGGGTTCCCATCTCGTCGCCCGAGGTCTTTTCCAGAACAAAATCCAGCTCCCCTTCGGCCACCCGCCGCGTCGCCTCGGCCAGCCTGCCGATGGGACCGGTAAGACCGCCCGCCACATAAAAAGCGAACCAGATCGCGCAAAAAACGATCAACAGGGTGACGATCAGCAGCATGACCAGCAGAGTGGTTTTGATCGGGGCCTTGAGAATCATCAACTGCTTGTAGCCCTCATATCCGGCGGAGATGGTCTGCATCCGCCGCACCTTCTCCTGGGGAATAAGCAAGGAAACCACCAGCGCCTCCTGACGTCCATCGCCGCCGATCCTTACCGCGCTAACCCCGCGCACCAGCTCCCCCGCGGCCACCGGCTGGATGGTTGCCTGCTCCTGATTGCCTGCCAAGGCGTTACGGATCATGTTGAGCGGAATTTCCGGCACCCCCTCACCGGCGATCGCCGGACGGTAGGCTCGGCCCAACACCTCCCTTTGCTCGGAGATCACCTCGATTCCCGCCAGGCCATGGGTTTTGATGATCTCTTGCAGCACGGGGGTCATGTCTCCCCCCCCAAGATCGCCGTACCGTTTCGACTCCATCCGTTCCGCGATAAGGCGTGCTTGACGGTCAGCCTGATCTTGCGCCTCCTGATAAATATTTTTGGCGATGGAGATCGATTCTTCCAGGGACTGGGCGACGTTGATATTGAACCAGTAATCCATGCTGGTGGAGACAAACTGCAACGCGATGAAAAAAAGCAGGCCGGTGGGGAAAAAGGACATGGAAACAAAGGCGATCACCAGCTTGGAGCGAAGCTTTGTCCCCAGGAAACGGCGGCGGCGTTCAAAGACGAGCTGCGCCAGATTGCGGAGCACCAAAAAAACCATCAACAGCAAGAGAAGAACGTTGAAGTTGATGAGGACGAAAATCAGGACATTGCCGCTGACCGGAAAGGGAATGGCCCCAAGCTGCACGATCCTGGTTTCAAAATAGGTCAGCAGGGGGATGAGAACGAGACAGGCAAGGATGATCAGGCGGATGCGTTTTTTGCGGCGCAGCCGGTCTTGCCTGAGAACCTCCTCCTGGGCTGCCTCCATGCTAATACCTGAACTCCACGGTGTACCACTCGGTTTCAAAATCCCAGAGGCTCCAGAAGGGAATCACATAGTGGAAATAGAGGGGCAGGGTTTTTTCCGCAAGCTTGGCTTTTACCCGGAGCAGATATCCCGCCTCCGGCAGCAGCGCTTTCAGCGGCGAAACCGGCGGACCATTGAGCTGGGCCATGGCCTTTTTCGCCTCGGCCAGGGATTTGGTGCGAAACGGCTGCCCGGCCATCTCCGAACGGACTATGCTGTACTCCTCTTTCAGGGTGTCATAGCTCAGGGTATGGTCAAATCTCAGGGAGACAAGCTCCTGATTCATCCAGGTGCGTTTCTTTTCCAGCTTCACATAAAAATTGAAGGTCACCGGGATGCCGTTCTTGATCCCCTCCTCCATCTGCTTGGTAAAGGCATTGTTGACCGTGAGAAACAAAAGCAGATCCGTACTGGAATTGGTGACAATCAACTCCTCAATGGTCGCGTTCTGGGCAAACGCGGGCTGCCCGCCGCCCCAAAAAATGGCCAAGGCGAGCAGAAAAGAAGAAAAACCGCGAAATTTCCGGCTGCAAAAGAGTATGCGCATAATCGATTATATCAATAAAGAGGCTGGAGTGTCGGGGGATATTTCCTGAATCTCGGATTGTGCATGCCCCCCGCTTTTCTGCCATTTTTTCAAGACCAACCCCCTGGCCCTGTCCAGAAACGGGCCAAAGGTTGCGGCATCACGGGCGCTTAGGGCTACCGCCTCATGCAGCCGCAGCTGCTCGGCAACAACCTCCGGCGCCGCCAGGTCGATCTTGTTAAAAACCTTGAGGCAAGGCAGATCATCCAGCTCAAGCTCCCGGAGCAGCTCCTCCACCACCTGGATATGGTCATTGCAGCGCGGATTGCTGACATCAATCACATGCACCAGCACGTCCGCTTCGTGCAACTCCTCCAGGGTGGCCTTGAAGGCCTTGAGCAGCTCCTCCGGCAGATGGCGGATAAAGCCCACCGTGTCCGTGATAATGACCTCCACATCCTCGGGAAAACGGAGCCTCCGGCTGGTCGGGTCCAGGGTGGCGAACAGCTTGTCCTCCGCGACGATGGCGCTCTTGGTCAGGGTATTGAGCAGGGTTGACTTGCCGGCATTGGTATAGCCCACCAGGGAGAGAACCGGCAAGTCCTTTTTGCGCCGGCGGCTCCTCCGCTGCTCCCGCTCCCGGCTGACCTCCTTGAGTTTCTTGGCCAGCTTGCTCAGCCGGTCGTTGATGCGGCGGCGATCCACCTCAAGGCGGGTCTCGCCGGGGCCGCGGCCGCCGATGCCGCCGGTGAGCCGGGAGAGGGCGTCATCCCTGGTGGTCAGCCTGGGCAGCATGTATTTGAGCTGGGCCATCTCGATCTGCAACTTGCCTTCCCGGCTCAAGGCCCGCCGGGCAAAGATGTCGAGGATCAGCTGGGTCCGGTCGATGACCCGCAGCTCGGTGTGATCGGTTATGGAGCGCACCTGGGAAGGGTTCAGCTCCTGGTCGAAGATCAGCAGATTGGCATTGAGTCTCAGCGCGGTCAACATGATCTCGCCGAGCTTGCCCTTGCCCAGGATCAAGCGGGGATTGATCTTTTCCCTGCGCTGCACCACGGTGTCGAGCACGATCACCTCGGCGGAGCGCGCCAGCTCGACAAGCTCGTCCATGGACTCCTGGGCCTTACCCTTGGACAGCGGGGTCACGCTGACCAGAATCGCCCGGTCCCTGCCCGCATCGATCTCCCGCACCGGTCTCGCCCTGGCAAACTCATCCTCAAGCCCGGCGATGAATTCCCGGAAGTGGCCCTGACGGCCGGGGATTTCCGGTGGCAGCAAAATCCAGCTCCTGCCCTGCACAGGTTGGGGCACCAGATGGGCGGAATAGAGCCGGGTCGCGTTCCCCTGCTCCATCTTGACCACGGTCATCATGTCGAGCCGCAGGAAGAGCAGATCCATCAGGTCGTCTTCGCTGATATCCTCGCCCGCAAGATGGGTGTGCACACAACGCAGCCCCTTGAGCCGCCCGCCCGAGGCCTTAAATTGCTTCAGGGCCGGAATCATGATGGTCTTGTGATCCCCGACCATGACCGCCTCGACCTGCCCGGAACGGCTGAGCAAGACGCCAACCTGACGGCCAAGCTCAAAGGCAACCGCGCAGAGTTCCTTTGCCAGCTCCGGGCTGACGACCAGATCCGGGGAAACCCGCCGGCCGGCAATGCGCTCAAGCCCTTTCAGCTGGGCGGTCTTCAGGCCGCTGGTGTTGCCGGTTATCATGGTGATGGCTGCCGCTCCCGCAGCAAACGCTTATCGCCAACCCGGATGGTCACCTTGATTTTATCAAAATACTCCAACAGGGGGATGGAAAATTTCCTGGTCAACCCTGTGAGGTTTTTAAAGCGGGGCGCGTCGATCTCCCCTTCCTTGCGGATGAAGGCCACCAGCTGTTCCTGCAAGGCGGCCAAAGCCCTGCCCTGAAAATAGAGATCCTCGCTGATCTTGACCAGAACCTGCTCACGGACCAAAAGCTCAAGCACCTCGCGGACCAGGGGGGCGGGATACTTGGCAAACCGTTCCTGCACCTCCCGCACGGTGGGCGGGGTCAACCCTGCCTCGGTGTAAAAGGTTTCCATTTCGGCGCGGATGCTCATGGCGTCCGCCTTGAGCGATACCTGATGGCCGGACAGCCTGACCGTTGCTTCATCGACAACGATTGCCCCCTGCTTGACCAGGGTGTTGAGCAGCAGCTGAAAAAAACGCTGATCCATGTCGGTGTGCAACCGGGAACGCAGCTCTTCCTTGGAAAGCCCCGGCTTCATGGAATTATCGCGGTGAAAATCAGCCAGGATCTTGGCAAGATTTGCGCCCATACCCTCGAAGGTTTCCGCCGCGACCATGCGCTGCCGCTCGGAATCCACCATGATGATCTTGCGGCTGGAGATGGGGATGTCCAGCAGCTTGCGGAAACGCTTGCCGAACTGGCCCATCTTCACGCAGAGCGATTCGAAGGTGAGCCCGGCAACCCCGGCCTCCCGAAGGTGAAGGAGCGAGATATCCTCGGCCGAGCCCTCCTGGTACAGAGCAAAGATCTCGCTGTTCGCCTCCTTGAAGCGCCGCCGCTTGGGCGGGGAACCGTTCCAGATCCCGCCGCCGCCGATGGTGGCCACGGGCGAATAGCTCCGCACCACGTAGCGGTCTCCGGGCCAGGCGCCGAAGGGCTCCTCCAGCAGGATCTGCACGTTGGCCCGGCTGCCCGGGGCAAGTTCCTCATCCTCCAGCAGCACGATGCGCGCAAAAATCTCGGCGGTGCCGATGTGCACCCGCACCCGGCTTCTGTTCTTGAGGGGTTTGGCGCAGGAGGAGAGATAGAAAAAATCAGCGTCCAGCATGTAGGAGGGCGCAAGGGTGCCCGGGGTGGCAAGCATGTTGCCCCGGCTGATCATCTCGGTATCCAGCCCCTGGATGTTGATGGCGGTGCGCTTGCCCGCCTCGACCAGCTCCACGTCCTGGCCATGCACCTGGATGCCGCGGATCTTGGCGGTATGACCCTTGGGATAGACCGTGATATCCTCGCCCACCGAAATTCGGCCCGAGATGGAGGTGCCGGTAACCACAACGCCAAAGCCCTTCATGCTGAACACCCGGTCCACGGGCAACCGGAACGGGCCATGAGCCTCGGAAAACTCGCTGGTCCGCACCAGGGTGTCGAGCACCTCCCGGACCTCGTCCAACCCCTCGCCGGTGGTGGAGGAAACCGCGACCATGGGCGCGTCCGCGAGGAAACTGCCGGCCAGAAACTGACGGACATCCTCCTGAACCAGGGCCAGCCACTCCGCATCCACCATGTCCTTCTTGGTAAGAATGACCAGCCCGCGTTTCACCCCGAGCAGACGGCAGATCTCGAAATGCTCCCTGGTCTGGGGCATGATCCCCTCGTCCGCCGCAATGACAAAGGCCAGGAGATCGATGCCGGTGGCGCCGGCCACCATGTTTTTCACAAACCGTTCGTGGCCGGGCACATCGATGATGCCCAAACGGTGGCCGCAGGGCAGATCAAGAAAGGCAAAGCCCAGCTCGATGGTGATGCCCCGCTTCTTCTCCTCTTTCAGCCGGTCGGTGTCAATGCCGGTGAGGGCGCGGACCAGACTGGTCTTGCCGTGGTCCACATGGCCGGCCGTGCCGAGGACGATCTCCCGCATCTGCTACCAGTTCCCTTTGAGATACGGGTTATTCCGGGCCTCATCGCCCACGGTGGATCTGGCCCCGCCGTACCCATGCCCCGGCCAGACCACGGTCTCGGCGGGCAGGGGCAGGATCTTCGTGTTGATGGAGGGAAGCATCTGCCTGGTGTCACCGCCGGGAAAATCGGTCCGCCCCACCCCCTCGACAAACAGGGTATCGCCGGTGAAGAGATGGGGCGCAACGTAGAGGCAGATCCCGCCGGGGGTATGCCCGGGGGTATGGAGAACCGTGAGGATGAGTGTGCCGATGACGATCTCCTCGCCATCGGTGACACACCTGTTCACCGGCGGCGAGGGGGTAAGGCCGAGCATGGAGAAATAATCGATAACCTCGGGCCTGGCAAAAAACTCGGCATCGGCCGCATGCATGACAATGGGCGCGCCGGTGGCCTGCTGGATCACCCTGTTGCCGCAAACATGATCCGGATGGCCGTGGGTGCAGAGAATCGCCTCGACGCTGAGGTCTTCCCCACGGCAAAAACCGAGGATCTGCTCCTCGTTGCCGCCGGGATCAATGATGCAGCACTTCTTGGTCTCCTCGCAACCCACCACATAGCAGCACACGGCCATGGAGCCCACGGTCAGCTGTTTGACGATCATATCCGGCACTCTCAGCAGTCGCAGGTGTTCGGGTTGCAGGGCCCACCGCCGCAACCGCAGCTCGACGCAGCCTTGGCCATGGGGATGGAAACCGCCGCCGTGTTGATGGGCAGCTCTTTCTCGACCTTGGCCAAAAACGATTCAAACGCCTGCACAGCCGGGCTCGTGGCCCCGGAAGAGAGATAGGGCTTGCCGTCATCCCCGGCGATAACCACCCTGGGGTCCACGGGAATCCGGCCCAGAAAGGGCACGGAAAATTCCGTGGCCAGCTGCTCGCCGCCGCCGGTCTT
>Ga0074199_1002060_pt1 | contig 13816 bp, 13 predicted proteins | sample EPASupsiteSAE347_FD_64528 | JGI IMG/M metagenome (GOLD analysis project Ga0074199, IMG submission 64528) | Bioremediated contaminated groundwater from EPA Superfund site, New Mexico - Sample SAE3-47 | ecosystem: Environmental > Aquatic > Deep subsurface > Groundwater > Contaminated ...
AGCGAATTTACCCCCACCGGGCCGCCGCCGAATTTTTCAATCAGCGCGTGCAGAATGCGCTTATCCATGTCGTCCAGACCGTGTTTATCGATATCCAGCATCTCCAGGGCCTTGTCGGCCACAATCCGGCTGATGCGGTTGTCCGCCCTTACCTGGGCATAATCGCGCACGCGCCGCAGCAGGTTATTGGCAATGCGCGGAGTGCCGCGCGCTCGTCCGGCGATTTCGGAGGCGCCCTCATCCTCGATATCCACATTGAGAATTTTGGCCGATCTTTTCACGATCAATTTCAGGTCTTCGCTGCGGTAATAATCAAGACGGCAAGTCAGACCGAAACGCGACCGCAACGGCGATGAGAGCAGGCCGCTGCGCGTGGTCGCCCCAACCAGTGTGAACTTGGGCAGCGTAAGACGGACCGAGCGCGCGTTCGGACCCTGGTCGATCATAATATCGATCAGATAATCCTCCATGGCCGCGTAGAGATATTCTTCAACCGATTTCTGGATGCGGTGTATTTCGTCTATAAAAACAATGTCGCCCAGCTCGATGCTGGTCAGCAAGCCCGCCAGATCGGCCGGCTTGTCGATAATGGGGCCGGAGGTCGCCTTGATGTTGCCGCCCATGGCGTTGGCCAAAATGTAGGCCAGCGTGGTCTTTCCCAGACCCGGCGGACCGGAAAGCAGCACGTGGTCGAGCACGTCCTTCCGGCCCAGAGCCGCCTCAACCGCCAGCTCAAGACGCTCCCTTGCCTTTTTCTGGCCGACAAAATCATTGAAGTTATGCGGCCGCAACCCCTGTTCAAATTCGGCGTCGCGCTTGTTCAGTTCCGCTGAATAATGTTCCTGCATTTGTCTGCCTTCTTATCATCTTCCCGTCCGAAATTCAAGCCGCTGCCGCCGAAATTATGCCGCTCTATTTCGCCTGGTTAATATATTCAACCGCCCTTGCGGCGTTGCCATTCCGGGCTTGCGGCAAGTTTGATCAGAAAACTATGCAATTCCGCCGCGATTTGGCGCAGGCCGGGCTGCGACTCTGGCGGCAGCATTTTGGCGAGCGCGCCTTCCGTTGCAAATTGATCGAAATGGATGCCGTCCGCGGCAAAATAACGGTCGCAGTCCGGCGAGGAAAAAATTTCCGCCAAATCGAAAAGGGGGGCGTCCGTTTTTCTTGCCACGGTCCGGCTGATCTCGACATACTGGTCATGGATCCTGTTGCCCTCGGCTACCGAACGGATACGGCATTGGCCGACCGTCTGCTCCGTGAGCGAACGCCGCGCTGCGGTGATAATGACCGGCACGGCGCCGGCGCTTCTTATTTCAGCCGCCAGTTGCCGCAACAACTGGGCATAACGCTGCGGCGGCACCCTGAAAACGCGGTCATTCCTGTCCGGCTTCTGGCGCGCGCCAGAGTTGATAAGCGCATGCAGGGCCATAAAAATTCTTTTCTCGCCCAGCCGCTCGAAAAGCTTGCCCAGAACAGGATTGAGGCGGATTGCCATGAGTTGGTCGTCGCTCTGCGCCTCAAGCCAGTGATCATTCCAGCCGAAATAAATGGTGACTATATCCGGTTTTAATTGGCGCACCTGGCGCCGGAATTGGATAAGCCCCTGTTGAATGCTGTAGCCGTGCACGCCCGTATTAAAAGCCTCCCAGACGCCGGGAGTCGGCGGACGGGCGATTAGAAGTTCATTGAGATATTCGGAATAGCCCGGCAAGCCCTGGCCGGTCACGGAGTCGCCCATGCAGATCACCCGGATGGTCCCCGCTTTTTTGACCGCCTCCACCTCCCTTTCGCGGAAACCGAGGCTGTTTATTTTCCGGCCGGCGAACACATCGCCGGGCTTGAAGCGGTAGAGCAGTTCCGTGTCCGGAACCGTGTGGCTGATCTCAATGCCGCCGAATTCGCCCTTGCCCTCGAAAATTATGGCCGGCATTTCATATTTGAAATCAATCGCAGTCAGAATGCCCTCAATCGCGGCAAAGAAAATTATTATTGTTGCAAGCGAAAGAACCGTTCTGCGGAACCAGGCGGCCCTCCAGAATCCGCCCCCGTCAATTTCAAGAAAAGAGCGGCCGGACTGCCACAGGAGAAAACGCAGGAGCGGCAATCCGGCGGCCATGAGCACGGGCTTCAGCCCCCAGTGGCAGGTAAAGTGCGCAGGGCCATACCTGAACTCAAGAGGACTGAAAAGCCAGGCAAAAGGCAGGCAAACGAGAGCAAGGATCCAGGCGCAATCCAGAAGATAAAGAACAACAAGAAATGTTGCCCTGCCGATTTTATTGCCCGAGATTAACATGCGCTTCTTTTTCGATGGAACAGGCGCCAGACGCGATAACTCAAACCTTCGCGCAGGATGGCGACCAGGATGTGGTAGCCGTCGCGCAAGGCATGGGATTTCATCCTGCCCCCCAGACGGCGGTTTTCATGCGTCCGCACTTCGACGATCGGATAGCCCTTGCGCACGGCCTGCGAGGCGATTTCAATTTCAACCCCGAACCCCTTCATGCGATGCCGACAGCCGGCAATGATCTCCCTGCGGAAAGCCTTGTAGCCGTTCAAGACATCCATGACGTTTTGCCCGAACAGCGCCGAAAAGAACAAGGTGAACACCGCGTTGCCGAACAGGCGAATCACGTCGTGGTCATCGCTTCCGCCGACCACCCGCGAACCGATGGCCAGCCCGGCGCCCTTTTCAATGGCATCCAGAAAAACGCCCATATCGGCGGGATTGTGGGAGCCGTCGGCATCAAACATGACCACAATTTCGCCGTTCGAACTGTTAAAACCGCTTTCCAGCGCCGCCCCCTTGCCCTTGCCGAGCCGGTTGAACACGATTTTTGCGCCCTTGGATACGGCAAGCGCGCCGGTCGGGTCGGCGGCATCGTCGATGACCACGATCACTTCAAAACGATACCGAGGGTAAACCGCAATGGCGGCGTTCAATTCGTCCAGCACCCGCCCGATCGTGTCCTCCTCATAGCGCGCCGGAATAACGACGCTGACTGATTTCATTTTATTTTTTGCTCCATTTAATCAACAGTCGGCCCAAAAACATGCAATTCGTCGATTGACAATTCTTTTTGCGCCTCAGCCACAGGCTGAACCAACCTGAGATACCGCGCCGCCGCTGCCGGAAAAACAACATTGCAATAACCGTCCCAATAAAGATACCTCGGCTGGCCGTTTTCCCAGGAAAGGGAAAAATCGTCCTGGCGCCATATGGTCCGCCAGGAAACCTTATCATCCGAAATCTGAATTGCAAGCTCGCGCGGATAGCCATTGTCGCGCGGCCGGATTTTCAGTTTGGCGAATTTCATGGGTTTGCCGAAATCAACCGCAACTTCTTTGACCGAATTTTCCACTTTCCGCTCGTCGGCCGGCAGTTCGCGCAAAAGGCGGTCGTTGCAGGGCGGCTTGAAATCATAATAGACGCTGAAGCAGTCTATCTCCTTTTTTTGCCAGGCGCCGCCTATTTTTTGCAGGGACGGCTCGAAATCCGAGGGCGGAAAGAGCGTCGGATGGGTTATGAACGCGACTTTTTCGGCACGGCCGGCTTCGGCAAGGTAACGGACCTCGCGCCCCGGAAACCGCTCGTTGAACGGCTCGGAGACAATTATTTTCTCCCGCGTTTCACAGGTGATGCGGTATGAAAGCCAGTAATGCGCATAAGCGCGGTCAATGCCCTGCCGCTCAAGGAAGGCGATCAGCGGCCGCGTGTCCGGAAGCTCCAACGGACCGGCGACCAGGGAAGCATCGCTCCAGGCGCGGGCAAGGCTGACGTTGCCCCATAATTGGCACGCCATGACAAACAACAGGACAACCACTCCCCCTGCCCGTGAATATTTCCATATCCGCCAGATGCCGAAGGCTCCCAGAAGCGGAAGCGCGGCCATCAGGGGGAGAAGATAGCGGGCATCATTCGACCCCGTCCTCGAACTATGGGCAAAGACCAGCACGCTCATGACGGCCGTCACGACCAGCAGCGGTCCGCCGGATTTGTTTCCCAGTTTCAGAACAAACAGCCGCAACAGGCCGCGGAAATTGGCAAAAACCGTCACGAGCGGCAATCCGCACCAAACAGCTCCCAAAATATAAAAGAACGCCTTCGGCAAAACCACATTGCGGCAATTGTCGGCATAGAGCATGATGCGCTGGCCGGTAAAAAATTGGGCGGTATAAACCAGGGCCACCTGCAGATATTCCCATGTCCTTTGCCAGCCGGAAGCGCGGCCCACGTCGGCAAACGTGGCAAATCCGCTTTTTATGTTCACCCACCAGAATGGCAGGCTGGCGGCCAGAAAGGCCAGCGCCATCAACCAGAAATTACGCCTGATAAAAATCAATTTGTCGTTGAGAAAAAGCCAGGCCAGGCAGCAGACGATAAAGCTGATGATCAGCAAATGCAGCCAGAACGCGTACCCCAGCAAAGCCCCCAGCAGGAGATAATCAAGCATGCGCACATTGTCCCGCTCGACAATATTAAGAGTAAGCCACAAGGCGGCGGAGCCCAGCGTGGTCACCGCCAGATAATTATCGGGCGGCACCGCCACGCCGCACATGGCCAGGTACGGAACAGGTATGGCCAGCAGGCATATGGTAAACAGACCCACCTCGCGATTGAAAGCACGGCAGGCCAGGAAATAACTCACGCATACGAAAAGAAGCGAGAAGAGAAGCGGGTAAATTCTGATGACCGCCTTGCCCGGACCGAAAAAATAAAAAAGCGCGGCGTCAAAAAATGACTCCTGGGTGCCCATATAGGTCTGGCCCCAGTAAAAAACCGGGAACTCGCCCTTCAGCATATGCATGCCCATAAGGGCCGGCCAGGCTTCATCGGAGGAAAGCGGCAGCTTTTCAAGGCCGAACGCGAAAAAAGCCAGCCTGAATAAGACGGCCATGGCGATCGCGCCAAAAAAAATGAACGGCATTTTTGATTTCAACAAAAACTCCCTCCACCAGGCACATAATGCCGGACCAGCCCGAAATTGCAAGCAGAGATTGATTAACCTGGGCGCATTGTGCTAGGATATGCGCAAGCATGAAACGCCACCTTGTAAAAATCCTGATACCGCTTGTTCTTATCGGGGGCTGCGAATACCTCAAACGTTTAATTGCGCCGGCGTTCAACCGGGAAATTTACGGCGTAGAGCTCCTGCTCGCCGCCTGGCTCTGCATTCATCTGATCGTCAATTTATACATCGGCCAATATCTGGTCCGGCTCCGTAAAATCACCGTAAGCAGCATTGTGCGCGACACCCTCAGGTTCGTCATTATAGGAATTTTCCTGGCCGTATTCTTAAGGAGCGTTCTCGGCTGGAACCTGGCCGCCATCCTTACGCCTTCCGCCATCCTGACCGCCATCATCGGCCTGGCCATGCAGGATACCATCGGCAACTTCATCGCCGGACTGCTGATCCAGACCGAGAAACCGTTCGACCTCGGCGATTGGATAGAAATCGAAGGGCAGGCCGGCCAGGTGCGAGAACTGAACTGGCGCTACACAAAGGTCGAAACGCTCGACCGCCACTACGTCGTCGTGCCGAACAACAAAATAGCCGCCCAGAAACTGGTCAACTACAGCAAGCCGACGCCGCTGGTCAATGAATTTTTAACAATCGGCGTCAGCTATGACGTTCCGCCGCTCAAAGTCAAACGCGCAATCGAAAGCATCCTGGATGCAAACGCCAACATCGTGAAAGATGGCCAGGCCGGAGTTTTCCTGCAGGACTACGCCGATTCCGGCATAATTTACAAGATCAAATACCCTATCCGCGATTTTGCGATTCACCGTCAGGTGCGCGACGAGGTTCTTTCGGCAATCTGGTACCAGTTCAAGAAGCAGGAAATCGAAATCCCCTACCCGGTCCGCACCGTCATTATGCGGCCTCAAGCCGGCCAGCCGAATGACCATAAGTTGATCGACTTTTTAAGCTCAATTCCCTTTTTCAAAGGAGCCGGCAAAGTCAACCTCAACAACCTGCTCCACTTCGGGCTCATCCGTAATTTCGCGCCGCAACAGCAGGTTTTCGACAACGGCGATGACGGCGATGCGATGTTCTTTATTCTTGGCGGAGAATTCGACATCATTCGCGACGGCAAAACCATATCCACCCTTTGCCGGGGAGGCTTTTTCGGAGAGATGAGCCTTTTAACCGGCGAAAAACGCACGGCGCGCGTGGAAGCAAAAACAGGCGGATCTTTGCTGGAAATCGACCGCAACGCCTTCCGCGTGCTCCTGGAGGGCGAGCCATCGCTCATGGAGCAGATCGAAATCATCTTCAATCAAAGGGCGCTGGCCAACAAGGAGGCGCAGTCCAGCCAAACCAAGCGCGAGGAAATCAGGCAAACCCTTCTGGCCCGCTTCAAAAAACTGTTCGCCTTGACCTGACCCTGGGAGAGACTTTACCGCGCCACATTTTACAGATGAGTTTACCACCCGCAGCTGGTTTCTCCGGAAACCGCGCAGGGTGGTCGGGGCGGAGGTCCACTGCGCCAAGGCTACGTGGACTGAAGGATTCTCTTCTTGATGAACGCAAAACCGGAACCGGTTTTCAGATACGACTCAAGTTCCCGCGCCTGTTGCTCCGTATTCACCGCAATATATGAAACAAGCTCAAGAGGTCGTCTGTATCTTGTCGCTTCCACACCCCCAGAGTTATGTTCACTCACTCTTCGGCCCATGTCGTTGGTCGAACCAATATAATGCTTGTGATCTTTTCTGCTCAATAATATGTAGGCATACCACATGCTGCACAACAAACAAACCTGCCACCCGTAGCTGGTTTCTCCGGAAACCGCGCAGGGTGGTCGGGGCGGAGGGATTTGAACCCTCGACCTTTTGGTCCCGAACCAAACGCGCTACCAGTCTGCGCTACACCCCGATTCGAAGAACAGCACAAACATATCCGAAATTGAACGAGTGTCAATCATATCCGCCGGAATAATAAAAAACGATTCGTTGACCTCCGGCAGCCGAAATTATATGATGCCCTCCTCGTTTGCAAATGAAACTTGCTTATCACATAGCGCTTTCCGCCGCGACCTCTGCTCTGGTATGGGCGGTCTTCCGCTCCGTATCGGCAACGGCGGCGTGTTTTCTGACAGGAGTATTTCTCGATCTGGACCATGTCATCGACTATGTCGTCAACTACGGTTGGCGCATCAGGATCCGGCACTTGTTCAGGGCTTTTGAGTATGAAACTTTTGAAAATCTCTTCCTTTTCCTTCACTCCTGGGAATTCGTCGCCGTCTACCTGGTCTTCCTCTGGCTGATCAACTGGAAGCCGGTCGCGATCGGCGCGGTGGTCGGCATTCTAACGCACCTCCTCTTCGACCATTTCTTCAACGCGCACAGCGCCTTCGGCTATTTCCTGTCCTACCGCATCCGGCACGGATTTTCAGGAAAACATTTTTACGGCGCCAGGGAATACCGCAAGCGCCTGAAACGGAAAAAGAAATCAATAAAAACATGACGGAGGCAATCATATGGGCAAGGACACGAACCTGAAGCTGAACGAACTCTTTTCATTGCAAGGCAAAGTGGCGGCCATAACCGGCGGCGGCGGCGTGTTGTTCGGGGCCGTGGCCAGGGGCATGGCGGATCTTGGCGTAAAAATAGCGTCTCTGGACCTGCGCCTGAACGAGGCGCAAAAAACGGCGGACGATATCGTTAAAAACGGCGGCGAGGCCGTCGGGATCGAAATCGACGTTTTAAGGCCGGAAAGCGTTCAAAAGGCCTGCGACGCCGTAATGGCCAGGTTCAAACGAATCGACATATTAATCAACGGCGCGGGCGGCAACCATCCGAAGGCGATCACCAAAAAGGAGGAGGGCCTCTATTTCACCGACCTTTCCGCAGACGGAATCCGCTTCACTTTCGACCTGAATATCATGGGCACCATCATTCCCTCAATGATTTTCGGCAAAACAATGATCAAACAGGGCGAGGGCGTCATTATAAATACCTCCTCAATGAGCGCGGACACGCCGCTGAGCCGCGTGCCGGCCTATTCCGCGGCCAAGGCCGGCATCAGCAACTTCACAAAATGGCTCGCGGCCGACATGGCCATGAGTCATTCGCCGAAAATCAGGGTGAATGAAATCAGACCGGGTTTCTTCCCGACCCTGCAGAACGCCGATTTGATCAACAAGACTCCCGGCACTCTGACGGCCTCGCGCGGCGCGGACATTCTGGGCGGCACGCCAATGAAAAGATACGGCCGGCCCGAAGAACTTCTTGGCGGAATCGTCTATCTCTGCTCGCCGGCGGCCTCGTTTGTAACCGGCAGCAGTCTGGCGATCGACGGGGGCTTCGGCTCTTTCTGCGGCGTGTGATTTACTGGGTTCTAATCAAATTCAGGGGGCCGGCCAGACGGAAGGCGCTTTGCCGTAATACAAAAACTCCATGACCTCGAACGCCAGCACAGCCGCCACCACGATAAACGCGATAACCGCCGCAGCCGTTACAAGCAGGTTCCAGATGTTTGTTTTCCGGGGAAGATCCACGCTCATGGCCATGACGATACTACCTGACGCTCCGGCAGTCAAATAATTAATGTTAGCTAAATTCATTGACATTTTGCAACGGCCCCCCTATTAATAAGGGGTTAAAGAAAAACACTGCGGGGTGGAGCAGCCCGGTAGCTCGTCAGGCTCATAACCTGAAGGTCGCTGGTTCAAATCCAGCCCCCGCTACCCTTTGGCGGCCATTCGAAATTTTAAATTTCAGATTTAAAGGAGGACATTGCGATGAAATTGAAATGGAACGTTTTGTCAATCACGCTGCTGTCAGCCTGCCTGCTGTGTTCCGGATGCCGGGCGGAAAACAAATCCGACGCCCCCGCCCCGGCGGCGACCAACGAAGCGGCTCCTGCCGTCGCAAAAAACATATTCCAGCCCTCGGCCATTGATCCGGCCCTGGTCAGACAAAGCATGCAGGCCCGCTCCGAATACGAAGAAATGAACCGCAAGGTTACGGCGCGCATGAACAAGCTGTACGAGGAAAACCCGGAGATAAAGGAACTCCAGGCAAAAATGCGCGAACTGCAGAAAAAAATCGACGCCCTCCTGGCCGATGACGAGGAGTTGAACGCGCTGAAAAAGAAATTCCAGACCATTGCGCCAGATATTCCGGCCATGCCGCGCAAGGGAGCCGGCGTTCCAAACAAGACCGGCAAATAAACAATTCCCGAACGGCCGCCGGATGCTCATGCGACACAAAATTGAATACGGATCTTTGCCTGTGAATTCCGCGCGGTTTTGCGACAAAAAAATCTTGAGGCGGATATACCTTGCCATATCGCACCTTTGCGCTCAGTGAAGTCGCCGAATATCTGCATTTGTCAAAGGCGGATATCGAAAAACTGGTCCGCCGGAACGAAATCCCCTTTGAACACAGGGGCAAGCAGCCTGTTTTTCGTAAAAACGATATTGACGCCTGGGCTTCCCAACGCATCCTCGGCCTAACCAACAAACGCCTGGACGAGTACCATCAAACCAGTTCCTCCAAAACCGGCGATTTGTCTCAGACCCGGGCCATCATCTCGGCGCTGGCAAAAAAAAACCTGATAACAACATCGCTTGCCTCGAAAACCAAGCCTTCGCTTTTGCGCGACATAACCGCGTTCGCCGAGTCCGGCGGCCTGGTTTCCGATCCCAGGGACCTTCTGCAAAGCCTTGAGGACAGGGAGAAAATGTGTTCAACCGCCATGCCGGACGGTTTCGCCCTGCTTCATCCGCGCCAGCATGACCCCTATTTGTTCGAAGATTCCTTTATCGCCTTCGGCCGCACCAGCACGCCCATACCATTCGGCGCGCCGGACGGCAATGAAACCGATCTCTTTTTCCTGATCTGCTGCCAAAACGATCGTTTGCACCTGCACGTGCTGGCGCGCCTGTGCCTGATGTGCCGCGACAGATCTTTTTTGCTCTCCCTGCGGCAGGCCCCCGATGCGCCGTCCATCCACGAATGCCTCAAAAACCGGGAAACTGAAATCCTAAAACTGGCGCGCTAAATCCATCCGACATGTCCGCCGACACAACAACCAGCCGCAGCAATTCCGCCTTTAAAAAACTTCTGAGCCTGCATACCTCGCAGGGCATAAAACAAAACCGCATGTTCCTGGCGTGCGGAGAAAAACTGGTTCGCGAACTGTACGCCGAAAGCAGGGACAACATCGCATCATGGATACGCACGCCTCAGCTTCCGGACGCGCCGACCGGGGTCGCTTCGATTACCCTCTCGAACGGACTTTTCAACGAGTTAAACTCGCTGGGAGCCGCCGGCCCCATGTTGGCGCTCCGTCTTCCCGATTTGCCGGTCTTTTCACCGGATGCGCCCTGGCCGTCCGGATGCACCCTGTTCATTCCCTTCGGCGACCCGGAAAACATCGGGGCGGTGATCAGGTCGGCGGCCGGACTCGGCGCAAGCCGCGTGGTTTTGCTGCAGGAAGCCGCCTCGCCCTTTCTGCCGCGCGCCGTGCGCTCCTCGGCCGGAGCGATTTTGCGCGTTAAAATCGAACATGGCCCGGCGCTCTCCGGCCTCCCCTTTTCCATTGGTAAAACTCCGGTTTTTGCCCTGGACATGCGCGGCCGCAATATTTCCGAAATCATTTGGCCGCCGGTCTTCGGCCTGATAGCGGGCATGGAAGGCAAGGGACTGCCGGAAGAAATCAGAAGGAAATGCGAATCGGTCTCGATTCCGCTGCAGAACGGCCTTGAATCCTTGAACGCGGCGGCCGCGGTTTCCATCGCCCTGTGGACCTGGAAATCGAAGAGCCGGCGGAAGCCGGGCAAAGGGCCCTAACAATTCAGGAGCGCGGCCGGGTGTTTCTCAAGATCGTATTTGCCGCGCACGCCGCCGATATCCACGGAATACTTCCCTGAAAAACAGGCTGTGCAAAAGGAAGCAGGGTTGTCAAACGGCGAGAGCAACCCTTCCAGACTCAGGTATCCCAGGGAATCGGCGCCGATGAACCGCCTCACGGCTTCAACGTCCTTTTCCGCGGCAATCAACTCGGTCTTCGTCGGAAAATCGATCCCGAAGAAACACGGATATTTGGTCGGCGGACAGGAGATGCGCATATGAATTTCACGCGCGCCGGCCGCGCGCAGACTTGAGACGCGGCGGCGTGATGTCGTTCCGCGGATAATCGAGTCATCAACGACCACCACGCGTTTGCCGCGCACGACCTCGGCCACCACCGCCAGCTTCAAGTCGACGCTGTCGGCGCGCTGCCCGGAAGTGGGCATGATAAAGGTGCGTCCCACGTAATGATTACGGATAAAACCGTAATCCAGGGGTATGCCGCTGCCGCGCGCAAACCCGAGCGCCGCGGAATTGCCGCTGTCCGGCACCGCAATAACGACGTCGGCATCGACCGGATGTTCCTGGGCCAGGCGCAACCCCAGCTTGCAGCGGATGTCGTGCACATTGCGTCCGAACACGACGCTGTCGGGCCGCGCAAAGTAGACATGCTCGAAAATACACTGGGAAATCCCATCGGGACCCGCCTCTGCAAACGCAAAACTGTTCATCCCGGTCTGGTCCGCCACCACAAGTTCGCCCGGCAGCACGTCCCGGATAAATTCGGCGCCGATCTGATTGAGCGCGCAGGTCTCGCTGGCAAAAATATGCGCCTTGCCGAGCCGGCCGATCGAGAGGGGCTTGAATCCGTGCGGATCGCGCGCGGCCATAACGCAATCCTTGGTCATGATCAGGAAGGAAAAGGCGCCTTTCAGTTCGCCCAGCGCCCGCGCCACGCGTCTCGGACGGTTGCGGTACATGGGATCGGCCAGCAGATGAATCAACACCTCGCTGTCGGTGCTGGTCTGGAAAATCGCCCCGGCTTCCTGATACATCCGGCGCAAAGCGGCCGCGTTGACAAGGTTGCCGTTGTGGGCGATCGCCCAGATGCCGTCGACGCACTCCACCACCAGAGGCTGGACATTGCGCAACAGGTCGGAACCGGTGGTCGAATAGCGCACATGGCCGATGCCGATGTTGCCTTCCAGCTCGGAACAGGCCTCCCTGGTCAAGACCGATTCCACCAGCCCCAGCCCCTTGGTCGAACGCACGCATTGGCCGTCGCTGACGACTATCCCGCACCCTTCCTGGCCGCGATGTTGCAGGGCAAAAAGCCCCTGATAGATCACCTGGGGGGCGTTCTGCGCCCCATAAACTCCAAACAGACCGCAAGCCTCGCGCGGTCCTGACATGCAATTATAAGTGTTCAACGTTTCCGAAAGTTAATATATATCCGCAGCCCGCCGGCGGATCGACGGCGGCGCAAAACAACGCTAGCCGCCGCCCTTGCTCATACTCTGCACAATACTGATGAGGGGCATGAACATCGCGATCACAATGGTGCCCACGACCACGGCCATGAAAATGATCAAAATCGGCTCGATTACGGAGGTCATGGCGTCCACGGCCGCGTCGACTTCCGTGTCGTAGGTATCGGCAATTTTAATGAGCATTTCAGGCAGACGGCCGGTTTCCTCTCCGACGGCCACCATGCTTACCACCATGGTCGGAAAAACTTTCGACTGTTCAAGGGGCGCGGCCACCGATTCGCCCTCCTTGATGCTGTCGTGCACGGATTGCACGGCCCGGGCAATGACTTCATTGCCGGCCGTGTCGCGCACGATGTTCAAGGCCTGCAATATCTGGACGCCGGAACTCTGCAATGTGCCCAGGGTCCTGGTAAACCGCGAGATGCCCACGCGCAAAACCAGCGGACCGACGGCGGGCATTTTCAATTTCAACACGTCCAGCCAATAGCGGCCGAACTTTGTCCGGCCCAAAACATTGATCAGGATAATCGCGACGACAATCACGCCGATAATGATCGGCAGACGGTGGATCATAACATCGCTTAGAGAAACCACGAACCTGGTCAGAACGGGCAGTTTTTCCCCCTTGGCAAGCCCCGCGAAAATCTCCATGAATTTGGGCACGATTTTGACAAGCATGAGGGTCATGATGCCGAGCGCCATAATCAAAACCACGATGGGGTAAATCATGGCGCCCTTGACCTTGGTCTTGATTTTCTCCGCCTTTTCGACGAACTCCGCCAAGCGGGTCAAGGTAAGCGGCAAGACGCCGCCGATTTCACCGGCCTTGACCATGTTGACGTAAAGCTTGTCGAAAATTCTCGGATGCTGGGCCAGGGCCTCGGCAAAGGTGCTGCCGCCCTCGACCGCCTCGCACATTTCGCCGGTGATGCGCTTGATGACCTGGCTGCGTTCCTGCTTCTGGATGATTTGCAAGGCCCGGAGAAGCGGCACGCCCGCGTCGATCATCGTCGCGAGCTGGCGCGTGAAAATCATCAATTGTTTCCGGCTGAGCCGGTTGCCGAAGATGTTCGGAAAGGAAATGCCGCGCGAAGTCAAGCCGCCGGAAGGTTTTGCCCCCTTGGTCGCAACGGAAACCTGCCGGGCCTGCTGGGATGAAATTTCTGCCACCGCGGAGACGTTCAAGCCCATTTCCTTGAGCCGCAGCAGCGCGGCCGGACGGTTGACCGCCTCGATAATGCCGCTCTTTTCAGCGCCCGCCGATCCGACAGCCGTGTATTTAAATTTAGGCATAGATGGAAAGATTATACTTCCGCATTAGCGACTGCAAAAGACTAGAACCTATCTCAAAATTCGCATGGGCATGGCAGAGACGATTTTCGCGCCTGGCCAGGCGGGCGCATAGGTGGAATACCTGAAAGGTATTTCCCTGTGCGCTCAACGCCGCCAGACGCGAAAATAGCTCTGTTCCAAGGGAATGCGGCGACGCATCTGGCAGAGCGGCGCGTTCTGCAAGCGGCGC
>Ga0074199_1002062_pt1 | contig 13806 bp, 9 predicted proteins | sample EPASupsiteSAE347_FD_64528 | JGI IMG/M metagenome (GOLD analysis project Ga0074199, IMG submission 64528) | Bioremediated contaminated groundwater from EPA Superfund site, New Mexico - Sample SAE3-47 | ecosystem: Environmental > Aquatic > Deep subsurface > Groundwater > Contaminated ...
CGAGTGTCAACGGTTAAGTCCGAAGGAGTTCGCACCTTGGTATGAACTGGGCGCGATGTATGCCGAATCCGGACTAAGCGCTCCGGCTTTGAGAACCTGGGAACAGGCGAAAAAAATCAATCCGAATGTGTACGATCTCCAATTCAACATCGGGAAAATGCAATATCGCCTGCAGCAACGCGATCTGGCGCGACAGGCCTTCGTAAATGCGCAGGGATTGCAACCGAGCGATCCGGAGCCGCACTATTACCTCGGGTTGATGGCTTATGAGGAAGAACGTTTCGAATCAGCCGAAAGCTGTGCTCTGGCGGCCATAAGATTGAAACCGCGATTTTACAAGGCGCTTGCCCTTTTGGGAATGGCACGCATTCGACTCGGCAGGTTGGAACCGGCTCGCGATGCCTATGAGACGATTTATGCGCATGCTCCGGCCGATTCGTCCATCCGGCGGCATGCGCGAAAAAAATTATGGGAAATCGGACGTCTCATGGCTCCGGCGAGAGCTCCGTCCATTGAAGATGTCAGGGAGGTCGAAAGACAGATGCGGGCGAAAAGAGAAGGAGAAATCGACGGGACGAAACAAATCAAACGCATCAAGCCGCTTAATGTTTCAGCGCCGGAATTTAAAACTCCCATGAGTTACGACGATAAAATGTGGATTTTAAAGAGAATGGAAAATTTCTCCAGCATCGATATGCAAACTCCTGTTGCTCCGATGAAAACCGGCGCTTCAGGCCAAGAAGAACTCAGCAGTTCGGATAAGGCTTGGGTGATGAAGAGAGTCGAGATGTTCGCGAAGCAACGAAATAAATATGCCATTCCGCCGAAAATGTCGTCCAAATATAAACTTCACGAAACGAAGCAGGTTCGACCGCCCGATAAAGCCGACGAATTTATTAAAAAGGGAATTGAAGCGGCGGAAAAGGGTTTCATGGCCGAAGCGCTTTCGGCATTGGAGAAGGCAAAAGAAGTGTCGCCTAAGAACATTGATGTTCTTCTCAATCTTGGATTTCTTCATACTCTTTTGGGTAATTTCAAGAATGCTTTCGATGTTTTTGCTTTGGCGGCATTTCATTATCCGAAAAATCCGCTTCCTCATCTGGCTCTCGGCAATCTTTACTGGTTTGGCGGAAAGGGCAAGGAGGCTGTTGCCGAATGGCGCAATATCGTCGGAAAAATCGAGCTTGATTTGCAATTCAATCTGCTGGCACGATCGGAACAGGTATGGAAAAGAGTTCTTGAAGTTAATCCAACTGAATTGGATGCTCACTCGAATCTCGGCGTTGTATACCTTTTCTCGGGGAAGAATGCCGAAGCCTTGACTGAGTTCAAGAGCGTTCTTTCACTTGCTCCCGCTCGACTTGAACACGGCTTTTATCAGGCGCAGGTAAACGTGATGCTGTATTTGAAAACCAAGGGATCAGCTTATAAAAAGGAAGCGAAAACGGTATTGTCGAATCTCGAATTCCAATCGCCGCCGTTTCCGCATGCCGCGTCTTTACGCGCATTTGTCGAGACTTTATGAATATGAAAACCAAATCGGTTTTAATCGGTTTAATGATTGCGCTTATGTTCTGGGTTTTTCCCGCGCCGGGTTTCGGCAAATCGGAAATCGTTACCATTCCCAATCTCGGCGACTATGAAATATATTCGGTCGGAGGGAAAAGCACCAAGAAAAAGGGTGTTCTGTTGAAGGAAACTCCGAGAAACGCTCTTAATGAAGACGGCTTGGCCGGCTATTTCGTGTCCGAGACGGCCGATCGTCTCGAATGGGGTCGAATGCTTGTCGGCGCCCGTTTTGAGTATCACGATTTAACTTCTCGTCGGGGCGTTGCCTACCATACCGGTGAAGAGGGCTCCGTCAACACTCTCGCCGTTTCCATAAACTATCTCGGCGAATGGGCGGAGTGGGCCGCGACGATTCCGATGCACAGATATTCCTTGTCGGCTCCCAAAACCTACAGCCGCATATCTTCCGATGACAACGGTTTGGGAAATATGCGTTTCGGATGGAAAGCCACTTATCTTCCCGATCGAAGCTATTATCGATTTGCCTACGGCGCCGTCGCGTATGTCACGACCGGAAATCCCGATCAACTGTTGCCGGCCGGTTCCAAAAACGACGATGAGCTAAAGATCTACGGTTGCGTTACGACCAAGGAAACCGATTATGCGACGGCGAATCTCGAACTGGGAACGATTTTGGATTCCGCCGGCGCCGACAATCGTTTTATCTATCGAGTTGCCGCCAGTTATGAAGCCAGCGAACACGCATCGCTGATCGGAGAACTTGTGGGGGAAGTACAAGGCGGTGCCGATCATGATACGATGGATATCGTAACCGGAATAAGGCTTTCCCCGACCGAGTTTTCGGTTTTGGAATTTTCTTATACGAAGAATCTGAGGACTTATCGCGAATACGGTTGGGACGACCGCTGGGAGTTCGGAACGACCATACGTTGGTAGTTGAAATCGCAAGCGGGAAATCGAACACTTCGAATCGCCGAATCGCCGAACGGCGAAAATTCGTTTATACCAATTTCACAATAGATGTCGTATGCTGTAGGGCGGATTAGGCGCTTGCCGCCGTAATCCGCCGAGAAAAATTTACGTCGTTATTCAGAAGACCCGGTATTATTGAAGTTGCGTCATTTCGTGTCGTGACAGCGAAGGCAGATGTCGCGTGTTTGATGGCATGCTGCGCATTTATCGGGATTGCTCTTCGCCGTGAAGCCGTGACCGCGACTTACCCACGCGAGCGAGTGATCGCGTGGTTTTTGCGCATGACATTCCACGCAGCTCGAATCTTCATGGCACATCCTGCATTTGAGAGGGTCGGAACGGTAGGCGATGCCGTGCTTTTTTTCGTAGTTTCTCGTGTGATCCTTGGGGTGGGGAACTTCGGCATGACAAAGCCCGCATTTCTTTTTGGCTTTTACCCCGTTATGGCATATCAGGCAGCTTTCCATCGAGGTGTCCTGCATGGTTCCGTCGAGGGTTTCCCAGTCATTGATTTTCGGATGACAATCCAGGCAATCGGCGGATTTGTGCTTTTCATGAGCGAAGGCCACGCCATCCTTCAACCGCATGCGCGTGCGTTTTGTCAGGCCGGGCTTTTCCAGATGGCATAACGCGCAATCACGTTTCCTTTTCGTCTTGAGATGGCAATCAAGACAAATTTTTTCCGGCGGTCGCCCAAAGATGATGGGAACCGATGCAACCTCGGTATTGCTCGCGGGTTCGGGCAACTTGTAGGGAAAAACGATTCGCGAGGGTTTGAGAGGCATCCAACCGGTCGCGGCATTGTCGTCGGAAGCCGTCGGGAGTTTGGCTTCCTTATGACACGATTCGCAACGGACGTTTTGATAATCATGGGTTTTGTGGGAAAACCGCAATGAACTCAACATCTGTTCAGCCGTGGCCGAGGATATGACAATCAATGCAATGAATAAGATCATCCGGTAGATCGGTGTGAACATAATCGGCGATCGCGTTTTATCGGTCATAGGTTCAAGCATGCTTTCCGCAGGCGGTTGCATTGCTTTGTAAGAAGTTCGCTCGTATCATATAAATCTTTGGAAATCTTTCCCGGCAATTTTGTTTCCAATTATATCTTGGTTTTAATAGCATTTCCATGAGGCGAGGATCTCGCGCTCAGTATCGAGTGTGATTCCTGACCGAAGTGTTTCGCGGCGATCGGGAGGGAGTGTCCTCCACCAGGCGATGGAGTCTTTAATCGTCTGTGAAAGGGGCCGAATGGACAGCCCCTGAGCGAGAGCACGGGATATTGAAATCTGTGAAAGCCCTCTCGACTCGCCGACGCGCGGAATCCAAACCGGGAGATCACTCCAGGGTGCCAAATTCTTCTGGTGAAGGAATGTCTCATGAACCCATACCAAACGAGCATCGTTGTTCAACTCGCGGCGACAGGTTTCAAGTAAATCCTTCATGGTCATCGATTGAACCGGTCCGACGGCATTCAAGATTCCGGTGATTCCTCCCTCGATCAAATGTACCATAAATGCCGCCAGGTCCCGGACATCTATGAATTGAACGGGATCGGCGCCATCCCCTGGAGCTAGGACTTCTCCGCCTAGTGCGATACGAGTCGGCCAATAGGTGAAACGATCGGTTACATCCCCTGGGCCCACGATCAAACCTGGGCGAACGATCAGGCTGCGATTTTGAAAGATGCCTGCGATCATTTGTTCGCAAGCCGCTTTGAGTTCGCCGTAATTCTTTCGTTTATCCGCTTTTTCCGGGTTTTCGAGCGATTTAGTCGGGGTCTCCTCATTCACCCCGGGTTGGTCTATGTCTCGATATACCGAAACGGAAGAAACGAAGACATAACGTCCGACGTTCGGAGCCAGGAGTTCCGCGGATTTCTTTACCACTTGCGGGAAAAACCCGCATGTATCGATGACCGCATCCCAACGCCGACCCTGAAGGGCTTGAAGACTGCCGTCACGTTCCCCATACAGTTTTTCAATATCCGGAAAAAGAGTGGGGTTGGTTTTTCCACGATGAAAAATGGTAATCGTGTGACCGCGAGCGCGTGAAGCTTCGACCAAAGCCGGACCAAGAAAACCCGTGCCGCCCAGAATGAGAATTTTCTGTTTTTCAGGGCCGGATGCGTTCATTGGAGGTTTTTCAAATGCGCTTTTCATAAAATCAATTTTCTTCGGGGGTCACATCGCAGACATCGGATGCGATGGTGATGCCGGCGTAAAGCAGAGCGAAAAGAACCAGGGAAATCAGGGTGCGGAAGGCATTAACCTGACGCTTGGTGAGTTTTAAAAGCAAATATTGACTCATAGAATACCTCCATGATCTTTTCAAGCATGGTAACTCGTAAGAGCTTAATGAACAATAAAGAAATTAATTGTATAAAAGGCGGAAAATCGATTGGTTCCACGAAATGGCTTGAACTTGCTCAGGGCAATGGCTCTTATGGCCGGTCGATGAACGAAATTTGTTACAGTTATTTATTAACAATGCCTTAACTTCCAGGAAAGGCCACGGCTTGCAGGTTTCTCAGATTCCCGGGCGGAGCAAGCACCGCCCCTACGACGGGTAATGAACCGGATATCCAAATTTTAATGCGATTGCCCTGTGAACTTGCTCTTGGGTTGGAATTTTCCCTGGGAAGGGGTATACTTTCTAGAAGATATCGTCCACGGATGGCGTAGATATCCGAAGTATGCTCGGATGGCGTGCTTTTTCGGGTATGTTCAAAAAAAACTAGGAGGAAACTGCGATGCGCTTCTTCACCAAAGCTGCTTCCTTATTGCTGGTCCTTTTCTTCATGGTCTCGGTTCAGGGCTCGGGCGAGGAGATCACCCTTGCCACCGCAAAGAACGTGTTTGCCCGGCTTCATGATTTCATGACGGGAGATCCGGCGGAGTTTCGAAAGGTACACAAGAATGGTGGATTTCTGACCTACGATACCAGGATCATCTTTGTCGCCCCGCAGGCCTCACAAGCCCAAGCGGTAGCCGTCGCACTGAAGGTGCCAAACCCCGCCTTCCCACATGTCACGGAGCTTTCCGATTGGCATGCCGTGGATGTGACCGGCTCTCCGCTCTGGTCCGCCCACGTCCGACGACTTCACGGGTTGAGCACCATCTACTCCGATTCCAGGTGCTATAGCGCCGTCCTGTATGCTCAGGGATGGACGAAGGGAATCGCCAACGTAGATTCGGGGTTCTTCTGTCTGTTTGCCTCCTCCCCCCTCGTCCGGGAATTGCCGGCGGCTGAAGTGTTGAAGGGGGCGATTCCCCTCCGGAAGGGCGATGTGATTGCGGTGGGATCGACGACCGCGAAAATCCCGACCGACCATGTCGCAGTCTTCGAGACCGGCCAATTGATCTTCCAAAAGGTTTCTCCGATGTCGGAAACTCCTTTCAACCTTGTAACCTGGGATTCCTTCCTGCGGCAGTGGCCGCCGGAAACGACCGGAATGAGGTTTTATCGCCCGGTTGAAACGCTGGAAGCTTTCCTTGACCGTGAGAAGGAGACCCTGACTCCGGAGATGCGCCGGTACATGCAAGAGCTTTCCGATTTGCAGACAAAGGTCGAGCAGTTCACCCTCAATCACAGAAGCGATCCGGCGTTTCCGGGGAACCTGACCGGAGATGCCGAGGAGCGGTTTTTCAAGGAGTTTCACGATATGGTGAGCAAGGCTCGTGAAGATGGATGGCGGATCTCGGAACGCGCCGAGCAGGAACTGCTGGATCTGAAAAAAAACGGTGCCGATGAAGAGCAGGGAAAGGTCAAGATCTTCCTTTGGAAGTACATCCGTTACCTGGCGGACGCGACCGCTTCGTATCAGGATCCCTATGATTGATGTCTCACTCAAGTAACCGGCGCACTTATGATACCAAGGCGAATCCGCCTTTCCCGCAACCTTTTGGAGCTGAGCTTGAATTAAGACCGCTTGGTTTCTGGGATCGTATCGTCCGCAAAAAATTGACCAACCCCAAAAATAGGTAATGGTTGGCCGTCCTCCTTTTGCGATCTGCCTCATAAAAATGATGAAAAAGTTTTTTTGTTCTCCGTTGGTCTGGATGAGCACCGTTTTTTTGCTGGCGATTGGGTATGATCTCTGGTGTGAAAAGACGCTGACCGGTGATTTCTATAATTTCCCGCTTGATGACTCCTGGATTCATCTGACCTTTGGGAGAAACTTCGCGTTTGGCCTCGGTTTCGGGGTGAACCCGCACGAGCCGGCTGCCGCTTCAACCAGCGTGCTCTGGTCTTTATGGGTGGCGCTGGTGCATCTGCTTTTTCAGAAAATGGGATTAAAAGCGGTTCTTGCCGGAGTAAAAACTTCCGGAGTGATGTTCAGCGTCTTGGCTTTTGTCGGAATTCTTCGCATTTTTTCAAGCGTAACCAAAGAGCCTTTTATACTGATAATGAGCGGTCTTTTGGCCTTGACCCTGTATCCGTTTTCATGGGCCGCGCTCTCCGGTATGGAGATCCCTCTGACCATCTGCGTCTGCGTGTGGGCTCTGGTTTTTCAGCTAATTGGAGCCGAAGCCCCAGAAAATGGTTCCTCGCGCCGAATCGCGGCGGTTTTGTGGGGCATGGCGGTTTTGTGTCGTCCGGAAAACCTCGTTCCCGCGTTGCCGGCGATGTTCATTCTCGGGGGAAAAGAAAAAGGTGGTCGTGCGGCAGGAACGGCCAAGCTTCTTGGATATGCCTTGATTTTGGTCATTCCGTATGTGATGGTTCATTACCGGTTGTCAGGCCAGCCGTTTCCTCACACCTTTACGTCAAAAATGACGGAACGGGCTTTACCGCGGTTGCTCATGGAAAAACCGCTGGGAGAGGCTCTTGCCATGGCGACAACGTTGCCGTTTTCGGACCTGTACTTAACCTTCTTTTTTATTATAGGAGAGAGTCCTGTAGCATCTTTGGCGCTCCTCTTTTTTCCGGTGATTATCTGGTGGAAGCGCACTCAATTAAAGAGTGACGTGTTAGGGACTCAACTCTCAACGCTTTTCATCGCCTGGAGCTTTATTCCGTTACAGGCGTTTTTCGTGGGTCTGCTTATGGGGCCGGTCTGGTATACCTTTCAGCATGGACGGTACCCCGCTCAGTCGATAGTGCTCGGCGGAGTGGCGGCATTGACCATTGCTATCCGGCTTTGGCAAGAGATAGGAAAACCCCGATGGATTGTGATTTTTCTTGTTTTGGCGGGGATACTGGCCGTCGATCGTCAGATTGAACTTGGGACCGAGTATGCTTTGGAAGGAAAAAACATTCGTGATATGCAGGTGACGCTTGGCCGATGGCTTGGAGAGTCGCTTCCGCAAGATCTTACCATTGCTGTTTCCGACATCGGAGCGATGTCGTATTTTGGGCGCCAGAAGCTGATCGATCTGGAAGGGCTGCTTGACCCCGCTCCCAATGCCTTTCGACGTCAGGGGAAAATGGATGTGTTTTTGCGGAAGCTCAAGCCCGATCTGCTGATCCTCTTTCCGATGTCTTATCCGGAATTGCAAAAATTTCCCGAAGAATTCAAACTCGTTTTGCAGCGGGTGATTTCCGAAAATGTGACCGGGGGACACAACATCAAGGCCGTCTATCAAATGCCCTGGACTCTTTTTAAACCGACTTCATGGCCCCCTCTTCCAACGACGATTATTCCCGAAGCCGTTCCTTTGCGGTGATCAAAGGGGATCTTGAATGCTCCGAGCTGCCATGCGTCTGCGTCATCAGAGAAAATATGGTTATGTGGGTAAAATTGAGAACAGATAATCTTCTCGTGGTTTTTCCAGGAAACATTATTGATGATTGCAGAATGAAAGGCAGGAGTTGGGTAGGACGGATTAGGCGCTAGCGCCGTAATCCGCCGAGCCGGAGGAGCTTTCGAAAAGCATAACTCAGTAGTTGGCAAATTGTATGAACATTAAGGGGGTTCATTTTGAAGCGATTATCTTTTTCAGTTTTTCTTGAGTGTCCTTTTTTTAGGGATTGTCGAAATCGAGCGATGTGTTGCCCGCCGGACGTTGCTGAGTTGCCGGCGTATTTGGTGTTGCCGACGATGGCGAGTCGGAGTCCGACTTTGGTCCTTTTTCGAAATTGAGATGGGTTTCGAAGAAGAGGCCGTTGTCTTCAATATTAATGAAGAAATCAAGTCTCTTTAAGAGAAGGAGAATTTCAGGCAATCGGGCTATTCCCGAAAGATCGTTCCATCCCCAGGAATGCTCGCTTTTCTGGCCTATTTCCGCGGGCATCTTTGAGACCGTCGAATCGTCGGTGACGATTTGCGAGGGAAAAATATGTTTGCTCTTTATGTTTTTGAGCCATTCTCCTTTGATCGGCTCGTTGGGATAGCCGGAATTGTCGATCATATCAAGATCGAAATAATGGGTGATTCGTCGTAAACGGTTTAAGCGACGCCAGGACTCTATTCCGCGATTTTGAACGGCTGCCTGCAGGAATCTTCGTTTCAACATGGGGCCGGTCGTGAAATCCAAGAAAGCATGAATGTCGGCGCCGACTTCGGTGTCGGAAGCGATCGAATCTTTTGGAAGAAGCGCTTCGGTGCCGGACGCCATAAGACGAATCAGGGTCGATGCATCGAGGCTGAAGGTTCCGTATCCGTTTTCCGCTTGGAACGTCAACAACGGCGGAATTATCATCAGTTCAACGCTTCGATTCGATACCAATTTTTCGATTCCCTGAAAGTCGCTGGGCTCACGGCGAAAATCTTGTAAAAATCCCAAAAGGAATCCGGCCAGAGGGGTTGGAATGGATACGGCAATCGGGATGCGTGCTTTGGAAATCGTGTCTTCCGTCCAGAGCGTGTCCAGCCAATGTTCCGCCGTGAAGGAAGTCGGGGCGCCGTCAAATCCCCAGATATGAGCGAAAATCACCACCGGGAGATTCGGTAAATTCAAGGGAAGAGGCAGCGAACCGAAAATTTTGCTTTGAACGGCAAGGCTGAGACCGTAAGCCTGCCCGCGAAGCGGTTCGAAGCGATGATACGGTTTTATCGTGGACACATGATTTCGCAGCATACGGAAATCGGATTGATTGCCGATAGGGCTGACATATAAGCGGATGACCCATTTTGTCGAGTCGTTTTTCTCTATGATCTGAAGGGCGATCGGATCCATTTGGCGCCAGCGGCGCGAGTAATCGCTTTTAAAGCGTTCATAAAGGGACGATTCTTCTTGGGAAATACGCTCGAAGGGCAATTGATCGATGGGAACATGTTTGTACAAACCGCCGAGTGTTTTGGATTTGATCGCGACCGGGTCTTCGTCGAGGTCTTCAAGCAGCCAGTTCGTCCATTTGATCGGCAACGGGGAATTCGCGCGAAGTTCGTTGAGGGAAGGCGAAGTTGAACGTCCGTATTCCTGCATCCAGATTATCTTTAAAAGCTCGGTAAGACGAATGCGTGCATCGGCGACATTCAAACGGGAATTTTGGATGATCCATCTGGGAGAAATCAGATTGGTTAACCAATAATCGCTCAAATACATGAAGAAATGTTCTTTGTCCATACCGGTCGGTGTTGACAGTCTCTGACGCGAATATCGGAACCCGGCCTCGTTGATCAGGTTTTTTTCATTTTTGGGCGCATCCATAGCCATTTTGAAAAGTCTCTCGCTGTTCGCGAGAAGTAAAATATTGCGATTGTCGATCTTTTGAGTGAATTTTTTGTCGATTGGGGCTGGAAGATTCGCGGTTTTTCCTTGAACGATCAACAAAATGCCGGTTCCCGCCGCGAAGAATGGATCCCAGCCTGCAAGTACGATTGGGCCGGTGTCGGACGACAAATTTGTCTTGATATAGTTTGAAGTGATGCCGATTTCATCTAAATAAGATTTAAAAATGGCGGCTGTCGGCCGGGGATAGAAACCGGGAGACCACTTTTCCATCTGGTCGGTAAGGAATTGCAGGCTTTTCACGAAATCACCCCATGTGGGCCATTCCATATAATAGCAACTTCGGGGAACGAACATGGCGAGAGATGATGTTCCTGATGAGAGTTTTTGTTGAGGGACCGCCACTTTAGGAAGCTCGATGGGAACAGGCATCGATGCAGTCATGACCCGCGGGCACTGCAAATCATCGGCTGAATTCGAGGGAAGAGCATCGCGGATATCGTTGACTCCGGTTAAGCTCCAAACCCAGCGCCATAAATCTTCCCGCGCCCATGATTGAAAATTTTCATTGGGAAGCTCGCCTGCCCATCGCAAATAAAGAAGAATTTCCGCTTCATGATCTTCATGTGTCTTGATGGCATCTTTTAAAGAATCAAGAAAAACCGCTCGCCATTCGGCAAGCAATTTCTCAAATTCCTCGGATTTTTGATCGAAGATTTCCGGTTGGCCGGATTCTATCGGAATGGCTGTCTCGTTGCCGGGGAAATCAAGCCGCGGGCGGATGAATGGATTTCTTTTTGTTTCCGCCGTCTTCCGGAAACTGAGCCAATGTTCTTTGGGGCTTCTGAACAACACCCGATAAACCTTACGGGCCTTGGCATATTCGTTAAAAAGTACCGGATAAAGAGTCGGGATCGATTCTGAATCACCGCCGACGGTGAATGAAAATCGAAAAACGCATTTATTGGAATTGCTCTGGTTGTACCAGTTCTGTAAATAGGTTGAATCGGGTCGGACGAAAAAGCATTCTCCGATTGCGAGATGATCGGTCGGGGAAATAAAAATTCGAATATTATTTTGAGTCGCGGTCTTGGTTGAAGAGACAAGAATGGTCTCCTCATTTCCCTGAAATTTATCCGTCGGCGTTGAATTCTCGCTGAAGCAAGTTTGTACCGAACACAAAACAAGAAAAATCAATAAGGCAAAAAGAGAGCTGAAAAAAGCGCAGTTGCTACGATCTTTATGTAGATATTCGTTAAATTCGGCATGTTTCATGAGAGCCTCCGATGATCGATTTCATAGCCTCACATGGTCAATGTGAATCAAACCGGTAAATTTCATAATAATCGATAATCGATAAAAAGGGAAACAATCGAGAGATATCCCAGGGCAATTGCATGAAATTGATGAAATCATTACCGAGAGCCGATTGTAGGGGGGATTAGCAAGCCATCGCCGAAGTATAGACCCGGCGGATTACGGCGAAAGCCCGCCTAATCCGCCCTACGGAAATTTTAATGCGTTTGCCCTGAGAGATATCCTCCACGGATGGCGTAGATACCCGAAATGCGCCCGGATGGCGCGGGTTTTCGGGTATGTCCCAAAATCGCGATGATTTCAGAAATTCGTCGCCGGCGTTTCGCGCAATTCCTGAGAAAATTAATGCTCCCTTGTGTTTTTAAATATTTTGAAGTAACTTTAAATTGAATCCAATCATTCTCGTGAATTATCGGTTCTATAAATATGAGATTGTTTGCTCTGTACACCGACGGGAGTCGTCGGTTTATTTCAGTGAAATCTACATCGGGAGCCTGGAGATGGACTCGTTTTTGATAAATAAGAAGGAAACCGAAGACGGCGTTATATACTATGTGACGGGATATTTTTCCCAAGATGCGGGAAATGAAGTTTACGACAGCGTCGATGAGTATTTGAAAAAAGGGAAAAAGAAAGTCGTCATGGAATTATCCGATTGCCAAGTCCTCAACAGCACCGGCATCAGCATACTAATGGATTTGCAGGGCAAAATCAGGGATGATTACAGCGGGGAATTGTTGTTCGAAGGGCTGACAAGCACGCAATGCGTCGCCTTGAGAGTGGTCGGATTGATTCCGCTTGACAGCAAACCCGGCAAGACACCGCAAGGCAACTCGACAAAACCCCTTAATTTACGTTTGCCGCCGTCGAAATCTTCCAAATAAACAACGAAACAATGAGCGGCAACCAACTCCCGAATCGCTTCATTGAAAAATTGTTCGTTAGTTCACAGTATCTTTGCGCCAAAAATGCTATGAACTCATAGGGTCGGGAGTGTGTCGCCGAATGGCAGAAGGTCGGTTGAGTCAAACCACCGCGTCAAGAACGCCTCAATGTCCGAACCCGAGGGCCGTGCTACCGCGTCAAGAAAGGAGTCTGCGGAAATCAGGCACCAGCGATGGTTAGCAATGAAAGCCCGCAGACGTCGGTCGAATTCGTCGGAGCCAACTTCGCGGCGAAGGCTCCAGACGAAAATGCCGCACTTGGCGATTATGGGCATCTTGGGAAAGTTTATGTCGAACTTGTGAAAGGCAACCGGGGGTGGGTGATTTCTCTCCCAGTCGCTCACCAAGCGTTTCATCAGGAAGTGGTTGAAGCCATCTTTGCTTACTTGGCTGAGGTAACTCAGTGCTGAGAAATGTGCCATGCCCTCAGTAAGGAGCATGAAACTGAACCAGTCCTCTGGATGTCCAGACAGCAGGCCTGCCCAGTAGTTGTGGCCTACTTCATGGGCCAGAAAACCCGATGCGCACACCAATCCATCATAGAATGCCAAATCGATGGCGTCGGTGGCCAGAAGAATCAGACCGTTTAGCCCACGGCCGTTAGCTCGGGCCATGTTGGGATCCTCGATCAAATGGAGTCCGGCATAAGGCCATGGCCCATATGCTCTCTGAAAGCATGTGATCAAAGACCCTGCTTGGGTCAAAAGTTCCTTGCTTCGGAAGAAGCGAGGATTAGTCCAAGAGATGCTGACGGGAATCCCATCGAAGAACCCAGAAACCTGTTGGAAATCTGCAGCGACGATGGTGCCGCCACTGCGAATCCTATCCGCTTCCCACTGTGTAATCTCGCGTCCATTTTCGACGCGTCGGGTGAGGAGTCGGCCGCAAGACACGGCGTGCAGGTGAGCCGGGATGTCCAGACACAAAGAGAAGGCGAACGTCTGAAACGGAATGGTCGGGTGCCAGAAGATGAAGTCATGCAGCGACACGAGATCGTTACGGATCACCACTCCGGTTTCGCGCCGCGAAGCATCGGGGAAATACCCCCGATACCAAATCGTGACCGTGTGCGAACCGGGTTCGATTCCCTGCAACGTGATCTTGCCGTTCATCGCCTCGCACACGATCGGGGTTGCTGTATCGACGATCATTCGGGAGACGGTACTCTTGGGATTAAGATAAAAGGCGACATCCTCTCGACAATCCGTGGCAAAGGCCAACACTGCGCGTGCATCCATGGTCCCCGATGCAGGTTCAATCTTGACCTGAAGGGACACAGCCGAGATGGTTGTGGCACCAAAAGTCGTGCTGGTCTCGCAATAGAGACAGACACAGAAGACAAATAGTGCTTTAATCCAAAGTCTCATATTTTTTCCGATACTATTATCAAGGTAAATAATCATTTTCCCTCTCGTATTCCTATT
>Ga0074199_1002063_pt1 | contig 13804 bp, 12 predicted proteins | sample EPASupsiteSAE347_FD_64528 | JGI IMG/M metagenome (GOLD analysis project Ga0074199, IMG submission 64528) | Bioremediated contaminated groundwater from EPA Superfund site, New Mexico - Sample SAE3-47 | ecosystem: Environmental > Aquatic > Deep subsurface > Groundwater > Contaminated ...
TCCATCGTGGTCATCTTCGGCGGGTTCCTTATTATCGGCCTTGAGCTTGAAAATCCCCATCGCATGCTCCTGTACAACATGCTTTCCCCGAACCTGACCTCCAACATCTGGTGGATGGGAACCCTGTACAGCATGGCCGTGGGCTTCATGTTTGTCGAGTTTTACCTGATCCTGACCAAGAAATACTCCCTGGCTGTGACCCTTGGCGTGCTTGGCGCCTTGGCTGAGCTTGCGGCCAACACCAACCTGGGCGCGGTCTTCGCGACCCTTTCCGCGCGTCCTTTCTGGTACGGTTCCCAGCTGCCCGTCTATTTTCTTGCTTCCGCGGTTATGACCGGTTCCGCCGCGATCATCCTGTTCAGCAACTGGGCTTATAAGATGCGTGGCGAGGAAATGAGCCAGTCCACCCGTGAAGGTCTCCAGGGCGCCGGCAAGGTTATGTTCAGCACCCTCGTGCTGCTTGTCATTGCCACGACCTGGAAGTTCATCGCCGCCTTTGCCGGTGGCGCCGAGGAAGCGCGTCTTGCCGCCCTGAGCCTGATCCAGGGCCCGCTCTCCATGAACTTTTGGGTCTTCGAGACCGTGGTCGGCATGCTTGCCCCCATCGTGATCATGACCCTCTCCCGGATGAAGAGTCAGCAGGCTCTTTCCGCCGCCGCCCTCATGGTGTTGGTCGGTGCGTACTTTCAGCGCTTTGATATCGTGGTCGCCGGCCAGATCGTGCCGATCTACAACGGTTTTGATGAACTGCCGACCTATCTGTCCTACATCCCCTCCGCGGCGGAGTTTTTGATCGCCCTGGGTGGTTTCGGGGTGGTTGGTCTCGGGTTCCTCCTTGGCGAGCGCTTTTTCGGCAAGGCCTTTCGGCCCAGCGGTCATCATTGATCACTTGCCCGCACGAGGCTGAGTAAAGACAAATGACCTCCCGCGGGCGGGATTGCCTGCCCGCGGGAAGCTCAAACCGGAGAAGAGACAATGATATCTGACAATAAGGCAATCTTCACCATAGGGACCGCGGCGAAAATGCTGGAAGTGCATCCGCGGACCTTGAGGATCTACGAGAGGGAAAACCTGATCAAGCCTTTACGGAATGGGCAGTGGCGCTACTACACCATGGATGACATCAAGTGGATTCAGTGCCTGCGGGACATGATCCATGAGCACGGCATCAGCATCGCGGCCATCAAGAAGTTGTTGCAGTACACCCCCTGCTGGAATATTGCCGATTGCTCCTTTGAGAAAAGAAAGCAATGCACGGCCTTTATGTCCAGCGGACTTGTCCCCAGAAAGATCAGCGTGGAGCAGAGATCCGGGGATGTTGCCGCCTGAGCGATGGACGGCTGTCTTTTACACAAGGAGAACGACAATGACCACCATTACGCAGTTTCTGGATAAGATCAATCTCAGCGGTTTGGGTGCGGACGAAGCAGCGGGAAGCGTTCCGGTCCGGGTTTCTTTCCGGCAGGTCAGCGAGGCTCTGTGGGGGATTGCGACCTTTGCCCTGTTTCTTCTCTTGGGGCCGTTTTCCGCCATTGCCGCCATCTTCAGCGTGGTTTCCCTGGCGAAACAAGGCAATGGGGTCGAACCTGAGGCGATGTTCTGAGGTGAAGTTCCGCAAGGCAGATGGTTTTGCCCCTGATAGATACGGAAGGCGCCGGCCATGATTTCTGTGATCAGGAGTGAGTGACCAGTCGTAGAAGAACTGACTGGTGATTGACCCTTGGTTGCAGGATGGCGCAAGGCAAAAAAAAGCTGCTCGATTGAGCAGCTTTTTTTTTGTCCATGAAGCAGGCGGCTTATTTATGGCAGCCGTCACATTTAACCGCGCCCTGGTTTTTGGCCTTGTGGCACCCCAGGCAGAGGGCGTGGCCTTTCTTCATGTCCCAGTTCTTGTCCGCCGGGAAGTTGGCGTCCTTGTGGCAGGTATCGCATGCATTCTTGCCCTGATGCTTGGCGTGGGGGAATACGGCGGGCTTCTTGCCCGTATCGGTCTTCAGGGTAATCTCGTCCGGTGGGGCAGAAGCATGGGCCGAGGTATTCAGGAACATCAGCAGGCATGCGAGTATTAATGCGGAGTGTTTCATGGTCGTTGGGGGCTATAGGCGGTCAAGGCCTGTGTCGTTTATGGAATGGACATAAAAAAAGCTGCTCACCGAGACTCAACCGAGACTCAACCGAGCAGCTTTTTTGTGTTCTACGAAGCAAGAATTACTTGTGGCAATCGGGGCACTTGGTCGGGCCGCCTTTGGCCTTGTGGCAATCCTGGCACAGGCCATGGCCTTTCTTCATGTCCCATTTCTTATCCGCCGGGAAGTTTGCGTTCTTGTGGCAAGAATCGCAATCCTGCTTGGCCTGGTGCTTGGCATGGGGGAATACAGCGGGTTTCTTGCCTGCCTCGGTCTTCAGGGTGATATCGGCCGGGCCCTTGTCTGCGGCAAGAGCGGAGCCTGCAACGGCAAAGCCGAAAACAAGCGCGAAGGCTGCGGAACAGATAACGGATTTCTTCATTGTTCTTCTCCCTTAATACAGTTGGTTTATAAAATTGGGTTTATGAATCCCCATTCACTTACAAATAATGTTGTTTTATAAACCCACTTGCCAAGCCTTGTCAAGCAGGAAGAATATTTTACTCCGGCCGGTTTGTGCCTTGTGACTGGTGGCTTAACTCAGTTGCCGCCGTAGCTGTGCAGGCCGGAAAGCAGGAAGTTGACGCCATAGTAGGTGAAGATCACGGAGATGAAACCGAGCACGGCCAGCCAGGCAATGCGGCGTCCTCCCCATCCCCGGGTGAATCTGGCATGGAGGGTCGCCGCGTAGACGAACCAGGTGATCAGCGACCAGGTTTCCTTGGGATCCCAGCTCCAGTAGGTGCCCCAGGCGGAGTTGGCCCAGACGGCGCCGGTAATGATGCCGGCGGAGAGCCAGAGGAAGCCGAATACCAACGTTTTGTGGATGATGTCGTCGATCACCTTGAGTTCGGGCAGGGAGGCGAGGAGGGAGTCGGCGGCTCCGTTCGTTTTCCGGTCCTTGATCAGGTACATGATTCCCATGCCGCAAGCCACGGCAAAGGCCGCATAGCCGACAAAGCAGGTGATGACGTGGGCGATAAGCCAGTTGCTTTGCAGGGCCGGGATCAGCGGTTTGATTTCCTTGCCGAATGTTGGGGAGAAGGAGGCGTAGGCCATGCTCAGGAAGGCAAAGGGCATGGAGAAAGCGCCCAGAACCCTGTTCTTGTACTTCCACTCAAGGCCGAGGTAGAAGATGGCAATGGCCCAGGCGAAAAACACCAGGGATTCGTACATATTGGAAAGGGGCGCGTAGCCGATGCCGGCCTGATACGATTCCTGCCACCGCAGACCGATGCCCGCGGTGTTGATCAGGAATGCGGCAACCGTGATCAGCGTGGCGAAAAGGCCGAGCTTTTTTGCCCGGAAAACAAAGAGTGCGATGTAGAGCATTGCGGAGAAAAGGTAGGCAAACGTTGTAATGCCCAGAAGTTGTGAACTATTCATGGCGGATCCTTAAGCGTTTTGGAACGTGGAGTCGTGAGTGAAAGAGTCGACAAGGGCGGTAAATTCTTTTTCAAAGGCGATCTTGTTTTTGCTGCTGGCGCCACAAACCAGGATCCGGCAGCGATCCGCAGCCTCTTCCCTGGTAATATATACCCAAATTCTCCGGTGCGAAAGAAAGAATGCGACGTAAAGGCCGATCAGCATGAGGATGCACCCGGCATAAACAGTCCAGACTCCGGGATCCTTTGCCACCTGAAGGCCAGTGGCGTAGACCTGGCTTGCCTCGAATTCATAGGTTGCCGCCGGGCGGGAAATGGTCTGGGTGGCGTTGTTGTCCATCCAGAAGATGCTGGGTTCGCCCTGGCCGTCGAAGAACCATACCTTCAGCCTGTTGACATCTCCCATGCGGCTGCGAACCTCCTGGTTGATGACCCCGAAATCAATGCCTCCTTCCTTCCAGCTGATTTTTTGGCCAAAGGGGATCTGGAAGGTTTGGCTGGTCTTGGTGGCCTTGTTGGTGATAACCACGTTGAAGCCCTGCATGGGTTCGTAGCTGGATTGGTAGAAGGTGATTCCCTTGTAGCTCAAGGGGTCGTTGACGATGATGGGTCGCTTGTCAATGGTGACTTTGCCGTTCTCCAGCACAGAGAGGTCGGAGCGGAATTCCTTCGGGGTTGCCCCATCCGCGTAGAATGAAACATTGAAATTGTCGCATCGCAAGGTAAAGCCAAGGGGGAGGGGATTTCCGGTGCCGGTTTCGTAGACGGTGTCGGTGACTCTTCCCTCCGGGAGCATGACGCCTGCCTTGAACCCGAGCGTGGAGCCGAGGATGGCTCCGGCAAAAATAACAAGAATACTGAAGTGAACCGCATAAACGCCCAATCGGCTCCAGGCGTTCTTCTGGGAAAAAAGAAGCGGGCCGGCCGGCTTGCTTGCCATTTGCGCCTTCCAGCCGTTTTTGGCAAGAAGGGTGGCGGCGGTGTCCGCAAGGGTGGCGGCGTCGCCGCGGGCATGAAACACCTGGCGGTGCGGCATCTTTTCCAGCCGTTCCGGGTCGGTGTCAAGGTTGTTCATCACCACCATTTGCCAGACATTGGGCAACCGGTCGATGGTGCAGACGATAAGGTTGATGCTGAACAGGAGCAGCAGGCTGATAAACCACCAGGAGTTGTACATGTCCGGGACATCGAGCATCTGGAAGAATTGCGCGGTGCGCTGGCCAAAGTTCTCGATGTAAAATTCGGGGGGGTTCTTTTGCGGAATCAGGGTGCCGATGATGGAGGTCGTGGCCAGGATCAGCAGGGTAAAAAGGGCAAGCCTGACGGATGCGAAAGAACGCCATACCATGTTGTCTGTTTTTTTCATATGGGCCTTGTGACGAGAAGGTTTTTAAGGTGTTGAACGGAGGATTTTGGCAGGTGTTTCTCTCTTGGCGGCAGTGGAGCCGCATTGGGTAATTATCTGTAGTCTCTACCCGTGTTTGCCGTGGGCTGTCAATAAAAAAACTTCCAGGCAAACGGGATGTTAGCCTGTACGCAGGCCTTGGCTGCATGGCCGGGTCCGTCAACGGGGCCGGGAAGAATGGCGCATGGTGCCGGTTGTTGAGAAGACACCGCGCTGTCCCGTTTGTTCCGCTCTTTTTCTCCGGGCTGCATTTTTCCCGGCATGGATAAAAAAGAGAACAAAATACTTGTCAAGCTCGGGGAGAAGGTGTATACATTTTCCTCTTTGAAAAGGGACCAGCCCGGAAGAAATCAGGCTGTCTCTAGTATGGTGATTTCAAGATACCCGCTGGCGCGGTTTGTAAAGGAGTTATGTCATGTCAAAAAAATGTGCGATTTGTGGAAAAGGTCCGAGCACCGGTAACAATGTAAGCCATGCCAACAATAAGAACAGAAGGCGTTGGCTGCCGAATCTGCAGCGGGTAAGAATGGCCACCTCCGGCGGTAATGGCATGCATGTTCGCGTATGCACCCGTTGTATCCGTTCCGGCGCCGTGGTCAAACCTGCCTGAACCGTCTTAAATAGGTAATACAAATCCCCTGCTCCGTGTCACGAAGCAGGGGATTTTTTTTGTAAAGGCGCGGGCTGGAGCCGGTCCTTGCCCCTTGGTTGATTTTCCGTTGATCCTTCCCGTCAGGTTCTCCTGGCCTCCAGAACCCCATCAAGCTGCTGCACATGCTGCAACAGGCGCAAAAGATGTTCCCTGCTGTTTATCTCAAGAACGATAGAGATCTTGGCGATCCCGCCGTTTGAGGTTGTGGCTTCAAGGTTGAGGATGTTGGCGTCGTCATGGCTGATCGCATTGCTGAGTGTGGCCAGAAGTCCTTTCTGGTCGCGGGCGATAACCTGAATCTGGGCCCGGTGGGTGGCCTTGATGCCCTCGGCCCATCTGACCGCGATAAGGCGTTGCTGGTCCGAGGCCGCGAGGTTGGGGCAGGACGCCTTGTGCACGGAAATGCCCCGGCCCGAGGTGATGAAGCCGACAATCTCGTCTCCTGGCACCGGCATGCAGCAGTGGCTGATCTTGGTCAGGACATTGTCCGCGCCGCTCACCTGGATAATGTTGCCCTTGTCCTGCTTGCCCCCGCTCTTGGGCAGGGGTGTCTCCGGAATGATATCTTCCGGCAGGGCGTCCCGGATTTCCTGGGGCTGCAATTCCTTGATGATGGCCTGGATCGTCATCTTCCCCGAACCCACCCTCCGCATGAGGTCGTCCAGGGAGTTGCAGGCAATGGTTTTGAGGAGTTCCTTGAGGTGCCCGGTCTTGATCAGCTTTTTCAGGCTGATGTTGTGGCGTTTCAGCTCGCGCTCACTGATTTCCCTGCCGACCTGCAGGGTCTTTTCCCGTTCTTCCTGGTTGAGCCATTGACGTATCCGGCTTTTGGCCCGCGCGGTTTTGACCAGGCCGAGCCACGAGCGGTTTGGCTTTTGCTTGGGCGAGGTGATGATCTCCACCAGATCGCCGTTTCTGAGCTGGGTTTTGAGCTGGGCGATGAGTCCGTTGATTTTGGCGCCGGTGCAGTGATTGCCCACCTCGGTATGGATGCTGTAGGCAAAATCAATGGGGGTGCTGCCCTTGGGGAACTCCTTTACCTCGCCGGTTGGGGTGAGGACAAAGATTTCCTCCTCGTAGAGTTCCCCCTTGACCGCATCGAGGAATTCCCTGGGGTCTTCCAACTCCTGGAGGGTGTGCACCAGCTGTTTGAGCCATTTGAAAAGCTTGGCGTCCTTGGTGGTGATGGCCTTGCCTTCCTTGTAGGCCCAATGGGCGGCAATGCCTTCCTTGGCGACCTGATCCATCTCCTCGGTGCGGATCTGGACCTCCATGAACTCCCCGCGCAACCCGACCACCGAGGTGTGGAGTGATTGGTACATATTGCTTTTCGGGGAGCTGATGAAGTCCTTGAAGCGTCCGTCCACCGGCGGCCACAGCGAATGGATGATGCCCAAAGCCTCGTAGCACTCCTTGACCGAAGGCACGATGATCCGGAAGGCAACCCGGTCATAAACCTTTTCCAGGGGGATATTCTGGACCACGAGTTTTTTGTAGATGCTGTAAAGATGCTTGGGGCGGCCCAGCACCCTGAATTTTTTCAGGCCATGCTCGGAGAGTTTCTCGTTGAGCAGCGCCTTGACCTCGTCCACGTAGGTTTCCCGATCCGCCAAGGAGGTGTGGATCTTGGTGGCGAGATCCTCGTATTCATCAGGGTGAAGATGCGAAAAAGAGAGGTCTTCCAGCTCGCGTTTGAGCCAGTCGATGCCCAGCCGGCTGGCCAGGGGGGCATAGAGGTCCATGGTCTCCTGGGCGAATTCCAGCTGTTTTTCGCGCGGGACATGGCGCAGGGACTGCATGTCGTGCAGCCGGTCGGCCAGCTTGACCAGTAAGACCCGGATGTCCGAAGACATGGCCAGGAGGAGTTTGCGGATATTTTCCGCCTGGTAGGCGAGGCGGCTGTTGAACTGGACATCGGTGATCTTGGTGGCGCCCTTGACGATGTTGGTAACATCATTGCCAAAGGTCTCGCGGAGTTTTTTCTCCGTTTCCTTGAGGTTCTCGGCCTTTTTGAGCACCCCGTGCAGGAGGCCCGCGCAAAGGGTGGGAACATCAAGGCGCATGGTGGTCAGGATGTCGGTGACCATCAGGGCGTGGTACAGATAGGGGCGGCCGGAAAGCCGATGCTTGCCCGAGTAAAACTCCTTGGCAAAATCATGGGCCTTGGTGAGCAGGGCGAGGTCTTCCTCGGGCATGTAGCCCCTGGCCCGTTCGATTATTGCTTCAATGGTAACCATGCTGTTGGCGCCGGTAATGGGGTTTGTCTGCGTCCGCTTACTCGGGCGGAGCCAGAGCGCTGCGGACCAGCTCGATGATTTTTGCCTCGGCCTCGGCCAGGGGCAGGCTCAGGGTGGCGCCGGTGGCCCGGTCCCTGATCTCCACCTCGCCTTTTTCGCTGAAGCTCTTGCCCACCATGACCCGGTAGGGGATGCCGAGGAGGTCCGCGTCCTTGAACTTGCTGCCCGGCCGTTCGTCCCGGTCGTCCAGAAGCACCTCGAGTCCGGCCTTGCCCAGGTGAGCATATAGCTCGCTGGCCGCGGCGGTGATCGCTTCATCCTTGGGCGAGAGGTTCAGGAGGATGACCTGGAAGGGCGCGATGGGCACCGGAAAGATAATGCCGTCCTTGTCGTGGTTCTGCTCGATGGATGCGGCCACGGTGCGGCTGACCCCGATGCCGTAGCAGCCCATGATGAAAGGCTGTTCCGCGCCCTGGTTGTCCAAAAAGGTCGCCTTGAGCGCTTCGCTGTATTTGGTTCCCAGCTTGAAGATGTGCCCCACCTCGATGCCGCGGGTCAGCTCCAGGCTCCCGCCGCAAAGCGGGCAATGGTCTTCGCTGGTGACTTGGCGCAGATCGGTGATGGTCTGCGGGGTAAAGTCGCGGCCCAGATTGGCATTGAGCAGGTGAAAATTTTTCTCGTTGGCGCCGATGGCGAAGTTGTGCATCCGGGTGAGTTCTTCGTCCGCCAGCACGGGGATTTTCAAGCCGATGGGCCCGAGGTAGCCGCTGGGCACGCCGGTGGCGTCGAAGATTTCCTTGTCGTCGGCCAACCGCAGGTTGTCGGTGTTCACCCCGAGGGCATTGGCCAGCTTGACCGTCTGCACCTCGTGGTCGCCACGGAGCAGGACAGCCACCGGCTTGTCCTCGGCCATGTAGACCAGGGTCTTGACCAGTTCCTTGGGAGAAATTTTCAGGAATTCCGTGACCGCGGCCACCTTCTTCTTGCCCGGGGTTTCGATTTTTTCCAGGGCGAGCAGGGGCGGCGCTGCCGGAGCGTCCGGGGTCTGGCAGCGGGCCTTTTCCATGTTGGCCGCGTATTCGCACCCCTTGCAGATGACGATGGTGTCTTCGCCGGTGTCGGCCAGGACCATGAACTCGTGGGAGAAGCTGCCGCCGATGGTGCCGGTGTCCGCTTCCACTGCCCGGAAGGCCAGGCCGCAACGGGCAAAGATCCGGTGGTAGGCCTCGTGCATCTTTTTGTAGGTCGCATCCGCCCCATCCTCGGTGGCGTCAAAGCTGTAGCCGTCCTTCATGATGAATTCCCGGCCGCGCATCAGGCCGAAACGGGGCCGGATCTCGTCGCGGAACTTGGTCTGGATCTGGTAGAGATTCAGGGGCAGTTCCTTGTAGGAATGGACGTTGAACCGGATCAGGTCGGTGATCACCTCTTCGTGGGTGGGGCCGAGGCAGCTTTCCCTGGCATGCCGGTCGGTAAAGCGCAGCAACTCGGGGCCGTAGAACTCCCAACGGCCCGACTCCTTCCAGAGATCCCCCGGCTGGACCATGGGCAGGAGCAGCTCCTGAGCCCCGGCCCGGTTCATCTCCTCGCGGACGATGCGCTCGACCTTGCGGATGGAAGCGAGGCCCAGGGGCAGGTAGGAGTAGATGCCGGAGGAGAGTTTTCTGATATATCCGGCCCGGAGCAGCAGCTGGTGGCTGACCACTTCGGCTTCGGAGGGAGTTTCTTTCAGGGTGGGGATGAGAAGCTGGGAAAAACGCATGGGGCACCTGGTGAATGTTTAAGTGTGAACCTTATTATCTTCCCCTCCCTTGACGGGAGGGGGTCGGGGGGAGGGTGAAGTTGCAACCTGCCGATTTGATAGATGTTTCCCCCTCTCCCTAGCCCTCCCCCGCCAGGGGGGAGGGAATTTTTGGGGCTTTCGCGGAGGGTCAAACGTTGATGGACTCGTAACAACTGCCCTTCGACAGGCTCAGGGCGAACGGATACTGTCTTAACGTATTGATATTCCGTTCGTGCTGAGCCTGTCGAAGCACCTGTTTGCAGCAAATTACAAGTTGTTACGAGTCCATCAACGTTTACGTTTACAAATTATGCGCCGTTCTGGCGCGCCTCTTCAATCATGGTATCAATCTCGGCCAGGAAAACGGCCAGGAGCTTGTCCTCGGCCACCTTCTTATACAGTTGGCCTTTCTTGAAAATAATGCCGACTCCGTGGCCGCCGGCCACCCCGATATCGGCCTCCTTGGCCTCGCCCGGTCCGTTGACCACGCAGCCCATGACCGCGATCTTCAAGGGGGTATCGATGTTTTGGATATGGCGTTCCACCTGTTCGGCCAGGCCAAAGAGGTTCACCTGGCAACGTCCACAGGTGGGGCAGGAGATCAGCTCCGGTCCCCGTTCGCGGATGTGCAGGCTGCGGAGCAGTTCAAAGCCGACCCGAATCTCCTCCACCGGATCGCGGGTAAGGGAAATACGGAAGGTGTCGCCAATGCCTTCGTAAAGCAGGATGCCCAGGGCCACGCTGGATTTGACCGTGCCGGCAATGAGGCCGCCCGCTTCGGTGACCCCGAGATGCAGGGGATAGTCGCACTGGCTGGAAAGGCGGCGGTAGGATTCCACCGTGGTCATGGCGTCGGAGGACTTGAGGGATATCTTGATCTCGTGAAAATCAAGGGCCTCCAGCAACCGCACGTTGCGCAGGGCGCTTTCCACCAAGGCGTCCGGGGTGGGGTGCCCGTGTTTTGCCAGGATATCCTTCTCCACCGAGCCGGAGTTGACCCCCACCCGAATGGACACCCGGTGCTGCTTTGCCGCCGCGACAACACGGGCCAGCTTGTCCGGGCCGCCCAGATTGCCGGGATTGATGCGGATGCCCTGGGCGCCGTGCTCCATGCTGGCCACGGCCAGCCGCGCGTCAAAATGGATGTCGGCGATGAGCGGGATGGAGATCTGCTCCCGGATTTTGGTGATGGCCGCGGCCGCCTCCAGATCCAGCACCGCCACCCGAATGATCTCGCAGCCCGCCTCGGTGAGCCGTCCGATCTGGGCCACGGTGGCGTCCACGTCCCTGGTGTCGGTATTGGTCATGGACTGCACGGCAATGGGCGCGTCTCCGCCCACCGGTACATTGCCCACCTTGATTTGTCGTGTTTTTCTGCGGATTATCATGGTGCGGGATTATACACGTTTGCTTTTCGTCCTGCATCCTTCTTTTGACGGGCGGGCCAAGGTGGTGTGGGATTAATTCCGCCACGAAAGACATGGAATAAATAAAGTTGCGCCGGGTTTTTGCGCTTGGCTGTCGCAGCGGCGAGTAAACAGCAAAAGAAATTGTTTGTCCCTTCCCGCACAGGAGTGGGATTGCGCGTGAACTTTTTTTGCACGTCATAGTATCCCGTCCAGAGGGCTGACCACCCCCCGGCCCCCACGGTTCAAGACATGGGTATAAATCATGGTGGTGGAAACATCGCTGTGCCCGAGCAGTTCCTGGACGGTGCGGATATCGTAGCCGCTTTCCAGGAGATGCGTGGCAAAGCTGTGCCTGAGAGCATGGCAGTTTACCCGTTTGGCGATCCCCGTCGCCTGGGCCGCCTTTTTGATGCTCTTCTGCAGGCCGTTTTCGTGGAGGTGGTGCCGTTTGGTTTCGCCGCTGCGCGGGTCCTGCGACAGACGGCCGCTGGGAAACACATACTGCCAGCCCCACTCTCGACCGGCTTTGGGGTACTTGCGGGCCAGGGCGTCGGGCAGCGCCACCTCCCCCAGACCTTGGGCGAGATCGGCCTGGTGAAGCCGCCGCACCTCGGCCAGATGCGCGGTCAAGGGGGCGCGCAAGCTCCGGGGCAACGGTACCACCCGGTCTTTTTGCCCCTTGCCGCCCCGGATCATGATTTGGTTGATATCAAAATCAATATCCTGCACCCGCAGGCGGATGCCCTCCATCAAGCGCATCCCGGCGCCGTACAGAAGTGAGGCCATCAAGTGGTGAAGAGGGCTGATGGCAAACACCCCTTGGAGAAGCCGGCCCACCTCGTCCCGACTCAAAACCACCGGCATCCGCTGCGGTCGTTTGGCCCGTACGAAATCGCCCAGTACGCCGATCTCCCGTTTCAACACCTGTTTATAGAAGAAAACCAGGGCATTCAAAGCCTGATGCTGAGTGCTGGCCGCCACCCGGCCCCGCACCGCCAGGTCTTGCAGGTAGGCGGCAATCTCCGCCTCTCCGGCTGCCGCCGCCTCCCGATCGCCGATCCCCGCCAAAAATCGACAGACCCAGCCGAGATAGGCTTGTTCAGTGCGGATCGAATACTTTCGTTGCCGGATAGCGATGACCAGCCCGTCCAGAACCTCGCCGTGTCGCTTTCGCACCGCATCCAGCAGTGGCGCCTGCCCCGCCGGTCGGCCGGTGGGTAAAATCCCCGATTCCGCGGCAACAGTCGGGTGGCTTTCGGCCAAACCCTGAGCGGAGTTTCGCCAGTACTCCCAGTTCACCTCGGACTCGCAAGCCGCCTTGGCGGTTTGCAAAAGAATCTGTATAGCATCGACAACCTGAAGAAACTGCCAGTCGGTTATTCTGTCTTTTCTTCCCTGTTCCTCCAAGTACCGGTTGATGTCCTCAGCGCTGTGATCCTGTAATTTTTTCCCCTTGGCTGCCCGGATAAACTCCTCGGCACGGCGCAAGTACCAACGGGTAATCGTCTCTTTAGCCCCGCGTTTTCTGAGAACAGCCAGGTAGTTTTCCCAAAAAACCGCGACTGTGTTTTTCGTGGTTGTTTTCCCGGGAATCATCAGGTAACCTCTATCAAATTAATGGTGGTGACGGGAGGAGTATTTGCGTCCGTAAAAAAAATCATACACAGAAATCAGGTAAAATCAATAGGCAGATTCTGTGTGTTGAGAATTCTGTCTAATATAATGTTGGTCAAGGATATGATTAACCAACCCAACAAAATAACTCCCTACAATTACAGTAAAAAGAATAACCCCCATAAAAGCATGCCAATCTATATCATACAGATTACATATTGTTTTTGCAGCATTACCAACCATAAATAACCATCCCACAACAAAAAACATAAAGGCATAAAACGAAAAGAACTTATTATCTTTATCAAATGGTATTTTAATCATGAAAGACACCTATAAACGCCATAAAAGAATTATTAACGAAGTAAAAACTGGCCAAATTCCAGAAAGTATAACCTGTGAAGAATATGAAGATTCTGACTCAATCAAATACCTTATTGATAATGACTATCTAAATGGGATACGAGACCAATGGGGGCTTGTAATTGCAAATATCTCCACCACTGATACCACTGATTTATACCTCGAAAAAATTAAAAAAGAATTGAAGGAACGAAGTTGGCTCTGGAAAACAAGAACAATCCCAAATTCAATATTATTCCTTTGTTCTCTACTTGTTGGAATTCCAGCCTCAATCTGGGGATGGATAAAAATTTACGAATGGTACTTAAAACAATAACAACCAAATATGAGGAATCACCATGCTAAAACAAGTCAAGATTTCTTGCCCTGAATGTGGAAATCAAACTTTTCAACTCCCCGACAATCTCGAACCTACAGATGAGATCACCTGTCCATCCTGTGGATATATCAACACAGCAGACGGATTCATCGAAATGTTCAGTGATAAGCTCAAAGATTCTTTGTCTAACATCCTCGGGAAGTCTTTTAAGCCTAGCTAATTCTGCCATTTCCTCTAATTCTGAAATATCTATATTTGCGCAAATATGACCAAGCATAATTCACCTGTATTTAAATTTATAACAGCAGCCCAACAATGGCAATCAAGCAGAACGGAAGAGACTTTTATCCGTTTTCTACTCTGTTTTAGGCCGTCTGCTTATCGCTGGCGTTGAGCCTGTAGAAAAACTCAACTCATTGTAATTTCGACTTTATTTATATGTGTAAGCACTGTACAATGACTACAATATCCCGCAACAAAACCGCTTAACTACAGCACAAGGATATTGCAT
>Ga0074199_1002064_pt1 | contig 13780 bp, 13 predicted proteins | sample EPASupsiteSAE347_FD_64528 | JGI IMG/M metagenome (GOLD analysis project Ga0074199, IMG submission 64528) | Bioremediated contaminated groundwater from EPA Superfund site, New Mexico - Sample SAE3-47 | ecosystem: Environmental > Aquatic > Deep subsurface > Groundwater > Contaminated ...
CCCATCGCAACGGCGCAGCCTTCTTCGGGATCGGTGCCCGCCCCGAGTTCATCCAGCAGGACGAGACTGCCGGCTGTGGCGCGATCGGCAATCCGTCCCAGCACCCGCATATGGCCCGAGAAGGTCGACAGTGATTGGTCGATCGACTGCTCGTCGCCTATGTCCGCCCATATTCCGTCGAACACGGCGAATCCGGTTTCGGAAGCGGCAGGCAGGCCCATGCCGAACTGGTTCATGAGGGCGAACAGGCCGATGGTTTTCAGAGTGACGGTTTTGCCGCCCGTGTTGGGGCCGGTCACGATAAGGGTACGCGATTCTTTCGGCAGGTCCACGTCGATGGGGACCGCTTTGTTCCCGAGGAGGGGGTGCCTTCCCTTGATCAGCGAGAAGCCCGATTCGAGGTCTCTGGCCATCACATTGCCGCCGCGCAGGCAGTGAAGCGCACGCGAAAAACGGGCGTCCATCGCGGCCAGGCGTCCGGCCGCTTCGCGGATTCCGTGTCGCATCGCGTGCAGTTTTTCCGTTGTTTCCCGCAGGATTCTGAGAGTTTCCGCGCGCATGGCGGCGTCGAGCTGCACAAGTTCGTTGTTTTTGTCGACAAGGGCGGCCGGTTCGATGAACACCGTCTGCCCCGTAGCCGAGACTTCGTGCACGATGCCCTTCACCCTTCCGCGGAAATTGGCGCGGATCGCAAGAACGGTACGTCCGTCGCGCAGGGTCGGTTCTCCGGACTGGAGCGCCGGCTTCAAGTCCGGGTCGCGGAAAAACGATTCGGCCAGGGCGCGCAATTCACGGTCTGCGCGCTGAATGCCTTCCCTGATTTTTCGCAACGCCGGCAGGTCCTTCAGTTCGCCCTCCGGGCTCAGTACCGCGAATACCGTCGAAATGACCGCATCCAGACGCGGAGCGCCTTCGATGATCGCGGCGAGCCTGGCGCGGGCCCATCCATCGGGCTCTTCTTCGGCATCCGGCGCATCACCAACCGTTTCACCAAGCGTTTCACCAACCGTCTTTCCGCCTTTCGTCTTTTTGGGCGCCCCGCCCGGCATCCAGGACAGGAGGGCCTCGTATGCCTTTGCCCAAAGCCCCAGGTCGTACAGCTCGGCGATTTCGAGAACCGTTCCTTCCTTGGACAGTATCCGCCGACCCTTGGCCGCGTCGGGAAAGAAAAGCTGGGGGGGTTCGCGTTCGCGCAGTTCGGCAACGAGGAGGGACACGTCTTCCTTCAGGGTTTTCACGAGCTCAGGGTCGTCCGAAGGGAGACTGCCTTCCACGAGCGCGGCGCCTTCCGGTGACGCGCAATACCCCGCCAGAGCACTGCGCACGCGGTAAAAATCGAGCAATTCGAGACTGTGCGTTTCGTCGATGGCCATACTCTGCTCAGGCGGCTTACTTGAGTCGCCTGTCTCCCTCTCCGGCATGTTCTTCCGGATCATCGTCGTCCTGATCGAAGGTGGACGATTTATGCCGCCGCGAACGGGCCGATGCCGTTCTTTCCTTTCTGCCCGGGTCTCTGTTGCCGGATCTTTTCCAGTCGACGGCGCTTTCCAGCTCGTCGCGAATACGCAGGAAACTCTCGTACCGGTCGGGATGGACTTCTCCGCGCTCCACGCCTGCCACGATCCCGCAGTTTTCTTCGTCGATATGCGTACAGGACAGCCCGAATCCGCACTCGCCCACGAGGCGGCGCATTTCGGGAAAATATGCCGCAAGGTTCGAAGGATCGAGTCCCCTCAGCGCGAGCCGCCGCATGCCAGGCGTATCTATCACTCTCGTGCCTGTGTCGCCGGGAAGCATCATCTCGGCCAGGGTCGTCGTATGTTTTCCGCGATCGTATTTGATGGAGACTTCGCCGGTTTTCCGGTCGAGCCCGGGATAAAGCACATTGAGCAGGCTCGACTTTCCGACGCCGGACTGTCCGGTGAGGACACTCGTCCTGCCTTTCAGCGCTTCACGCAACTCTTCGATGCCCTTGCCCTTTTTCGCCGAAAGCACGGCGACGCCATAGCCGAGGCCGCGGTATCCTTCAAGCCTCTCGGCCGTTTCCGCGGGTATGTCGAGGTCGGCTTTGTTGAGTACGATGAGCAGGGGGCTGGAGGCCGCTTCGGCAAGCACGGCGACCCGGTCGACGAAACGCGGCCTGAAGGGCGGCAGGTGCGGGGAACTCACGCATACGACGAGGTCGATGTTGGCCGCGATGGCCTGTTCGGCCCTGCCTTTTTCGTTGAAACGGCCGAATACGTTGCGTCGCGGATTCAACGCAAGAATGAGACCGCGGCCCGAATCTGTCGGGGCAAGTTCGACCGTATCGCCCGCGGCCAGGCTGTTGTAACTGCCCGTGAGGGTGCTGATGCGTTTGCCTTTGATTGCGCAGAGTCTCGTACAGCCGTCTTCGCAGAGCACTTTGAACAGGTTGTTCGTCGCCGAAAGGACTAGTCCCTGCACTTGGTTCCTCAGAGCCGGACCGGACCGGCAAGTCCGTAGCGGGCGGCCCAGCGGGCGTAGACCGGATTGTGGGGCGGTTCGCCCGAGAGAAGGAACAGCCCTTCCCGGCTCGAGCTTCTGCCGTTTGGCCCCAAGACTTGAACGAGCCGCGATACGACCCCCCTGCGGGAATCGATCACTTCTATTTTGTCGCCATATAATTCGGCCGCACAGGCCGAGATATCCTCTTCGAGATGGAGAAAATGGGTGCATGCGAGAACGATGCGGTCGGCTCCCCGGTCGGCCAGGGCTCTGACATGACCTTCCACGGCGGCTCTGCGCTCGGCCGGCCCCGCATCCAGGTATCGATGTTCGACGAATTCGACCAGATCCTGGGCCGCGCGCCGTATCACTTCAACGCCCGGAGCGTGGCGGGCTATCAAATCGTCGAGGTAGGGATCCTCCACCGCGCGCGCCGTTGCGAGGACACCGATGACTCCCGTCCTCGTGGAGGCGGCGGCCGGTTTGACCGCGGGAACGGTGCCTATCACTTCGAGATGCGGGTTGGCGTCGCGTACGTCGGCCAAAGCGGCCTGGCTCGCCGTATTGCAGGCGATGACCAGGGCTCGGGGCTCGAACCTGGCACGCAGCCGCCTGACTCTGTCCAGTACGATATCCGATACCTGTCTGGAGCTTTTCAGACCGTACGGGAAACCCGCATCGTCCGCGAGATAATGCAGGGTCCGTCCCTGAAGCTGCGCACGGGCAAGCTCCAGGTACGGCAAACCGCCCACCCCCGAATCGAGGAAGAGGATGGGCCCTTCGTTTTCAGTTGCTGGAATCATGGCCGCCGAATAGTCCTTCAAAACCGCGTCTGGCCTCTTCGGCGCCACTGCGGTCCCGGACGGCGCCTGCCGTCTTGCCCAGGAAACGGGGTGCAAGGGCGAACCAGTCGCAATGATTGCGTCTGTCCTTGTCCAGGACGGTCTGATCGACTATCTCGGCGCAATCCCGATGGGCACCCGGCTTGTAAAACGCACAGGCGAGACAGACGTGCAGATCCTTGCCGCAGATGCCGCATGTCTCGTTAAATCCGGGTTTCGGTGTGCGGTCCATCGCTTCGCCGCAGTAATGGCACATGGGTCGATAGTAACGAGAGGAGCCATGGCGCGCAATAGATCGGGCCGTCGCTCCCCGTCGCTCCCCGCCGCCTGCGCTTGCCTAAGCGCCGCGGCTGTTGTAGGCTCGAAGAATGTTCCGCAACGATCACTGCGGCATTCCCGGCTGCCTGAATTCCGCCTTCGCCGGCACCGGCCTCTGTTTCGCGCACCAGGACGATCAGGCGGCCGCCGTCGAATCGGCTTTGCTGAACATCAAGGACGGAAAAAGCGCGAAGAATTTGGCTCTTTCGGGCATCGCGCTCTCCGACAGGGATTTCTCGCGGAAAAAATTCGTCGGCTGTTCGTTCGCCGGCGCAACGATGTCGCATGTCATGTTTACGGGCGCCATTTTCCGCCTGTGCATTTTCGATCGCGCGGCCATATCGGGCTGCGATTTTTCCGGCGTCGACATGGATTTCTGTTCGTTCGGCGACGCCGAGATTCTCGACTCCTCCTTCGAAAATTCCGAACTTATCCATGTCAATTTCGACGGTTCCCGTCTGACGGAAAGCACTTTTTCAGGCTCGAACCTGTACGATTCGCGTTTCCTCCTCTGCACGATCGCGAATTCGTCGTTCGACGACTGTGATTTCAAGCGTGCCTACTTCATTCCCTCCTCAGCAGAAGGGCTGACGATGAAGAATTCGAACACCATGGAAGCGGTGCGCGAGTTCGGGCAGCTCTACCGATGAGGCTCTACCAGCATTACTCGATCTACGGTTTCTCGAACTCGTATCTTGTGGGAAACGACGAAACGGGCGAGGCGCTCATCGTCGATCCGGCCGAGGTGACTCCCGCGATGATCCACCAGATCGAGAGCAACAGCTACAGACTGGATGCCGTCCTCATCACGCACGGGCACATTCATCATATCCGCGGCCTCAAGACGCTTTCGCGAATTTACGCGGACTGTACGCGTTACGCTTCGAGCGCGAAGGTGTTGGGCCTGCCATGCCGGGCCCTCAGGGACGGCGAACGTTTCCTGGCCGCGGGTTTCGAAGTCGATGCCATCGCCATGCCGGGCCACTCCCAGGACTCCATGGTATTCCGTGTGGACGATCTGCTGTTCACGGGCGATGCCATCCATGCGGGCATGATTGGCAAGACCACCAGCTCCCTCAACTTCGAATCCCTCGCCCGCAGGCTCCGCGAACGTTTGCTCACCTTTCCCGACGACAACATCGTTCTGCCCGGCCATGGTCCGCCTTCGACGATCGGTACCGAACGCCGCTTCAATGTCGGCTTGCAGCCCGGTTTCGCCGAGAGCCTTCACCCGCGGTACGACTTCTTCGTCTGAGCCTTGGCCATTACGAACCGGAATCCGGGACCGAAAATCGAAGGCCGGCCGCTTATCCGCGCACGTTCAGCGCGGCCATGACACGCGCGAGCGTTCCGCCCCAGTGTCCGCGGGCGACGACGATATGGTTTCCGAGGGGGGCTTCCAGCAGTTCAGTGAGAAGCCGCGCCTCGACCCGAATTCGGGCCTGCGTCCTGCAGAGTCCTTCGCCCGACGGACTTTCCGTCATCTCGCCTTCCGCGATCCAGGCGCGGTTCAGTTCGGACCCGCCGAGCCTGAGCAGTGTAACAGGGCCTTTTGGCATTCTGCCAGCTATGGCGACGCCGATTCCCGATTCGAAATGAGACCTGATCCCGTAACTTTCCAGCCCATTCCGGGGCACGGTGCAATGCGCCAGGAGAATTTCGCCTTTTCCATCGACGTCCGCGCGGGGTTCGATACTCGAAGGATTCGCCATCCAGGAGGGCGAGCCTGAAATCCTGCGCATCAGAGCGAGCGCAATGATCGAAGGCACGTCGCCTTCGCATCCGGCATCGATACCTTCGTCCGCGAGGCGGGAAAGCGCGTAGCAGCCCGTGGTTCCGTCCTTCTGGACCAAATCGAAACACCGCAGAGTGAGCGCATCCAGCCGGTGCGCTGCGGCGATGCTTTTCAGTGCGAGGTATACCCCGCCCGCTCTCGCGATTTCTTCCTTTTTCGGTTCGCGGCACCAGGATGCGGTGCTCCTGAATTCTTCCGTAGCGGCGTCACCGGCGGCAGCTTCAATGGTGGCGAGCTTGTCGCGAAGTTCTTCAATGCGCACGGGAATCAGGGAGGCGCCCCAGGTGGCCGCAACCGTGCCGGGACTGTGGGCCGAAGCCACAAGCCAGTCGGACGGAGAACCGATCGCCCCTATCCGCAATGCAGAAACGGCGGCGAGGGCCGACGCGGCGCGCAGGGTATCGCGCAGAACCGCGACTCCCGCTTCATCGCCGGGTCCCGAAAGGAAGACGATACTTCCCTTTCCGCCGTCCTGGCGGACACGGGCGAGGATTTCCATGGCCGCGGGCAGAGAATTGTGGAGTGGATGGGCGACGAGAATCGCATACGCCGCGGCCGGAGTTTTCGCCGCAGCCACCGCTGTCTTCGCCGCAACCGCCGCTGCGGCCTTTCCGGCGTCCAGCGCCGCCAGGGCGAGGGCTTCCGTCCCTCCGGTCAGAATGAACAATACGGAAGGAAGACCGGCATTCCCGCCGCCGTCCCCGGCTCCCAGCCTGATCCCTCCTTCTTTTTCAAGAAGCGGCGCATAGGACGAAAAGAGGCGTTCGACCGCCTCGGCATCGTGCAGTGCGGATGAAAGAACCTTGTATTCGAAATGTAAATCCATATGCCCTCCCTCGATCAAAGCGCTTCGGCGGCGAAGCGCCTGCCGCCCGACACGAAGCTGTCCTGGCTCTGTACGAGCCTGAGTTCCCTCGACCCGTCGGCGAAACTGCGTTCGAATACCGAATATACCGAATCGGCCATCAATTCCAGTGCTGCCTGCGGATTTCCGGTTTTAAGATATTGGCCGAGGAAAAGCGCTGAAACGAGATCTCCGGCGCCATTGGGCGCCGGAACGAGCGGAAGTTCCGGCGTCCGCACGCGATAAAGCGTTCCCCGATCCGAAAGCAGCATCGAAATATAGCCATCCTCGCCGAACTCAGGCTTGAAGCTCGTGAGCAGCACGAGTCCGGGCCCCATGTCGTGCAGGATCGAGCAGGCTCTCCTCGCGTCGGCCAGAGTGCGGATAGTCATACCCGTCAGGGCTTCCGCCTCGAACTGGTTCGGCTTGATGAGATCGGCGGCGGGGATGGCGCGTGATTTCATGAATTCCGGAATGCCGGGACGCACGAAAAAGCCCCTGCCGTAATCGCCCATGACCGGATCGCAGCAGTACAGCGCCCCGGGATTGGCGGCCCTGACGTCGGCGAGCGCCCTCAAGACCGATTCCCCTATTCCGGGATCGCCCATATAGCCCGAAAGAACCGCTTCGCAATCCGCAGCCGCGCCCCGTTCTTTCATGCCGTTCCATACAAGGTCGATATGCTCCGGCGTAAATACTTCGCCTTTCCAGGCTCCGTAGCCGGTATGGTTCGAGAACTGGACCGTATTGATGGGCCATACCTCGAAACCGAGCCGCTCCAGGGGAAAGACCGCCGAACGGTTGCCCACATGGCCATATGCGACATGCGACTGTATCGAGAGTATCGCCATCTCAGCTCCTTTTCGCGTTCACGGAATTTGCCCCACGTGCGTTTCCTTCACGGAACCAGCCGGACCCGCCCCGCCCGGGAAGCGTTTTTCCAGCTCTTCCAGGCAATCGACAAGAAAACGGTTGGCTATATCCATACCGCGGCCGCCCAGGGCGAGGAAAGTGCCACTGTTGCCGTCGGCGACGCCGGTTTCGCTCCCGTCGCTCCTGTCGCGGACCAGGAAATCCGACCACTTCAAAAGGCTTTCGCCTATGAGGTCACGGGCTTCGATACCGAATCTGCGGTAAAAATCAGCGCAATCCAGCCCGCGCGAAGTCCTGAAGGCCATCATGATGGTTTCGAACGCCGAATCGCGGGAAGAAATCGGCGTTTCGATCGCCGAACGGGCCGGGTCCGCGATGTATGCCGCGAAATCGCGCGATTGTTCGATCCGCAAGCCGGCCCCGGCCAGACCGGGAAGAGCCTGACCAGGAAAAGCCTGGCTGTCCGATACTCGCAATGTGGACACGGCTCCCGAACCTGAGCCCAGATAGGACCGCATCGCCCAATAAGCTCCGTTGTGAAGACTTTCCGATCCCCGGACGGCGTAATTCGAAATTTCGTACCGGCGCATGCCTTTGCCGGCAAGGGCTTCTTCCATGCGCGTCCGCGCTTCGTACGCGGCGTCTTCGTCCGCCGCACGCAGTTCGCCCCGATCCAGCATCGCGGTCATGGCAGTGCCTTCCTCCGGGACAAGGTCATAGACCGAAAGGTGCCTGAATCCGGAATCGGCGAGGAAGGAGGCCTCGGCGGCAAGAACTCCACTGTCGGGTTCCATGCATCCCGGCCGCCGCGGCAGCGCAGTCATGAGATCGGCGGACAGGGCGAGCCCGGAAGCCGACGCGAGACGGATCGCCCGCTCGTTGTCGGGGACCCCGCCCGGTCTTCCGAGTAGAATCAGGGTTTCGGCATCCAGGCTCTGCACACCGATGCTCAGGCGCGTGACGGGTCGGCGCAGGAGCGCTTCGAGGGTCGCTTCGTCGAGCGACTCCGGATTGGCTTCCACTGTCCACTCAAGGGGCGGCGAACCGCATATCGACGCTATTCCATCGAGAAGCCGCCCCAGAAGAGAGGGTCGGAGAATGGTAGGTGTACCGCCGCCGACATACACGGTGTCGAACTCGGGCCCATCCGGACAGAAACGCCGGACGAGGTAAGCCGCATTCTTGAGAGTGGCGTCGACCATGCGTTCCATCGCCGCGGATCCCACCCCGCAGGACGGGACCGAATGAAAATCGCAATACGCGCATCGGGCCGCGCAAAAGGGCACATGCACATACAGCGCCTTCGGAGCGACGAATCCACAGGAAATCGAAGCTTCGTACGCGCTTTCGACGGGACCGGGAGCCCGGCTCAAGGAGTTCCCATTCTATGCAGAGGCCAGGATCGGAATACAACGTCACCCCGGATATCGGCTGCGGATAAAGGCCCCATCAAAAGCGAATCGGCCGAGGTCCCCCTGGAATCGCCGGCAACGAAGTATTCGCCTGATCCCAGCTTTAGTTCCTGGAGATAGCCGGAACCGGGCAGGTCCTTCTTCCATCCTGAAGGCACTTCAGCCCCTCGCACCGCATAGCGTTGGCCGGAAATCTCGAATTCCGAACGAAACGCGGAAGCCCCTTCGGAGCGTATGGAGAAGATCCAGTTTTCCATGCGTACCGTATCGCCCGGCACGGCGATCACGCGTTTGACCGACAGAGAGGCGGGGCTGCCGGATTGCGATCTTTTCCACGGAGAAATGCTCTGGAACGTAAAAAACCGGATGAATGCATCCCAAAGGGACTCTGCGAATCCGGGTTCGGGAGCTCCCGGTACGGACACCAGCACGAGTTCTCCGCGACGCGGGCCGCGAAGGGCCGGCAATCTTCCGAAAAGTGTCGAAATGCCGAAAGGCAGTGGAGTCACCACTACCCGCTCACCCCGTTCGAGTGTGGGGCTCATCGAAGAGGAACCTACGGTCCATGATTGCAGGAAACAGTTCTGGAAAGCTCCCACTATCGCGAAAGTGAGAAAGATATAGCCGATGCCGCGCAACGCTTTTCGGCGGGCGAAAAGTTTTTCCGAATAGGACCTTCGTTTTCCGGGGAAATGCACTCTTTCGCCCCTTCAGCGGACTCCGCCCGCCCGCCCGAAAGGCCAATAGATGAAAAGCGCCCTGCCCAGTACCCGGTTTGTGGCCACCGGGCCGAAATATCGGGCGTCGCGCGAGTTGTCCCGATTGTCGCCCATCGGGAAAATGCGACCTTCGGAAATGTACCAACCCATCGCATAGCGACGAGCGGCTTCGGCGATGCGCGAATCCTGTGGATACATGTCGCGCAGGGTCGAGACTCTCACGGCATCATAGGAGTACGCGTCCTTATATGCATCCTGCATATCGCCCGAAATCGTGGACGCCATGGTTTTCAGGCCCGCCTCGGAATACGCCGACGCCCTGCCGGCGCCTTCGATCGCTGTGTATTCTTCCGGTGTGATGAGCCTCGAAGCCCGCAAGGGGAGGTCTTCCCCTTCCATCAGTTCTTTTTCGGACAGCCAGCGGTCGCTCCCGTCCGGCCTGACGAACACTTCGCCCCTGACGACTCGTATCTGGTCGCCTTCGACGGCGACGGCCCGTTTGATCAGATAATGAACCCGCTGCTCGCCGTTTTCGTCCCGGTCGATGTCGACCAGGGTGAGGGTAAGCATGTACAGCATCTGCTGGAGCACCGTATATACCGGCCCCCGCGACAGATAGGACGGGTTTTCGAAAACGATGATCCGCCCCCGTTCGGGTTTGGATATGCCGGGAAGTTTGACGACGCCGGGAAGCAGTTCGGGACCGTACGAGAATTTGTCCACGAAAATCATGTCGCCGATGAGTAGCGTTTTTTCCATCGAACCGGAGGGAATCCTGTAATTCTGGAAGACATACTGGTTGACGACGAGAACGAAGCAGGCCGCCCACAAAATGGCGAGCGCCCAGTCGACCAGGGGATGCCTGGACTGCTGCTTCATCTTGTCGCGCAGTTTTCGTTTCAGTCTTCGGGTCAGGACACGTTCGGTGAAAGTCTGGAGGCCCGAAACAAAATCGGTGGGAGCGTTCATCGCGCGTTGAGCCTAGCATGCCCGATCCGCGTTGACAAGCGCGGGGGCCCTTTCTATACTCAATCTCCGATGCGCGAAGACAAAAAGATCCGACCCGAAGACATCGATCGCGCCGAAGTCCGCCTTGGACCTTTCCTCGGCCTGTCTCCCCGCATCTGGCTTCCCGCAGCCTATCTCCTGGTACTTCTCATCGTGTTGTTCTGTCTTCTTTTCCTCCCGGGAATCCGAAACCACGGTTCCTATCTTGATTTGTCCGGCAGTCCCGATGGAGTCGCGGTCTACGTGGACGGAAAGTACTCCGGCGCCGACGGTGGAAAGATTTTCGTACGATCCGGTCGGCATTCGATCCAGCTGCAGCGCCGCGGATTTTCTCCCGAAACCAGCGATGTGGACATTCCCGGCCGTGTATTCGGCAGTCTTTTCTTCCCCAGACATTTCGACCTGTCGTACGCACTCGAGGCGCTTGCCCCCGCCGAAGAGCTTTCGCTCGCCTATGCCGAGTACGCGAGTTGGGCGGGTACGGGCAAGCCGAGTTCCGTATATCAGATTCCCCTTCCGCTTTCGCAGGCGCTTCTCGCTCTGGCCGAAACCGGCGCCCTCGCAGGCCGGGAGGGCGCAGCCGCCGCGCTTCCGTCGCCCATGGACCTGGCGGGCGACGCCCTTGCCGCCGCAGCATCGAGCCAGGTAGCCAGAGACGCGGTGCGTTCCGTTTTTATCCATGCGGACGCGGGTAGTCCCTCTCCTTTGACGCTCGCTTCCGGCGCTCGCGCCCTTCTGTCCGCCGGGGCCCAGGCCGGCGCAGTCCTCTGGCTCTCGGACATCCTTCCCCGCGATGGTTCGAAAACGCGCAGCAGGATTGATGCCGCCGTTTCCACCATGTCCGCCGTTTCCACAGGTTTGAGTGCCGGCATGAACGCCGAGTCAGCGCCGCGCAGCGCCGGATCCGTCACAGTCGCCGGCCTGCGCTTTATCCGGTTCACAGGCGGTACCGCCGTTCTGTCCGGCGAGGCGCCCTCCGGCATCGCCCTTCCCTACCCGGTCAATGTTCCCGCCTTCGCGCTTGCCGCGACCGAAACCACAACCGGGCAATGGAATGCCTTCCTCGCCGCAAACCCCGAATGGGGTCCCGATCGCAGGGATTCTCTGATCGATGCCGGATTCGCGGATGAATCCTATCTCGCCGGCTGGAATCCTTCCGCCGGACCTTCCCTTCCCGTTACGGGAGTTTCCTGGTTCGCAGCGCAGGCCTATTGCGAATGGCTCTCTTCGAAAGCGGGTCCCGGCCGCAAAATCGCGCTGCCTACCGAGGCAATGTGGGAAGCCGTGGCCGCCGGGGAGGCGTTGGCCGCCAAAGAGGCGTTGGCCGCTCGGGCTGCGGGGGCCGTGTGGTCCGACTCGTCCCTTTCCGGCCCTGCGCCGGTCGCTTCGAAAGGCACCTCGGCTTCGGGTCTGGCCGATATGCTCGGCAATGTCTGGGAATGGAGTTCCGACTCATGGTACCCCTACCCGGTTTTCGCCTCGAATGTTTTCGTCCCAACCGAAAAAACCGTCAGGGGCGGCTCCTGGGCCAATACCGAAGGCTCGGTCGACACGGCCACGCGCGGCGGCGTCGCTGCGGCGCATGCGTCCGCCTTCCTCGGTTTCAGGCCCGCTTTGGTAGGCGAATGAGCATACCGGAAGGCGTAAAGGTACTGGCCCTCAACAGAAGGGCCCGATTCGATTATTCCGTCGAAGAAAGTTTCGAATGCGGCGTCGAACTGCGCGGTACCGAAGTCAAATCGATCAAGGATGGCCGCATTTCCTTTCCGGACGCCTTCGCCGAAGTGCGCGCAAATGAAATCTGGCTCAGGAATTTCCACATTTCGGAATATGTGTTTTCCTCTCTTTTCAACCACGATCCGGACCGTATGAAAAAACTCCTCCTGCATGCCCAGGAGATCAAGCGGATCGACCGGAAAGTACGCGAAAAGGGCTATACGCTCATTCCCCTCTCCGTCTACCTGAAACACGGACTGGTTAAAATCGAACTCGGCCTGTGCAAGGGCAAGAAACTCTACGACAAGCGCGCGGACATCAAGGAACGCGACGTGGATCGCGACCTGCGGCGCAATTTCCGCCTGCGCGGGGAATGAGGCGGACATGCGCATAACGGGCGGTTCATTGCGCGGACGAACCATCGAACTCCAGAAAGGGTCCCTCGAAATCCGCCCCGCCATGGACAGAATGCGCGAATCGGTATTCGCGGTCCTGGGCGATCTTGCGGGGCTTTCCTTTCTCGACCTTTTTTCCGGCTCGGGCATCATAGGCCTTGAAGCCGCTTCAAGGGGAGCCGATCCCGTCCTTTGCGTAGAGCGCGACCGGGACAAATTCCCCACCCTGCTGCGGAACGTATCGATCGCCCCCAACCGCATCGAATGCAAAGCCGTGCCGGTCGAACGGTTCCTTCTCCGGAACCGCCAGTCTTTCGACCTGGTATTCCTCGATCCACCCTTTCCCTACGCGTTCAGGCAGCGGCTCCTCGAGTCGCTCTGCGAAGGCGGCACCCTGAAGCCCGGAGGCCTGGCGCTCATTCATTTTCCGCACGAAGACAGGCTTCCCGATTCGCTCGGCTCCCTCGCGCTCGAAGACGAACGCAGCTACGGAAGATCCATAGTGCGCTTCTACCGGAATCGCTCCGCTCCGAAAGACCAAGGCGTTTGAGCCAATTTCAAAAGTCGGTACTTTTGAAAAAGTCTTGTTTAGTAAATTTTTTTCGCCGGCCGGACTATTCATGTTGCTAATTCCACAATATTCCAGTATCATTTTCCTGTACGGCGGAAGGCGCGATGTTGCGCATGAGGTATCAATAATTTATTAACTCGTGTACTTCATCATAAAAATTGCTTTCCGGTTGAGGGGAATTTCATGAGCGATCTTCCGACAACACCGGAGATTCCGGGACTCCCGGATATGATTCAGGAATTGCAGGAAAATCCCGATGGCGAACTTGCGGAAATCGCGGAATTTTCAAAAAAAGGCTATCAATTACTGAAGGAAAACCGCATCCAGGAAGCGGAAGAATGTTTTTCCCGCATTCTCGAAAAAGACAGGGAAAACAATTATGCGCTCGTAGGCCTGGGCGATGCGGCACGCAAACGCTCATCCTTCCGCGACGCGGCCGATCATTATAAGCGCTGCCTCGTGTTCCACCCGGGCAACAGTTATGCCCTCTTCGGTCTGGCCGACTGTTACAAAGCGCTCAACCAGTATCAGAAAGCCATCGAAATCTGGGAACAGTATCTCCTGCACGACAACGGCAACATCACGGTACTCACCCGCGTCGCGGACGCCTATCGCAAGGTGCATGACTTCAGGAAATCCAAAGCGATCTACCTTCGCGTACTCGAAATGGAAGCCGACAACCATTACGCCCTGATCGGCCTCGGACATCTGCATTACGACTTCAAGGAATACAAGGACGCCCTGGGCTACTGGCAGCGCATGGTGGAAATCCAGGGCGATGCGATCGATATCCGCGTGCTCACTTCGATCGGAAACTGCTA
>Ga0074199_1002065_pt1 | contig 13776 bp, 11 predicted proteins | sample EPASupsiteSAE347_FD_64528 | JGI IMG/M metagenome (GOLD analysis project Ga0074199, IMG submission 64528) | Bioremediated contaminated groundwater from EPA Superfund site, New Mexico - Sample SAE3-47 | ecosystem: Environmental > Aquatic > Deep subsurface > Groundwater > Contaminated ...
GGAGGGCGAGGAGAAAGTCATGGGTTAAGAGAATTACTCTTATACCTGTCCCATACAGGAAGCGCGAAGCTCAGGCAGAGCCAAGCCGACCGGGGCTTGCCTTATAACGTCATACAAGGAGGATTCACAATGTCGCATGAATGCGAAATACGAGAACAACTTCCCCAGCCGGCACTTGCCATTCGTACGAGAACGCCCGTCCAAAATTTGTCCCAGGTAATAGACGATGCGTATCGCACAATTACCCAGTACCTTGAGCAGGCAGGTGAGCAACCGGCAGGCCCGATGTTTGTAGGGTATTACAACAGGGACATGAACGACCTCGATGTAGAGGTGGGCTTCCCTGTGTCTCCGGGGCTCGAAGGGAATGACCGCATCCATCCTACGGAGATTCCGGGCGGAAAGGTTGGAATTTGCCTTCATACCGGGCCTTACCACGAGGCCGGACCGGCCTATGAAGACCTCACAAAGATGGTGAAGAACCAGGGATTCGAGACGACCGGCGTGGCGTATGAATCCTATCTGAATAATCCAATGGATACCACGCCGGAGAAACTTCAGACCCAGATTCTTTTCCCGTTAAAAGCGCCTAAGTAGCCCGTATGAGCGTCATCCAGAAATTATCCTTGCCCTCGCAAGTAAGTCTCTATGTACTTTTGGGCCTTATGGGCCTCTTTGCCCTGCTCCTCCTTTTCTGGCAGGTTATGGTCCTCAAGGGCAGGGCCATGAAGAATCCGGATGGGTCTGCCGATGACTGGCACGATCAAAAGGCCCATTACGGCATGGCTTTCGCGGATGTCTTACTGGCCTGCCCGGCCATTCTTGCCGGCATCGTCCTGGTATTTGCAGCACCCCGTTGGGGATATTATCTTCTTGCTTTATCCGGTTTCTGGTTCGTATGGACAAATACCATGACCACGGCGAACAGCCTGCGTTTCGAGAAACCCAGGATCACCCCGGCCTGGTTCATCACCTTTCCCCTGGGCACGATCCTGGGGCTGGCCTATATCGTGTGGAGCGTAATTAACTTTGACGCCATTTACTTTCCGTGAACGCGTCGTTACGATTGTCCCGGCCGCCGCCGCTTTTACGTGTTCCCGATAGACTGTCAATTGCCGTGCAGCCGGCGCAGCGCCGGGATTAACGCGGTTTCCTGTTAGGATGTAGCCGGTTTATGAACGGACAAATACGGCTTAAGGTTGCTGCCATCTGATGAACAGTTGTTTGAAGGGTTCCGGCGAAATACTAAAGTCCCCGGTGAAGGGGAAATCCAGGGAGAGAATGATAAAAAGCATGAGCCCGATTAAGGCCGCAAGAAGCGCCGTCATGACGTGCTGGGCGTGGATGTTCTCCGTCCCGAAGAAAAAGGTGAAGGCAATGGTGATCATTCCACCCGCGATGAGCACGAGCCAGAGGAGTCCGGGGAGACCTTCCGTCGCATGGTGGACCAGTTCGCGGCGAAGCGACGAGAACTGGTGGAGGGTGCTTATGGATTCCGCATAAATTATTTTCTGAGCTTCCGTCCTGGGCGTGTAGAGGAGATACACCTTCCAGATATCGAGCAGGATCTTGTCTATTTCCGTGCTGCTCTCCGCCCGTGCCAGGGCTTTCCATTCCTTTTCAATATTGGCATTCGCGTAGTCCCTGAGCAGGGAATGCAGTTGTTTTTTTTCAGGTTCGGGGAAGATATCAGAACCCCGGTACATCATCATCATGCAATTAGCTTCCGCCGACACGTCGGCGTTGGCGCGCTCGTAATTTTCCCAGACGATGATCACCACGAAGGCTAGGAGAACCGCGTAGACCACCCCCAGGGTGGCGAACATGAATCCCGCCACGTCGTTGTGCGGTTTCAGGATCTCGTGGGAGAAGAAGCGCCGTACGAGCCATAAGCCAAGCATGGATATGGAGATTATGACGATCAGGATGATAAGAAGCAGTGGTAAACTAGGGATGTGGTAGATGATTTTCTGGTTAAACGGCATCTTTATTTACTTCCTCATTTGGTCCAGGAGCACGGCGATCAGGATCACGGCTCCCTTGATGATGTTCTGGGTGTAGGATTCAACCCCCATGAGGTTCAAGCCGTTGGAGATGACTCCGATGATGACGGCGCCCAGGAAAGTCCCCAGTATGGTTCCCTTTCCGCCGGAGAGGCTCGTTCCGCCGACCACGGCGGCGGCGATGGCATCCAGCTCGTAGAGCTGCCCTGACTTGGGGTCCCCCGAAAAAAGACGGGACGCGAGAATCACGCCGCTCACGGCGGCCGTCAGGCCGCAGAGGGAATAGATGGCGACCTTCATGCTCTTGATGTTGATCCCGGAGAAGCGCGCCGCCTCCTCGTTGCCCCCGATTGCGTAGGTGTACCTGCCGAATCTGGTATGATTCGTCAGGTACCAGGCGATGGCGGCCGCGGCCGCCATGATGAGAATGGGAATGGGAATGCCCAGGAGGTGGCCGCCGCCTAAGAAGTAGAAAGAATCGGGAAGGTTCCCCACCGGCCTTCCGCCGCAGATGAGGAAGACCAGCCCGCGGAAGCCGATCATGGTGGAGAGGGTCACGATAAAGGGCGGAACCTTGAACTGGGCGACTATGAAACCGTTGAAAGCCCCGATGAGAACACCCGAGGCGAGGCCGCCGGCGATTGCCAATGGGATGTTTCCTCCGGTCTTACCGCCGGTGGCGTCCAGGATCATGGCTGCCAGTACCCCGGTCAGGGCGACGGTGGAGCCCACGGAGAGATCGATGCCCCCGCTGATGATGACGAAGGTCATGCCGATGGCGATGATGGTGATCATGGAGATCTGACGGGCGATATTCAGATTGTTCTCAATTGACAGGAAGCCCTCCCCGCGGCAGAGGACGGCAAAGACCAGGTAGATCGCCACCAGGCCAAGAAAGATCCCGAATTCCTCCGGCAATTTTTTTCGCGCCTTAACTCCCTGTTGCATAGGCCATGATCCTTTCCTGGGAAAATTCTTCTTTTTTCAGCTCTCCCGTGATCTTTCCCTCGTGCATGACGAGGATGCGGTGGCAGATGCCGATGAGCTCCGGCAGTTCCGAGGAGATCATGACGACGCCGATCCCCTCGGAGGCCAGGCGCTGCATCAATGCGTAGATTTCATACTTGGCCTCAACATCAATTCCCCTGGTGGGCTCATCGAAGACGATCAGGTGGGAGGGGATGAAAAGCCACTTGGCCACGACCACCTTCTGCTGGTTTCCCCCGCTCAACTGCCGCACGATCCACGCCGGCGACGGGGTCTTGATGGAAAGTTCCTTGATGTATCCTTCCACGACTTTTTTCTCGCGGGCATGGTCAATAAAGAAGTTATTCCGGCAGACGCCGTTCAGGTTGCCCAGGGTGATGTTGTGGTTGACCGCCATAGCCAGGATCAAACCCTGTTCCTTGCGATCCTCCGGCACGAGGGCGATGCCCGCCTTCAGGGCCTCCTGTGGATTTTTAGGGCTGACTTTCTTTCCCTTGAGGAATATGTTCCCTGATTCCGGCGGCTCGGCCCCGAAGAGGGCCCGGGCCACCTCCGTTCTGCCGGCTCCCATGAGGCCGGCGAACCCCAGGATTTCCCCCTTCTTGAGGGTGAAGCTGATGTTTCTGAAGCGGCCCGGAAGGCTCAGGTTTTCGACGCGCAGGATCTCCTCTTCCGTCTCGGAGGGGAGGCGCGGTGGATAGCGCTGGGACATCTGCCGCCCCACCATCATCTGTATGAGGCTGTCTATGTTAAGATCCTTCGTCGCCCTGGTTCCGATCCATTCCCCGTCGCGTAGCACCGTGGTCCGGTCGGTGATCTCGAAGATCTCTTCCAGCCGGTGGGAGATGTAGACGATGGCGACGCCCCGGGCCTTGAGCTCCCGGATGATGGCAAAGAGGCTCTGGATCTCGTGCTCGGTGAGGCTGGCGGTGGGCTCGTCCATGAAGAGAATTTCCGTCTTCATGGAGAGGGCCCGGGCGATCTCCACCATCTGCTTCTGGGCGGTGCTGAGCTCCTTCATCTTCAAGGCCGGGTCCAGGCTGAGCCCGAGATGACTAAGGAGTTCCTCCGCTTTCCTGCGGAGGGTCTTCCAGTCAATCACGCCTCCCCTGGAGGGTTCCCGCCCGAGGAAGATGTTCTCGGCCACGGTGAGCTCCGGGATGTAGGTGAGTTCCTGGTATATGACGGCGATTCCGAGGCCCTGGGCATAGTGGGGGTCGTGGATCTCCGTCTTCTTTCCCTTGAAATAAATGGCCCCCCCGGGATCCATCCGCTCGATGCCGGCGATGATCTTTACCAGGGTGGACTTCCCGGCCCCGTTTTCGCCTACCAGGGCGTGGACCTCACCCTTCAAAATAGAGAAGCTCACGCCCTTTAAGGCCGCCACCTCGGGGAAGGTCTTCTTTATGTTCTCAAGCCGGATGAGCTCTTCCAAGGTCTTTTATGTACCTCTGTAACGAGATAAATAACTTTACTAATAATTTCGCTGTCCGCGAAAGCCTCCCTGCTTCAAATTGTCATCAATATTCATGCCACAAAGTTTCTTTCCATAATTGTAAAGAAGAAGACAATAATGATCTCTCACTCCTCCTGCAGGTTCCGGAAGCGGGAAAATTCACTCCCTCCTGTCGTGGCAACAATGCTTGATGGGGCAATTCAGGTGGTTGCATGGAATATAATATTATGGTAAAATTCATTACAGTAAGGTATGTTTTGTTGTTCTGAGGCAAAGAGGAACTAAAATGGTTGATGGGATAAATCCGAAGGATACAACATTAGGAAAATTATTGCCTGAAAAGGCATGCCATCAATATGCTTCCAATGCAAATTCAGCTCTTCCATCTGATAGCGCTATAATATCTCGGGAAGCCATAGCTTCCCAAAAAACTTCCCTGGTTATAAAAAAGTCCAAACCTGGAAATCGGAACTCCGGTGAAAATGCTGAATTGAATGAGGAAATACTTAAACAGATTCATGACACATCATCGCGCGGTGACAAGGCAATCTCTGATAAAGCTCTCAGGTTTACCTCAGTGTTTTTTCCTCAGATGACGCCTTATCCCCGCACCCCCGCGGAGTTTAAAGGGGCTGAGCAGAAGTGCAAAGAAATTTTAGACGATCATCTGACAAAGCTTCCGTCTGACCAGCGTAAAGCACTTGAGCTTGTTCGGGGCACGGGAGTTTCAGATGTTGATATCACATACGGCTCTCACATCGTAGTTGAAGATAAAGGCAAGCTTTATAAAAAACTAAGCATGCTGAATCCGAAGCCACGGGTTTCATCGCATTACCCTGAGGTGGAAGATCCGCAGTTTGGGCTCACGATGAATGGTTTTGGGAGCATTCTTTTCGGCAAAGCTCCGTCGGGTGACACATGGTTTCAGCTCGAGGCTCACGGTGCGTATGGTATCGAAACTTATGCGCACCTGTTGGACTTTGTGCTGCATCTTGCAACACGTTTTACGAATGTCGGACCTTTGGGCATGTCACCTTGTCGTGAAAAATTCAAGACCGAAATAAGAGTTAAAGAGAAAGAGCTTTAGCTTTCCCCACTTCGGAGAATTGCTGACAGTCGCTAATTATGGAGGAAATTCTATGAAGCAGAAAAAGATTGCTGTTTTTGTGGGAAGTCTTCGCAAGGAATCCTTCAATCGGAAAATGGCCAAGGCGCTCATGGCACTTGCACCCGAATCACTGAATCTTGAAATCATCGAGATTGGCGGACTTCCGCTCTATGATCAGGATCTCGACGAAAATCCGCCGGCTTCCTGGACCGAGTTTCGGGAACGCCTGACGGAGTTTGACGGTTTCTTGTTTGTCACGCCAGAGTACAACAGATCGGTTCCCGGCGTGCTCAAGAACGCTATCGATGTGGGTTCCCGTCCCTATGGAAAAAGCGTATGGAATGGAAAACCGGGCGGCGTGATAAGTATCTCGCCCGGAGCAATTGGGGGATTCGGTGCAAACCACCATCTGCGTCAATCGCTGGTGTTTCTTAATGTACCCACCATGCAGCAACCAGAGGCTTACATCGGGAATGCCGCGAAACTCTTCGATGAGAGCGATAATCTTGCCAATGATTCAATCAGGGAATTCGTATTGAAATATATGCATGCATTTGCCGCATGGTTTGAAATCAACACATCTGCCGGGAACCAATAACCTCGGGGTCGATGAGGAGGAAGAACTCGTCCGACCCGGGAGCCTCAACAATTGAGTTGTAAGCAAGGGACTCGGGAGGAATCATATGAAAAAGGGAAAGATAGTGGTTTCGAAAAACGGTCCGTATCTTGTATCGGGCAGTTTGCCTTTGGGCAAAGAGATCTCCGAAGTCGGCAAAGAAGGAGAACCGGAGCAATGGGTTAAGAGCAAGCAGTATCCCGATCAGGAGAACTATGCTTTGTGCCGCTGCGGTCGGTCTGCGAACAAACCGTTTTGCGACGGCACGCATGCCCGCGTCGGCTTTGACGGCACTGAAACGGCCAGCCGTAAATTATATGCGGAGCAGGCGCAAAAAATTGAAGGGCCCGGTATATACCTTGAGGATGCCGAATCGTTATGCGCGGCGGGGCGTTTTTGCCACCCTGAGGGCGGAACCTGGAATCTGGCTTTAGAGTCTGCAGATCCCGGGAAAAGGGAATTGGCGATTCAGCAAGCCTGTAATTGTCCCTCGGGCAGATTAGTGGCGCATGACAAGAAAACAGGAAAGCCCATTGAGCCCAATTGTGCGCCATCAATAAGCTTGGTTGAGGATCCACAGGCAAAATCGAGCGGACCGATTTGGGTAAAAGGCGGCGTGGAGATCGAGCCGGAGGACGGCAAGGTCTATGAGACGAGAAATCGCGTAACTCTCTGTCGCTGTGGCAGGTCGAACAACAAACCGTTTTGCGATGGAAGTCATATCAGGTTTAGATTCAATGACGGCGATGAATCGTTAAACAAGTAGGCTGAAGGCGGTTTTTTATTGATGAATTAAACCCCTTTGGCTTCAGCGCATCTATGCGCTCTAAGGTTTTGTGCCAGTAAGAAAATCACAACAGCGCCTGTTTGATAACCTCAATCGCTTTCGCAAGTTCGGTTTACAGGTCTTCCCTTAAATAACAGGAAGAATTCAAGGCGTAAAGAATGGATCTCAGGGCCGGTTTTATAGGGAAGACTTCGTCTAATCATGATTGAATAAAAAGAAGGCATAATTTATGAGGATAAAATTGGATGTAAACGAAAAAACAGGGCTTTATCTGGGCACAGAGATAGATGAAAAATGGTGGAAAAGATATACAAAAGACGGACTATTGGCCCGGGGTAATGGCAAGTACTGGTCTGATGACGAAGCATTTTATTTCCTGAGGCACTTCACCAGAGAACCGATTGCGATTCCGTTAAAAAGTATCGCGGAATTTAAAGTAGGTGCCTGGCATTCGGGAAAGTGGTGTTTCGGATATCCGATTTTAAAAATTATCTGGTCAAAAGATGGAAAAAAGTTAAGTTCGGGATTCCTCGTGTCGAAAACCAAGGCTGATACCGAAAAAATCATATCTGAATTGAGAAACAAAATTCAAGTCTGACAATTTAATAACAGGGCCTGTTTAATTAAGGTCGCCTGTTATGTATCATGTCAGCCGGGCGGTAACTTGCGCATAAGGCCATGAAAAGAGAGAAACAATGAATAAGCCGATGGCAATCAGGGAAGGTTTCATCCCGTTTAAGGGATACAAGGTTTATTATCGCATAGTCGGGGGGCGGGAGGCGGCGGGAAAGCTGCCTCTGCTGTGCCTTCATGGAGGACCAGGCGTGCCGCACGACTATCTGGAGCCCCTTGAGGCCGTCGCGGGAAAGGGGCGCCGCGTCATCTTTTATGACCAGCTCGGATGCGGCAATTCCGATCAACCCCATGATCCCTCGTTGTGGACCGTCGATTTGTTTGTCGAGGAACTCGGCGTGGTGCGCCGGGCTTTGGGGCTTGACCGCGTTCACATCCTGGGTCAATCATGGGGCGGGATGCTGGCCATGCAATATGCCCTGACCCGCCCCGCCGGATTGGCCGGCCTGACCCTCGCCGGCTCTCCGGCCAGCATGCTCCAATGGGTGGCCGAGGCCAACCGCCTGCGGGCGGAATTGCCGCCCGACGTTCAACAGACGCTGCTCCGGCACGAGCAGGCCGGGACGACCGATGATCCGGCGTACGCGGATGCGATGATGGTTTACTACCGAAGGCACGTCTGCCGTCTTGACCCGTGGCCCGATTGCCTGAATCGAACAATTGAGAAGCTGATACGGAACCCGGAAGTTTATAACACGATGAACGGTCCGAGTGAGTTCCATGTAACCGGCAATTATAAGGACTGGGATATAATTGACCGGCTTGGCGAAATAATGGCGCCGACCCTGGTCACATCCGGCCGTTACGACGAGGCGACTCCCGCCATCGCCGAAACCGTTCATCAGGGCATCAAGGGGTCAAAGTGGGTCCTCTTTGAGCAAAGCGGGCACAATGCCCACATCGAGGAGCCTGAACGATATCTCAGTGTGCTCGATGAGTTTTTATGCCAGGTTGAGTCGCAGGGATAATCCATATCAGCTTTATTTTCCGGCGCCGCTTTCCTTATTACGCTACTATATCCCTGAACGGATTCAGGCCTACCTCTACTTGATCTGAAGCCGATCTTCTCAGGAGGAGCCCCTGACCTCAACTGCCAACTATTTATAAACCGTGTCCCAGAACAGGTATTCATAGCCAAACGCGGTGTTAAAGGCTTGTTTCATTTTTACGCGGATCTGCTCATCGGCATTTTCCATGTAATACTCAATCAAATCCACAAATTCCTTAGTGTCGCTGTCATCCCAGGGGGTTGACCCGTAGGCATCAATCCATTCCTGGTATGGATTGCTTTCGACTTGTTCTTTTTTCTTCATATCGGTTGCAACCCGGAAGTAAATCCAATTGCACGGCAGGGTGGCTATCAAGCCGACCTGGAAGGGTTCGCCAGTTGCAGTTTTTATCAGATACGAATTATATTCTTCAGTAGTCGGATTTGGAACAGAGTTCAATATTTCCTCGTTCGTGATATTGTATTTTTTAAAATACGTCATGTGCACGGTTTTGATTTCCTCATCAATGCCTTGAATTTCAGCAACGATGAACTGCCTGCCTCTTTCGTCCGGCGCTTTGGGCAACAGTGTCTCGAATGCCTTTTTGTAGTTTTGAAGGTAAAAATAGTCCTGGATTATGTAATTCCTGAACTTGCTTGCAGCAAGCGTGCCGTCCGCAACTCCTCGATTGAAAGGCAGATTATAAATTGCCTGGTAATTACCATAATTTTCATACCAAAGCTTATCTGTATAACTCTGTTCTTCGTCGCTATAGCTCCGATAGCAACCCGCCAGGATCGCCGTCAGCAGCAGGACCGTCGACAATAGCCCTAAAAGACGGATAAACCGGCGCTTCGCATTTTTGTAATTCATAATTAAGGGGACATCACACTTCATTCAATACCTCCTTCCGGGCGCATCCGGTTCTCTACCGGATCTGAAGCCGGTCTTCGGCGGAGGAGCCCCTGACCTCGGGGAGGTACATCTGCCAGGATTGAGCCGGCATAACGTGGTATTCCCCGGGGATTTCGGCCCGGAGGATATAGGTAAGAGTGTGTTTTCCTTTGGTGAGGGAGCGGGCAAAGAAGGCCACCTTTTCGTCTCTTACCTCCCGGCGGCACCAGGACCAGCCCCATCCCTGGTTCTTCTCGCTCTCGGAAAGGGCGACTTCACAGCCGGCCGGGATGGGGTCCTCCACGATGAGGTAATCCAGATCGGTGTCGCAGGTGAGGGTGACCTGGACCTGCAGGCGCTCCCCGATTGAAAGAACTGGTTTTCCCATCTTCAGGGGAACCTCCCTGAAGGACCCGCCCACGTCCTTTTTTACCTTGAGGCGGAAATACTCCCGGCTGACGCTGATTCCCGCTCCCTGCGGCTTTTCGACCTCTCCCGGCTCAAAGTAATGAAGCTCGCTGGAGTAGGCGAGGGAGCCTTGTCCCGACATGTCCAGCCGGACGGCATTGGGGCCGGTTCTCATTTTTGCCGTCGGAATGCTCACCAGGGACTGATTCTCGGGGAGAAGGAGCTCTTTCACCTGGATATCCGCCAGCGGCTCATCATTGAAATAAATGCTCAAGTTTAAGTCCGGTTTGAGTTCGCCCCTCTTTTCCAGGGAGTCTATCAGGGCGCAGGAGATGGCCGCCGTATCCCTGGTGGAAGACCAGGCTAGGCCTTTTCTTTCGGCCAGGAGCCACCGCAAGGCGAAAGCGATTGCGGGGCTTTCGGGTTTGATATTAAGAAGGGCCTTGAGGACATAGGCGGTGGTCTCGGTGCCGGGACCCATCCAGGAGTCCGCCTGGTTGCCAGAGTCCCAGTGCGCCGTGGTCGGCGTATTAATGGCCGCCTTTTCCAGCTCTTCTGCAACCTGTACCGCTTTTTCATCCTCTCCCGTCGCTTTAAGAATAAGGGCCAGAAGAGCCTTTCCGTAAGCGGTGAGTTTATTCCGGCTCTGGTAGAGCTCATTCGCCGAAGAGGCATCCGCCTTTCCGCATCGAGAGAGGGCATAGAGCAGGAAGGCCCGCCTGAACAAAGCGGTCCCCTGGATGACGGTCCCGTAACGGGTCAGGTCCTTGTCTTTGTTCTTCAGAAGTTTTTTAAGGCACTCGATACCCCGTTCTTTCATTTTTGTATCAACCGCATAGCCGGCTTTCTCCATTTCGCTTAAGCCCGAGACGACGTAGGCCGTCATCCAGGGATCCGTTTGCTCTTCCGTCCACCAGCCCCAGCCGCCGTTTCCCTGCTGGAAGGAGGCCAGACACTCCAGGCTGGTTTTGACCATCTTCGGAATTTCCTTAAGGGGAGGAGCTGGGATCCCCAACCGCTCCATGGATTTGGCGGCCAGGGCCGCCGGAAGGATGCCGCTCATCGTCTGTTCCACGCACCCATAGGGATAATGGGTGAGATAGGCAATGGACTCCATAATGGTTCCCGCCACGGATGGGTTCAGGTAGAGATTCCAGAAGGATGATTCCAGGAGCGTCCCTGAAGGGAGTTCCTCGGCGATAGAGGCGGGTGTTGACGGCTCCAGGTTTCCGGCTTGCGTTCTCAACTGTTCGAAGCCGTGGGGTAGAATCTGGAAGGAATCTTCCACGGCGTCGGAAGCTTTGTCTCCAAGAACTTTCACTATAATAATGGCCCCGCCCGGTTTCTCAGCCACGGCCCGGAAGGCGAAGCGTCTGGCTTCCTTGGGCGCAATGACGGCCTCAAGGAAAGGCGGATCGAGCAGGCGGACGCCCGAGGCCGAAAGACTGACTTTCACTTTCTGATCTTTTCCGGTATAGTTGTGGACGACCCCCGCAATTTCGGCCGCATCCCGCTCGCGCAGGAAGCGGGGGATCTCCAGGCGCACCAGGAGGTCTTTTGAGGTGAGGGCCTTCTGGATGACGGAACCGGTCTGGGTGTCCAGGGTGATGGCGCGGGCGGTGGCCCTCCAGGTGGTAAGGTTGTCCGGGAAGACGACGATGGCCTCGGCCGTCCCCATCTCATCCGTTGTCATGGCCGGCTCCCAGAAGGCCGTATCGACAAATTTTTTCCTGGGGCGCGGATCTCCGCTCTCTTTTTCGCTTCCGGCGTAGTAGTAGTTTTCAAATGAGTAACTGGTCCCAACGCAGTTGTAATCATAGTGGTAGAAAAATTGCCCCATGTCCGGCGTCGTGTCCTCCTGGAGGGCATAGACGGCCTCGTCCACCAGGCCCAGCGAGACTTCGGCCTCCACCGGCTCTCCCTGCCGGTCGGTGACCCGGATCTGGTACAGAGCGGTATCCCCGGGCTGGTATTTCGCCTTGTCGCTTTTGATGGAGACTTTCAGGAATTTATCCAGCGGGGGAATAAGGATGTCGGCCTGCCCTTCGAGGAGCTGCTTATCCTTGACCATGAGGACGTGCACCGAGGCGTTAGGGAAGAAGCGCTCTTCCACGGGCAGAAGGATGGTCTTGGAGTAGCCTTCGATAAAGATGAGACGGGCGTCGAAGAGGCGCCGACCCTCGATGGTCAGGAGCGCGCAGGTGTTTGGAACGGAGGAGCAGATGAGCATGCGGGCCACGTCGCCGATTTTGTAGGTCTTTTTGTCGGAGATGAGGCGGATTTCGCCCGGATGAAAATTCCCCCCCTCGCCCCAGCCGCTGACCCAGACAAAATATTGGCTCTGGATCGAATTTTTCAGCTCGTCCTTTGATTCGGCCACCAGGCGGAATTCCCCCTCCTTAGGGAGGGCGAAGGAGGCCGAGGCGTTTCCCTGGCGGTCGGTGGTGACGTCCTGAACGGCTATTTCGGAGGTTTTTTCGGTGACTTTTTCCGGACCTTCCTCCCAGGTGACGGCGAGGAGTTTCAGCAGAACATGAACACCTGGACGGCCCTTGGGATTCTCTTCGTAACCGCGGGCGGAGATTTTTACCTTCATCTTCTTCCCCGCTTCGTAGAGATACCGGTCGGTCTCAATCCAGAGGTCGTAGAGCCCGCGGGTGAGGAGGACCGAGGTCTCGCCGGTGACGGTGCGGTGGCTCAGGTCCTCGGCTTCCACCTCGATTCCCACGAAGCGGTCTTCCTCGAATTTTTTGGTGGGAAGTAAGAGGTGGGCGGACCCATTTTCATCGGTCCGGGCCGTCCCCTCGGCCAGGAGGGAGCCGCCTTCATCGTTTTGCTCCGGGCCTTCGTCCATCTGGATGCCCCGCGAGTGCCAGGCCGATTCATAGACCCGGTAGCGAAGAGTGGCCCCTTTGACGGCACCCCCGAAATAATAGGAAGCCTTGACCCGGGCGGTGATGTCCTGTCCGCCCACATATTGCTTTTTCTCCGGAGTCACCTCCACGGAGAACTCGGGCTTCCGGTATTCCGAGACCGCAAAACTCGCCCAGAAGGAGGATTTCCCGAACTGCGCCTCGATATTGTAATCTCCGAGGGGGACTTCCGGCGGGAGCACGATGTTTCCGAACACGCTCCCGAATTCGTTGGTTTTTAAGGTCTCCTCGTGGATAGTGTTTCCGAGAGGATTAGTGACCAGTATTTTTATTTTCCGGCCGGCGGGAACCGTGTAGGCTGAATCGGGATCGGGGCGGGTGCGGAGGATGGCTTTAAAAAAGACTGTCTGCCCCGGGCGGTAGATGGGGCGTTCGGTGTAGACGTAACAGCGGCTTCCTTCAGGATCTCCTCCCGAATAGGCGTTTAAGAAGGCTGTTGAATCTCCCTCCCTGGCGATTACCCAGACGGAGTTGGCACCGTAGGAAATCTTCTTTCGGAGGAGGCCGTTGGAATCCGTAAGCCCGGTGGCAACTTCGTCATCCTCGGCGAAGGCCGTGATTGAAACGTTTTTAAGGGGTCTCCTGTCGGAGAGGCGAAAGGCATAGGCCAGCATTTCAGTTGAGGTGTTTTTGCAGATGAGACCGAGGTCGGAGATTGAAATCCAGGCGTATTGCTCCATACTTCCCTTTGCCGGGCGGGCCTTGAGCAGGTAAAGACCCGGCTTTTCAAGCGGGAGGACGACGGTGTCGTCGTATTCGCCGTAGTCGTCAAAAGTGGTGGTGAGGGTTTTTTGATAGACGGGGGACAGGCGGGTCGAGTCTATTTTTTTCATCGCTTCATCGGAACGTATCGCCTTCATATCGGCCGGGTCGGAGAGGAGGTAGGCGGAAAGCTCGATACTCTTGACCAGGTAGCCGCGGCTGTGGATGGTGACTTTTTCCCCCGGGAGAAAGACCCTCTC
>Ga0074199_1002066_pt1 | contig 13772 bp, 17 predicted proteins | sample EPASupsiteSAE347_FD_64528 | JGI IMG/M metagenome (GOLD analysis project Ga0074199, IMG submission 64528) | Bioremediated contaminated groundwater from EPA Superfund site, New Mexico - Sample SAE3-47 | ecosystem: Environmental > Aquatic > Deep subsurface > Groundwater > Contaminated ...
CTGCTAAGATAGGTTCCTTGGGGTCTTTCCTTTCTCTGTGATAATGACATTATACAGAGCAATTGGAGGACACGCAACCAGAGCAGTTTTCTGACCGTTCAACAGGTCAAAAACAGTGAAGGATAAAACGAAAATTATAGAAGCTTTAAACAGAGTACCTATTATTTTTAATGATGATGAACAGATATTTAAAACTTACGAAAATTTAGTAAAAGCGATTGAACAAGAGCAGATTATTAAAAGTCGACAAATTGAACTGAAGGAACTCGACGAATATATTCATGAATTACCGAAGTCGAGAACAGATTTAGTGGAAAAAGCTGGAGAACAGCGAAATGCGTTAAATAAACTAAAAAATGGAAAAGAAGACCCAACAGAAGTGTATGCGACTCTATTAAAGCTAATTTGTAGAAATTTAAAAGTAAACATAAGGGATTGGGATAATGAAAAAATCATGAGAGTGATAAATATTTAATCTTTGACAAAGAGTGGCTCTATTTTGGCTATAAAAAATTTGAAAAATAGGATTAACCATGTTGAAATAGTGAAAATAAGATAGAAATGTAACCAGAAACCGCATGAAATAATAGAAATAAAAGCCCATTGGTTTGGTTGAGTGGGAACAAATAACAAAACCTCAAAGAATCCCTTTTAAATGGATCCTTGAGGTTTTTATTTTACTTGTGACACTAATTTAGCGCTGTTTTTTGATGTTTATTCTGATAGTATCTGGTCGGTACCCAGATTAGATCACTTTCTTGAAAAATCCTGCTTATCCTCAGCAATTGACTTTACCACCTCAACATCACTTGCCACATCAAAATACTGAGCATCATACAAACGATTTAGATAGTCCTGATAAAACTCAAGGAGTGGCGGAAAGGTCGCAATGATCTCATTTCTGATCTTGTTGATGTTTTCTACCGATTCATCTTGGGTTCGATCTAAATCAAGGTAGGTGTTGAGTAGTTGAGTGGCGGTTTCAGCATGATAACGGGCATACTGCGGAAAAACCTGAAGGTTCGGATCTTTGCTGATTTTGTCCCGCACTTTTAAAACAACCGCTTCCAGAGCTTCGAGAATAGCTTCCTGCGGATAAAGCGATTCCCGCCGTTTGGCAGTTTTTAATAAACCAATTAATTTTTGTAGCCTGACCTGTTCCTGGATGCAGCGATCCTGAAGCGCTGATGAATTCATGTTTTCAGCTGCGTTAAGCATCGCCAGATCCTGATAAGGGGATTCGTCAGACAGGCGTTTGATTTTTTCTGGTGGTTCATGTTTCACTCGAAAAACAACATAATAGATTAGAAAAAAGAATAGGATCATTAAAAATCCACCGCCGAGAAAGAGTGACAATTGAGCGACTGGTGAATTTTCTAATCCGAACAAATTGTTGAAAAAGGATAAAGTGTTCATGACGGAGATACCCCCTGATATGAATTGATGGATTATTTAACGATAAATTTAAATCACCATTTAAAACAGGAAAAGCACCAAAAGCAGGTGCTTTTCTTTTGAATTCCACTACGCAGGAAAGGGAAACGTCAAAAAATGGCGTTAATTACTAAATGGTGGAAAATTAATATACAGGAATTAGACTTCTGTTTCGGGGTCTTCGGTGCTGGTTTCTGAAAGAGTGGGTTGGATTGGGTCCGTAAATGCGGTTGTTAAATCAGGGCTAAACGGTTCACTATCTGCGGCTGCAGTTGTTGTGCTTACTGTTATAGTGGGGGCCTCGGTTGGTGTTGCCATTTTACCGCCTAAAAATCCCGAAATTAACGATTGCAAATTAATACCAGTACTTTCAGAGATTCCTTCAGTCACTTGTGACATGGTATTGACGATGTCTTTGACCATTTTGGCGGAATTGCCATCACCATACATGGTGATGCGATCGACGTTGTTAAGTGGTGCAGCAACATTACGGGCAACTTCGGGAAGGGCATCGAAGTACATTTCCATAATGGCGGCATCGCTGTATTTCTTCATCGCTTCAGCTTTGGCATCAATTCCGGCGGCTTCGGCCAGACCTTTAGCTCGGATTGCCGCAGCTTCGGCAAAACCTCTGGCTTCAATGGCGGCAGCTTCCTGTTCTTTGGCGTAGCGATCAGCTTCAGCGGCCAATCGATTGGCTTCAGCATCTTTGGCGGCAATAAACAGTTTCGCCTCCGCTTCTTTTTGCTTTTCAAACAAATCGGCTTCAGCCTTTTGGTTACGTTGGTATCGTTCAGCATCGGCAGTTTTGTTGATCTCAGCTTTTAATCGTTGCTCGCGAACTTCAACTTCTTTAGCGGCTAACTCAATTTCTTTTACTTGTTTAATAATGTTGGCTTCCTGGGTCTTGGTCTCAATCGTTTTTCGCTGTTCTTCCTGCTCAATTTGGTAAGCGGCATCCGCTTGGGCCTGACTTAAATCAGATTGCCGTTTTAATTCGGCTTTGCGGATTTCCAGATCGGTGTTCTTTTGGGCAATTTCCAAATTTGCCTTGATTCTGGCATCATTGGCAATTTTAGCTGCTTCCGATTCGGCGATGGCGACTTCTTTTTCGGCGTTGGCACGGGCAATAGCCGCGCCTTTTTTGATCTGCGACTTGTTTTCGGTACCAAGGTCTTCAATCACGCCAGCCTGATCGCGGATCGATTGAATGTTGAAGGAGATTATTTCAAGTCCCATCCGCTTAAGATCCGGAACAGCGTTTTCTTGAACCTTTTCAGAGAAGGATTTTCGATCAGTTAACATATCTTTCAGGTCAAGTGAGCCGATGATTTCACGGACATTGCCCTCAAGAACATCTTTAACCTGGGGAATGATTGCGTCAGTTGATTGGTTCAAGAAGTTCTCGGAAGCCAGTAAAATTGCTTCTGGTGATGAACCGATTTTGATCTTTACTGCGCCATCGACCATCACATCGATGAAGTTATTGGTTGGCACCGATTCACCGGTTTTGACATCAACAGACATCATTTTGAGGTCCAGTTTGTCAACCCGTTCAAGAAAAGGAATCTTGATTCCCGCTTTTCCGATGATGACACGCCGTTTAATACCAGATATGACATAGGCCGTATCTGGAGGAGCTTTGACGTAGCTCATCGTTAAGATGGAGATCACTAACAATACGACAACAACTGGGATAATGAATGTGAAAATTGACATTTGTGCCTCCTGTAATATTTATTTTGAGGTCAAGGAAAGATACTCATGTCTGTGAGGATATGACAACCGCACAGATTCTTCAGAGTGGATAATATGTGTATGAACTCAACAAAGGTATTATATAAGAGGTTGGATTCAAAGTCAAATGACAATGATTAAAAATCAATGTAGATTGTCTTGGGGCATAAATGTTATAATTTCAGTAACACTTAATTTTAGTCGAAAGCGCTAAGTCGGGTACGGAAAACATAAATTATCTGGGTAAACGAAAAAAGCTAGAGCACCATATAATTGTCAGACTATCTTGACATGTTGATTATTTTTGTAGAACAGGGTATAGATAAAAGTAGGAAATAAAAACGTTGAAATAAAGGAGACACAATGGGAATTCAAGAAGAAGCATTAAAATTGCATGCAGAATGGCAGGGTAAGCTGAGTATTGACAGTAAGGTTCCGGTAAAAAACAAGCATGATCTGTCGATGGCCTATACCCCGGGGGTGGCTGAGCCCTGCCGGATGATTCATAAGAACAAGGAAGATGTATATAAGTATACTGGTAAGGGAAATATGGTGGCAGTGGTCACCGATGGGTCGGCAGTGTTGGGATTGGGCGATATTGGTCCAGAAGCCGCCCTTCCGGTAATGGAAGGAAAAGCCGTTTTATTCAAAGAATTCGGTGGCGTCGATGCTTTTCCGATCTGTATTCCATCCCAGGATGTGGAAGTCATCATCCAGACGGTCAAGATGATTGAACCGGGATTTGGTGGGATTAATCTGGAAGATATCGCCTCGCCCAGATGCGCCGAAATCGAAAGACGCTTAAAAAAAGAACTGGACATTCCGGTTTTTCATGATGATCAACATGGCACGGCAGTGGTGGTGACAGCAGCGCTGATGAATGCCCTAAAGGTGGTCGGCAAACAATGGCAGCAGGTGACGGTAGCCATGAGCGGCGCTGGAGCGGCTGGATCAGCGATCATCAAGATGTTGTTGAATGTCGGCGTCAAGGATATTATCGCCTGCAGCAGCAAGGGTATTCTCTCAAAAGACGAGCAGTATAGTAACTGGGTTCATCAGGAAATAGCCGAGATGACCAATAAACATCACAAAAAAGGGACTCTTGCCGATGCCATCAACGGTGCCGATATTTTCATCGGTGTTTCCGCACCGGGCATCGTTACGGCCGAAATGGTCGAGACCATGGCTGAAAACGCCATTGTCCTACCGATGGCCAATCCAGATCCGGAAATTGATCCTCAGCTGGCAATAAAAGCCGGTGCAAGGGTTGTCGGAACGGGACGGTCGGACTATCCCAACCAGATTAACAACGTCCTGGCTTTCCCCGGCATTTTTAGAGGGGCACTGGATGCCCGAGCCAGTGACATCAACGAAGCGATGAAGGTTGCCGCTGCCAAAGCCATTGCCGAGCTAATCAGTGATGACGAACTGAGTGCCGACTATATTATCGTACCAGCCTTTGATCCCCGGGTTGGAAAGGCTGTGGCTGAAGCAGTCCATCAGGCCGCTGTGGATTCTGGTGTAGCGAGATTGAAATAATCAAAAGAAGCAGAATGTAGTAATTTTAATTGTGTTCGTAATGCCTAAGTGTTTATAATAGTGTTGTATCATTAAGAAATCAGGAAGGAAATAATAAAATGAAAATGAGCAAAGAAGATAAAATCCGAATCATCATGGATGCTTTGGATGAGGTGATCCCCATTCCTAACCACAAAGAGGAGCGGATCAAGGATGTCTTGAGAAAAGCATTAAGAACCATCGAAGAAAAAGAAAGTGAAGATTACTAAACAAATTAAAAAGAAGCAGCCAGATTTGAGACTTTCATTTCCGGGGCTTCTTTTTTTTACAGTTTTTCTCTATCAGGCAGGTAATCCCAAAATCGTTTAATCGCCAGTGCTGGGTTTTATCAAAGTAACATAATAAATATCTGCTTATGTAATGATTGAGACAATGATATACTATATACACAGCTTTATACACAGCTTTTTGAATATTAAAAAGAATGAAGTATTAAAACAAAAAGAGGATTATCGGGAGGCTAATATTATTGATGGAGATGAAAAGAGATTATCTTAAATATATCGCGGCGTTATTGCTTTTTGGCACAAATGGAATTGTGGCCAGTGCGATTTTACTGAATAGTTATGAAATAGTTTTTTTGAGAACCTTGATCGCCAGTTTATTTCTGGGCGCGGTGTTTTTAATCACCAGGGGAAAGTTTCAGGGACTGGAACACAAAAAGCATCTGGCCTGGCTGTTGATTTCCGGCGCAGCGATGGGAGCAAGCTGGATGTTTTTATATGAAGGATACGCGCAAATCGGGGTCAGTATGGCAACCCTGGCCTATTATTGCGGGCCGGTAATTGTGATGGCACTGGCGCCGTTAATTTTTAAAGAAAAAATGGTATCTGCCAGAATAATCGGTTTTTTGAGTGTGGTGCTGGGCATGTTTCTGGTCAATCGCGATACGCTGATACAAAGCGGTTTGACCTGGGGATTATTCTGTGGAATAATGGCCGCGTTGATGTATGCGGTCATGGTGATTTTCAACAAAAAGGCGGTCAATATAACCGGGCTTGAAAACGCGGTATGGCAGCTCGTAGCAAGTTTTATCATTGTCGCAATATTTACGGTGCTCAAACAGGGGCTGGTGATTCCCATTACGTCTGCAGATATCGCCCCCATTTTATTATTGGGGATCGTTAACACCGGAATCGGATGTTATCTTTATTTTTCATCAATTCAGCAGCTTCCGGCCCAATCGGTGGCTATTTTGGGATATCTGGAACCACTTTCGGCCTTGCTCTTTTCAGCGGTTTTTCTCCAGGAACGATTAACATCCATTCAGGTTGTAGGAGCAGTGTTAATTCTGGGGGGAGCAGCATTCGGTGAGTTTTGGGGTCGAAAAAAGCAAGCGGATGGCTTGTTCACACCGAACTGGGATTAACGACAGATGAATTTGTTTATGAACAAGTTAGATCCAATTTTTTTGCGAATTGAATTATTTCAAGATCCACTCATCTGGCAGGGCTTGGATTTCAGAAAAGAGGATATTCTGAAAATCGACCCCTGCTTTTTCATCCGGGATGGGGACAAGTGCAGATTTCATTCGGCTGCCTTCATTAAAAAAAGTATCAATCGCTGATTGGGTCAAAACTGGAAAATACTTTTTCAATACTATTCTGTCGCTTGAAATAAAAAAGAGCTTTTCACCATCTCGTACCGGTATTTTTAAAAGGATATCTCTGGTTGTCAGGTGCTTATAATCGTGAAGAATATGGCTGATATAAGCCAGACTTTTGATCAGGTCCCGGTATGTGGTGGCTCTTTCGTAATTGTATTGGGCCGACTCTTTATTCATGCAAAGCTTCAATTGATTAATTAAACAGTTTAACTTGAGGTCTTCGGAAAAAATCTGAATCAAAGTCTGTCTGTTTTTCATAAAATCTTCCAGGCTCATGATCTCAGGCAGCGTATGATATTGAAAATCGAAACGGTGGTTATCTTGAACAATTGGGAAGAGGTGGGTGAACATATCGATCAATGATTGGATTGCTTGTTTTCTCCGAAACGGTCCAAAGCTATGATCTTCTCGTTCCGGAACAATCGACAATCCCTTGGAATGGGCTGAATTAGTAACCTTCAGATAGAAATATCTTCTGTCGTTTTTCATTTGCGAATTGAAGTATGGCTGGATCTCTTTAATCAGCTGACATTCCAGCAGTCGAGCTTCTAAATGGGTATCAGTGACAATATAATCGATATCATCAATGAAAAAAACCATTCTTTCAATCTTTGGTTGCTTAGGAGATTTAGTGAAATAAGATTTCACTCTTTTTTTCAGACATTTACTTTTCCCGACATAGATAATTTGACCGGCGGAATCTAACATTTTATAAACACCGGGAAGCGGTGGTATCTGGTTTACTTTTTGCTTTAACTGGTTCATCGTTTCGGTTTCCATATCATCTTTATTTTGGTTATGGCTAAAAAATTATTTCTTTCATCTAAGTATACAATAACATAACAGTAGCTAGTTTAACCTTGATCAGCTTAGAATTTTTGATAAATTAAGCACAAAAAAATAACTGCTTGACACCTGCACCATAATTAGTTACAATGAGTATAAAGTCAATGAGTTTGGAGTCAATTAAATGAAAACGAAACGTCAGATTCAAAAAGAAGCAACCAGAAAACTGATTTTAGATGCTGCTTATCGAGTGTATGCGGATGAAGGGTTTAGTACCACGACCAATAAAATAGCAAAAGAAGCGAACGTTTCTCACGGAACCGTCTTTGTCCATTTTCCAACGGTAGATAATCTCATTATTTGTTTACTTGAACGTTTTGGATCTGAAATTAATGAGCATTTGCATCTCCTCTCGGAAAAGGATGAAAGTTTAGAGAGTTTTTTAGAAGCACACATTAATGTTCTGATCCGTTATGAAGATTTTTATAAAAGGCTTATTTCCGAAATTAGCATTTTGCCCCAAGAAGCAAAGTATGTCTTTATTAATATCCAGTCAGTGGTTTCGTTTCATCTTAATCAGGTGATCGAACGTGATGAAGAAAAAAAGGCAATCAAAGAAATACCAATGCATATAATTTTCAACAGTTGGTTAGGTTTGATACATTATTATCTTACCAATAACTATCTTTTTGCAGCAGGCTCAGTACTAACGGATCATAAGGATGAATTGATTTTGAACTATATAAAATTAATTAGAAAATGAAAGGAATTAATGATATGAAAGCTTACGATAATTTTTTTCTTCCGGTGGATGATTTGGAAGAAGCAAAAAACTATTTTTCCAATGTGTTGGGTTTGAAATTAAAGTTTGATTTTTCAGACAAGGGCATGGCTGCGTTTAATGTTGGCGATGAAGAACCGGCGATTATCTTAAAGGAAAAAAATAAATTCCCGGATGTAAAACCGACCATCTGGTTTGTTGTGGATAACGTCAATGATGAGTATGAACGGCTTCGTAATAATGGGGTGAGTTTTATAAGTAAGCCATTTCAAATTGGAACGGGTAATGCGGTTGAATTTGAAGATTTATCCGGCAATCGATTGGGAATGACTGATTATTGTTAATGGTAGGTAATTATCGATATTAAATGAGATGCCAGGAGGAAAATGATGAAAACCTGTATAGCATGTGGAATGCCAATGAAGAAAGAAAGCGATTTTGCGATGGGTGACACCAGTAAGGATTATTGTGTCTATTGTGAAAATGCAGATGGTTCGATGCATTCTTTTGAAAAAAAGAAGCAGAGCCTGATTAGTTTCACCGTCAAAACCCAGGGACTTGACGAAGCTGTAGCAGAAAAGGCAGTGGAAAATATGATGCGTCAACTGCCGGCGTGGAAAGCGTACTTTTAGAAATAAGAACCGAACTAAAAGGATGAAAAAAAGTAGCCGTGATTGTCCCAGATAAATAGGACAATCACGACTAGTTTTTTGATTAATTCTTTACCACGGCTTTTCTGATAAGTACCCAGGTTAATCCAGTTACGATGATGCTGAAGAGTGTCAATGAGAACATTCCAATAAAAGGGTTCTGGGCGGAAATACCCATGGACAGGTCTAAAAATTTCACCAGGATGGTTGAAATCTGACCAGATATGAACATATCGATGATCGGTAAAATCACAAAGATGACGATATAAAAACCAACGATATAACTGATTTTCTGTTTTTTATCCATCCGATAGAGGGCAACAGTAATCAAATAACCAAGTGCTTGAGCGGCAATAAAAAGAACCGTCAGAAAAAGAAAACTGATAAGATATTCAAATAGACCGCTGAATGGAACGGTTCCTATGGATTGATAGATCATACTCAACAAGCTGGAATACGCAATACCACTTGATGGAGATTCGATTAATTTTCCTAGTGCCAATAGCAGCAATGAAAATAGCGCCATCATCACTGCTAATGTTACTGCGACGTAGATCCGATTTACAAATAAAGATTTTCGGGAGATGCCGTTTTGCAGGGCAAACAGAAAACTCTCCTTAAAAGCGCTCAGACCGCAAATGAAAAGAAAAACGGCGGGAGCCATATCGATCCCTGATATTTGGGTGGATTCATAAGTCGTCGTCAGGACATCAGATGAAAAGGTGATTTGCATCGGAACAAGCGCCAGCACTGCAAGGATGACCGCACAGAAGATTAAAACAGCGTTTCGGTGATCCGTAAGCTGATATTTATAAATTGCATTCAATTTCATTACTTTACTCCTCATTTGTTAGTTTGATAAATAATTTCTGCAAATCCAAATTGGTTATCTCAATCCCATCAGGTAACGTGCTCTTATTAATCGGTCCAATAATAGTGGCGGTTTTTAATCCGCCCAGAACATCTTCGCCAATGACTTCCTTGTCGGCAATAAAGGTATCGACATGCTTGATTGTACCGGTAACGGAATAGCCTTTACTAAGTAAGGTTTCACAGGATTCGTTCACCAGAATTTCACCGTTTTTGATAATCATGACATACTCCAGCAGATTAGCAATTTCATCGATTAAATGGGTGGAAATAATCGCTGTGAATGGATTATCACTATACTTTTCGATCAATATCCGGTAAAACATTTCCCGATGATTGGCATCCAGGCCCAATACCGGTTCGTCAAACAAGACATAGGGGGTGTTAACCGAAAGGGCCGTGATGATTTTAAAAATAGAAGTATAACCAGTCGACAACGATCGGATTTTTTTCCTGGGATCGAGTTTAAATTGCTTGGCTAAGTTGAGTGCATAATCCAAATCAAAATCCTTGAAAAATTGTTTAGTCCACTTGAAAGCCTCGTTACAGGTCATACTCTCGGGATACAGATTTTTTTCTGACATCAGATAGAGCAGCCCCTGGGTCATGTCATTTTCAACGCTGGACAAACCATCGATGGTAACTTGGCCGCTGTCGGCAAAGAGCCGATTGGTGATAATATTCAAAAGGGTCGATTTTCCAGCGCCGTTTCGACCCAATAATCCGTATATTTTATGGGGCTCAAAAGTCAGGCTCACCTGATTCAAAGCTAATGTGTCACCAAATGTTTTTGTCACATCATTTATTTCTATTCCGTTCATTCCTGATAACCTCTTTCTACCATTCCCAATATTTCTTCATTGGTGATACCTAATTTTTTTGCTTCCTCGATGAGTTTTTTAATATAATGATCGAAAAATAATTCTTTGCGTTTGTCCCGCAGCTTTGAAACCGCACCGGGAGCGACAAACATACCAACGCCCCGCTTTTTAAAAATAATGCCCTCGTCAACCAGGGTTGAGATGCCCTTAAGCGCTGTGGCCGGATTGATTTTATAACTGACCGACAATTCAGTTATGGATGGAATCTGACCGCTTTCCTCAAACGCTCCAGTTAAGATGGCGTCTTCAATGCCATCGGCAATTTGAACAAAAATCGGGCGTTCATCTTCGAAATTTATTTGCAAAGGGACACCCCCTTTCGAGAATATTAGTTAGTTAGTTGACTAATTAACTACAGTGCTATTGTAATGCCAGTTTACTTTTTTGTCAATAGTAATTTTAAGAGCAGTGAAATTTTTTACAGGGGTAGATCCCGATAGGGGTGTTTTTTTTAAACCTTTTTATGCTATACTCACAAATGAAAACCAATGTGCGTTGTCTGCTGATCATGGTTTATTTTGATTTTGGCGGAGAGCGAAAATTTAAAGCAAATGAAGAGGGGAAAAGCTAATGTACGAATATTATTATAAAACACAGGATTTTGGGATGTGCCTGATGGAGGGCAAAGGATCTGGGGAAGAAGCCATCATTCCTACTGACCGAGATATTCTAATTGTGGGGGATGACATATTCAAAGGGCACAAAGAATTGGTGCGGGTAGAATTTCCCGATACTGTCATTGAGATTGGCGGTTTCGTTTTTGACGGCTGTATATGCTTACTTCATAAAGTGTGTAATCGCATATACGGATTTTGTTACACAGTAATAAGATACGAAATGTTATAATCTTGTAATATTTCGTATCTTATTACTGTGTAAGTGCAACATAAATATCAAACAGAGATTTCTATAATTAGAAACCTAGCTACAAAACTATAATGAATCAAAATAGTAGATTCAAACCATATTGCGGGGATGGATAAGTGTGCAAAAATATTGTCAGCGAGATTGATTCAAAATAAGCAGTTTGAACTTCTTTTATGCTATACTAAAACAGGAACCAATAAACATTTATAATGCAAAATTATATTACCTTGAAACGTAAGGAGAAAAATAAGAGATGTATCAGTATTATTATAAAACTCAAGATTTTGGCATGTGCTTAATGGAAGCTAATGGAGATGGGGAAGAAGCAATTATTCCAGCGGATAAAGATATTCTTATCGTTGGCGATGATTTGTTTAAAGGACATAAAGAATTAATGCGTGTGGAATTTCCAGATACAATCATAGAGATTGGAGGATTCATTTTCGACGGATGTGAGAAATTAAAAAGTGTGAAATTGCCTTCTAATCTCAAAGATTTTTGGCAATATTCCATGACCAGATGTGGTATCGAAGAAATCGATATTCCCGGCAGTGTTGATCGGATCGCTGCTTTCACATTTAACGAGTGTGCTCAGCTGAAAACAGTAAGAATCAACGAGGGAACCAAGAAAATTCTGGCTTGGGCGTTCAAAGACTGCGTTAGTTTAGTTGATGTCTACTTACCATCTACTATAGAGGAAATCAGCGATAAAGCCTTTGAAGGATGTCCGAATGTAAAACTTCACCGGTCGGTTAAAGTATGACGGAGAGAATTCTGTATGACTTTATACTTGTTTGCTAATAATTTGATTGTTATTATCGGATATTATTGAATGTTGAAAACTAGAAAGCACATAGATTAACAAATAAACCGACGATTTTCAATTATATTTATATGCTAAACCTACAGTAAATAATGCTGTGGGTTTTATTTTTGTATAAGATAAGAGCAATGTTTGCTAAATAGAAAAAATCAATAAAGTTGAAGCATTTTGACAAATATTTGAAAACTAATTGCCAGTTTACGCTAAAAGCGTTAAAATTATAATAATGTGCTGTGATTGCATATTTACGTCAAATATTCATAAAAAAGAAACAAAACTGCGGGAAACCTGTCAGATTAATAAGATAGAGAGAAAAAAATGGAAAATATCACTTCAATGAAAACAATCATTAAGCTGGATCTTGCCACCCTTGAGAAAAAATTATGGGACTGTGCCGATGTTCTCAGAGGCACCCTCAGCTCAAGCCTTTATATGGAATACATCTTTGGCATGCTGTTTCTCAAACGGATCAACGATCAGTTCGATACAGAACGTGTTTACAAAAGGGATGAGAAGTTTAAAAATCTGCCACTGGATGCTCTAGAGCAGGTGTTAGAAGATCCCAAAGCCTATTTGAATTTCTTTATTCCTAAGCAAGCTCGTTGGGCCAAATTCAAAGACATGAACCTGAACATTGGTGCCGAACTGGACAAGGCCTTCAAAGCCATCGAAGACGAGCCCCGTAACGCTGAACTAGTGGGAGTGCTTACCACAGCCAATTACAATGACAAAGAACGGGTGCCCGATGGTAAGCTCAATCAGCTTATTCAGATCTTTGATTCGATGAACCTTTCCAACGAAGGACTTGTATCACCGGATATTCTAGGGATGCCTATATGTATCTCATCAAGAAGTTTGCCGATGATGGCGGACAAAAAGGGGGAGAGTTCTATACCCCTACCCAGATCAAAGATGTCATGGTACGACTGATCAAGCCCCACGAAAACCTGACCATTTATGACCCTTGTGCAGGATCAGGCGGCTTTCTGGTTTCCGCCATCGAGTACGTCAAAGCTCAGGGTCAGAACCATAGAAACCTCCAGCTTTTTGGTCAGGAAATTAACCTCACCACTTGGGCTATCGCCAAGCTTAATATGCTTCTCCATGACGTCTCTGGTGCCACTATCTGGAAAGGCGACACCATTCGTAACCCACAGAACACCGATGGTTCCGTACTTCGTACCTTCGACATGGTGTTGTCTAATCCTCCATTTTCATTAAAAAACTGGGGCCGGGAAGTCGCTCAAAAAAACGACTACGGCCGTTTCAACTATGGGGTTGCCCCCGCCAGCTACGGCGATCTGGCCTTTGTTCAGCACATGCTGGCATCCCTAAACACCAAAGGAATAATGGCCACGGTAGTACCCCACGGTATTCTGTTCCGAGGTGGAGAAGAAGGAAAAATCCGCCAAGGCCTGCTAGAAGACGATCTTTTTGAAGCCGTCATCGGATTCCCTCAGAACCTGTTCTACGGTGCCTCAATCCCGGCCGCCGTCATCATCCTCAACAAGAACAAGCCCACATACCGCAAGGGCAAGGTACTCTTTATAGAAGCCTCCCAGGGCTTTATGAAGGACGGTAATAAAAACAAACTCACTCCGGAAAACATTGACCATATTGTCAGTGCTTATGACACTGGATAGGCTACAATTAATTGGACAATAAAATTGTGGGCAGGTAAAATAAGAACAATAAACAAAGGAGACCTGCCAAGATGACTAAAAGACCACGCCGTACTTTTACCGATGAATTCAAGAAC
>Ga0074199_1002067_pt1 | contig 13764 bp, 10 predicted proteins | sample EPASupsiteSAE347_FD_64528 | JGI IMG/M metagenome (GOLD analysis project Ga0074199, IMG submission 64528) | Bioremediated contaminated groundwater from EPA Superfund site, New Mexico - Sample SAE3-47 | ecosystem: Environmental > Aquatic > Deep subsurface > Groundwater > Contaminated ...
AACCATTTTTAACAAATTTTAATGTATGAGATTCTATGGTAATCCCTGGGATTGTAATATATCCATAATCATCTGTTTTTCCAACAAGAGAATCATCCAAATAAACATTAACATTCTCAACATGAACTCCTGTCGCTTTTTCTCTAATCTGCAATTCCAAAGATACTACAGTATCTGAAGAAGCCAATACTGGACTGAATATTAACGCGATACAAAATACAATTATTGTTAAGACAATAAAGTTATTAATTCTCATATAATATCACAATTAATTATTGTTTATTTACATATAATTTATTAATCCCAGATTTTGATACGTCTAAGGTTGATATGCAAATTCATTTAAAATGAGAAATCTGTTGATGACTGTAGGATGCATAAGAATCATAATATTCCATTACTATCATCGTCAGGATCCTGTTTTAGGGTCGGATTTTCAGCGGTTTAAGGATCGTAGCGTCTCTATAATTTTAGATTTTATGTTTACCCACAAAGAAAGTACTGTCATCGTTATCAGACCCCCTACAACTTCCCCGACCAGCATCTTTATTATTAGGTAAACCCTAACTAACGAAGGAGCGGAGAACGATGGAGCGAGACGAGCACCTGCTGGAAGTCTTCGAACACCTGCTCTCCATCAAGAACGAATGCTCCTGCAGTATCTTCTCCGAGTGCGGGCTTGCCGATATGACGGTCAAGCAGATCGCGTATCTCAGGGTCATCGATGGAGAGGGTGACGTGACTTTCAGCCGGCTCGCCGAGATCACGAAGAACTCCAAGCCCACCATCACCGAGATGGTGAACCGGTTTGTCCGGATGGAGTGCGTGTACCGGGAGCCGTGTCCCGATGACAGGCGGATCCTGTACATCCGCTTAACTGACAAGGGAAAACGGATCGCACAGGCCGAACACGCGGCCTTGCGCCGGGTGATTGAACGAATGATCGCATCGCTGGATGAACAGGAACAGGAACTCCTTGTCGGGATCCTGGAGAAAGTCCGGTAATTTTTTTGTCCGGGATATTAGTTAGGTAAATTCGAACTAAATGAATGAGGAAACCATGCAGTCAGAACCTGAACAGCCAGTGGAAAACCTGGTGATACCGCTCTACGAGATCGTTGTCTTCCCGGACAGCCGGACCAAGTTCCCGGTGGATCATGCAACGGGAGAGATCCTGTTAGACGCCCTGAAAGATCCCTCCGGAGCATATGCCATCGGCCTCACGCTGAAGAGCGGGATCCGGATCGCGGAGCTGACCCCAGAATCCCTGTACACGATCGGCAACCTGTTCAGGATCTCGCACGTGCAGCCGGCCGATGACGGCTACCTGATCTGCGCCGAGGTCGTGCACCGGGTGCGGGCGGTCTCCCTTACCGAACGGGACGGGCGCATTTATGCGCAGTCCGAGCCGGCGCCGGACCAGCGGGATCTCGAAGAGGAGCTGCGGGAGCGGATCCTTGCCGACATCAAGCTCACCATCCACGAGATCAGCTCCCGCTTCTCCGGTTCCGAACAGTTCACCAGGCCTATCGACCGGATGGAGTCCGTCGACCAGATCATGGGATTCGTGATGCCCTTTTTGCCGGTCCACCTCTCGGAAAAACAGGCGCTCCTTGAGATCGTCTCCCTCCGGCAGCGCTACATCTCGTTCCTGGAACTGCTCGTCAAGACCCGCGAGAGCATCAACATCCGTATCGAGATGGCAAAGCGGGTCACCGACCGGGTGGGCAAATCCAACCGGGAGGCAATGCTCCGCGAGCAGCTCAAGATGATCCAGGAAGAGCTGGGCGAGACCGATGGCACGGGAGGCGATGGCGGGTACCGCGAACGGATCGGGAACTCGAAGATGCCCGAAGAGGTCCGGAAGAAAGCACTGGCGGAAGCACGGAAGCTGGAGACCGGCGGCAGCCAGAACCACGAGAGTTCCGTGATCCGGAACTATCTCGATCTCCTGCTCGACCTGCCGTGGGTCACGGAAGAGAAGAAGAGCATCGATATCAAGGAAGCCCGGCGCGTGCTCGAAAGCCACCACAACGGCCTTGAGAAAGTCAAGGAGCGGATCGTCCAGCACCTTGCGGTCATGAAGCTGAAGTCCGAGAAGCAGGGCTCGATCCTCCTCTTCACCGGCCCGCCCGGCACCGGCAAGACGAGTTTAGGGAAGAGCATCGCGGAGGCGCTGGGTCGCAAATATATCCGGGTCAGCCTGGGCGGCGTCCGGGACGAGGCCGAGATCCGGGGCCACCGGAGGACCTATGTCGGGGCCCTGCCCGGCCGGATCATCCAGGGCATCCGGAAGGCCGGCACCAAGAACCCGGTCTTCATCCTGGACGAGATCGACAAACTCTCGCTCTCGTACTCGGGAGACCCGGCAAGTGCGCTCCTCGAGGTCCTCGACCCCGAGCAGAACAACACCTTCTCGGACCACTACCTGGAGGTCCCGTACGATCTCTCCGATGTCCTCTTCATCGCGACCGCGAACTCACTGGCAACGATCCCGGCACCGCTGCTCGACCGGATGGAGGTGATCGAGATCTCGGGCTACACCAGGAACGAGAAGTTCGCGATTGCTCAGGATCACCTGATCCCCGAGATTATCCGGGAACACGGCCTCGATGCCGGGAAATTCCGGGTGGATGACGAGGCCCTGAAGGTGATAATTGAAAAGTACACTAGGGAGGCGGGCGTCCGGTGGCTCAAGAAGCAGCTCGCAAAAGCAGCGCGGCACGTCTCCGAGAAGATCGTCTCCGGTACGGCCGAGCTGCCGTTTGTCGTGACCGCGGACAAACTCGATGCGATCCTGGGCAAGGAACTGATCCGGCAGGAAGTGGCCCGGAAGGAGCCGGTGCCCGGCGTTGTCACCGGCCTTGCATGGACTCCGGTGGGCGGGGAGATCCTCTTCATCGAAGGCACGTTCATGCCCGGCACCGGCAAGCTCACGCTCACCGGGCAGCTCGGCGACGTGATGAAGGAGTCGGCCACGATCTCGCTCTCGCTCATCCGGTCCCGGCTGGCAGGCACCGGGAACGGGTTTGACTTCCTGACAAGCGACATCCACGTCCACGTGCCCTCCGGGGCGACCCCCAAGGACGGCCCGTCCGCGGGCGTCACGCTCTTTGTGGCCCTCGCATCGCTCATCACCGGTAAGACCGCCGACCCGGACCTTGCGATGACCGGCGAGATCACGCTGAGCGGGGCGGTCCTGCCGGTGGGCGGGATCAAGGAGAAGATCCTTGCGGCACACCGCGCCGGGATCAAACGAGTGATCCTGCCAAAGGAGAACGAACGGGACCTGCAGGATGTGCCGGAGGATGTCCGGGCCGAACTCGCGTTCGTGCCGGTGGAGACGGTCGAAGAAGTCTTAAAAGAGGCGCTCGGGATCGAGCTGCCCCGGACCCTTGCGATGAGTGCCGGGAACCGGGTGGTTCCTGCGCAGAATGTCTGAAGGCCGGGAACAGGAGACTGGCCGGTACCGGGCGAACGGGGGGCTGAAGGGAACCCCGCGCACCATCCTCTGCCCGGAATCGCGTCTCCTCCCCGCCCGACATCTTCGTGTCTGCTTCAGTTCCCGCGATGCCGGCCGTCATCAGTCCCGGAATCGTCCGCTGTGGGTCCTGCCGGGCCTCCTGCCCGGCCCCGGAACACAAATGCCGCAAATTCCTTTACGTCCCGCGACAAATTCCCGGGAATGCTTGTCTGGATCTGCTGGCTTGTCAGCCTCACGCTCGTCACCTACGCCTCGGTCCGGATCGTCAGGCACTACCCGCAGTACGGGTTTGCGGCCCTGACCGCGTTCTTCGCGGTATACCTTGCCGCGTCCCAGATCGTGGCGGCCCGGGTCGTCAATTTCGATTTCGGGATCTATATCTTCGTTGCACCGGCCGCCGTCCTCCTCTACCCGTTCATCGCGCAGGTCACGGACATGATCAACGAGGTGTACGGCAAGGCGATGACGCACGCGGCGATCGCCATCGTCTTTGTCAGCCAGGTGCTCCTCGTCATCTTTTTCCTGATGGTGAACGCGCTTACGCCCGCCGATATCTTCACGCACGAAGCGGCCTGGCAGGACATCTTCTCCATGAGCATCCGTATCACGCTCGCGAGCTGGATCTCGTTTTTAGTCTGCTCCAACGTGGACGCCCATGTCTTCTCGGCGCTGAAACAGAAATTCCTGAAACGCGAGACCGCGTTCCGGCACAACACCATGCTCAACCCGTACGTCTGGCTCCGCGCGAGCGCGAGCGACGCGGTCAGCCTCACGCTCGACTCGATCATCTTTGTCACCATCGCATTCCTGGGCGTGCTGCCGGTCCTCCCGCTGATGCTGGGCCAGATCGTGATCAAGAACATCATCGGGTTCATCGACAACCCGTGGTTCGTGTGGTACAAGCACATGCTGAGGAAAGGAACCGTTCCGGAACCATCGTCCGCCGGAACCTGACGGGCGCATATCCCGCGAGTCCCCGGGTTCCCACCGGCGTCCCGCGCAATGCCGGTGCGGAACGTGGGGGGAGTGAATCCAAGGAACCGGGCTCCCGGTACCTGCGGGCCCGGACCGGTACCGGCCTTTCGCCTTCCCGGGACGGCGAATACGATCCGGGAAAAAAGTTCAGAGATAATTGTTCTTGCGCAGCCAGTCTGCCTGCGGCGGCAGGTACCGGTACAGGATATCGCACTTCTCGTCCTGGAAACTCCACGGGACGACGATGAGGATATCGCCTTCCCGGATCCAGGCGCGCTTCTTGATCTTGCCCTTGATCCGGCCCATCCGTTGGGTGCCATCCTGGCAGCGGACGCGGATATGGTTGGCGCCCATCATCAGTTCGGCCATCGCGAACTGTTCGTTCAGTTTCTTTTTTGGCAGCCGCACGCGGACAACCGGTGTCCCGTCGGGATTAAATTCGGTTGGATTGTCCGGACTGCCAGGTTTTTTCACGTTATTAATGCGAACATCTCCGGCGATATATATCAAGGGCGTGCACCATGATGAAAGTATGGATCGGGGGCCGGCCGGAAATGCAGGGGGTGGGAGCACTCACGATGGGGGGCGGCCGGCAGCGGGATCATCGTCCAGGACAAGGGAGGCACAGGGCAGAAACGATCCCGTTCTTCGTTCCTCATCATACATCCTGAGCTCATCCGAAGAACGCAACCACAAAGCACTTGGTTGGCAAAACATGACCTTTCAGCACAAACGTTCAGGTTTTTTTTATGAACCCATCCATTCCCGGATGCGGAGAGCCGCATCCTTATACCCTGGAACAGCTCGGCTGGACAGAAGAACACGAGGAAGCATTCAGGAAATTTTCCGGACCGTACATGCCGGGGCGCGTAGCCTGCCGGCAGAAAACGGTCTGGGAAGTTCTTACCGGAACCGGGCCGGTCACGGCCGGGATCTCCGGCGCCCTGAAAAAACTCGGGCGTTTTCCGGCCGTGGGGGATTTTGTCGTGCTGCTCCACCAGCCGGAGGCCGGGACCACCACGATCGTTGCAATCCTCCCGCACAAGACGGTGTTCACGCGGGGAGCCGCCGGGCGGGAGGGAACGGACCAGGTCATTGCTGCAAACATCGACACGGTCTTTATTGTAACTGCGGCCGGCCCCGAGCTGAACGCCCGCCGGATCGAACGATACCTCGCGATCGTCCACGCATCCGGGGCCCGGCCGGTGATCGTCATCAACAAATCCGATCTTGCGGAGGACCCTGCCGCGCTTACCGGAACGATTACGCCGGTCGCCCCCGGCATCCCGGTCATTCCGGTCAGTGCCCTGAGCGGCGGGGGGATCGACCTGCTCGACCCGTACCTCGGACCCGGCAAGACGATCGTGCTGATCGGTTCATCGGGTGTCGGCAAGTCCACCCTGATCAACCGGCTCCTTGGATGCGAGACGCAGAAAACATCGGGCATCCGCGAGGATGACGGGAAAGGCCGGCACACGACAACCGTGCGCCAGCTCTTTATCCTGGACAGCGGTGCGCTCATGATCGACAATCCCGGGATCCGCGAAGTGGGCATCGGGACCGCTGCGACCGGCATGACTGACACGTTCCCGGATATCCGGGAGCTGGCGGAGGGCTGCCGGTTCTCGGACTGCCGGCACGAGCAGGAACCGGGCTGTGCCGTGCAGGAGGCCGTGAAGGCGGGGACGCTCTCCGCGGCCCGGCTCGAGAATTTCCACCGGCTCATGCGGGAGCTTGCGTTCGAGCAGGACAAGGCGGAGATCGGCCTCGTCCGGTCCGAGCGGAAACGCTGGAAAGGAATCGCGAAACTCGGAAAGGAGATCCAGAAGGCGAGGAGGGAGTAGAGGTCTATCCTTGCGGAGGTCTCTGCGGGGGAAGGCCCCCCGGGCCCCGTCGAAGAATACCACCTCTCCGTCGTAAGAGGGCCCCGGAAAAGGGGGGTTCTTTTCATTTTCCTGCACCCTAGCCTGATCTGAAGGGAGATCGGCCCTCCAATTGCGTCTATTAGCGCATTTTTGGATCTTCGACGGAGAAAATTCAATCGGGGCCCGTATAGCCCGATAAAAGAACCTCATTGTACCGTTTTTGGGGAATTACGCACATATGGGCAGGGCCAAAGTGACGTTCCTGTATGGCTCTCCGTCGGTGAATGGGGATTATGAAAGGGTATCTCCCCCAGGGTATTTCGCAGGGAAGATCTCCGACGTAAAACCGGTTTCTCCGTCGTGAGATGATCTGACGGGCACCCTGTTCGTAGAAATCCACCAGGAGTTTTACATCAAACAGGGGGTTGGCGGATCCCAATCCGGGCCCGCATCGGGCTCCGTTCCGGAAAAGTGGTACATCCGGGCACGTATCGGAGCCGGATTGGGGATGGGGTGACCTGTGGATCTGACAGGGGGTATCCGATGATTGTTAAGGGTGTGCGGGTCGGAATCGTGCGAGCGGCCGGGACATTTTTTTTTGGAAACGTTTCCGGAAAAATTTTGAAAAGTTCCGGTTTATTCCGGCTCCGGGAAATTTTCTTCCGGAACTTTTTTTGCATCATTTTTTTCCGGTTTGAAACGGTTTCAAGCGCAAAAAAATCCGGCATGACATGCTGCCCCTGCCCGACCCCCCTCTGTTTCGCATGGAGGAATATTCGGGCAGAATTACGTCGCAGGTTGCACAGGAAACAGAGGTACTTTTTGCCTTCCGGAAAAGGGGGGTCGGGCAGGGGCAATCTGCTGAAATTTTTTCCGGAATGAAATTTTTTTCCGGAAAATTTTTTCGGGAAGTTCCGGGTTTTTGTAAAAATTTTCTTTCCGGGATTCTGATTTTTTTATTCATTTACACGCATGACAGTTTCACACCGCTCACGCCGTACCTTCATAACCGTATGGGAAGATTCCGGTTCACCAAAGGATATCCGGAAACTCCGGGTTACTGGGGAGGTTCATCATGGCAAAGATCAATGTGCTCGACCGGGACATTGGAGTAGTTGTTGAGAATGATGAGGATTACATCTGCATCACCGATATCGCACGGTACAAGAATGCCGAGAACACGGACGATCTTATCCGGAGCTGGCTCCGGAACCGCAACACGGTCGAGTTCCTTGGCATCTGGGAGCAGCTCAACAACCCGGATTTTAATCCCGTCCAATTCGACGGGTTTAGAAAACAGGCCGGCCTCAACAGTTTCACCCTTACACCAAAACAATGGATTGAGATGACACATGCCCGGGGCATCGTTGCAAAACCCGGCCGGTACGGCGGAACCTATGCTCACAAGGATATCGCGTTTGAATTCGCTTCCTGGATCTCGGTTGAATTCAAACTCTATCTCATCAAGGAATTCCAGCGGCTCAAGGATGAAGAGCGCAGACAGCTGGGCTGGGATATCCGGCGCAACCTTGCAAAGATCAACTATCGTATTCACACGGACGCGATCAAAGAGAACCTGATCCCGCAGGAGCTCACCCCGGCCCAGATCAACCGGGTCTACGCATCCGAAGCCGATCTTCTCAACATGGCCCTCTTCGGGCTCACCGCAAAAGAATGGCGCGACAGCAACCCGGATAAGAAAGGGAATATCCGGGATTACGCCGATATCTCGCAGCTGGTCTGCCTCTCGAATCTGGAGAACCTCAACGCACATTTCATAACCGAAGACATTTCTCAACCCGAACGGCTGGAAAAACTGAATGCCATCGCGATCCACCAGATGACCCTGCTCACGCAGGATGTAACGGCACGGTTGATTAGCGGAGGGAGGTAAAGCCGGGGATCTAATCCGGCTCTGGGGTTCCGGGAAGCGGCCTTGTTTGGAGGATCTTGTGTGGCCACAGATTGCGAGAGAGAGCGTAACATGGCGGGGGAACCGGGAATTGAATTGTGGTTAAGACTCGAGATTGACTCTTTGAAGTTCAAAAAGGAAAAATCTGATAATTTTATCATTCATTGAGGATATTTATATTTGAGATGGATCCTCTGAAAGTTGGACGAAATGATCCATGTCCGTGTGGAAGCGGAAAAAAATTCAAACATTGCTGTTTGAAATTTATTCCTAAATTAAAAGATCCATCAACCAAAGCAGAATTGGGGTTATTAAAAACCGAATTAAGAAAATACAACCAAGAGGAAATCATATCTATTCTTGCGAGCCTTCAACTGATTCCAAAAAACCATAATCATCTTGTCAGAATTGAGATAGCTTCCCGAATCGCTTGCTCGTTGAAAGAAGGAAAAAACGAAAAATTTGAACCAAAAGAATTCGAGCAGGCATTGAATAAATATATAGCACCGTTTAGTAACATCGGTATTTTAGAAGATCCTTCGGAACAACTATTTACAGAAAATATTGAGTTTTTTGGAGGTAATTACATAGTTTATCCTGGACTTTCTGACAGTCAACCTTTTGTCTTACGTAATCTTTTTCGATCCTTTTTTTTTAGTGACGATGAATATCCAAAAGAATTTGGGAATTTAATTATTGGGACTTCCCTCTGCATTTTGGGATTAAGTAATGACCTAGCAAAAAAAATGAATCATGCTCGCTATATGGTAAGTCCAGATACCTGGCACGAACAAATTGAAATTCCTGACGAAAAAGATTTAAAAGAATTACGGGATGTTGTCAAGTATACTGAACAAGAATTAATTCAATTATTCAAACCTATTGGAGTAGATTTTAGGTACATTACCCCTTTTTTAAATTCAGCTGGAGAAAATGTTTTCGACGAAACAAACCTCCGATTAAATCCCCTTTTCATAAAACCTCTTGTAATGTGTGGTAATTTAAAAATCATCGTTGCACATCCGAGTGGATTAGGGACGGCACTTAAACATTACATATTGGTTACTGCGGAAGAGTATCATTGTAAAGATATTCTAATGAAAAATTATCGGAATAATATTTTTGAAAACGTCATGGATTCATTCCGACTCATGGGATATCGCCATACAAGTATCCCATTTCCATTGAGATGCGAATCCATTCCAATAGACGAAACTCTATATTTAATTGACAGGGATAAAATTGCGTATTCAATCGTAATAACCGATAATGCAGATGGATATAATCGCGATGATTCTTGCGGCGAATGGGATTCTTTAAAAATTGAAAAGAAAGTAAATGCGAGAATTGATCAAATCGTTGCATATTTGGGTGAGAAAAACGTCACTCCTGAAAATATTCTCATTTTAAAAATCTATGGCAAAATTGGGCGTCGTTTTATTTCGGTCCTAGACAGTAACAATCCACTTAAGCTCATAAACCTCTGTGCCGATGAATTAGAACTCATCTCACAAATGTTAACCTGTGGACCACTTACATTCTGGAAATTTAATGAAGCATTTAAAAAATTTGATGTGAAAAATTATGTTGATTTTTGTTCTTTCTTGGATATTTTTTATTGGTATACTCAACATGATTACTCATTTAATTTTGGTGACCGGGACAAGGTAAAATTTCTGAATATTATTGCTGGAACAGGTCGAAATCTTCGAATCGAATCAACAAAAAAATTTGATTTCCACTCAGCTGAAAAAGAAAGATCAGGAAAGTTCACGACGGTTTGTAAACTTCATCTTGCCGAAAATGTACCAATATATACTCCATATGATCTAATCAATAGTCCCGTTACACTTCTTGTTGAAGGATATTATCAACCAATTTGGATTGATACTGATACATCAAAGATTACTTCAGAGAATCTTTATTTTTTCACGAACATGTCCGATTTTTTCAGTTATTGGATATGGCAGATGACGCCAGGATTATCCCCGGTTTTAGCTAAAATCGGACCAGAACCAATAGAGATACGATATGAATTAGACAATCTCGAACAGTGGATCGATCCGAATTTTAATGGCTTTGAAAAATCCGTTCCGTTATGTAATTTCCAAGTAGATAAAAGAATAATCACCATCAATTTACCTTCTGATCTAATCCCATATTTCATGAAACCAGATAATTTAGGAGAACGAATCATCTGTTCTTCAATTTTATCTGCATTTGATTGTATGATTTTCGAACATTCCCATACTCACTCCTTGAATGATACACAAATTCAAAAGATTCTCGACGATTTTGTGCCCTTGGGTCCGAAGAAAAAAATTAGCATTTTGGGATCCGGTGCACGAGGATTATTAATTCCGTATTTCACTCCCCCTGCCAGAATGATTCAGGTCCATGATTTCGTAGAACAAAATGAGGGTGTGATTGAGGAGTTAGATGAGAATCTGTTGTCGAGAGATTATTCGATAAAGGATGAACAAACAACTTTGTGTCGAGGAATTTTTGACGTTTATTCGAAACGGATACGGGAGGCGATTAAAAATTACTCGTACGATTCTTTACTCTTCATGCTAATCGGTAATTATGAAGGATTGCTCCACCACCAAGAAAAAATTCAATTTATGACTCCTTTTATTGTAACGTGTTATACAGACATCAATGAATTTAATAAACAAATGAGTAAAGATATTCCCGATATTTTTTCTACATCGATTAGTGTAAGGATTCTTCTTGAGTTCATATCTTCTGAACCGCCGAATGGGGATAAAGAAATTGGCATCTGCGAGATGGATCGATTACTCGCAATGGCAAAACACCTAATCCATTGGGCGATGATTGGAGATCGGATTAATTTCGATCTAGTCAAGATAAAAAATATAAGTCTCAATACTGGCGAAATAGTTCTTATTCCCTATAAGAGAGAGAATGTCGATGAATCTTTTATTGAGGCAAAAACACTCGAAACTATTGAGTTAGCATTAACAAAATATGAAAATCAATTTGAGATGCCAGAAAGAAAAACCCTGTCGGAAATAGATACCACAAATTATGATCGTGCATATTTTGCCGAATTTGGCATTTCGTTTAAAGATTTATATTTGTTCTTTGCATGTTTGATTCACTCGATGACCCTCTTTATCTGTCCTGAACAAAAGTCTTCAACACTATGTCTCCCACTATCCGAATTTAAAACTCGACTTATTTTAAAATTGAATTGGACTGAAGAAAAGATCGATCATGCTATTGAACAGTTCTCATTGAAACCCAGGGAGCGTTGGGATATTCCACCACCAGGATTTGTTATAGAAGATATCGAACCCTGGCGTAATAATCGAAGACTTTCGTATATGAGAAGGCCGCTTATCATAAGTCCACAATTCAATCTTGAACCTATGATTTATTGGGGCCCACTTCACATCGAGGCATCTTTTAATTATCTTCGAGAATTAGTACGATCCGGTCGATATAAAAATCCAATTTCACGAGAGATGCAAGATTTACTCGATCAAACGATTGATGATAATAGTAATGCATTTGTCAATGCAGTTAAAGAATGGTTCTTAAAGAATTCTTCCCTGTTTGTTGATTCGAATGTTAAAATCGGGCCGAAAGAAATTTTCTATTCTGATAAAGATCTTGGAGATATTGATATTTTATTGATTGATCCCGATTCAAAAAAGATAGTTTCGATCGAGTGTAAAAATATAAATTTTGGCCGTAATGCTCGTGAAATTGATAATGAAATTAAAAGATTCTTAATCGATAGGACAAAAAAAGATTCCTATGTGGGAAAACATATCAAACGGGATGAATGGTTGAAGAATAATGCTCCTTTAGTTCTTTCGAAATACGATAAAAAAATCGAGACGTATCAAATCCAGTCGATAATTTTCCTATCTACTGAAATTTTTGCAACATTTTACAGAGATTTCCCTCTGCCAATATTCTCCTTTTCCCGGTTGGAAAGAGAAGGAATTTCACTTATCAAAAATCTATGAGTTTTTGCTATCTTTGTGATCTTCACAATGGTTATTCACGTATTCCATATGCTGGAAATTGTCAATAATTGATCTTCAGGATTCCCCGCATTTTTCCCCTATGGGGCATGCCCACGCGGCGGGGGCGCCAGCCCCCAAGAGCGTCACACCACACACCCTCCATCCCCACCCCCCGCACAAAATTTCACCGATCTTCCACTTTAGCGCCCACATCATTATCCACCGGACCTTTGCCACGCCGGCACAACCTATCGAAGAATGTTTAATATGAGGACACGCCAACCTCGCTCATAACGAACTATGGATGCCCTCGCGCTCCTCCGGGAGCATGAACCGGAACTGAAGAGGCGGTTTGGCGTAGCGAAGATCGGCATCTTCGGCTCATTCATCCGCGGCGAGGAGCGGCCGGAGAGCGACGTGGACGTTCTCGTCGCGTTCCGCAGGGAAGAGGAGACCTTCGACAATTACATGGACTGCAAATTCTACCTCGAAGATCTTTTCAGGCGCAAGGTCGATCTCGTCATGAAAGGCGCGATAAAAAAACGGCTGAAACCCTACATTCTCAACGAGGTCGTCTATGCATAGGACCGCCCTCCAGTATATCAGGCACATTTTCAGGAGCGAGATAAAGCGAACATAGAATTTTTATCCCGGGATGAAGTAGCGCTGAGAAAAAAGGATACCGGATTTCAGGGATTGAATATATTCCCTGACTGCAGTAACCGTATCGATCAGGATTTTTTATTCCATTTTTCTCCGGTATCGATCTCCGGAAACAAAGAGATGCCCGGTTACAACCCGCCACAATCGCCGGAACATGTGTGGTTATAACCCATCACAAACGGTTCTGTAACGTCTTCGGGAGTTATGTCTTCCGGAAAACGCTGTCAAAAATCGGGAGTTGAAAATGGGGTTGGGGATTTACATTATTAATAGATGAAACACGGATTAAGAAGTTCTTTTGTTAAAAGTATATGTCTATCACAACAATCCATAAGGTGTTTTGAAACGCCTGATTCAAAATGGGCATATTCAACATGCCGCCCTAACTCTTTTACAGCATTTACTACTTCGGAAAAATCTCCATCGCTACTGACAAGGATTGCGACATCGTATATGTTATTGTAAGCGTATCGTAGCATATCTACTGCTAGATAAATATCAACACCTTTTTCTTTGACTACACCGTTTCTTTTCTCCAATCGCCCAAGACGAAGTTGTAAATCTGGCAATCGTTTTAATTCATCAAAGAATCGTTGTTGCGATTTATACAGTTCAGGATCGTCTTCTTGGTTTACGGGAGCGTTGTAATAGTATGTCCTAACCAATTCACGGGTTTGATTGCATAAAGATAGACTTAACTTATTAAAATCAACATTAGTTTTACCAATATTGTGTTTTATACCGTGATAGAAATTACTTCCATCAATAAAAACGCAAACACGCTTCATATATGAATAATGTAACAATCAAGGGGTTATTATAATAACCCCTTGGAGTTAATAAAAACCACATTGCAGAGCAAGG
>Ga0074199_1002071_pt1 | contig 13746 bp, 12 predicted proteins | sample EPASupsiteSAE347_FD_64528 | JGI IMG/M metagenome (GOLD analysis project Ga0074199, IMG submission 64528) | Bioremediated contaminated groundwater from EPA Superfund site, New Mexico - Sample SAE3-47 | ecosystem: Environmental > Aquatic > Deep subsurface > Groundwater > Contaminated ...
CCCGGGAATTTGAATTCGAACGTCCTATCCTTGAACTGGAGAAGCGTCTCAAGGATTTGCAGACCCTGTCGGAAGACGGGCATATAGATCTTTCTCGAGAAATCTCGGCAATTGCCGATAAGATATCAGCGATGAAAACGGAAATTTTTAAAAATCTTGAACCTTGGCAGGTTATTCAAGTTGCCAGAAGCATTGATAGACCATCGACGCTGGATTATGTGAAACATCTTTACGGTGATACTTTTGTTGAACTTCATGGCGATAGGCTATTCGGGGATGACCCCGCCATGATATGCGGCTTCGGAAAAATCGACGGGCAAAGCATGGCCATTATCGGTCACCAAAAAGGTCATGACACGAATGAAAACCTTTTTAGAAATTTTGGAATGTCTCACCCCGAAGGCTACCGTAAAAGTCTTCGGTTCATGAAGATGGCTGATAAATTTAATAAACCGATCGTAATTTTCATTGATACTCCCGGCGCCTTTCCCGGAATCGGAGCCGAAGAACGTGGGCAAAGCGAGGCTATCGCGAGAAATCTTCATGATATGATGAAGATCGGGGTTCCTATCTTATGTTTCGTCATCGGGGAAGGCGGCAGCGGAGGCGCATTGGCCATCGGAGTCGGCGATAAAATCTTCATGCTGGAATATTCCATTTATTCCGTAATTACCTCCGAGGGATGTGCCGCGATCCTTTGGAAAGATGCTTCCAAGGCAAAAGATGCCGCTCAAGCCTTGAAATTGAGAGCCCAGGATTTACTCGAATGCGGTGTTGTCGATCATCTTCTTGCGGAACCTCCGGGCGGCGCTCATAAAAATTACGAAGCGACCGCTGTGGTCATTGGACAAGCGATTCGAGAGCATTTGCCTCCGCTTATGAAATTAACTCGCGAAGAACTGTTAACAAGACGCTACAATAAATTTCGCCAAATGGGACGATTTAAATTCCCCCAGGATCAAGAGAATGCCTGATAAAAAAAATATCCCGGAAAATAATCAGGATCAGCCGAAGAAACGAAAACGAAAGACGGCTGTGTCTGAGTCTGAAATTGAGCAACTTCCGCCTCCGATTGCGGTTGAAGAGGCTGATGATGTAGACTATGTCGAGGAAGCGGAAGAAACTCTAGAAAAAGAAAAAGTCGAGTCTATTTTTGACGACTCGGTGAAATTATATCTTCAACAATTAACGAAGCTATCTCTGGCAACGCAGGAAGAAGAGGTCGAATTCGCCAAACGAATTTTGGAAGGAGACGCCGATGCACGTGAGGCTTTGATCGTTGCCAATCTTCGCCTCGTCGTCAGCATAGCTAAAAAATATACGAACCGTGGGCTTCTATTCCTTGACTTGATCCAAGAAGGAAATCTGGGTTTGCTTCGGTCCATAGAGAAATTCGATTACACCATGGGATACAAGTTCTCGACATATTCAACCTGGTGGATTCGCCAATCGATAACGAGAGCTTTAGCCGAGCAATCCAGGGTTATTCGAATTCCGGTTCATATAATGGAAATCGTGAACAAAGTAAGAAAGGTGATTCGCTTGTTCGTTCAAGAACACGCTCGTGAGCCGACTATTCAAGAAACAGCCGAAATCGTGAAAATGCCTGTTGAGCGAATTGAGGAAGTTATAAAGCTGACCCAAGAACCGATTTCACTCGAATTAACGGTTGGGAATAAAGAAGATTCGTCGCTCGAAAATTTTATTTGCGATTTCGATGCCACAAGTCCTGAAGAAGCGGTTATAGATTCGTTGTTGAAACAACAAATAGAAAAAGTAATGCAGGTTTTGACCGAGAAAGAATGCCAGGTTATTTCTTTAAGATTCGGCTTGGATGACGGAATTCCGCGATCTCTGGAAGAGATTGGTCGAATTCTTTCCGTTACTCGTGAAAGAGTTCGTCAAGTCGAAGAAAAAGCTTTGAAAAAATTGCGAACTTGCAGCACGTCGAACCTGAAAGATTATTATCACAAATAACGATCAGGGCAATCGCACTTAACTTCCAGGAAAGGCCATGGCTTGCAGGTTTCTCAGATTCCCGGGCGGAGCAAGCACCGCCCCTACGACAGGTAATGAACCGGATCTCCAAATTTTAATGCGATTGCCCTGCAAATAGCGACTTGCGATTGTCTATTCGTGATTATTCAGATATAATTAGTTTAATGCGTTGGTTGATAATGTAAGGAATCAACAGGAGAAAAAATATGAGAAAATTATTATTCATGTTTTCTTTGGTTTCTCTAATTCTTTCCGGGAGTGTATTGTTGGCGGGTCCATTAGATGATAAGACCCAAATACAGCTTATTCAGACGACCAGCGATGAAAATGCAATGTCAACAACGGAAACGGACGATAACGGAAATGTATTTGAAGAAATTCCGAACGGGCAAAATCCTCTGGCATGGCCGAAAATTCAAACTGTTAACATACAGAATACGCCTCAAAAGCTTCAATCCAAAGTCGGTGCGATGCAAGTTGCCTTGAATAGAGTAAATAAAAATTACATCCAAAATAAGAAAGCGCCGATTAACAACAGAGATATCCAGGCGGCTGATTTCCTATATATATCGAATACGAATAGTTGTTTCCCTGAAACTTGGGAAGACTTTTGCCCAGGCACCGGGCAAAAATGGCATGTCACTTCGACCGGTCGAGTCAGATTGTTGGTTGATAAAACGCCTTATCCGGACAACGCCGCATTCGGCGAAATTCTGAGAAAAATACAAATGCCCGATCTTACGCAATCGGGTGATTATTCGAGTTTGATTAGCGATCTCGTTACGGCCAGGGAAAATTATATCAGCCTTTGTAAACAACAGAACAAAGACTGTCAGATCGATGATTTTTCCTCATTCACATCCGGAGCTTCCCAAGATTTGCTTAAGCTGCAAAATGATTACCTGAGCGCTCAAAAGGAATATAAGAAAAGATGTGACGAATGGAACCCGGTCAACAAAGTCATCTGGACAAAGGAAGATGCGAAAAAAGACATGGATAATAAAGAGAGTTTACTCAAGGCCGGATGGGTTGCCTTTCAAAGAGCTTTCGGAACCATGGAATACTATGCTTGCAGAGATGAACGGGAATTAGGCACCGAAAAAAACAGCGATTTGATAAATGCTTACTATAAAGCCGCAAATGTTTTCGATCTTACTACCTATTATTGATTTTTCGAAATTCTGAGCATCTCTCTTATGCGAATTTCGCTAATCAATGATGCAAATTATTCTTGGGGGATTACGGCGACAAGCGCCTGATCCGCCCTATGGCTTTCCGGTAATTAATTCTTCCAGATATTGAACATGTCCTGTCCGGCGGATGCCGTATCCCCGGACGGTTCTGTGTTTATCGATGTCGAGGCAATCGCAATCGTTGCGGTGTCGCTGCCTTCTTTGGTTGTCAAATCAACAGATTCTGATCCCGGTTTCGACTCCAACCCTGCATTTACAGTTGCGGACGCTCCGAAGAGGGAAGCAACTCCCGTTGTCGCTTCTTTTTTCATTCCGCTTTTAATGATGTTGTCAAGGCTCTGTGTGGGTTTATTCCCCGGATACAGAGCGATAAAAGTGTCCAGATATTGGTTCAGCAATCTTCTGTCTGAATCCGAAATCGTTTTGATGAGGTTATCCAATCTGATCGGGAGATCGTTATCTCTTTCCTTTTTTAAACCGAAAAGCGAAAAAAAGGACTCTCGAAATGAATCCGTGTAATAAGATGACATGGTGTTTCCCCAGGGATATCCCGGGCCGGGAATACATCTCGTAACCCATTCACCCGGATTGATTTTCTCAAGCATTTTCGTAAATCGCCCCGATCCGAAGCGTCTTGCCAATTCAACGATTTGGTTTATCTCAGGAAGAACTTTAAAAAAAATCGAATTAATCTGCCAAAGCTTTTCCTCGGACGTCTTGACGGCCGAAACAGGGTTGGGTACTATTCCTATGGGCATGCTGAGACATTCCATGACTTTTCTGTCATTTGCAAGAATCGACATGACTTTCGATTCATGATTCATCATCCAAATCAGAAAGTATGTTTCAATACCTTCAGGAGCGGCCGATGCCCGGTAATTTCGGAAGCTGAAAAACAACGTGATGAGAATGACGGCAATGTATTTTCGATTATTCATGGTTCAACTCCAATTAATCGGAAGGAAATATTCCGCGTTTCCTTGAAATTCCATAATTCCTTTTCAAGGGCATTCTCTTTTAATCCATAATTTAAAAGATAGGAAACAACCCAATCTCCGCTTTCGGGACATCCCGCTTCCAAATCGAATTTATAGGTTCCGGAGGCCGTGAGGGTTCGTTGGATAACCTTGTCCCATGGGAAAGCAACCGCACCCGATATTTGGAACGCGGCCTTTTTATCCGTGGTATTCACCCCGGTCAATATTAGATCCCATTTGGCCGGGAACTGCCCGTTGCCGATTTGAAGAAGCATTTGAGATCTATACATCTTGCCTTGTTCGCAATCCCCGGGGGGAAAAGAAAATACGAAGGGAGTCGGATTTCCAAATTCACCAGGTGTTGATACGATTGCCCCATTTTGGCGTAAATATCTTCTGGTATGGTTATCGCCGTCGTGAATATCCAGAACCCAAATGCCGTCACGAAAAGCGAGCACCTTAACCGTAATTTCCGATTTGCTTTCGCTTGGAGCAACATTTTTCAGTTCAAAAGCATTGGTTTCAGAGATAATTTTTTTAGTAACCGCGAATTTATAAGTTTTCCCGACTTTCAGGTTATAACCGATCTGAATTGCTCCGACTTGAGACGTTTCGAAGACCAGCAAGCAAATGATACAAATCACGATAAGCTTATGGGAAATCGAATAAGTGTCGGCGACAATTACCGGGGAAGTGAAAGCAAATTCGGGTTTGGATGATATGTTGGCACGACAAACCGGTTTTCGACAAATTGTCATATTAGATCCTTAATGTGAAATACGATTCTACTAATTTGAATTTTAATAAAAACTAATTGGCTTTCCAAGTGTGCGGTTCAATTTTATATTTATCGATTTGAAATTCGCTGTTTGAAACCAGAATGATTTGTCGTTTAACGCGATTCTCAAGTTCTTTTAACCGTTGTTCATTTTGAGTTTTAAAGAATTCCACAATTTCCTGACTCGCTTTTATTGTGATTTTTTCGGTTTGGTATCTTTGAGCATCGGAGATAACCTCATGCCTTATCCGATTGGCGATCATCGAAAGAGAGAGAGTCGAGCCTTGCCCTCCGCAGAAAGAACATGGAGTTTTAAGAATTTCCTCAAGGCTGTTGGAAGTTCTTTTTCTGGTCATTTGAATAAGCCCCAATTCGGAAAAATCAAGTATATTGGGTCGGTTTCTGTCGCCTTTGAAAGCTTCGCGCAATGTCTTCAATACTTGGCTTCGATGTTTGGGGTCCGTCATGTCGATAAAATCGATGATGATCATTCCCGCCAGATTTCTCAGCCTGATTTGACGAGCTATTATTTTTGCGGCTTCCAGATTGACTTTGAAAACCGTTTCCTCCAAATCCGAGCCGCCGCTGAACCTGCCGGAGTTGACGTCGATGGCTACAAGAGCTTCAGTTCGCTGGATAAAGATATAGCCGCCTGATTCGAGCCACAATTTTGTTTGAAGTGCATTGTCGATCTCTTTTTCCAGTTTAAATGCTTCGAAAATAGGCATTTCACCTTCATATAATTCAAGAGCCGCACGTTGTAAAGGGCTTAAAAAATCACAGAATTCTAAAATATTTTTGTATTCATCAGGGGAGTCGATAATGAAGCGGTCGATATTATCGGTAAAGAAATCACGCACGAGCTTTAATGGAAGAGGGATGTCTCGATGAATCATCGAACGTACCGGCATTCCTCGCGCTCTTGCTTCCATTTTATGCCAAACTTTCAACAACCATCTGAAATCGGCTTGTAAAACACTTTCATCGAGCCCTTCAGCCGTTGTTCTGAAGATGACGCCCATTCCTTTGGGGCATATTTTCTTTCCGATCGATTTTAATCTATCCCTTTCGCTGTCCGTTGATATTCGACGAGAGATTCCGACATGATCGACGGTCGGCATTAGAACCAAATATCGTCCCGGAAACGACAGCGCCATCGTTGAGCGCGGCCCCTTTGTCGGCGTGGGTTCCTTGAGAATTTGCAGAATAACTTCTTGTCCGACTCTTAGGACATCCTGAATCGGACGCTTGTAGATTTCCTTTAAATCGTCTTCATCTTCGCTCTCATTGGCTTCCACGCCGGCCAAGGCAAGATAGGCGTCTTTGTGAATTCCGATGTCAACGAAAGCGGCTTGAGTTCCGGGGACTACGTTTGACACTCTTCCCTTGAATATGCAACCCACAATTTTCTCTGTATCTTTATTCTCAAAGAAAAACTCGATTGGTTGATCATTTTCCAGTATGGCAGCCCTGGTTTCATAAGGACTGATGTTTAATACGATTTTTCGTGACAAACAATGCTCCTTTGGTATTATTTGCGTAGAATATATAAAATATTTCTTTCCAGCCTTTATTTTTCGGGATCATTAATGAATGCCGTTCTTTCAATACTCACGAGTGCGTCTCGGTCGTCGCCAAGATATTGCACTAATGATGTGATTATTTTTGAAACCGAAGGAACTCCGCGTTCACCCTGAATAAACTCAACAACAAGAAAAGCGGTGTCGGATGAAATTCCTTCGGTTTTTCGGATGACAGCATTATTTCCAAGAAAAAGCTTTGATTTAATACCGTTTTTCTCATGAATAATTTCGCGTGTCGGGTCGTTCAGAAATTCGATTATACGATTTTTCGTTTTCTCATCGGATATGTCCAGTCGGTAAGTGATCCTTGCCTTTTGAAAAAAAGCGGGAGGCTTGATGACGGATTCGATTTTCAGTATCGAGATGCCCCGTGGAAGGTTTGATGAAAGACTTTTCAATATATTTTCCGGAAGTACCGGCTCGCTCAGATATAGAAAAAAAATTTCGCATTGGCTGGCGTGGCCCAGAGGAAGAGCCGAGTTGAAGCTTATTTTGGGGCGCACATGACAGCCTTGCGTAATTTGATAGGGAAGACCGCTTCGCCTAACGGCTCGCGTGAGAGCATCGGCAGTATCCAAATGCGACAGATAGATGGCCTCATGTGTTTTTGAGTAGTCTATTTTTATTATATGATCCGTATCAGAAGTCATTTCCATTACTCATCTTAGCCCGCAATTTTTGCGGCCTTACGATATTCAGCTTCAAAGAATGCATTGGGAACTTGAAAGTCAACGAAATGCCAAGGAAGTGTTTCGGCAATATCGCGCTCTCGTGTATAAAGCCGTGGATCAAGCTGGATTTCCTGAAAGGCTTCTTTCCATAAATGAGGGTGAAATTGATCGCTCCAACCGTCAAATCTGCTTCCTTTATCATAAACCGTTTGTATTAATCGACCGACTTTTTCGTCACCTCTGGAAATCACGCCTTCAAGCAAACATAAAAATTCATCACGCCATGAGATTTTTGCACGGCTTTTCTTCAATGCTTGGCAGATTCTTGCTCTTCTTTCACGCAATAACTCCGAGTCTATCTGAGGGCACCATTGAAATGGCGTGAACGGTTTAGGAACAAATCCTGAAAGACTTATCGAGAGATCTTTTCGTAATTTATTTCGGCGAACGGCATCTTCAATGCGATAGATGAGATCGGGAATGGCGTCAATATCGGAATCGTTTTCAAACGGTAAGCCTATCATGAAATATAATTTCACCGTTCGATAACACGATTCCTTAGTTGCCATAACGACGTTAAGAATTTCGTCTTCGGTTATCCGCTTGTGGATGATATCTCTAAGTCTCTGACTACCAGCTTCCGGAGCAAAAGTCAGACCGCCCTTTTTTATATGAGGTGAAGCGTTTAATAATCCGATTGTTTTATCGTTCATTCTCAAGGAGGGAATGGAGAGGGTTTGATCGGGAAAAACTTTTTCGCATTCCAGTTTCGCAATAAGATTGTTCAGATCGCTGTAGTCGGATGTAGATAAGGAGACTAATCCCAATGTCTCATCGCCGGTATTTTTTAGAAGTTCTTTTCCCCAGATGGCGAGATCTTCCAGTTTACGCTCCCGTTTTGGGCGATAAAAAAAACCGGCATGGCAAAATCTACAGCCCTGAATGCAGCCCCTAAAAATTTCAATCGGTGCTCTGTTATGTATTGCATCAATTAGTGGTATGGGTGGTTTCAACGGCGGTGGTGTAGTTGCAAAACCCTTGAAAACTCTTCGTCTTACCGGGCCGGGGAACGTCGGTACCCAAAAGCCTTCGATGTGTCGTATTTCCTTGAGGATATCCTGTTTCGCGGCTTTTTCTTTTTTTGCATTGATTACCAAGCTGCATAGCTGGGGGAAAGCTTCTTCTCCTTCCCCGATGAGTATTGCATCGAAAAAATTCGAGAGCGGAAGCGGATTGGAAGCTGAAGGCCCTCCTCCGATTATTAATGGAAAGCCTTTTCTTAAATTCCCATGAAGGGGAATTTTCCCTAGATTCAGAAGATTAAGGACGTTGGTGAAGGTCATTTCATAGGGAAGAGTAATCCCGAGAATATCAAATTCTCCTATTGGAGTTTTGGATTCAAGAGAAGACAACGAAATATTTTTTTTTCGTAGTAGTGATTCAAAATCTATCCACGGAGAGAAAACCCTTTCAACCGAAATTAATGGATTCAGATTTAAAATCTCATAGAGGATTTTTATTGCGATATTCGACATTCCCAGCTCGTAAATATCCGGAAACGCCAAACACACAGTCAATGCAGCATCGGGCTTTCTGAGTGCTTGATTAACCTCCCCACCGACATAACGGGAGGGTTTTTCGATTCCTAAGAGATCCCAATGGGTGATACCGGGAATCACCTTTTTGGTTTTCCAAAGGTAACATTTTTAGGTTCGAACGTGAAAATCAAGTCTAATTCCTGACCTGCGAATTCTACATCTGAATCGATTGCAGTCGGTAAAATTCCCAGCAATTGGGCGAGATCCAGTTTGGCAATCTCCATGAAACGATCAGCTTCGGCAGCCGGCAAATTAATGCGCTCCTTGAGCAGGTGAAGCTTAAGTAAATTTCTTGCGGATCTCGGACCGAGTTTTTTTTCTCCACCCGGCGAGAACTGATTCGAGTCATGAACCACTGTCTTTTACCAAAAGTATCTTTTCAGCTTCCGCCGCTTTTTTCTGGGCGTATGTGTTGCCGGGATCGATTCCTAGTGCTGCGTTGTAGGATGCAAGGGCCGAGGCATATTCGTGCCGGTAGCTGAATACATCGCCTAGATTAATATATGCATCGGCATTGTCCGGAGATATTTCCGTGGCTCGTTTGTAATGATTTATCGCCAAATCGAATCGCTTTTTTCTGTGATATAAGACGCCTAACTTGTAATGAACTTTTGAATTTTTATCATCAATTCTAGAGGCGGCTTCAAATTCCTTTAGCGACGAATCGATTTGATTTTCCAAAAGGTATAATTCTCCCAAAGCTATATGCACTCTCAGGTCACCCCTGTCCTTGGTTTGATAAGCTTTGAAGTGTCTTATTGCTTCTTGGTTTTTCCCATCTTCTTGTGCCATTTTTCCAAGGGCATAACGAGCTTTAAGATGGACCGGGTTGACTTGTATGCACCTGCTCAGCATGGTAACTGCATCGCTCTTGCGATTATGATCGAGAAGAAAAATCGCAAGATTATAATATGTCTCAGCGTATCCGGGGTCTAATCTAAGCGTTTCACGCCATTCTTTTACCGCATCATTTACGCGGCCCATCATGTAATAAGCTAGACCCAAATTGTGGTGTGCATCAATAAACAGCGGCTCTTTTTTTAGAGCCATTATCAAATGTTTTTCGGCAGTTTTGTATCTTCCGTATTGACCGGCTAATGTGCCGTATGTGTAGTCATATTTCGTTTTATCGCCGATTTCTGATTCCAATTTCCCCGTTCTTTTCGTGGTTTTTGGAAATAAATCGGCAATAGGAATATTCTTGATTTCTTCAGATACAATAATTCGAACCTTAGGTTTGAGTTTCTCTTTTGATTCTGACTTTCCTTTACATCCGGGGAATATAGTGGTGATGAAACAAATCGATATTAAGAAAAGTAATAATCGTTGCATTGAAAATCGTGAGAAAAAAAGAGTCATCTTGTCTACCTTCTATCTATTTATCGCTGGACAGACCATAAAAAAATTTGCTTAACAGTTCAATTCAATTCGGCAATTACTCTATTTGCCGTTGATTATGTAAGATTCATTTTATCATACCGGTACCGACTTGCCAAGGAAAAGACATGGATAGAATTTTCTTATCGTAAACAACAATTCTGTTGTTTCCCGAATCTAGGAGATAGACGGTGTCTGGGGTTACAACGAGATCGGTGGGTGCACGAAGCTTGTCGTTATCGGCAAATTCATTGAAACAGTAGATTCGGCGGCCATTGGGAGTATAAACTCCAAGTTCCGAGGTTTCATCGTCACACACCCAAATCAACCCATCTGAATCAACGGCAATTCCGGAGGGTGATTTCAGATGATCCTTGATTTCATTGATAAATGAACCAAGTCTATCAAATACTCCAATCCTGTGGGCTCCCTTGTCGCAGACGAAAATTCTGCCGCTGTTGTCTACGGCAATTTGTGTCGGATCTTTAAATTTCCAGGAACTCCATCCGAAACCACCTAATTCGAACAATTTATTTCCGCCGGAGGAGATTTTCAAAATTCTATAACCTCTACCGTCGATTAGCCAAGTGTTGTTTTCAAAATCAGTAATTATACCTCTGGGACGATTTAATCGATTTTGTTTGTCACCTGCTTTGGGGAAGAGAGCGCCACGATAACTTTTGTAAGCATCAAACTCGCAAATCCTATCATTATTTTGATCGGATACATAAAAATTAGAGAATCCTCCCGGGGCGACATCCCATGGTTCATCGAGACTGTCTTCTCTTTCTTCTGAGGTGTCTCCGAATGCAACTCCGAATCCGCCGTATTGACCTAAGAAGCGTCCGTCTGAGGATATTCGAATAATGCGATCATTTCCGGTGTCCGCGACGTAGATCTCTTTTTGAGCGGAATCCCATCCGATGCCCATCGGATGGGAAAATTGCAGTTCACCGTTGCCGCGTCTGCCGATGGTTTTTGCCGGACTTAGTGAAATGTCGAAAACTTGCAACGTGCCCGATCTGTTTGCGACTAAATTAATCGGGATGGAAGCATTGTATTTCCCGGGTTCGAGCCAATAGGGACCCCAAAGAAGGTCGAACCCCCTTTTGCCTTTTAACGAGGCTTGGAGGGATACGCAACGGGATTTGGTAAGAGTGAATTTGAACAACGCCGTGTGCGAAGATATGTTCACGGATAGATTGGCTGCGTTTTCCAGCCCGGGATCGGGGGCAAATTCTTTTGCAATTCCGGAAAAAGGAAATAGAATTACACTGCAAATGCAAAGAAATAATGCATGTTTTATCGAAGTTCTCATTTCAGGTATACTCCAAATGATTTGTATTGAATAATGCCTTGAACGGGCAAAAGATTAATTTTCGAAGACGTTAACTGTTTATTGTTGACGTTGGCATTTTATTGATAACACGATCGTTTTTGTCTTGAAATCAGCAATCGTTGGATGAGCTTGCCGGATTTTCAGTGGATTTGGGTTGCAACAAGCCAATTGGTGAGTTTTCCCATGTGAACGCGTGAAAAACACCTTTGCCGTAAACTTCGTCAAAACAGGCTTGATCTAGTATTTTATTCGTAGGGCCATAACGAAGAATTTTTCCTTGATGAAGAATAAGAACGTTGTCGAAAAGCCGCGCTTGATTAACATCATGTAAAACCGCAAGAATTCCGGTGCCGCGATCGATAGAAATTCTTTTTAAAAGAGTCAGTATTTCGCGTTGATAATATGGATCCAGGTGCGATGTTGGTTCATCAAGTAATAAAAATTTCGGATCAGAAACCAATGCCATGCCAAGTCGAACTCTTTGCATTTCTCCTTTGCTCAAGTTTTGAAAATTCGTATCGAGGTATCGCTTTAATCCGAGAAGTTCGGCAATCTCGTCTACACGAATTAAGTCGTTTTTAGTAAAATTACCAAAAAAATCTACATGGGGACTTCTCCCAAGAAGCAGAATTTCTCGAACAGGGAGGTTAAAAAATGATTCCCATTCGGAATCCACCAAAGTGACTATTTTTGCCAAATTGGAGTTTGAGATTGTTCTTATATCGGAACCATTCCAGAAAATAGACCCGCCTTGAATTTTATAGTAACCCGTCAAGCATCGCAGTAGGGTTGTTTTTCCGCCGCCGTTTACGCCGAGAAGGGCTACCATGTCTCGAGATTGGAAATCGAAACTGACTTTTTCAATTACGGATTTGTCATTAAATTGAAAATGAATATCGTTAACTTTGAGAGTATTGGGGTGACTTTGTTCCGCCGTATCCATGTTAAACAATCCTTGATTCGGAATTCTTCAACAGCAGGAATAGGAAAAAGGGTGCACCGAGCAAGGCCGTCAAAGCTCCGACAGGCATTTCCAACCCGGAGGGGGCAAGTCTAATAAGAGTGTCGATTGTAGTCAGTAAAATTGCACCGGTGAAAAAAGAAGCTGGGATAAGGACTTTGTGTTTTCCTCCAAAAATGAATCTGACCGAATGTGGTACGAACATTCCGATAAATCCTATCATTCCCGTTAATGATACGGCTACCGCGGTAAGAAGTGACGAACAGGCTATTGCGATTAATCTAACGCGATCGACGTTGACGCCGAGGTGATACGCTTGAAATTCCCCGAGGGCGATTAAATCAAGCGAATGAGAAAAAAACCATAGCAAGAGAGCGGCAAAAACAGCGGGATACAACATCGGCCCGATCATTCTAGTGTCCGGCATGTTGAGGCTTCCCATCAACCACTGGAAAATTCTCGGCATATCCTCCCCGGAGATGATGAGTCCGATGGAAATTAGGGCGGCGAAAAAAGCATTCGTAACTACTCCGGATAATATCAAGACACCTTTATTGATCCTTCCCGCAAATCTTGCCAATCTTTCAACAAAGATCATTGCTGCTAATCCACCAATAAAGGCGGCTAGAGTGAGAAGTCTTATGTCATGATATCCCAATACTTGAACAATGACCGCCCCTAATCCACTGCCGCCTGAGACCCCGATAATATATGGGTCGGCGAGCGGATTTTGCAGGAGATTTTGAAGGATCAAACCGGAGACGGAAAGAATGCCTCCCACTAATATTGCCAGTATTAAACGCGGTAGTCGGATCTGAAGAATAATGGTCTTAGCTTCATTTGGAGTTTCAGAGAATAGATGTTGCCAAACTTTGAAATCGAAAAGGGTTGTATTTCTATCGGGCCCAAGGGACAGGGACAAAAAAGCTACGAACAACAATGTTGGAATCAAGATAAAAAAAGCGGTGCGAAAAGATGCGTTTTTAGTATAGGATTCAAGCATAAATCAATGTATCCGCGGATCAATAAATGGAATTAATGGTTTCAGTGTAATATGCATTTCATGTATTAATCTGATTATTGGTAGTCTTTCCTCAAGAGCTTGTCAGATTGATGCGACATCGGTGCCGGCTATAACGGTTATACCGTGTATTCTTAAACAAGTTGAGTTTTAATTATTCCATTGAACTAAATATTTTTGACAGCATTTTCATTCCTTCGAGACATCTTGGACCTGGCCGAACAAATATATCATAATCCAGTTTAATTAC
>Ga0074199_1002073_pt1 | contig 13712 bp, 15 predicted proteins | sample EPASupsiteSAE347_FD_64528 | JGI IMG/M metagenome (GOLD analysis project Ga0074199, IMG submission 64528) | Bioremediated contaminated groundwater from EPA Superfund site, New Mexico - Sample SAE3-47 | ecosystem: Environmental > Aquatic > Deep subsurface > Groundwater > Contaminated ...
GAGGCCGATCTTGGTGCCCATCTCGCCGTTGAACAGCAGGGCGGCGGCGGCCATACGGTCGAGGTCGGTTCCCTTGCCGCCGGACTTGTTGGTCAGGCTGTCGCAATAGGCAGCGGCGCTGTAGGCCAGGAATTTGCCGGCCTTGTAACCGCAGTACATATTCGCCAGTTTCTCCTGGATACTCTGGAAGGAGGCGATGGGTTTGCCGAACTGTACTCTTTCCTTGGCGTACTTCAGGCAGAGCTCAAGGCATGATCTCTGACCGCCGAGGGTACAGCCGGACAGGGTGATTCTTTCAGTGCACAGACCGCTCGTGAGGACGGCGACGCCCTTGTTCAGGCCGCCGATGAGTTGCTCTTCGGGGAGTTCCATGTCTTCGAAGGTTACGAGCGCCGTGGGGGAGGTTCTCATACCCCACTTCTTGATCTTCTCGAATTTGACCTGGCCCTTTGCCTTCTTTTCCGCGGTTTCGAAGAAGAAGGTCGAGATGCCCTTGGGACCGGCGGCGGGATCGGTCTTCGCATAGAACACCATGAAATCTGCTACGGGACCGTTGGTGATGAATATCTTGCTGCCGTTGATGATGTACTTGTCGCCCTTCTTTTCTGCTTTCGTTGCCATGCTCATAGCATCGGAACCGGCATTGGGCTCGGTGATGCCGAGGCAGCCGATCCATTCGCCTGTAACAGACTTGGGCAGAACATGAGCCCGCTGGGCTTCCGTTGCGTTTCTGCGGAAGTTGTCGAAGCAGAGGGTCTGGCTTGCGCCGACGGTCATCGACAGGGCGTTGCTGACCCGGGCGATGGTTTCATAGGCCAGCAGGGTTTCTACGTAACCCAGAGCGGCGCCGCCGTACTTCTCGTCAAAAACGATACCGTTGATGCCGAGGTCGCCCGTCTGCTTGAACAGATCCTTGGGCATTTCATCGATTTCATACATGTGTTCCATCTGGGGTTCGAGCCAAGTCGTTGCCCATTTTAAAACTGAATCCTCGAGCATCCTTTGCTCATCTGTAAATGTGAAATCTAACGCCATAACACTACCTCCCTTTTGCAAAGATTTTATATAACCCGACACGAGTAAGCCCAGATTGTCGGGAACTGCTTGAAGCGTATCCCTGGCAAGGTGAGTTCATCCCGTACTTTGGTTACGACCTGCGTGTCATCTCAGGAATAATCAAGAAGCGATATTCTGAAGCAATATGGCCGAAAACGCGAAGGGTATATATATGAAAGGAGGCAGAGTGTCAAGGTATTTTCTGAGAAAAATCGAGGTTGCAAGGAAGGTGGAAATTGATATAAGGCTATGGTCATAATTGATGAAACGAAACAGTGTGAGGAGAGAAGAAAATGGGTGACAAAGGGCAGGAAGCCTTTATTAAAGAGATGCAAATCAGGTTCGATAAAAAATTGCGGGAGCATGAGATCGGCGTGATTGAGCACTGGCGTGAACAGCTATCCAAGATTCTGATGATGAAACCGGAAGGCGTCGGGGCTCTCCAGACCCAGATAAAAAAGGTGGCCGATATGATGAACAACCGGGTTATGAATATAAAAAGGAGCCAGAATGATTAAAGAATCATTTCTCCATGGGTATTTATGAAAGATATTGCGAATTTTCTCTTCGAAGTCGGCATGCTGCAAAAGACCCCCCGTTCGGGGTATCAGTTTCTCGGATCCGGATGTGAGTCGGTGGCCGAACACATTCTGAGGACAATTTATATCGGCTACACCCTGTGCCAGCTTGATCGTCAAGCCAATGAGCAGCGAGTGCTCAAGATTTGTCTGGTCCATGATCTGCCGGAAGCGAGAACCGGGGACATGAATTACGTCAATAAAAAATATGTAGCTGTCAACGAGAAAAAGGCAGTTGAGGAATTGACGGAAACGCTGTTCTTTGGTGAAGATATTGCGTCGGCCATTTATGAATTCAACGAGAAAAAGACCAGAGAGGCGCGCATTGCCCATGACGCCGATCAGTTGGCGCTCATCATTCAATTGAAAGAATATGGCGATTTAGGGAACAAATACAGTCAGGAGTGGATTTCTTTCGCTGTCAAGCGGCTATGCACGGAGAACGCAAAGAAACTCGCCGAGAGCATTTTAAAAACGGATTCTTCTGCCTGGTGGTTCAAAGATAAGGGAGACTGGTGGGTCAATGGCAAAAACAACGATGAAGCGTAAAGGGACATGGGGATATGATCGCGGTCGGCACGGGACATGGTTTGCGTTCACGGCCGGTTGTCTCGCCCTATTCGTGGTTGCGAGCCTCCTGTCTTGTGCCGGGTCGCAAAAGCGAAAAGAGCTTGGGGAAAATCATTTGAATATCGGTACGGCTTATGTGGAGGCGGGAGATTACACCGCAGCCCTCAAGGAACTCCTGGAAGCGGAAAAATATTCGCAGGAAAACCCCAAGGTCCATTATTATATGGCCGTAGCCTATTTTGGAAAGGGATACAGCGAAAAAGCCGTCGAGGCATGTGAAACGGCCGTCAGGCTTAAGCCTGATTACTCCAGCGCCTATAACTTTCTGGGGACGCTTTATTATTCCCGCGGACAGTATGACAAGGCGATAGCTGCCTTTAACAGTGCCCTGGCCAATATCCTCTATGAGGCGCCGGAGATGTCCCTGTACAATATGGGGCGGGCATATTACCGTAAAGGTGACTACGGGCGGGCCTTGACATACTACAAGGAAGCTGAACTAAAGGATATCAGGCGTGAACTTCTTCCCCTGATCGAACAGGAAATGGGGAAGGCGAAGTATGCACAGGCCGACATTGACGGTGCTATAAGTCATTTTAGAAAAGCGACGGCGTTGGTACCCAATCTTGTGGAGTCATATTTTTGGTTGGGTGAGTGCTATTCCAAGCAGAAGAGGATGCTGGAGGCAAGGCGGGCCTATGAAACGGTCGTCAAACTTGCCCCCGCCTCAGATTTCGGTCTGAAGGCTAAGCAGGCCCTGCAATTGATCAATATCTGAGTTGCCGGGCCATTTTCGTATCTTCTGAAGCAGCCATCTTTCCTTGACAGCAATAGCAAAATAACCTACGCTCACCGATCTTTTTGAAAAGGGAGATCTTCATGGCCTCAAAAAAGCAGCGAAGGACAGCTACGGTCAAAACCAAGCAACAAAAGAAAAAGATGAAAAAGTCGGTTCTTTTTCTTGTCATTACGGCCCTGGTAGGGTTCCTGGTATTTTTCTTTCTGACCCTGTTTGATTATGTTTATCCCCCCGTAGACGGTCAAGGTAAAGTCGCAAAAAAGAAAGATAAGCAGGAAGTCACGGTTTATTTTTCCGACGCTAATGAGCGTTTCCTTGTCCCGGAAAAGAGATATGTAGCCAAAGAGGAGACCCCTTCCGCCCTGGCCCGGGAACTGGTGAAAGTACTTTTAGACGGATCAAGGACAGGTTTCGTCAATACCTTTCCTGAAAAAGTAGAAGTGACGAATGTCAAGATCGACGATGGAACGGCCTATGTCAGTTTCAATAAGAACCTCATAAAAAATCATCCCGGCGGCAGCGCCAGCGAGATGGCGACCATATATTCCCTGACCAATACGCTGACGGCCAATATACCCGCCATAAAAAAGGTCAAAATTATGGTTGCCGGAAAAGAAATAGAATCAATCAAGGGACATATAGCGACCCGGCAAGCCTTTGGCGCCAACAGGGAATTGATCGTTCAAGCGGCAAAAGAAAAGTAGGATATAGAGTTATGCCCCCCAAATCCAAGCTGGCAAGAATCAGAAATATAGGTATTATCGCTCATATCGACGCCGGCAAAACGACCGTTACGGAAAGGGTTTTATATTATACCGGCAGGTCTCATAAAATGGGTGAGGTGCACGATGGGGAAGCGGTTATGGACTGGATGCCCCAGGAGCAGGAACGGGGAATCACAATCACCTCGGCTGTAACGGCTTGCACTTGGCAAGATTACGATATTCACATTATTGACACCCCCGGCCATGTGGATTTTACAATTGAAGTCGAAAGATGCCTGCGGGTCCTTGACGGCGCCGTTGTTGTTTTCTGCGCTGTTGGCGGGGTCGAACCGCAATCGGAGACGGTCTGGCATCAAGCCGATAAATATGGCGTTCCCAAAATAGCCTTTATTAATAAAATGGACAGAGTTGGCGCTGATTTCTTTGGGACCATCGAGATGATGCGCCAAAGATTCAATTCCACGCCGCTGGCTGTGCAGATACCCATTGGTGAGGAAGATCAGTTCAAAGGCGCTGTTGATTTGATCGGGAACAGGTTCATTACCTGGGACAATACCTCTCTGGGGGCCACGTATTCCTTGTCCGATGTACCGGCAGATATACAGCCCCAAGTAAGGGAGTACAGAGACAAGCTGATAGAAACTATCGCCGATCTGGACGATAATCTTGCCGAAAAGTATCTGGGGGGCATAGATATAACGATGGCGGAGCTAACCGAGGCGATCAGAAGGGCAACCCTTTCCCTGCAAGTTGTGCCGGTGATGTGCGGTTCTGCCCTGAGAAACAAAGGCATTCAGCCTGTTCTGGATGGGGTAATCTCCTTTTTGCCGTCCCCGGAAGATGTTCCTCCCATCAAGGGTACAAATCCCCTGACCAAAATGGAAGAAGAGAGGACCAGCAATCCCCGGGGTCCCCTCGCAGCTCTTATATTCAAGATCATGCAGGATGAGGGAAGAAAGCTGTCTTACCTGCGGATCTATTCGGGACAGATAAAAGCAGGGGATGATCTTTACAATGTCTCGAAGGGCAAAAAGGAAAAGGCATCCCGACTGCTAAGGATGCACGCCAACAAACGGGAGCGGCTGGATCAGGCCCAGGCGGGAGATATCATTGCCGTTATGGGTTTAAAGGAAGGCAAGACGGGGGATACTATCTGTGATGAGACGCAGCCAATTCTCCTGGAAACCATGGATTTTTATGAGCCCGTGATCAGTCAGGCCATTGAGGCAAAAACTCCGGCCGACCAGGAAAGGGTCTCCCTCGCCCTCGTCAAACTGATGGAAGAAGATCCTACCTTGCGTTTGAAATATGATGATGAGACCGCGCAAACGGTACTATCCGGAATGGGAGAACTCCATCTGGAGATAATAATCGACCGTCTGCAGCGGGAGTTTAATGCCCGTGTCAACGTGGGTAAGCCCCGGGTGGTTTATCGTGAGACCATTCAATTGCCCGTGGAGATGGAAGGGCGTTTCGAAAGAGAGCTTGGGGAACGGAGGCATTTCGGGCATGTAGTGCTTCAATTACGCCCCCGGGAAAGGGGATCGGGAAACGCTTATCTGTCGAAGGCAGCTTCGGGGATGATCCCGGAGGAATTCCACGGGGCGATTGCGGAAGGCGTCGAAGAAGCCATCATGAGCGGCGTCCTTTCCGGATATCCCGTGGTGGATGTGGAGGTCACTTTTAAGGGCGGTTCTTTCAAGGATGGAGAATCTTCCGCTCTCGGATATAAAATTGCCGCTTCCACCGCTTTTCGGGATGGTTGCTCCCAGGGGGACCCCCTGCTCCTGGAACCGATCATGGTGGTTGATATCATAACGCCCAGTGAGTTTATGGGAGATGTTATCGGCGACATCAACGCCCGGCGCGGGGAGATCCAATCCATAAGTCCAAAGGGAAGCGTCAGCGAAATCCAGGCCAAGGTTCCTCTCAAAGCCCTCTTTGGTTATTCGACGGATCTTCGCTCGGCTACCCAGGGGCGGGCAATTTTCACCATGCATTTTCTCGTCTATGACAAGGCATAATTATGGGGCGGATGAGGTTTATCCAGCAATTCTTTAAGATCCTGTCCGGCATCTATCAGAAAACCATTGTTCAGGTAGCGACTATTCCCCTGGCGATCCTCTTTATGAGCGCCCTGGCGGTTGATTATTTTGAATACCTCCAGTCGGGTTCCAATATCAACGGTATTTGGGATGGCGTCTGGTGGGCCATTGTGACTATGGGGACGGTCGGTTATGGAGATAAGTACCCTATCACCGTTGGTGGAAGAATGGTGGGGATCTTTCTTATTTTCACGGGAGTAGGGCTGATGTCGCTATTTACCGCAACCATTGCGTCGACCTTTGTAGAAAGAAGAATGAAGGAGGGCAGGGGATTGGAGAACATAAAAGTTAAGGAACATATAATTATCTGCGGTTGGAACCAGCATACGGATAACGTCATTCTGGGTCTTACGACCTATGGTGCCATGAAGGAGAAGGTCATAGTGTTGATCAACGAATTGACCGTCGATGAGATTGATAGCCTGCGCCCGAAATACAGCCGTTACAACCTGAAATTTCTACGGGGCGACTATGTGCATGAGGAGGTCCTGCTGCGGGCCAATGTTTCCCAGGCCAAGTTTGTTCTCATCATGGCGGATCAGTCGGGCGGGCATCCCCGCGAGCGCAGTGATGAAAGGACAGCTCTGGCGGCCTTGACCGTAAAATCACTTGCTCCTCAGGTCAAGACAATCGCCGAGCTCTTGGATGGAGAAAGCCGCCCCCATCTCAAGAGGGCCAACGTGGATGAGATTGTTGTCCGGGGCGAACATATCGGCTCCCTGCTTGCTACCGCCATTAATTCCCCGGGACTCCCCCGGGTGATATCCAGTATCGTATCTCTTGGAGACAAGAACAAGCTCTGGCGGACGAGCATTCCCGCCATGTTTGTCAACAGGCCCTTTAAAGAATTATCGTCCTATTATCGTGAGAAGGATCATGCTATTCTGATCGGGATCATGAAGGAAAAGAAGGCGATCAAATTGGAGGATATTCTTTCCGATAATACGTCGATGATCGATACGTTCATAAGGGAAAAGATACGTGAAGCAAAAAAGGAGTTTTCCGTGGAAAAGGACGCCGTCAAGATCAACATCAATCCCGATGATGATTATGTGATTGCGGCGGACGACCTGGCGGTTGTCCTTTCCCGATCCGTACCGGAATTATAGACCGATTATACATTTCACAGGGGCGAATCCATGCAAGATGAAGAGGTTTTATTAAAAGAACCGGAAATCTTCAGGAACCTCTCGCCTGATCAGATCAGGGAGATCCTGAGTATTGCCCGCCGCGTATCCTTCCCTGCCGGGGCCATCATCATGAAAGAGGGCGACATTGGCGATACCATGTATATCATGATGGAGGGCACGGTCGAGGTGGTGAAGAGCCTGATCCTCGGTGATTTCGATGACGAACAGGACACCGCAAACAACAAGGTCTTTACCCGGCTCGATGCGAGTGATCACGCGGTATTCGGAGAGATTTCCCTTCTCGAAGCCCAGAAGCGGACAGCGACAATCAGGGCTGTTACAGACTGTACTCTCTACGAAATTCGGAAGGATGACTTCCTGAATCTGGCGGAGGGGGATTGCGCCCTCGGATTCAGAATCCTGCTGAATATGGCAAGAATTGTCAGTACCCGCCTCAGGAAGTCGGATGAGGAAACGGTCAAACTGACGACGGCTCTCAGTATCATTCTTAAGGAAGTATAATCGTAAAAAAACCTATGGCTAATACAGAATTCATGCCCATTCCTTCCGTAACCGACGGGATGATCGAGCTTTCCGATTGGGTGCCCGGCCCTCTTCTCGACAAGGATAAGCTCCTGAAAAGTATTTTCAGGATCAGTACTCTCCTGACCGCTCAGGCCAACCAGGATGATATTCTTGCGAAAATTCTCGATGAACTGATTGACGCCATCGGTTTTGACCGGGGGATTATTCGTCTTTTTGACGAATCCCAACAGTATCTGGTGGCGAGGGTAGTTAAGAATTACAGTGAAGAAGAAGCCATAAGGGCCTTTCAAACACCATTAAACATTAGAGAACATGAATGCCTGGCCACAAAAGTTGCCCGATCGGGAGATCTGATTACCATCAGAGACGCTGCTACGGATCCACGGATCACTGATACCGACAGGATGCTTACAAAAATAACCGGTCATGGGTCCATCGTCTGTGCGCCCCTCAAGATCGGAGATTATGTTATCGGCATTCTTGCCGCCTGGCGTGAGGAAGAGGTACATTTTTTCGCCGAGGAGATAAATCTCTTTCTTACCTTTTCCAACCAGGTCAGCGTCATCATTCATAACGCCAGGCTTCTGGAGACGAATGCCGAGAAGATCCGACAGTTGATGGTTCTCCAGGAAGCCGTGTCGGGGCTCAATCAGAGTTATTCCCTTGATAATCGCATCCTTGAGATTGTTTTAAACAGCGCCCTGAAAATTACCTGTGCCGAGCGAGTCATGGGTTATGTATGGGACATTGAAAGGAATCGTTGCCTTGTTAATGATGGAGAGCATATCTTCATTGAAGGAAAAGAGGAATGTGACAAAAAGATTGGCGCGACCATTATCAAAGAGGCCATTCAAGGCGATACGATTGTTGTGAGGCAGGCTTCCGGTGAAGACGGTAAGCAGCTCATGTTTGCGGGATTTCCATCAGAGATTGCCATTCCCTTCCAAATCAAGAATAAATTTGTCGGTGCCCTTTATCTTGCGAAGCAAAAGGGCGTTTATACTCCGGATCAGATCAATGTTCTTGATGTCCTGGTCAAAAACGCCGCCACTTCTTATGACAACGCCATCATGCAGTCCCTCCTCTCCCGGGAAGCGGAAAGCTTGAAGACGGAGGTTGAAAAACTCAAGGAAAGGGAAGACCAACTCATGGGGTTTCACGATATCCTTGGAAAATCGCAAAAGATGATTGATATTTTTCATGTCATTGCCGATGTGGCGGGTCATGATACGAATATCCTTATCCAGGGAGAAAGCGGTACGGGCAAGGAACTCATTGCCCGGGCCATTCACCGGCATTCGCACCGGAGCCTGAAACCTTTCATAGACGTAAACTGTGCGGCCATCCCCCCCACGCTTCTGGAGAGCGAACTGTTTGGTTATGAGGCGGGGGCCTTTACGGATGCAAGAAAAAGAAAAATAGGGCTCCTCGAATATTGCAACGGGGGAACAATTTTACTCGATGAAATAGGGGAGATGCCGATCCAACTTCAAGCAAAGTTTCTGCGGATGCTTGAAGACGGACATATCCGGCGTCTCGGAGGAAATGAAAATATTCCCAACGATGTCCGTTTTGTATTCTCAACCAATCGTGATCTCAGCGACATGGTGGCCAAGGGAACTTTCCGAGAAGACCTGTATTATCGCATCAGCGTCGTTCCCGTATGGATTCCTCCCCTGCGGGAACGGTCCGACGATGTGATTATGCTGGCGCGGTATTTCGTACAGGAATTCAATAAGAAATTCAGCAAACGGGTCAAGGGATTCAGCAGAGACGCGGAAATGATCCTCCAGGCTTATCCATGGCCGGGAAACGTCAGAGAATTAAAGAACATCATTGAAAGGATCATGATTCTAAAGAGTTTGGGAACAGTTATCAATCCTGATAATATGCCCTCCGAGTTAAAATCCCTGGACCAGAAAGGCGTTGAGATTAAAATTGAACCGTTTCTTCAACAGTTGCCTTTGGATGGGATTAATTATGATATAGTTACCGACAAAATCGTCAAAGATGTAAAAGTAAAAATATTGAAAAACGCCCTGATCAAATCAGGGGGAAACAAGTCAGAGGCAGCGAAAAAATTGGGTATTTCCAGGTATAAATTTATTAGAGAACAGAAGAAATATGATACTCTGACTCAAAAGCCGTCTTGAAGTCTTCCTGTGTGCGCATAATGCACGGAACGTGCGTAATGCGCACGCCTCCCTGAAGGGCCTTTAGCAGGCTACTCCTGCGGTTCCATAAATGGCAGGTGTTCGATATCCGCACGTCAAGCCCCTTGATGTATCCCCGTCGAAGGAAAAAACACCTAAGAAAATTTGAACGATAGCTGCGTTTATGGGCATAAGTATATAATATACAATAATGTAAAACATATACATACGTATCATAATACTTTCTGAAATATTATCCGAGTTAATGTTTCTCGTCATGGCATCGAAGTTGCTTATGATAATGCAGAAATGAAACATAGATTCCATCGATGAGCGAGGAGGAAAAGAAACATACACGGCAGGACTCAGGTGGAAAAGAAGGCGTTAAAGATATCAGGCTTGACAGGCAAAAAGTGTATGATTTTTTTCTTTCAGTAAATAGCGGCAAAGATGATCAAAAGTTAACCATGGATGAAACAGGTGATCAAAAAAACAAAGAGGTGATAGAAGACAAAAGCTTTACCTTCTTTCTACCTGAGTGATCCTGCGGTAAAGAAAGAATTTTTAATGTCGGTGGGTGGTTTTGGTCCCTCCTTTCCACCCGCCGGCCCCCCTTTAATGGGCGATCTGAAAGGGAACGTTATGAGCAACCCCTTTCAGTTTATATACAGGCGGATGGTTTAAGTCCCTCCTTTTCCATCCGCCTTTTTTTATACATTAAATCTGAAGAGTACAATATCACCATCCATGAGCTGATAATCCTTTCCCTCCGAACGGATCAACCCTTTCTCCCTGGCCTGGGTAATGGTATCCACGGTAAGGAAATCGTTGTAATGCAGGATTTCAGCCCTGATGAATCCCCTTTCCATATCGGTGTGAATTTTGCCTGCGGCAATCGGCGCCCGTGTTCCCCGGGGGATCGTCCAGGCCCGCAATTCCGGCCCGACAGTAGTGTAAAAAGTAATTAACCCGAGAAGTTTGTATCCTTCCCTGATAAGCTTCTCCAAGCCCGATTCATGGAGGCCAAGATCGGCCAGGAAAGCTGTCCGTTCATCCACCGCCAATTCCGTGATCTCCGCTTCGAGATCTCCGCAGATTAAAATGACCGATGATCCTTCTTTTTCGGCAATTCCTTTCACTGCATGTATATAGTCATGTTCGCCTTTCAGAACCGCCTCGCTGACATTGGCCACATAAAGAACCTTCTTAGCGGTCAATAAATGAATATCTTTCAAAACGGCCGATTTTTCCTCGCTAAGAGCAAGATTGCGACAGGGAATCCCCCTTCCGAGGGCGTCCTGAAGGGTACGTATCGACTCCATGTCATGAGCCGCGGATTTATCGCCGGCCTTGTACTTCTTATCAAGTACAGAGAGACGTTTTTCCAGAGTCTCCATATCGGCAAGCATTAATTCCGTATTGATGATCTCAATATCGCGGACGGGATCGACCATTCCGTCAACATGAACAACATCGGGGTTGTCAAAGCACCTGACAATATGGACCACGGCATCCACTTCCCGGATATGGCCGAGAAACTTGTTTCCCAGCCCCTCTCCCCGGCTCGCTCCCTTGACAAGGCCTGCAATATCAAGAAATTCCATGGTGGTGTATGTCTTTTTGGGAGGGTGAAGAATTGTGGCGATCTGGTCAAGACGCCGATCCGGAACGGCAACCATCCCGATATTCGGATCGATGGTGCAGAACGGATAATTGGCCACTTCGGCCCCCGCGGCAGTAAGGGCGTTGAAGATGGTTGATTTGCCAACATTGGGAAGGCCGATAATACCACAGCGAAAGCCCATAGGTAGACTCCTTTCTCCTTAATCAAAACATCAATTTTACAATGGCAATGGCAACAATAATTCCTACGCAGTCGGCAATTAGGCACACCGGCACCAGATACTTTGTCCTGCGGATATTCACGGCGCCAAGATACACGGCCAGGACGAAAAAAGTCGTTTCCGCACTCCCGATGATCACCGCGGAAATCCTGCTGGCAAGGGAGTCCGGGCCGGTGGTCCTGACGATATCCGTAAAGACAGCCGTTGATGCACTTCCGGAAAGAGGCTTGATGACTGCCACGGACAGAACCTCAGGTGGAATACCAAGGGCAGCTAAAGACCCGGAAAGAGTCTGTCTGAGGAGGTCAAACGCCCCTGATGCCTGGAAAGCCTTGACGGCAACAAAAATAGCGAGCAGGTAGGGAAAGATTTTAACAATGACTTCTATTCCTTCCCTGGCGCCTCCTATAAATGAGTCATAGACGCGAACTTTTTTTAAGACGCCGTAGAGCACGGCAAAAAGTATGAAGGCGGGAATTGCGAACTGGGATATAAAGGCGGCGGTCTTCATTTCATGATTCTCCTGAAAAGGAGCAGCACGGCAATTGCAATAACAGCAGAGATCACGGTGGAGCATATGGTGGGAAAAACAACGGCTGAGGGCTTTACAGACCCAAAATCTGCAAGGATGCCTACGACGGTAAAGGGAATCAACTGGATGCTTGCGGTATTAAGAACAATAAAGAGCATCATCTCAAAAGTAAGAGAGTCTTTGTCTTCATTGAGGGTCTGAAGGTCCTGCATGGCCTTGATCCCGAGGGGGGTTGCGGCATTGCCAAGGCCGAAGAAGTTTGCCAGCATGTTAAGGGTAATAGAGGTGATTGCGGGATGGTCGGGGGGGATGGTTTTGAAGAGACGGATAATCAGGGGCCTGAATGCATGGGAAATTCGGTAGATAAGTCCTGAATCTTCGATAATTCTTGTTATGCCGAGCCATAGTGAGACAATCCCCAGCAGAAAAAGCGATATTTCAACGGCTGTTTTGGCCCCGTCAAACATGGCCTTGGTAACTGCTTCCAGACCGCCCGTCCAGAAGGCGGCGACAATACTCACGGCAATCAACACGACCCAGATAATATTCATTTAGATTTCAAAGTCATCCATGATTTTAAATACTTTGTTTATGCCCGGCAATCCAGGCCTCGATAAAACGGGCAGCCTCCTCCCAGCCTGGTTCGGCGATAATGAAATGGGAGTGTCGGTTGAATTCCCGATAGGTGGATATAGCTTTATATTTATTATGAATCTTTTTCGCGATTCCGGGCGGTATGAGGCGATCCTCGGCGCCCACCATGGTGAGAATCGGGCAGGTGACTTTTGATTCATACACGGAAGTGGCCTTAGCCCTGTCGAAGTACCAGAAGCCGATCTCCCAGGCCGCCCGGGGGGATTCGTAGGTAAATTTCTCGAATACCCTTTTCTGTTCATCCGGGGGCAGCAGATGCAGGGAAGAATAGGCGGCCCCTTCAAAAGTAGGACGAAGCGGTTCACGCCAATGTCCGAACCGCTGCCGGTTTATCCAGAAACTCTTTATCCCTGTCCAGGATATGGGGTTGATACCCCGGGGAACTGCCGGGGCAATCAGGATCGTTGCCCTAGCCAGACCTTTACCGGCAAGAATCTGGGCAATCAGTCCGCCCATGGAATGACCGATGATGATAGGCTTCTGATCCAGGGCGCGGATCTCCCTTTCCACATCGGCGACATAATCACGAACACCTGTTTCCATCAATCCGGGATTCGGAGGTGAACTCAGGGGCAGGTCATGGTATCTCAGGGTCGGGGTGATGACGCGGTATCCCCGCTGTTCGAAATAGTTCCGATACTGATCCCAACACCAGGGACCGACAAACATGCCGTGGATCATGACAATGACCGGTTGCTTTGATTTTCTTACAGTTTGATTTTCTTCTTGTGCCGGTGTATTGCCGGGGATGCAGACAACGCCCGATATTATCAGAAAGAAAACAAGGCTAAGTGCCGCATTTGTAATAGCTTTGCCCATTTACATTTTCCCTGGCATCCATACTTGAATCAAAGGTAACTGTCTTGTAATGCAATTCACGGCTTTATGGCAAGAAAAACCCTGCATAATAATTATTACCCAACACCAGAGAGAATTCTCTATGAAAAAATGTCCTACAAGTTCTTTCTCCTTGACAAGAAAGGACGGGTTTATTCATAATCCAATATGCATAGAGAAAAG
>Ga0074199_1002075_pt1 | contig 13701 bp, 11 predicted proteins | sample EPASupsiteSAE347_FD_64528 | JGI IMG/M metagenome (GOLD analysis project Ga0074199, IMG submission 64528) | Bioremediated contaminated groundwater from EPA Superfund site, New Mexico - Sample SAE3-47 | ecosystem: Environmental > Aquatic > Deep subsurface > Groundwater > Contaminated ...
GAGAAGGTGTCAAGGCTTTTTCAATATACGGCGTATCGGTATGCTTACACTGGGGACATTCATAGGCCATCCGGACATACCGGATGATCTGTAGTTTTGCCGGGATATATTCCAGTTCTTCCCGAACCGTTTCTTTTCCGATCGGGCGGAGCAGGGTGTTACAACGGAGACAGTTCTGATCGTCTTCATGGATCTCACAGAGGATTTCCTTGACTGGCAAGTCCTTAAGCCGTTCTTCCCGTTTGGATTTAAGATTGCGGCGTTTATAACCATGGACATCCTTCACCACCGGTTCTGGGGCACTGGGATCGGCCTCGGCTTCTGCCTCATTGAACAGACAAATCTGACCACTTAGTACTGGCTTGGGCGTTTTTTCACTGGAGCTGCCAAACTTCTCTTTCCGGAGAAGCAGGATCATCTCAGTCAGATTGTTTACCTGCTGTTCCAGGCTTTTGATGGTGCTTTCCAGTTGTTTGATCGTGGTATCCCGTTCATCCATGAGTGCTGATTCTCCCGTTTTTTGATGGCTTTATTATACCATGAAATGACGAAAATATCCAGCATTTATGCGGGTTTCAGCGGTTTTAAATCAACAGAAATCGCCGGGTTGGGCCGCTTTGATGGCTCGGGGTTGATCAACGGATAGTCCTTCTAACAGCCATCTGAATTCTTTCCAGGACAGTGTTCGAACTTCATTTTCGGTCCGGGGCCATTTGTAGTTTCCATTTTCGAGGCGTTTGTAAAGCAGAACAAAACCGTCACCTTCCCAAAGCAGTGCCTTAATCCGATCCCGACGTTTCCCGCAGAATAAGTAAAGTGCGGGACCAAACGGATTCAAGCCCATTGACTCCTGCACCAGAGCAGCCAGTCCATCAATGGATTTACGCATATCAGTATAACCACAGGCGATATAGATTTCCCTGGCAATTGTAATGTCGCCTAACATAACACTTTCATTGCCAGCAGAACCGCTTTGATCGTTTCCGGGGCTGCTCCATCCATCACCTCAATCGTTGCCGATGGAAGATTAATCACCACTGCTGGACTCCGGTTCGTTTTTCCCAGACTCATCGGAAGTTTAGCAAAAGTAACCGGACCATCAGGTTCCAATTGTGTGGTCATTATCTCCTGGCTACAAGCTTGCTGACGGATGCGTTTCAGCCAGTAATAATAGGATGTTTCTTTAATCTGAGTCTGTTGACACCAGGCTTTGACGGACATCCCGCTTGACTGTTGATCCTGAATAAGCTGTATCCACTGTTCCATGCGGAACTTTGTTTTAACTGGAGTAATTTCGTCCATTATGATACCCTCCTGCGCAGTATTTCGAAGTCACTTGAAAAACTCGAAAAACTACAACTTGAAAAACTTTAGTTTTTGTTTGGAGTCTATTATCTCATGGATTTATTTGGGATGTAAGGCACCTTGTTATTGAGCGCTTACGTTTTAAATCCATGCGTTTATTGGACGCTTACGTTGAACTTATTAAATTGTGTACAATGTGACAAGCGAAACGTCCCCTTGTCACACAAAGAAATCCCCCAAAGATTTCTCCTTGGGGGATCTTTTCTTTCGTGTTACCTGTTAAGGCTTGGGAAAGATGAATCTCAATTTATTAAATTATTGAACAGTAATTGCACTTGGGATACTAGCTAGATTATTAACAACATCTTTGATATCTTGAGTAGAAGTAGCTTTGATTGTTACACCAGCTGCTAACTCTTCTGCTGTTAAAGCTGCACTTACAGTACCATTCAGTGATGTCGATGCTGCACCTATTGCTACAGTAGCAAATTCAACAGTTTTAGAAGATTTCACACCGCCAATATACAGATCAAAGTCTGTACCAGCACCCGCTACAGTATTATAAACTGCTTCGCTGAACGTCACTTTAATATTGGTTGCAGTTGTTAGTTCAGCTTTTGTTACTGTTGGTGCAACATTTTCATTAATTGTTGCAGATGTGGTAACTGAATCCATCATCACGCCAGCATCACTTGTTACTCCACTAATTGTAAAGACATGTACGCCAGTGAATCCATTTGAACCAGTAGCTAAAGTTAAAGAAACTTGTGCATCAGCAGCGGCATTTGCAATTAATGCAGCTGATTCAACTGTAGCACCTTCAACAATATAGTTAGACGCAACTAAAGCTGTAGCTGGATCTAATTTTTTGTCAAACTTAATGGTAATTTTGTTATTATCAGCACCTTGTACAATTGGCGTTACAGCAATCAAAGCTGGTTTGCCAGTAGTATTATCAATAGTTCTAGTAAATGTTACATTGGCTTTTTCAGAACTGTTATTACCAAATAAGTCTTTTACAAGACCAGTAGGTAATTTTGCAGTATACTGACCATCAGCAACATTTGCTAATGAAATTGAAATGGAACTTGATTTGCCATCAACTGCATTATATAAAGCAGCATTAACATTATTTGCTACAGCATCAGCAGTAGTTGTAGTTGTTAATGTAGGCGTTGTTGTAACATAGTCTTTTACACGTGATGTTGTAATTGCTTTAGCATCTTGAACAGCTACATTTTCATTAAATGTAACAATTAATGATTCAACACCATCAACTTTTGTTAAAGTTGTTGATACAACTGTAGGACCAGCCACATCTGTATTGAAGTTTAATAACTTAGTAGATGTTGCTAATGAATTACCTGCTTTATCTTTAACTTCACCAGTAGTTATAGTAAATGTTACTAAACCAGTTTGAGCTGTGAATGTTGCATGATAAAGTGCTGGGTTGCTTGCATCAACTTTAAATGTTGAAACTGTTGTTACGCCTACTTGAATGTGATCTGCAGTTATTGCTGTTGCAATAGTAGAATCATCTAAAGCTTTAGAGAACAATACATCTGCTGTAGTTCCAGAAGTAGCAGTTGCACTAACTAATGTTGGTGCAGTTATATCAGTTGTATCCTTTTTAACTAAAACAGTTGTAGGATTAGGTGATATTATATTTCCTGCAAAATCTTGGTAGCCAATAACTGTAGTAGTAATATTAGCATTAACAGGTACTCCTGCTGCACTTAAATCTACAGTAATATAATATTTATTGTTTACGCCATCATTTGTTACAGTACCAGTTGTTGTTGGAGTAGTAATTACTTCTCCAGCAGCATTTTTAAATGATACTGTTCCAGAAAGACCTTTAATTACAGGTTCTGAGAATAAAACACGAGCTGTTACGCTGTTTGGATATTCTACTCCTGTTATTGTAGGTCGAGTTACATCGTTAATTGTGAATGTACTTGTAGTTTTTGCAATTTTTTCATTAGTAGTTGTTTCTACTTTATCAGCTAAAGTTACAAAAGCATATGTTCCTGCATAATATTTTGCTGCATCGACATCTGTAAGAGTTAATGTTTTACCATCAGCACTCAACGCTGCTGCTGTAGTACCATCTGCTAAAGCTGTCAGAGCGCTAGCATTAACTGCACCATCAACACGTGCAAGTGTGAACACACCTGCCTTTAATGTGTCTGCTGTACCTGGTGTAGTAATAACAGAAGTATTCTTGATAGCTTTGTTAAAAGTAACTTGGATTTGTTTGTCATTAATAGCAGAAAAACAACTCGTTTTCGCTTCTTCTCCCATGCCCTGAAACCCACTGAAATCAATGCTTTCAGCCATTAAAAAAACCATCATATGTTGTTCTAAAGAAAAAAAATAGATGAAGTTCCCCAAGAATGGGAAACCTCAACAAAAGAAATACTTCTTGTTCCTCAAGCTGAAATTTCCATTAGATTTTCTAAAAGTTGAGTGTTCCCAATGGGTTGGTCATTTCCGATGGTGTTGTTGAAAAGTTGCTGTGTTGTTGGTCACTTAGATCCACAACACAGCCAATCTTCCTACTTTTTCCCTAATGTTCAGGCAGGTTTTTGCCATTCGCACATAACATACCCCTTTTCATCCTAAATTGCCGTCAGTGCTGTCCCTGCCATCTAACGTTTGTCGGCATTGACGACAGGGACGGCAAAAACGGACTAAAAGGGGGTGGGAGAGGAATCTTTCAACTCTTGCCCAGCAATTTCTCCACTTCAGTCTGAAAACCATAGCGTTTGAGGTACTCAATCATAGCGGTTTCAGCAATCTCACGCTGACTAATGTTTTTGCTTTCGCTGAATTCCGTCATCAACCGTCCCAGAAGATCCGACATGAAGACACTCTTAGTTTTTGGCAAACCGGGAACCGCATACTTGGGAACCCGTCCATCTGAATTGGGCATGAGCAGCGTCAGTAGTCGGTCTTTGTTTTCCATCAACACCTGCAACAAGGGCAGATAGGCTTCCATTGATTCCATTGTCACTGATTCTGGTTTTAGATTCGTCACTGGCAGTTTAAAAACGTTGTCGGGTGGGGTACTCTTGACATTTGCTTCTTCTGAGAATCCTTTGATCATGGGCACATAGTTTTTCTTGTCAGAGTCCCACGAGAGATTGTTACTTTCCATGTACTCACCTAGTTCCCGGTGATCCTTGAATCCAAATTCTTTGGCAACCGCTCTAGGATCATTGTCGTCACCCAAATCTTTGATGCGTTTGACAATCATTTCAGCTTTGACAGGCACCGAACTTGAAAGCTCTTCCAGAATCTTGTCAGCTTTGTTTGTGGCTGGAATGTAGGTACTATTTGCCCCATCCCAGACAAACCCTTTCCGCCGCATGTAGATGTCAAGAGACTTCCAACCACCTAAACTGAATTCTTCTGCCAGTGTTTCCCTTGTTTTTCCTTCCATCAATCCCTTAATCGTGGTATTGACTCGTTCGTCATAGATCGGTTCCTGAATTTCCTGATTTTTCATTGTATTTGTCATTTTAGTTTTCCTTTCCTTTTTCACATTAAATTGACGGCTGCCTGCAATTGTCCCAGATCCTGATGAATGTAGCGACTGGTGACCCGGAGATCACTGTGACCCAGCAGATTCTGGACGGCTGGGAGTGGGGCATTGTTTCTCACCAGGGTGGAAGCAAAGCTGTGTCTGAGAATGTGAGCTGTCACATGTTTTGTCCAGCCCAATTGTTTGGTAGTCAGTTTTAAATAGCGATTGATGGACTGATCGGACAAAGCACCCGTTTTTTTAGTTGCAAAGAATTTCTCTGATGAGGTAGTCGGTCGAATCGTTTTTAAATAGTTGACAAGAATCGCTTTGAGCTTTGTATTCATTGGCACGGTGCGATCTTTGTTACCTTTCCCATGACGTACCTGAATGCATTCGGTGTCAAAATTCACATCATTCAGAGTTAGATTGCAGAGTTCGCTGACTCTTAAGCCGGTGTAGGCCAGGGTTGTAGCTGCGACTTTGATGATGGTATGATCAATGGCTGCCAACAGTGTCTCCACTTCTTCAGGCAATAGATAAGTTCGTTCTTTTTGTTGCAGGGTGATGGGTTCCAATTTCTGGCTGAGATCTTTGTCAACTAAATCCCGTTTGTCCAGGTAGCTGAAAAATGATCGAAATATGTAGAGGGCTCGATTTCGGCTGACTGGTTGATCACCCTGTTGTTTCCGATAGTCCAGATACCCTTCCAGATGTGCCAGTGTCATCTCATCCAGATACACCTGCCCATTCATTTCTTTTTCAATGTAGCGTTTAAAATCCATCAGCGTCAGATGGTACCCCCGAACCGTCATGGTTGACCGTTCTTTTGATTTCAGATGTTGAATGAATTCCTTAATGGCTTTTTCTAGTAGCATTGGTTATTCCTCCTGTGTTCGTTTTTTAGTTCTTTTTCTTTTGATTCTTTCTCATTACATTAATAATATATATCTGGGAATGCAGTTCAGTTCGTTTTTGAATTGCATTCCCACATTTTAAATTCAATTTTAGTCACATCAATTTCAAATTCACATGCTCCCCCTTTTGTGCCGTTTTTGCCGTCCCTGTCGTCAATGGCGTCAGTTATTTTTCAGCACTGCCACGACTGACAGCAAAAACGGAGACAAATGGGGGGGAAAACAATGAAATTTTAAAGTATTTTGATTTTTCAGTCGGTGTTAATCTTCAATTATTTCTGGCAATCAACGCATCAACCTGTTTGTTCGTTATCATCATCAAAATTTAAGATTTCAGACTCAATCAGCTCTGAATACTTGCCTTTTTGCTTCTTTTCTTCCACTATTTTCGTGACCAAGCCATTTTCTTTGTTCTTGTCGTTAATGATCTCGATTTTTCTGTAGTCACCACCAGGTCGTGAGTTGAAGAAAATACCGATTTCTTTCAAATTGCTTTTGACTTCATTCATCCGTTTGGTCAAAACACTGGCATCAGCTGGCCATATTTTCATATGGATGTTGATCTGTTCGCTCGTAGCTACCCCCTCTAATTCTTTTAAAAGTCTTGTCACACTACTTACCCATTGGTATCGCTCCCGCATCAATGCAATCACGGCTGTGGCAACGGGATTAGAAGCCAGGGCTTCCTCATTCGCTCGTCTCTGATTGGTCAGGTAGTCTTTAAGAAATGCCTGACCGGACACCCCTAGTACTTCGGCAATAGCATAGCCCCAATAGCTGAAATCAACCATTCGGCCAACTTTCTCCAATTCTACTCTGGGTCGAATGGGAATGGCACCTTTCAGGGTATTAAAAATGGCACCGAGTATTTTTGGCAAATCTACTTCAAATTTTCGCCAGATCAACTCTTCCGGCAATCGATTCTCTTCGCTGATGCGTGCCAGCTCCAGAGTGATGACACGATCCAGAAGATCTGATTGGGTAGCCATGATGTTAATCCCATTGAGGACAACACAGCGCTTGATTTCTAAAATAGTTTCATCGTCATCGGTATATAAGGTTCGCTTTGAAAACGCACCACCAGTGGCAGCCATACATAACAAATTACTTTTCTCGGCTGAGATTGACTGAAGGTTGTCATAGCAAGGCATAAGATGGTTGCACAGACTGAGGGCTAAATCTTCTTTTGAGGTGGGCATTGCCAGTATGTCCTGTCGAGCAGGATCAATGATCCGTTTGATCATCCGCATACTCGTCGACTTAGAGGCGCCTTTTTCCCCAAATAGAATTAAAATCGGGTGAGGGACATCGAGAATCAGACAAGTGACCAGATAGCAGGCAAAGAGTCTTAAATCTGTTTCATTCTGATAGCAGAAGTGCTTTTTAATCAGAGGAATCAGACTTTCAGGTTTCGAGTCAAAGTCAGGAAGTACTTGTGTGCCCATGTTTTTGGACTGAAAGAATATGATCGGTGGATCAGAAATGATGGAACACCTATCTTTGGTGATTTGTACGACCTGCCCACCGTCATTGTTCAGATCATAAAAATACACCCCATTTTCAGAAACACCAACTCGTTTGAAAATTTCTCGTTTCTTGCCTTCACAGGTGGCTTTCATCATGGCAATGTCAAGTGCCTGGGTGATGCTATCATTTTGAGGAGCTGTTTTTTTCAAAGCAAAGTAGCGTTGCAACATGAACTTCTTAAAATTCTTGCTCTTGATCCTAAAAACTTTTCGTTTCCCCTTTACAACCACGGTGGCATACTCTTCATCTTCATTTGAATGGAAAAACTCACAGTCGCTAATCAGATTTAAGAGCAGATCTGATTGTTTTCTTTTTCTAACTTCCGATCCATCCTCCTCCGATGATTTCGGGATTTCCTGGGACACTTCCGACAATGTATCTGCTACCTTTTTAATCTCTTCCAACGATGCTAGCGTGGGAAACTTAGGAATATTTGTTATTCCTGAACGGCGATGAGGCCGTTCTTCCGTGTTTTCTCCCTCACAAACCATAGTGCCATAAAGCACAGTGAACCCGGATGGGTTGGAAGTTGTCCGTTTCACTTCTGCTGTGTTGGTTGAGAATCTGAAATGCAGTGCTTCGAGGCATTTTTCCAGTATTTTAACGTTATCGGGCGTGGCATCAATATTCACTTTTAGGATGAGATGGGAGCCATTACCAGAATCAGCTTCAAATGGTTTAGGCAGCCCTTGTTCTTCCAGATAAGCTCCAATTTCTTTTGCTAATTTCATAGCTTCTGCTTTTTCCCGGTCGGTTGAAGAAACACCGGATGGTCTTTTGGGCTCAACCGCAATCACGAACCACTGCATGTTTTCAATATCATCATCAGAAATTGTCTGTTCGGCATTTGTTGTCAGCTGGTTCAACTCGTCTGTACTTCGATCTTTCAATTCCGATTTCACCAGGTTTAAATTCACTAAGATGTCATGCTTTCCATCATAAATGATCGCTTGTTTAACCAACTGTTCCTGATCATCAAAACGACCGTAAATCGTTTCATTCTCCGTATTTAGAATTCGAATCTCTGTCAACTCTTGTTGTTGCTTTAATGCACTAAGTATTGAACGAATTCTTCTGATACTTAAACTTCCTTCTGTTTTTGTTGCTGAATCACTATTTCCTGCTATAACGACTGGTCTTGGGGTAATTTTTTTCATTTGGGCAATCTCCTTCTTGATTATAAAAATTCTAATCGAATTGCTTCTTAACCTAATAAACATTATAAGCGAGCGTTTAAATCCAGTTCATTTCATTGCCCTAATAATCTTCGAAAAAAAAATAGTACTCTTTTCTTTCATTTCGAAAATTAGCACATCAAAATAATCAGTTCAGTTGACCTAAACTAATGTTTTTAATGTCTAATAGGCGAAATTCAGAAAAGAGTACCAATAACTCTATGAATCTCCTTATTTGTGACTCATCATTATGATAAATGATGCTTACTCGCTGTTTTAAAACTGCTTTCGGCTTTGCCACACCTAAATTAGAAGTTGTATTCAAATTGTTCTGACATCTTAGCACATCATTTATCAGTTGTCAATAGACTGTCAACTTTTTATTTATTTTTTTGCTACGCCGAAAGAATGACCGGGGCACCGAATTTTAAAGCAAACCTTTTTCCTTCAGGCTACAAAAGCTGTCCTCTGATCCAATGATGATGTGATCCAGCATCGCTATGCCTACCAGTTCGCCCACTTCTTTAATGCGTTTGCTGATGTTGATGTCTTCGGTGGATGGTTCGGGATCGCCGCTGGGATGATTGTGAAAGAGAATGATGCTGGCTGCATTGGATAGAATCGCTGTTTTAAAAACTTCCCTGGGGTGCACCAGTGAGCTGTTGATGGTTCCCAGGCTCACAACATTCATCGACACAGGCTGATTTTTGGTGTCCAGACAACAGACAATGACCTGCTCCCGGTCGGCTTCTTCCAGAAACTTCCGTCCCAGTCCTGCTGCTTCTGATGGACTGCTAACCCGGCGGACATCATAGAGGATGCTGCCTTCTTTGACCATTCTTAAAGAGACAATATTTACACGTTTGGCTGCGGTTTCTTTTGACATATTTTATTCCTTCCTTAATGCTGATTTTATTTTTGAGTGGCAAATAGTACCCTAACCTCTGTTTGAATTGAGGTTAGGGTTTTAAATGGTTGACTATTTCTTTTTCTGAGTTTCTTTGGTAGCTGCATAGGCGGTTAGTCCCAACATGAAGCCACTGGTGAAAACTTCAATGGCTGAAGCTGTCCCTATGGCAGTGAGCAATGTTAGCATGTTATTCTCCTTTCATTGATTCAAATTTTTAATCTATTATTTTTAATCCGCTAATTTTCAGGCCTTTTGAGCATAGGCTTCGACAATGACACAGGTCACTACACTAGTGATGATTCCTCCAACAAACCATGGCATCCTAATCCCCTCCTTTCTGTTTTAGACTATTCTGTCTGATTGAGTGATTCCAAACTTTTTTCTTCCGTATTTGCCGTCAGTCCTGTCCGTGCTGTCAGTTCAATGTCGGCATTGCCACGATTGACGGCATTCTGGGGACAATTATTTTAGGGATCATTTCTTTTAGTTTTAAAATAATAGAATGACTTTGAACTACAACAGTCCCACAGCTTCCTGTTTGTCTTCTCTGCTGGTATTGATGTAGTAGCTGGCGGTGGTTTGAATGTTGGCATGACCGGCTAACTTGGCAACGGTGGTCAGATCAACACCTTTCTTCAGAAGTCTCGTGCAAAAAGTATGACGGAACTTATGGGGATAGATGGTCATGTTTAAGCTCTTCCCCAATTTTTTCATGACCTTATTGACGGTATCGGTATCCATCTTGCCTGATCGCTGCGTGACAAGCAATTGACTACTTTTCGCATAGGGACTATCCTTTCGATCACTTTCCAGATATTCCTTAATGATTTCAGCCACTTCAGCTTTTAATGGGACTTCCCTATATTTACCGCCCTTACCAACCACTTTAAGACTCATGGTCAGCAGATCAAGATCCTGGATTTTTAAATTAACCAATTCACCAACCCTTAGACCAGCATAGAGTAGAATATAGACCAGGGTTTTATCACGCAGGGCTACTTGTTCCTGATTCTCCAGATGAAACAGCAACCGTTCTACCTCATCTTCTGAAAAGACAACCACCTCCGCTTCACTACCATTGGCTACTTTTATCTTATCCCGTTTGGGATGCACCACCATTTCCTGACTATATCCCGCTGCTATCAGAAAATGATTGAAGCTGTGAAGACTGTTTACTTTTTTATTAATGGTATTGATCCGATAGTTGGCTTCCTGCAGGTGTTTGCGATAACTGGTGATACTGAGTCTGGTGAGCTTGCCATCAAAGGGCAACTTCTTTTCTTTTAACCATTGGATGAATCCTTGAATATCACCAGTGTAGCTGGCAATGGTAGCTGATCCTTTGCCGTCTTCCATCAGGTGGTTCTCAAAAGCGGTTTGAATTGAAGAAATGGTTTCGTTGATGATAGCTGTTGCTGTGGTGGGGTTTTCATCTGATGTTAATAATCGATCATTTGAGATATCATTGTTTTTAGTGATTGTTGGTTCCAATGACTTGTCAGCTTTTAATTGCTCAATACCTGGATCAATTTTTCCGACTGACACCACGGGTTCATCATCTGAATCAATTGTCAGACTTTTCTTAGACTTGCTTTGTTTGGTTTCTCGTCTTGGGAATTCGATCTTTTCAATGTAAGCGCTTAAATACAAGGTGCCACAAAAAATAAAAAAGAACTGGAGCTAGCAGCAGTCCAGTTCTGGATAAATCTGTTTATAGTTTGCATTCCGCCTGTATCTGCTCTGACCAGGGCATCAGTTCTTCTAGTGCCTCCGGGTCATTCAGATAATCCGCATCCGGCATATAAAGCAGCAAATGATTAAGATAAGCGTAGACATTCAGTCCACTTGCTTTGGCAGTTTCGACAATGCTGTATATCGCAGCACTGGCAGAAGCTCCTTTGGGTGTATCTGAGAAGAGCCAGTTTTTTCTGCCCACAGTAAAAGGTCGAATGCTGTTTTCGGCCAGATTGTTTGAGAGTGAACATCGTCCGTCAAGGAGATAGTTTTCCATGTAACGTTTCTGATTCCGGGCATAGACCACGGCTTTGCCCAGGGCAGAGCCCTGCAAGACATTCAATGAATCAATCCAACACCAAAAGGCCTCCAGAACTGGTTTTTCCAGTTTCAGACGCTTAAGATAGCGTTCATCAGGAGACAGAGCGGAGAGTGTCTCTTCGATTTTAAAAAGCCGGTTACAGTAATCCCTACCGACTTCGGCCGGGGTGGGTGGTCCATTTTCAGAACGTTTGTCCGTCGGTGCTGCCTCCGCAAATTTTCTACGGAGGTGAGCCCAACAGCCACACCGGGTCACATCTTTCAGGCGATTGTACCCCGCATAGCCATCGCTGTGAATAAAGCCGGTGAACCCTTTCAGGTAGTTCAGGGCATTTTCGCCGCTTTTGGACTTCTGGTAGTCGTACAGGATGATGGGCGCTTTCCCGTCATTTCCGGTACGGTAGAGCCACATGGTCGATTTTGACTGTGGCTTTTTCCCTTCTTCCTTCAAAACCTGAACCGGGGTCTCGTCACAATGAAGAATCTCGCGCTGCCGGAGCTTTTCCCGGAGATGGGCAATGATAGGGTTTAGATAGTCCTGAGAACACCGGATGATCCAGTTGGCCATAGTTGCCCGGGAAAGTGCAAACCCCAGCTGCTCCCAATCCTTTTCCTGTCGGTAAAGAGGCATGGCATTGACATATTTCTTATACATCACATGCGCCACGGTACTGGGAGACGCCAGTGAATGAGCCATCAGCGGAGAAGGTGTCAAGGCTTTTTCAATATACGGCGTATCGGTATGCTTACACTGGGGACATTCATAGGCCATCCGGACATACCGGATGATCTGTAGTTTTGCCGGGATATATTCCAGTTCTTCGCGAACCGTTTCTTTTCCGATCGGGCGAAGTAAGGTGTTGCAACGTAGACAGTTCTGATCGTCTTCATGGATCTCACAGAGGATTTCCTTGACCGGCAAATCTTTAAGTCGTTCTTCCCGTCTGGATTTGGGATTCCGGCGTTTATAACCATGGACATCCTTCACCACCGGTTCCGGGGCATTGGGATCGGCCTCGGCTTCTGCCTCATTGAACAGACAAATCTGACCATTTAGTACTGGCTTGGGCGTTTTTTCACTGGAGCTGCCAAACTTCTCCTTCCGGAGAAGCAGAATCATCTCAGTCAGGTTGTTCACCTGCTGTTCCAGGCTTTTAATGGTCCTTTCCAGTTGTTTGATCGTGGTATCCCGTTCATCCATAAGTGCTGATTCTCCCGTTTTTTGATGGTTTTATTATACCATGAAATGACGAAATTATCCAGTATTTATGCGGGTTTCAGCGGTTTTATGTCAACAGAAATCGCCGGGTTGGGCCGCTTTGATGGCTCGGGGCTGATCAACGGAAAGGCCTTCCAACAGCCATCTGAATTCTTTCCAGGACAGTGTTCGAACTTCATTTTCGGTCCGTGGCCATTTGTAGTTTCCATTTTCGAGGCGTTTGTAAAGCAGAACAAAACCGTCACCTTCCCAAAGTAGCGCCTTAATCCGATCTCGACGTTTCCCGCAGAATAAGTAAAGTGCGGGTCCAAACGGATTTAATCCCATTGACTCCTGCACCAGAGCAGCCAGTCCATCAATCGACTTACGCATATCGGTATAACCACAGGCGATGTAGATTTCCTGTGCAATTGTAATGTCGCCTAACATAACACTTTCATTGCCAGCAGAACAGCTTCGATCGTTTCCGGGGCAGCCCCATCCATCACCTCAATCGATGCCGATGGAAGATTGATCACCACTGCTGGACTCCGGTTTGTTTGTCCCAGATTAATCGGAAGTTTGGCAAACGTGACCGGACCATCCGGTTCCAATTGTGTGCTCATTATCTCCTGGCTGCAAGCTTGCTGTCGGATACGTTTCAGCCAATAATAATAGGATGTTTCTTTGATTTGAGTCTGCTGACACCAGGCTTTGACGGACATTCCACTTGATCGTTGATCCTTAATAAGCTGCATCCACTGTTCCATGCGGAACTTCGTTTTAACTGGAGTAATTTCGTCCATTGTAATAACCTCCTGTGTAGTATTTCAAAGTCACTTGAAATACTCGAAAAACTACAACTTGAAAAACTTTAGTTTTTTGTTTGGAGTCTATTATCTCATGGATTTTTTCAGAATGTAAGGCACCTTGTTATTGAGCGCTTACGTTTGATCCGTTTTTCCCTGTCAAACACATTTCAAAAATCCCCTAAAAAATCGGTCGAAAAATCCCCGTTTAATCGGTAGGTTTTTCGTCAAACTTGCTGGTGTCATAAAAACCAGCTTTTTTCTTTTCCCGGATACGAA
>Ga0074199_1002078_pt1 | contig 13682 bp, 6 predicted proteins | sample EPASupsiteSAE347_FD_64528 | JGI IMG/M metagenome (GOLD analysis project Ga0074199, IMG submission 64528) | Bioremediated contaminated groundwater from EPA Superfund site, New Mexico - Sample SAE3-47 | ecosystem: Environmental > Aquatic > Deep subsurface > Groundwater > Contaminated ...
GGATCGTGGGGTAATTTGGACGGTAAATATTTGCAAAAATAGTGAAAGGAGGTGGCACGGCGCGATTTTCCCAGGGGGTACCCCCTGGGAATGGATGAAGAAGGAAGTTCCCATGAGACAGCGGGATTACGAGCTCAAAGAAATGTGCGAAATATTCTGGACACTACCTTGCTGGCTTTTGAGGTCATGGGAGCGATAATGACGGTTGAAATGAAACGATTCATTTCGTTTGGGGAAATAATCAGGCATGGCCGCGTCTTTTTGATTTCACGGCCAATTGTCGGGGCAAGATTTACCAGGAAAACATCGAAACGGTTCATTTCCATTCCCATTCCTTGTCATCCCATGCGGTCTGGGCTGCCCCGTCCGGCAGACGATCATCGCCATGTTGCGCCATTTGCCGAAAGGCTGTTTCCCATCCTCTCCTGGGCTTATAATGGGCATGGATTATCAACTCATGGCCGCGGATATCGAGGTCAACGTCGCGCCCCAGCTCGCATTGCGCGATAAACGGCTTGGGAATGCGGATTCCTTGCGAATTGCCGATTCTGGTAAGAGTTGTTTTCATAATTACAATGTAATTACTTTCGTAACGATTGTCAATCAAATTTAATCTTTTTTATCACAACAGCCTTATTTCTAGGTGTTTGACGAGAAATTCGTCAATAGGGGCCCGATGACAATTTTTGACGCATCTTGAATGGCGAAAGCCCCTCTTTTTTTCTGATCACGCGGCTGAAATATTGCAGGGATTTAAAACCGGTCTGAAGCGCTATCTCGGAAATGGTCAGATTTGAATAGGACAGGAAAAGTTTTGCCCTGGCCAGGCGGATATTGTGCAAGTATTGCATGGGCGCCATGCCGGTATGCGAATGGAATATTTCTGAAAAGCGGCTCATGCTCAGGGAAACCTGCGTGGCAATATCGGACAGCGCTATTTGCTTGCCGTAATTTTCCTCCATGTAATTCAAGGCCTGTTGCACCAACTGGCCCTCATGGTCGCCAGGTTGAAGCGTATGTTTTTCAATGACATCCCGGACCACAAGCGCAATCAGGGCAACCAGGTATGAGTGAACCAGGGCCGCCCGGCCCGGCCTGAGGCGAAGAAATTCTGTCTTCAATTCCGCTATGATCGGGGCGGCTTGCGCGAGGTTGATTGAAGCCTTGAAGGGATGGCGCGTGGTCCCCCCAAAAACACGGGAAAGATCGCCGTAATTCTGCGGAGAAAGCGCGTCGCTCATGATCGTCAATGTTTCGCAGTTTGACCGGCTTGCATTCCAGATGTGCAGGATGCCGGGCGGCACCACTCCCGCTTCCCCCCGCTTTATATCCATTTTCTCGATGTTTCCTTCCATAAACTCAAAGCCGAAGGTCTCTTTCAGCACCAGTACAAGCTGATAACAGTCATGACTGTGAAATTCCATGGCCCGGCTTTTCAGGTATCTGTCAAACTGGCAAAGCCGGAAGGGGCGGAACAATGGCCCATTATAAACGGTTCGCGTGACCAGTTGCTGCATAAGGTCCCGTTAACGGTGTTGAAAAATGAAGATCACAAACTTTGCAAAAACACCGCATATTTATCATGAATCGTAAGGAAGTACAACATTTTAGCGGTTTTAGCCAATTGCGGATTTTCCGGATTTGTTCTAGTATTATTCGCGATGACCAAAAAGCCTGCAATTATATGCGCATTATCCCTGTTGATGGCCGGCGGTCGTTTGATGGGCGCGGACGAGCTCAAGTTATCCTCTGCTGAACGCATTGACGTACCCAGGATTGCCTTTGCCGCAAAGACTGATGTCTCCCCGGTGATTGGCGGCAAATCTGATGACTTGTCTTGGGGAAATAGGCTTGATGGTAATTTTCTTCCGGCTGATACAAAAAAAACGCTTAAGAAACAGTCTGCCTTGTCCCTCTGTTATGACGACAAGAACCTGTATGTCAAACTGGAATGCCAGGCGCCTGATGTCGCCAAAATCAAAAAAGGCCGGACTATAAAAGATGACGACATCTGGAAGGATGACTGCGTGGAGATATTCTTAATGCCGCGGACGAACGAATATTTTCATATTATCGTCACCGCCGCAAACGCGCGGGATATTAGCAGGGCCGTCAAACAGGAAGGGGACGATGGGGTATTTGATATAAAACCCTGGCAGGCGGATTGGCAATCGGCCGTGACAATGGCCGATGGGAAGTGGATCGTTACTATGGCGTTGCCTTTCGACGCCCTGGGGGTGTCGGCGCCTTCGAACGGCAGCGTCTGGAAGGGCAACTTTTGCAGGGAGGAGCAGGAGTTTGGCGAAAACAGTTCGTATTTTAGAACATCAGGATGGTTTCATGACACATCGCTTTTCGGAGACATTGTTTTTGACAGTCATGCCGGCAATTTGTCGCCGGTGTTAAGGAATGACATCGCCGGCCTGGAAAAACAAATCAACTATGTCCAGGACGGCATGGTAAAAAATAATAACCCGGAATTAATCGTCCGGCTGGACAAGGCAAAGGAAAAAGTCGAAAATATTAAAGCCATGCTGCCTGAGATTGTTACCGGCAAGGAGGAATACCGGAAAATCAAATCTGAAATAATCCGAAGCGCAAAAGACGTGACAGGTATCGTTTGCGATTACGAAAGGATCGAAAAAGACAGGCTTTTTGACTCGTATGCCCGTAAATACGCTTATCTGTTGTGGCGCAAGAATCCGCTGGCAGCTCTGGCAAGGGATAAAATTCCGATAGACGTGAAAGAGGACGTTAAGGAAGTGAACATGGTTATGGGCCGGAACGAGATTGAAATGTGTTCCCTGGTCATAGCCAATTTCAAGGAAAGGGCGCTTGCCGGCCGGGTGGTGGTAAGCAGGTTCAGGGACGGGAAAGGAAACCTGCTGGCGCCTGATTTTATCAGTTTGAAGGGGACGGCCTTCATTGAATTGAAGGGGAATAAGTTTGTCGACGATCCGTTGCCGGCATTGAACGAGGTCAACGAGATTGTGGCTTTGCCGCGCGAGAACAAGGAGGTGATCTTGTTTGTTGACTCTTGGAAACTGCAGTCTGGGACGTATTCCGGAATAATAGACGTCCGGCCGTACGAGGGTACGAACAGTTTTCCGGTCAAGACAATCAGGCTAAATATCTCCGTCCTGCCCGTGGATCTGGGCAAGGACCATTTACGGCTTCAGGTGTTTGAAATGGGAAACTATATCTGGGTGGCCGAGAAATTGAGAGATTTTAAGGCGCGCATCGACGAGTTTAAAATCAGCCGGGAAATGTGGCCGGAATATATAAGAGACATGGCCGCGCATCGCGTGAATGTGTTCCGTCCGGTCGAGAATTGGGTGCCGTATCCGGTCATCGACAAAGACTCGAAAAAAATCAAGGAACCGCTTGATCCGGCCAGGCTGCCGTTCTTCGATTACATGCTTGACCTGTATAAAAAATACGGGAAAGAGGGGACAATTGTGAATGTCTGTCCATATCAGGTTGATAAATACATTGAGGCCAGAGGTCTTGAATATTCAAGCCCGGAATGGAAGGATGCCTTGTCCGTATATTTCAAGGCTTTGATTGAACATCTGAAAAGTCGGGGATTTAACGAAGATGATTTGACGTTTTACGTTTATGACGAAATCAACGCAGATATGGAAAAAAGGGTGAAGCCTTTTTGCGAAGTGTCAAAAATCATCAAGGAAGTTGATCCAAAGGCGAAAATATTCCTGACGCTGAGCCCCACGACCGAGGCCAAGGTCATTGAAAGCGTGGCGCCGGCTGCGCCGTACGTGGATGTCTGGTGCGCCTATATCACGATTGTCAAGTCCGGGTATTTCAAATTGTTCAAGGACACCGGAAAGCCGATCTGGTCATATGCAAATGGCGGTTACAGCACCCAGACCGGATCGCCGCTCAACATAGAAAAATACGGCTGGCTGGCATGGGACAAGGGAATTCAGGGGATCGGCTCATGGAGTTATAACTGCTGGATCAGCGATAGTTGGGATGACTTTGACAATTTTCATCCGGACCCCATAACCGCGAAGCGCAGCGCCGAGGCCTATGTTTACCGGGGGCCAAAAGGCCCGGTCACATCGCGGCGTTGGGAGGCGATGCGGGAGGCCATGGAGGACCATGAACTTCTTTATTCGCTCAACAGCGCCATTGAAAAGGCGAAAGAAGCGAAAAAAGATGTTGCCGTGTCTCAAAAACTGCTGTCTGACGCGCTTGGCAAGGTTCTAAACTGCAACGATCCCGATATCCTCTACGGGTATAAAACGGAAATTCTCAAGGAAATCGTGAGGTTACAAAACCGTTGAGGTCAAATCAAATGTGCTGCTCGAAACATTGACCTCAATGTGATCAGGAGAAAAATACGCATGAACCAAAAAGCTCCACGCTTCATGACCTATAACCGCGCCATGCGATGGCTGGATGATGAAAGCATCCTGTCCGGAGCAATCATCGCCTATGCAAACTGCAGCCGGCTTTTATTGACCGGCAAAAAAAATGACTTTAATTGGTGGTTGAAGGGGGAGGGGACGTATGCGGAAATCTCGGACGAAGAATCCCGGATTTCCTGTCTTGGCCGGGAAAGCGTCAGCGCCTGTGTGCCGTTTTACGAGTTTCTCATAGATCAGCATCCCGGCCTGAATGTTCAGGTAAAAAATACCTGCCGTTCCTGGCGCGTGGAGGCGTATTTTGAAAGGAACCATGATTATACGTTTCCGCACGGGTCGCCGGTTCGGACGCTGTTTAAAAGCGATATCCAAAAAGGGGCCGGTTTGATTAAGATTCCCCTTGGGAATATCTTGCGCCAAAAAGGTTATCAAACCCGTTATATGTGCCTGCGCCTGCGTTTTGTTCTGGAAGAAGGCGAACCTGGAGATGTCTGTTTCAGCGCCTGGTCCGACACCTGTCCGGTGGTGGCGCCGGAACTGCCGGGCGTCATCAGCGTGCAAAAAGCAGTCAAAGGCGTATTGGTTCACGCGGTGGCGGTTGATGGGGATGGCAAACTGCGACATGCGGATGAAACAAGCCTTACCCTGACTTTTGGCGGCAAGGACTTTAAGATGTCCGAAAAGGATAAGAGTGGAGTGTTTGTCGCCATGGTTCCTGGCCTGTCTGCCGGCATGTACGAAGCCGTCATCACGGCAACGGACAAACTGACAAAGGCAGTCCTGACCGCCCAAACCAGGCTGGCTGTCACGGACGGCAAGTTTGTGGAACACGTGATCGATAAAGAAGGCAGGCATATCGGCTATGCCCGCAACGGCCGGCACTTGGGGCTGCTTTCCGGAAGCACGGCCTTGCCGGACCTTGTTCCGGCCGTTCAGGTGGGGACGGAAAAGGAAAGCCTTGTTTTCGATATCCGGGAATATGAGACAAAAACCAGGGACACGGGCGGCAGGTTTGAAGGAGTGTTTTTTACCGGCCTGAGCACGGATGAAATCAATTGCTGGCTGCAGCGTCGGGCGGATTGCGGCTATCGGACGTTCTGTATTTCGCCGTGGCCGATCGATATTACGAACGCGGGCGGAAAAATATCCCCTTATGGCGTGGAACTTATCGCGCAGATCCTGGATTTTTGCCGGAGCCGGAATATTTACGCCAAAATCGAACCGTTCCATGATCTATACGGAATGTTCAGCGGTCATGAGCCGCCCTTGCCAAACCTGACCCAGTACAAGGAGGCCGGGTTCATGGCCGGCATGGACGATATTCTGGCCGAAAAGAAAGGGCACCAGCCATATTCGGTCGTTTTGTACGACCAGTGGTGCAGGCCGGAAATCCGGAAAATGCATGAAAATTTTTTAAGGCAGTTTCTTCTGCTCTTTCGGGACGACACGGCCATCATGTTGATTTCGCCAAGCGGCGAAGGTGACGCCATCATGCGCTCGCGTCTTTATAATCATCTGACGGACTATATCCGCACCATGGATTCAAATCATTTATTGTGCGTGGATCAGGCGACTTTTTTCAGGGAGAGCACCTGCACACCTGAATTTGCCCCGGAATTGATCGCGAAACCATTCAATGTCCGCCACCACAAATGCATGCCCGTGGATGCAACCATGGATGCCAAGAGCGACGTGCGCATGGCCGTGGTTTATAAGTTTTTCGGACTGCATCCGGCCGGTATTTATGGGGAAGGGGACTGTTTTCACTTGCCGCCCTGGGACCCCAAGGCGCCGGAATGGCATTATGGCCAGGATAAACATCTGGGCAAGCATTGTCTTTTCCCCTGGACCGAGGAGCAGCGGCTCCTGGTGCGCGATTTTGTATGGCAGTCCTTTATGCACCGCGTGTTTTACTGCTATAACTGGAACGAACTCCTGACCGCAGAGGAACATCTGGTCCCGTCCTTGGTGTCGGATAAAATTGACTGGAACGCTTTCCAGAAGCGCATTCCGCCCGTGATATTACGCGTGCACCCGTTACGAAATCTCAAAAAGGCCTTGAAAGGCCAGCCCTTTGCCTCGGGCGGTGATTTGCTGGTATTGGATAAATACGAGGAGGCGTTCACACGCATCGGTCTGGAATACGAATACGCCTGGGGGTTGGATCCGCTGCCTGGTGGAACGGACGTCTGGCTGCAGGACGATCGCTCCAGTCCGCCGTATGCACTCCTTGACATGGAGGCGGACAAGGGATTCAAGGAGTCGTTCTTTGCCGAAATTCCGGAAAAAGTGAGCAAGGCGGCCGGCGCGTGGTTGAACGGGGAAGGCTATCTGGCGAATTGTCTCTTTTCAGAGGATTGCGAGCAGGGGATTGTCTATTTGCGCAACAGCGCGAAATACGTTCAGCATAATCATCCCCGGCATCAATTGCTGCGCGGCAAACGCATGCCGGCAGGCTTCGAGGTCTGCCTGCATGATCTGCCGGACCGGAAACGGCGTTTATATTTATACGATTTGGACACTCGAAAATGCATAAAGGAGGAAGTTTTTCAAAAAGAATGGAAGTATTGCTCGGATAACAGCGGGCATGACTACGCCCTGGTTTTTACGATGAGTTGATAATTTAGTGCCTTAAACTTGGAGGACAGCGAAGAAAAAGAAGAAACAGAAACATTTACCACGGAGATAGGACACGAAGGCACGGAGATAAACCAAGAGGAGATTTTTTCATCCCGATGAGAATCGGGATGAAAAAACGGTTGAAGTTGGAGGAATATTGGGAGACGGACAAAAAAAACCTCTATTCTTGCTCCAATGAAAAAGTCTTGCTTTAAATCTGCTTTGCCGTTCAGGCAAAATAGATTTAAAGCAACTTCTTCTGCCAATCTCTGTGCCTCTGTGATCTCCGTGGTTAGGTCGCTGGTTCTGCTCGCTTTGGATGGAGAATAACAATGAATAAAAAGACCGATCAATATTGCGCCGAGAATTGGGAAACTTCAAAGGCCGGAATCACGAACAAGGTTTTGCCGCCCTGGACTCCGCTGGTCGTCAGAGGCAAAAGCGTGAAATGCTGGGGCAGGGAATATGAATTTGCCGGAGGATTGTTGCCTTCCCGGATAACAACTCAGGGGAAAGACATATTGGCAGGTCCGATCGAATTTGAGCTGAAAATCGGCGGGAGAAAAGCCGTCGTTAAAGGCGCCAGGGTCGGTATGACGGAAAGCCTTCCGCACAAAGTGTCGTTTGGTTATGAGGCCGCTGCAGGCAACATACGCATAAGGGGCAACGCGGAGATGGAATATGACGGTATGTTGAAAGCGACCTTGTCCCTTGCGCCAACGTCGACAAACGAAAGCATTGACGAGTTTAGCGTTATTGTGTCGCTGAAAAAGGAATACGCGGAATTGTTCCATTACTGGCCCGGGACCTGGCCGCGCTGCGCCGGCAGCAGCAACGCCGGAGCTGTTCCGCGAAAAGGTCTGAAATTGCCATTCAAGGCCCTGGTCTGGCTGGGAAATGACAACTTTGGGCTTTCCTGGTTTACGGAAAGCCGGGAGAACTGGCGAAATAAGAATGAAGACAATGCGCTGGAAATAATCCCCGCCGGGAACGTTGTAAAATTAAAGATCAAGATAATCGACAAAAAAACGGTTTTGGACCGCGAGTTAAAGTACGTTTTTGGATTTCAGGCCACGCCGATAAAACCTTTTCTCAAGGATTGGCGCAAGCTTCATGTCGCGCATACTGTCTATTACGAAATGATGGACCAGTCCTGGAAGGGGTCGGGACAAATAAGCCTGACTTATCCGGTCAAGGGGAACGTCAATCCCCTCCAGGGGAGCATTGAGTTTTTTGTGCAGCCGATGTTTGACCCGAAAAAGGAAATACGCCTGCCCACGCGCACGGTGGAAATGGAGCTTTCCATGCGCAGGGTGTTCCGGGGGCTGGCAGTCAGGAAAATATTCACGCTTTGGGCGGACAAGGACCGTGACAGGGATAGATTCTTTGGGATTTACTGGCATGTGCCCACCAGGAGTCTGCGGGTCTATCTCATGGATTATGCCAAACATTTGACAGACATTCCGCCGGTGATTTTGTCGGCGTCAGTCAACTGGAAGGAAGGGGACTGGCATCATGTTGCCGTGTCATACGGCAAAAAGCTCGAGTTATATGTCGATAATGCCCTGGTTGCCTCATGCAAGCATAACGGCTTGTTTGCTTCAGTTAATCCTGACAAAGGCATCCTGGAATTCGGCGGCCATCAGGGCTGCGACTTTACGATCGACGAGATAAAAATCAGCGATGTCAGCAGAAAAACGTATGATATCCAGAGTCCGGCGGCGAATGACGAACATACCCTGCTTCTGGATCATCTGGATGAATTTGCCTATTCCGGCGGCCTCCGTCTGACAAAGCCGGAAAAGATGTCGGCGCGCTCCGCTGAAAAAGGCGGGGTATTGAATGGCGCCAATGCCTTGTGCTCCGATAAATTCGGCAAAGGCCTGATGCTTTGCGAAGACCGGCAGCCCAGGACGGCTATGGAGTACCTCAAGGGGGCGGGCGTCAACACGGTCGTGTTTCACGAGCATTGGAGCGACGTGCAAAGTCATCCCATGCACGGCCATGAACGCGAATTGCGGCGGCTGATAACGGCCTGCCATGAGAACGGCATGAAAATAGTGCTGTATTTCGGCAACGGCATGTCGACTCTTGCCCCGGAGTGGAAGAAATACCATAAAGAATGCCTTGTGAGAAATCCGGATGAGCCGTTCGATCCGTTCAGCGGCGGCTGGTACCGCATGCCAAAGCAACGCGGTCATACGGTTTGTTATAACTCGCCCTGGCAGAATTTTACGGTTGAGGCCGTCAAGATGACTCTGGAGAGCTATAATATCGACGGAGTTTATATTGACGGCTTTACCGAGCCTACCGCCTGCCGGAATTATCTGCATGGTTGCGGATACAAGGCAGCGGATGGAACCCGGCAGCCGACGTATCCGATCTTTGCGGAACGGGATCTGATAAAGAGGATCTATTATATATGCGCGGTTGAACGCAAGGGAATCGTCAATCTCCATCAGTCCTCCAATGGCGGGGTGACTCCTCTCGTGTCTTTCGGCACGGCCTATATTGACGGCGAGCAATTCAACCAGCCGTTTAAAGGTTCGCAACTGGCCAATCTGCCGCTGGATTCGTTCAGGGCGGAGTTTTGCGGCAGAAACTTCGGCGTGCCTGCCGAATTCCTCAATTATCCGCCCTGCATGTGGAAAACCGACGAGGCGTTCGCCTTTGCCTTGCTCCACGACGTGATGGCGCGGCCGGAGTCGGACATGGGACCGTCCCTGGAAATGGCCGCGGCTGTCTGGAGAGCCTGGGACAAGTTTGAGGTCGATAAGGCAAAATGGTTCCCGTATTGGGAAAACGGGAAATATGTGAAAATTTCAGAGCCGGACGTCAAAGCCAGTTTTTATCTTCATCATAAAAGGAAATGCGTGTTGATGGTCGTCTCCAATTTCAAGCCCGGCAGGGTTGATATTTCTCTGCGAATCGATTTGAAAAAACTGGGATTGCCGCGCCTGGGCAAGGTCGTAGACGCAATTTCCAACCGGGAAATCGGCGTGTGCAACTCGAAAATCAAGCTGTCCTTTGACAGGATCGGAGCAAGAATGCTTTATCTGGAAACATAGGAAATGAGCGTCAACGGAAAAACGGAATGCCGCGTTGTCAGGATGGTCATTCCGACTTACCCGGAACCGGAAAAGGAAAAACTTCCGATGTACTGCGAAACTCGCGTGCATCAGCGCACCAGCGGCAGGGTCTATCCCAATGCAATTGTTAATAACGTGGTGCGCGATCATAAGGAAGACCGGGAATATGCAGCGATAATTATTGAAAACGATTTTATCGAATTGATAATCCTGCCGGAACTCGGGGGGCGTATCTTTGCGGCCAAGGATAAATCCAACGGATACGATTTCTTTTACCGCCAGCATGTGATCAAACCCGCCTTGATCGGACTGTTCGGGTCATGGATTTCAGGAGGCGCGGAATTCAACTGGCCGATGCACCACCGTCCTTCCACCTTTATGCCGGTCGATTTCAGTATTGAAAAGGAGGCCGATGGCGGCGTAACGGTCTGGCTGAGCGAACACGAGCCGCTGGACCGGATGAAGGGCATGCTGGGCATTCGCGTTCATCCTGATAAGGCGATGTTTGAAACCAGGGTGCGGCTTCACAATCGCACCGCCATGCCGAACTCATTCCTCTGGTGGGAAAACGTTGCGGTGCCGGTAAACCGGGATTATCGGATATTTTTCCCGCAGGATGTTAATCATGTCCATTTCCATTACAAGAAGTCGGTCACCGCGTTTCCGGTGGCCGATTCGATGTTCAACGGCATTGACTATCGCGGCGGGGTGGATGTCCGGTGGCACAGGAACACTCTCAACTCCACCTCATATTTCTCGGCCCGTTCCGACTATGACTTTTTCGGCGGTTTCGATCATGGCAAAAACGCGGGCGTGGTGCATGTCGCCGACCATCACATTTCACCGGGAAAGAAATTGTTTACCTGGGGCTATAACCAGTTGTCAAAATCATGGGAAAGGGCTCTGACCGACGCTGATGGCGCCTATGCCGAACTGATGGCAGGGGTATATACCGACAATCAGCCGGATTTTTCATGGATCGAGCCATGCGAGGTCAAGGAATTCAGCCAATACTGGTATCCGTTTAAGGAGATTGGCGAACCTAAAAACGCCAATACGCATGCGGCCTTGAACTATCATGTGGAATCAGACCGCGTAAAATTGATGTTATATGCCGTTCATGCGTTCGGAAACGCAAAGCTGGAAGTCGAATGTGATGGGAAAATCGTCCAATCATGCCCCGTTGCCGTCGCCGCCGGACAGGTTTTCAAAACGGAATTTAGTCTGTCCGAGCCGGGCGCAGAGGACAAACTCTTTGTCCGCTTGCTGGATGGCGACGGCAATGAAATTATAACCTATCGCAAGACTGCGTTGTTGGCGATGAAAATTCCCGAACCGGCCAAAGCTCTTCCTTCTCCATCCAAACTCGCCAATGCCGAGGACTTGTTTCTTGCCGGACTGCACACCAGACAGTATCGCGATCCGCTGGCAAATCCGGATGTATATTGGAAACGGGCGCTGGAGCTTGAACCCGGCCATTACGAATCGAATGTCGCCCTGGGACAGTCGGCGCTGAAGGCGGGGCGTTTTGGCGATGCGACCGCATGCTTCCGCTCCGCCATTGCGACGCTGACTAAATTCAATCCCAACCCGCGCGACGGGGAAGCCTTCTATGCCCTGGGTTTGGCGCTCAAATATCAGGGTGATTTCGACGGCGCCTATGACGCCTTTTACAAATCGATCTGGAACTATAAATGGCGCAGCGCCGGATATTATTCCCTGGCCCGGATCGACTGCGTCAGAAACGATCGCAAACGCGCTCGGGAGCATCTGAAAGAGGCGTTGAAAACCAACTCGGACAATCAGCAGGCCGCGAATCTGCTGGCGGCAACGGAACGCTCACTCGGCAACACGGCAGAGGCCATGGCAATCGTCCGTTCGGTTTTATCCTCGGATCCGCTCGACTACTGGGCCATGAATGAGTTTTCCCTTCTGCGGAACTGCGGCGGTGAGATGTTCGAGTCCATGAAGAGCGACCCGTCCCAAACCGTGCTTGATGTGGTTTTTGACTATTGCGGGGCTGGATTATTCGCCGATGCGGCCAATCTGATTGCGAGATTCATCAAGTTCATGGACGGCAGGAAAATCAGTCCAATGATTTATTATGTATATGGCCACATTATGGATCATAGCGGCGATGCGGCCGGGTGCGAACAGGCATGGCAAACGGCCCGGGCAATGAATCCGGATTATTGCTTCCCATCCCGCCTGGAAGAAATGATCATCCTCCAGGATATCGTCGCCAAACGCAAAGACCCGCGCGCCGCGTATTACCTTGGCAATCTTCTGTACGGCAAGGGTCGACATGCTGAAGCTACCTTGCAATGGGAGAAAGCGTTGCAGATGGGAGAAGATTATTATGTTCTTTACCGTAACCTCGGCCTGGCCTGTTATAATGGGCGCGGGGACGGAGAAAAAGCCCTGGAGTTCGTGAGAAGAGCGTTGGAGTTGAAACCCCGGGATCCGCAGTTGATCTTCGAATTGAATTATCTCATGCAACTGTTAAATTGTCCTTTTGAAGAGCGGCTTGATTTGCTTCAGAATAACCTGGCGCAGGTGAATCGCCGTGATGACCTGTACATGGAACTCGTAAGAGTCAACAACCAGCTCGGCAATTGCGAAAAGGCCGTCGAATTGCTGAAAACGCATGTGTTCACTCCCTGCGAGGGCGGCGAGCATGCCCTGGCCGAACTGTGGATTTTCGCGCACTTCAAGCCGGGACGGCTGGCATATAATAAAGGGGAATATCGCAAAGCCCTGGAATATTTCCGGCAAGGACAAGTGTTGCCCGACAACCTGGGGGCCGGGGTTTGGAATATCTGCGTGAATATTCCCTGCAGGTACCATGAGGCGCTGTGTCTTGACCATCTTGACAAAGAAAAAGCCCTGTCCATTTATCGATATATTGTCGGAATGGGCCTTGATTATTTTTCTTATATGTATCAACCGGCGCTTGATTACTACAGGGCGATGGCATTTAAAAGACTTGGTGAATCCAATAAGGGCGACGCATTACTGCGGGAATGCGTCAATAAATGGGAAGCGGAAAAGGCCCAAAAAGATTACGGATATTTCAGGGCCACGCCGTTTTTTCTCTCGTATTTTGAAAGTCCGGAGGATGCGCGGAAACAACATTATGGCTATCTGCTCGGCTTGGCTCATGCCGGACTCGGTGATAATCGGTTGGCGGCGGAATGTTTCGCCGAAGTGTTGAAGATCCACTCGGGCCACCTCTGGGCTGAGTTGGAAAAATCAAGATGGAGACCTGCGTAACAAAAACAGAGAAAAAGAAATGAGCTCCCTCGTTATGTCTGAAAAAAATATAGCGGGAGGCAACGGAATAAAGGACATGGTCAGGAGCGAGGTCGCACCGAAACGATCCCGTTTATAGCGGGACAAGCTTATCCGGAGAAAAACAGCGTGGCGGGACATCCCGTCACGGAAGCAGGGTATAGGAACTCACAAATGGTGCGCCAGGATAAATCTGTAGAAGAAGGAAGGGAGGAAAGCCAAACGGAAATTTTCTGAAAGTGGCCTTACGGGAGAGGGGAAACCCGAAACCCGTCCGGGTAAGCGAGTCTGCGCG
>Ga0074199_1002082_pt1 | contig 13651 bp, 16 predicted proteins | sample EPASupsiteSAE347_FD_64528 | JGI IMG/M metagenome (GOLD analysis project Ga0074199, IMG submission 64528) | Bioremediated contaminated groundwater from EPA Superfund site, New Mexico - Sample SAE3-47 | ecosystem: Environmental > Aquatic > Deep subsurface > Groundwater > Contaminated ...
TTTTAGGTCACGCTCTCCGTAATGAAATTGACATCTGCAAACCATAACGAAAGAAAGAATACCCAATGGAAAAAACCATAAGAAATATGTTTGTGCTTATGTGTCTGCTTATGGTGTTTGTAATAGGGTGCAGCCAGCAACCCTTGATTTACCAGACCATACAAGAGGCAGCAGGAAAGGGTAATCTGGATGACGTTAAACGGCATTTACAAAAGGGCGCCGCTGTGAATGCCGAGGATAATGAAGGCAACACGCCGCTAATATGTGCTGCCGTAGGCGGTCATCTTGATGTGGTCAAATTTCTGGTTGCGAAGGGCGCGGATATAAACGCAAGGAATGCGAAAGGCATGTCACCAATGTCTGTGGCTGTGAAAGAATCCTACGGTGACGTGGTTAAGTTTCTAAGGCGGAGTGGCGTAAATCATTTAAAGCAGTACAAAGATGTTAATGCAAGCGACAAGGATGGATACACACCACTACATTCTGCTGTAAATTCCTTTCATCTCTATCATAATCTAAATGAGGTCAAGTACTTGGTTTTTTGTGGTGCAAAAGTAAATGCCAAGACAAAGTATGGCGAGACGCCGTTAATGATGGCTTCGGAGGAAGGCCATTTAGAAATTGTTAAATTCCTGATGGATAACGGTGCAAAAGTAAATGCCAAGACAAAGTATGGCGAGACGCCATTAATGATGGCTGCCAAAAGCGGCCACTTAGAAATTGTTAAATTACTGGTTTCCAAAGGCGTTGATCTTAAAGTTCAGGATTACGGCCGATATACACCGCTGCATTGGGCGGCTTTCTGGGGCCATATTGATGTTGTCAAATTCCTATTGGATAATGGTATGGACGTGAACATAAAGAATGCTGGTGGTTGGACGCTTCTTCGTCACTCCACATGGATTTGTTGGTGCCGGTCTCTTGACCCCAAATGCAATACCGGGATAACACCTTTGCACATGGCCGCAAGCAAAAACAAATTGGAGGTGGTCAAGTTCTTAGTCAATAAAGGCGCGAATATTAACGCCAAGGATACGTATGGCGAGACATCACTGGAAATAGCCACGAACAAAGGTCATCAGGCCATAGTCGAGTTCCTAAATCAAAACGGCACAAAGGAATAGACGCAGCAAACCATGATATGGGAATCCGCACAAGCCGGTACTGCTCCTTATGCAAACAGGCATTACGAAAATTAAAAAATAGTGACCGAACGAGTTCGAGGGTAAATCCAAATAAGGACTCCGGCGATGCAAAGGCATGGGGAACCCTGCCGGGGGTATGAGAAGCAGCGGCGCGTCAGTCGGCTGACCGAAACGGACAGCCGCCTTCCACGCCTTAAGAGCTTGTCGAACCGCGCCGCAAAGCCGCCGCCGTTCTGACCCGCGGCAGAAGATCGGATTTAAGAGCGGACGTTCGCAAAGCCTCACGACCGCAAATATGAAACATTCAGACCGCGCTTCGCACGGCTATATCATCAGAAGACACGCGCACTCGTGCGTACGGTCATATCATGGCCGACTGTTATCTTGTGTCAGTGTGTAGCGTGTGCCGTGTGGCCTGCATGAGAATCTATTGCTTGCGTGTGCATTGTCATTGGCATTAAGAGGCTTCGAATACAGGGGACACCGGGCATCCGGGCACAATGAAAGGCGGTCAACCAACGAAATAATAAGCGGCTTGTGACAGCACAGGATTGCCCCTTTTCCGCGTGTTAAACCGAGTAAAATTAACGGTTTTACACGTGCTAACCAGTTAGGCGGTAAAATTATGCAAAGAAAACCAAGGGAATAAAGGCTTGCGGGATTCACGGAATGAAAAACAAAGTAATAGGCGGTTTGCGCACAGGATTGTCCCCATTTTCTGCTTTCCCCCCTAACTTATCCGGCGATTACAAGTTGTAAGCACTTAATGGTAATGGTTATCCTGCCAATTACACATAACACTTTACGGCTATAGCCGTCTGTTAAACAGTTTAACAATAGTCTAATCCCAGCCGGCCTATATTCAGCACCCACCCCCCATCCCCCAGCGTGACCGTGAACGCCACACACAGCCCAAGCAGAGTCATTTACGACCGGTCAGGATTGCCACTCCCGCCGCCTATCGCTACCCGACCCATACCTTTTACCCCCGGCCGGAGATCATTCGTTTATGCCGTTGAAATCCACGGGCTACGGGTTTTCAGACTTGCATGGTTTGTAATGGCCGGATACTATCCGAGGCATCAAATAAAAAGTCAGATAAAAATCACTTCACGGATTTTACTACATATCACGCCATAACATGGGGCAACAAAACATCAAAAACCCCATATAATTGAGGGCTTTCAATATTTTCTTGCCACTTCGGATCAGAGGGTTGCAGGTTCAAATCCTGCCGGGCGCGCCACCATGTCCACAGTGACAAGAGATGCCACATCGTGACCCTGAGCAATATCCACGGGGGTTTGCTCATGGTAGGCCGCAATCTTCTTTGTGACAGCAAATGACCCGTTTTGACCGTCCCGGACTAAACTTTGTGACAGTATGTGTGACAGTGGTTCAGTATAGGACGGCAACCGGTTCATCGCCTCTTCCAACGGCAACTTGCCCACGTCAGTGTATATTTTCGTCGTCAGGTTAATATCACTATGCCGCATCAGTTTCATTGCAAGCCACGGATTAACATCCGCCCGCGCCAAGTTTGTGCAGTAGGTATGACGTAAGGCATGAAAATCCGACTGACGGCCTTCCTTGTCTTTATACGGTATTCCTGCCAATGCCAAATCCTTTTTGTAACGATCCATTTCCGGCATTAAACCCTTAAATATCCGCTCTTCAGTATCATGGTCTAATGGTCTCATTGCCTTTAATAGGGAAACTATTCCCGGCTTCAATGCTATAATACGTTCCTCATGATTTTTTGAAATCGAAGCCCGCACTCTAACGGAAAACGGCTCTTTATCAATTTCCACGTCAGCCCACCACAACGCAAACATTTCACCGCGACGCACCCCCGTTTGAAGCGCAAACAGATACACAGCTATACGCGGCCCCGCCACTTGCAACAAACGGATTGCTTCATCATCGGTAAGAGCGCGCCGTTTTACCCGCTCTTTGCCCCGCACTTCGACGCGATCGGCATTCTGTAACGGATTATCATTGACACGCCCCGTCCGTTTCAGCCACTCCATGAACGCACACATTGTATCCCGATATTCATTAAGAGTCTTTGGGGCCATCCCCTGCCCCGCCCGCCAATGAATAAAAGAATCCATGGTAATATCCCGAATCAGCTTCCAGCCGCATTCCCGGGCCAACTTGTTGATTCGCAATTCAGTCAAATACACATAGCGGGGCGCTCTTTGCTTGGCCGTTAAATCCGCCAAATAGTCCGCCAGATGCTTGCCTAATTCCCGACCGGCAGCGTCCCGCATAATTTTGGGCGGTATAATCCCCTCGGCCTCTTGTTGCCGTTCGCGCACACAGTCATTAAGCCGCTTTTGCGCGACCTGTTTGTCCATGGTGCGAAAAGGCACGGTCTGGGTGCGTATCTGGTTATCCAGCCGCACCCGACCGTAATACAACCGCCCTCTTTTGATTAGATAGGAAATCACGTTTTACCTCATCAGACCTTCAACTCAATTCGACTCGCTTTAATCAGGCGTTGCCTATAATCACAGACCGACAGATATGATATCCGCGCGCACCGGCCTACCTTGCAAAACCCTTTTAATACGCCTTCAGCAATACGCCGCCGAACTGTTCGCGGATGGACGCCAAGCATCTTTGCCGCGTCCGGCATTTTAATCAATCTGTCCTCGCTTCCGTCATGCATCATTTCATTATCACCGCCTTTCAAACCGTCCCCGACGTGTTTTCCCTTTCATAATTTTACCCTCGTTCTTCTGAAATTCTTCTTCGGTCACAAGTTCTTTTGCCCGGGAATCTGCTTTTTGCTCCAATTCTTCAGCCCATGCCTTGCATTCCGAAACCGGGATATAGCCATACGGGGAAGACCGCATGTAAGATTTTCTGCCAAGCCATGTCCGGCGCACCTTGACAACATGAAATAAAAACAAAGTTAATCTGCCCTCTTCGATGCGATTATAAACAGCCGCACGTGAAGCTGGCACGAACATTGAAACGCCTCCCGGGGACACAAGGCGGTCAAAATGATCGTGCAGCTTGTCAAACCACACGACCATCTCTTCATCACTGCCCTCGGCTCTATACATGCGCGTTCCCGGGTCCGGCTTGCCGACAAACGGCTTCAGCGACTTCGGCACTTCCACGAACGGAAATTTATAATATATGCTTTTCATGGTGTTAATCCTAACTCAAAACTGACATCTTGTCAAGTGCTATCTAACAAAAAAAATTACGACGTAAAACCCCTGATTTTATTGGCTTTTCTTAGCGTTCAGGCTATCAATGCTTCGACTTCAGCAGGCATCTTGCTCAAAACCACCTCTTTCAAATCAATCTTCCGGCTGGCATTGTCAATGTCAATTCCGACGAGATTACCGGCGGCATCATAATCCAACATGACGCCTTCGGAAATCTCCCGGCTTTCAGCACTTAGCTTTGAAGATAAGTCTATGTAAAGGGAATCTGTGTCTCGATAATATTTTAGTCTCATGGTTTGAACCTCCTGTCTGGGAACGCGTTGTGTATCGTTTTTTATCCGCCAGCGTTATCACGCGCAGAATGCGTCCTTCAAGTTCATGAGGCTATGGCGGACAGGTCATGGCGCCTATTTTCTATGACCATCCGAATCCTATTGTTTTTCCGTTAAATTGCCGATGAATTGCCGATAAATTGCCGATAAACTATACGCCCTTGAACGGTTAGCCATATTCGCCACCACCAGCCAACCGTCTTTAACCCATTTTCGCAACAGAATCCGCGCCATACGGTTCGATAATCCAAGCACCTGCGTCACATCCGGAGCCGTAATTTTGTCCTTCTTGGCAAAAAGCGAAAGCACGATCCTTGCCCGATGATCAAGCCGACGCAATTGTTCCGGCTCTTGTGGCACGCCTTGCTTGGCGTATTTAACCGCCTCGTCCTTAGCCTGTGTAAAGACCTTGGCCAATAAAGACGTAAAATACGCGATCCACGCGGTCAAGTCCGCCTGTGCTCTGCCTTGATAATAATTATGGCTTTTATGAACCGCTAAAGAAGAATAGTAACTGGCCAAGTCATGGGCGTGATGCTCCTCCATCGAAAAGAACCCATGCAAGCCGTAGCCGCCGCGCTGTAAAATGAATGTTGCCAAAAGGCGGGCAGTCCGGCCGTTGCCGTCATAATATGGATGAATCGTAACGAACTGATAATGAACCAAAGCCGCGATGATCGGCACCGGAATATTTTCTTTCCCGGCCTTCCTTACCCAGCGCACCATTTCAGCCATAAGCCAGGGCACGTCTTTTGCCTCCGGAGGTAGATAAATAATTCCGCCGGACTGCGAATCACGGATAACATTCTGGCCATCACGATAAGGAGTCGGTTTTGCCCGTTTACCCTTATCCAAAATTGAATGAAGCCGTTTGATCAAATTCTCGCCGAACTCGATCTTGCTACTTGCCCAGGCTTCGGTCTTAAGAAGCGCATCCCAGTAATTGCGCACTTCGCTGACATCCCGCTCCCGGCCGTGGAAACGAGTCTTTTTTTTATCAATAATTTCCTGGGCCTGTTTTAAAGTCAATTTATTGCCTTCAATACGCGTTGAATAATGCGTTGACCTGACACGTGCCTTGTGACGCAACGCTGCCTCAACTGCAGGGGATAACGGCGTATTTTCAACAATCGCATTAGCGGCTTCAATGTCCATCAATGCACGGGCAATTGACGGATTGATGGTATAAACCGGTTTCCATGTGTTCTGTTTATTCATGTTGAGTAAGAATCCCGGAGCATATTTTATGTGGTATTATAGCCAAAACAATGTGCAATATCAAATGGTAAAATGGGGCAGGTAGTGCTCGCGACACCAGTGTTGCATAATGTAGGAACTCACTACTGTCCGGTTAAGAAACAGGCGACATGCATTTGAGGCCTGTCATATCTATATGAAATGGTCATTATGACTTTTTTCAATTTCAATTCCAAAGTGCGGTATTTTCGGCTTTTCTCCTCTGATAAACAAGGAGGGGAAAAATATGAACGAAGGACGGACGGTGTTCGCGCAGTTGATGGACTTCCACAAACGGAAATTTATAGTATATGCTTTTCATGGTTGTAATCTAACGCAAAATTTACATCTTGTCAAGTACTATTATACAAAAAATGCAAACTTGTTGATTTTACGTCTCAAATGCCGATCTCGGCGCGCCCGACTGGCGAATGATCGAAGACAAGGTTCCAATACGCACTTCTCGATGCATTGGCACTGGAACCGTCACGGTCGCTATGCCATCCCGCTTTTGCATGACCGCATGACCGCATGACTGCATGACTGCCGCGTTGCCGAACCATCTGAAAGGGGCGGATGCGCCCGCTGAAGCGGGCGCATCCGCCCCCTTCACCATGGCAAGGTGTCCTATCAATGGCCGGCGTCATGCCCATTGCCGGGGCTGTTACAGGGCATGATTGAGCAGAGGGGCAAAGGTAATTCATCGGCCACCCCTGCCACAGATCGGATGATGGCGAGAATTGCGTCCTTTAACGGGTCAGGGAGAGTCGGCCAGGCGTGAAGAATGATTGACAACCGCTTATCGTGTGACAGTATTTGTGACAGTGCAGTCTTTTCGACCGCATAAACATTGGGTTTTATGGCAGGTTCAAATCCTGCCGGGCGCGCCACGCAGCAGAGTTCGCCGGAGCGAACACGCTGCGTGGTTGCCCTGCAGATCATGCCGCCTCCGTCTTCTCCGGCTTGCCCTGCGTCTTGTCCGCCATAGCTCCTTGAGCGCCGGGACGGCGCGAGGAATGGCCCCGTGCCTCGGGGCGCCCGTAGGGCCAAGGACTGCAGGGTAGCAGTCCGCCGCTAATCATGCTTCTTCTACCGCAGCAGGCTATGGTTGCGTCGTTCCCGCATCCAAAGGTTTGAGATAATCGCCGGGGTTGCTTAAGCCGCCACGTGGCGGCTCAGACCAGGGTAGCATTTGAATTTCGTCGGCGCCCATGGGAGTTGGTGAAAGGAAAAGCACCACCCGCAAACCGTCCGTAAAATAATTGTCACCGGTCAGATTGCTCAGGGGCGCAATCGGCGGCGCCATTGTGCCGCCGGCGATAAAACCAATTTTTGCAACACATTGCGCCTTAATCAAATCCTGGACCAAGCTCCAGCGGGCGCCATCTACATCCGGATCGATTTCATGGGTGGTTAACCACGGCGTATGCGTGGTGAACCGCACGCCGATATCACGGCTGATTTGGCCGGCCCAGACCGGCTGGCCGCCGAAGGTCAGCGGCATGAGCCAGAGGCGCAGATGATTCCGCGCGTTGATGTTTTCACGGACCTTTTGAAAAGCCACATCCTGGCAACGTCCATAAACAAACAATGGGCTAACGGGTGAATGACGGTAGTTTGCCCCGGAAAAAAAGGCCCCCACGGTACGAAAGGCCGTATAAGTATCGAGGATTTCGGTTTCATCCCAATCAACGGAAATCAAGGCCGGAAAAAGGACGCCCCAGGGAGCAATGATAAAGAAATTGATCGGGTCACCTGCCGCCTGGGAGGTGGCGTCGCTCGTATGCGCGGGGCCGGCCTCCAGATTGCGGCGTAACCCAGCGAGGTCCGTTATATCGACATTGCCGCCGACGGTTGTGTTGGTTAAGTCCGCGCACCATACCGCGACAAGCTGGGTATGACTGTAGTCGGTACGCAGGCGTTCCGTCTGGACCAGGAAATTGAAGCGTTGTATCGAGCCAGTGCTCAGCAAAGCGATTGAAAACACCTGGCTACCTTCATCGAGCACCGTGTAGATAAAACCGCTTTGATCGCCGCCCGGCGGAATGTAACAGTCAAAGGCCACTTCTTCAATGCGGATTTCCTGGCGCCGCTCAACCTCCGCCGAGGTCAGCATGCCGCGGAAGTGATGGGCAACTTCGGCGGACGAATAATAATCCGGATCGGTAAAAGCCGGCAGCAGCCAATAGGGCTGTTTCGATTGATTGACCACCCGCAACCACAAGGGCTGGATGAGTTCCTGTTGGAGCGCCATTCCAAAATGCGCCCTGGTCTGCTCATCGCCGGGCAAGGCTACCCATACGGTCAGATCGCCACCCTGCCGCGAAAACGAATTTTGCATCCACCGGGCATCCTCAATGGGCCGCGGCTTGCCCCGGGTTGCGCAGCCACCGGCAAGCCAAGCTGCGCCCAACAACAGGAACAAGACGGCTGCAGGCCGGAGCATGTCCGGCACACAGTTCTCGATGCAAAACAGCCGGATGGAGTTTGATTTCATTTAAGGCATTAATATTGCGGCGCTGAATATTTCAGATCGCCTTGATTCTTGCACCAGACATTAGCGTTCATCGGATTAATTTGCAATAGAAACGGAGCATCCAAAGCCAACGTCAGGATCAGGCCTATTGCATACGCCCTTGTCTTTGGCATAATACTTGCTCATTTCTAATGACACATTGGTGTCGTCATAAAAGGAAAAATAACATGAAATCACATGAAAATACGCGAAAGTTACCGCAAGGTTCCGATCTTTCAATTGCCGTACAAATCGATCCGGGGGAATATGACGGGATTGATGTTGACTGGTGGATTGTCACCCTTGCCAGGTCATCCTGGTATTACCTGAACAGCGCGATACAGTGGACACAATTCGATGGCAATCTTTCAAATTGTCAGCCGGTGTTACTTGGCCCCTTGTGCAACCTGCCGGCTACGGAAGTGTTAACCACGGCCGGTTTACCGGCTGGTTTATATACGTTCTGGTTCGCCGTTGATTCCCCCATGGACGGGATTTTGAGCCTGGATGAACCAGTTTTGGCCGATGCGGCGAACGTTCTCGTGCAGTAACGCCGTACAGGAAGGCGGTGAAGTATCCATACCGGCGATCAATGTTGTCCGGCGGCGATGGCGCGCCGGAAAACCCGCCGACGCACCAGATAAATGACAATCATGGCCGCAACCAGAACAAGCGCAAGCTTTCTTTCGTGCTGTTGAACGTCCTCGATGAGCAATTCGAATGCATGGCCGAAGAAGTAACCGACCAGAAAATAGATGAGCGTCCAGAGCGCGGCGCTGATCGCGTTCATGGCCGAAAAATAAGCCGGGCGCATCCGGCCAATGCCAATCGCCACGGGAATCACCGTATGGGAGCCGGAAAAATAGCGGAAGCCCAGCATGAAAGGCGATTTGTGACGCTCGATCAACGCCGCGAAACGGGCGCTGTTCCGGCGCCAGAACGGCCAGCGCGCCAGCAAATATTGGCCGGCCACCAAGCCGATAAAATAGGCGATTTCGACCGCCATGAAGCTGGCTATAAATGCAATTACCCAAACCGCGAATATGTTCAGATAGCCCTGATGCGCCAGGAACCCGGCCAAGGCGAGCGTGATCGGTCCTTCAAGAAAGACGCCGCAAAATACCGCCCAATATCCGTATTGATCCAACCACTGTTCAATGCTCATGATAAACCATCTGTCCGGCACGGAAGATATGATCCCATCCCCGCCGATTAGCAAACGGTGTAGTTCCGGTCCAAATTATCCGCAATAAAGGGCAAATCCCTTTCAGAATCTGTATGAAAGGGACGTCAGGACCTGCTCGCGGTCGCCCGTACCAGCTTCCACTTCCAGACCCACCCGCCCCCACAAGTCCGTACTTACACCGGCGAGAACGTTCCAAGGTTCTTTTTCGCTGAGTTTTGCATCGTATTTCAACGGGCCAATACCCGGCACATCCCAACTGCCCGTATGTTGCTCGTCCACCTTCTGGCACATGGCGCCCACCCAAATATTGAAGCCCTTGCTGGGCCAGGGGGTATCAACCCGCACGCCAACCCTGGGAGACAATACGACAGCGTTGATCCATGACTCGGCCATGTTTAAATCCGCATAAGAATCAGCGGCGGTAAACGATGCCCAGACATACTTATAGCCGTAGGCCAGAGTCGCGCCACCGCCGAAGATAGTGCCTTTATCTTCATACTGCAGGTTGCTTAATGCGGGATAGGGAATGTTGCTGATCTTGGTGACCTGCTCCACATACCCGACGATACCGAACAAATTAAGGAACGGGAGCAACCAGGTGTCCAGTTTTAGATTCACTTCGTTGACGCGGCTTTTCACATTCAAGGCGGAAGGCACCAAGCCGAATTGACTGCCGATATCGGGATCAAGCTTTAACTCTTTCATGTCGTAGCCCTGCCGTTGGTAGTAGTAGTTTACCCCAAAACCGCAGGGAATCGGCAGGCGTTTGTCATCTTGAACCCATGAACGCCCCACCGGAAGGTAGGTCGAGGTCTCGGCCGCCTTAGCCTGATAAATGCCAAGAACAACTGACGCCAGAAAACACACGCGAATCAAATGCCGATTCATAGGCGTTCTTCCTTTCATAAACGTCTTTTGAACACCCTTTAATCCATGGACGCAGCATGACAAAGCAACCAACTTTTGGGAATATTACAAATTTCTAAAACAATGACAAGCAGATTTTCCATTAAATTAGGCGGCGGACGCCGCAACATTCATGCGCCCGGCGAGGCTTGCCCGCCTCTGGAGGGGCACCGGGCCTACAGCATTTTTTGCAGGCCGGGTCCCCTGACCCGGCGGGATTGTCCGCCTTAGGCGAGCCTGTCCGCCTATGGAGGAATCCGCCTCTGGCGGGAAATTCCTATGCATTAAATTAGAATCGTTATTTTAAGATGCTTTCGTCACGGAAGCGGAGCCGGAAATATCCTGGCGGATCCTATTTTTCCAACTGAATTTTTCTCGTTGACACTATGATAACCGCAAGGCATAAATCGACCAGGAGGTTGTCATGCATTATGCATCTGTGACAGTGGCGGTGGTTTTGGCATCGGCGACATTGGCATTGGCAGGCGAACAAGCTCAAACTCAGGCGTCCAAGGAAGCGATAACGGCCGTCACAAAAGAGCAGATGGTAAAGTTTGTCGAAGAAGCCGCCGCTTACGTCAAGGAGGTCGGCCGCGAGGCGGCCTTGAAGGAGTTTTCCAACCCCAAGGGCAAATTCGTGCGCAAAAAGGGCGAGCTCTATATTTACGCCTACGACTTTAAATGCGTGTGCCGGGCACATGGTTTCACGCCCAATCTTGTCGGCCAGGACCTGACCGAAAAGAAAGACAGCCATGGCATGCTGGTTATCCAGAAACTTCGCGACGCCGCCAAAGACGGCAAGGGATTCGTCGAGTATGGGTGGACAGATCCGGCCACCGGCAAGGAAGGCCGCAAGCTCGGTTACGTTGTCAAGGTTGACGATTCGCTTTGGCTGGGTTCCGGCATCTATTTGTAGCACCCATACTCGATCGCCGGTGGAGTGTTAGCGAACCGGCTCGATGGCGTATTCCAGCGTGACAACCGCTTTGGCCGTTTTTTCAATGGTGGCGGTATCGTATACGCCGCATCCGGAAGTATCGGTCGAGTGGCGCTCGGTGATCTGCAGGACGCCCTGCTGGGCCGAGATCAGCGCCCCCACCCTGCCCCGGCTGTTTTCCGCCAGTACGCCTGCCCGGCGATAAGCATCGTCCGTCGCCTTGGCCAGCAGTTCAAGCTTGATGGCCTGGAGACTGGAAACATAAAACTCCGGCGACGTAACACTGAGGTCAATCCCTTCCTTGATCAACTCGGAGATCGCGATGGATACGTCGCGGATGGCCGCGACGTTGCTGGAAGTAACGGTAATCCATTGCGAAAGATCGTAGTATTCGATTTCGTTGGTTTCCTTACCCTGGGCATCGCGTTTGACCACCTTGGCAATTTGAATGGTTTTGGCGGCTATATCCGCGGCCGGAAACTGTTTCTGCTGGAGATAGGCCTGCACCCGGTTCCGGCCGGCCTGCAATTTGGCGTGCGCCTCTTGCAGGCTGACGCCTCGAACACTGCAGCAACAGGTGAACTTGCCGATATCCGAGACAACATCCTGTTCGGCATAGCCTTTCACCGTAATGGCCTGCTCATGCCGGATGCGCACAAACAACTTGGACACCAAGACCGCCGACAAGACCATGCCCAGCGCCAGGATTACCGCCACAAGTGATAATCGCACTCCATGACGCATAACGCCTCCTATTCTCAATCAAGTTGCCAGCATATCCGCTTTCGCCGATAATAAGGACGCGCATGCGCGCGGAACCATCAGGTTAAAACAACAACGCCTGCAGGTGGTGGCCCAGGCCATCTCCCGCAGACGTTGGTTGATTCATTGCATATCGGACCAGATACTACAAGTACGACAAGTACAGGTCGTAGTAGTAATAGGCGTACTGTATGTAGTAGTTATAATAATAATTAGCGGAATAGCTGTCGCCATAATACATGTAGTAATTGTAGATGTAAGTGGCGTAATAATACCACGTATATGCCAAGTAGTAATTATAATAAGCGTTAGCGGACCCGGCATCGCCATAATACAGGTAGTAGTAATAATAAGCGGAAGCCCAGTAGTAACAGCTCCAGGCATTCGCATAATTAGAATCGCCATAATAATACAGGTAATAATAATAATAAGCGTAGCCATCACAATAATACGAGAGCGCCAGATCGTAATAACTCCCGCTTGATTGATAATAGCCATAATACATCGTGGCCAGATTATGATAATACACATAATCTGAATATCCTTTTACAGCGCCTTTTGCCGCACCAAGCGAAGCCGTGTCAGCCGGGGCGGAAAGCACCGTGCCTGCGGCAGGAACGGCCAATGGCGCCGGAATGACGCCGCCATAAACGCTTCCGGAAATCAGAACAACGGCCAGCAATAGACAACTTAGTTTTGACAACAAACGCATAACGTTCTCCTTTTATACTGTTTTTACGCCGCCCTCGTCCGACTTTTATCGCTGCGAACTAAATCTAGCCTTTTGAAACATCATGTTACTCCAAAAAAATATTTTATCAAGCACGAATATTCTCAGGCCTGTTTCTTGGAAATCCGCTTATCGATCGGCGCATAATGCCGCTCGGTTTGACCGAGGTAGATCTGGCGCGGTCTTAAGAACTTGCAGCCATCGGTGTGCACCATTTCCCGCCACTGGGCCAGCCAGCCCGGCACCCGGCCGATGGCAAACAGCACCGTGAACATATCGTAAGGAATGCCCACCGCTTTCAAGATCAGGCCGGAATAGAAATCCACGTTCGGATAGAGATTGCGCGCGATAAAGTATTCGTCCTTCAGCGCCAGTTCTTCGATTTTCTGGGCAATATCGAACAACGGGTTGGAAACGCCCGGCTTATTCAGGAGTTTGTGACAGGCCTGCTTGAGAATCTTGGCCCGCGGATCGAAATTCTTATAGATCCGATGCCCAAATCCCATGAGTCGTTCCTTGCTGTTCTTGCTCTTGGCCTTATCAATAAAGGTCTTGGGGGCAACGCCGGTCGCCAGGATGCGCTCCAGCATGTGGATGACTTCCTGATTGGCGCCGCCGTGGGGGGGCCCCCCCAGCGCGGAAAACCCCCCCGAAAACAAGGAATAAAAATTGGACAGGGTGGGGGCGACCAGACCCCCCCCCGGCGCACCGCCGGTT
>Ga0074199_1002089_pt1 | contig 13630 bp, 9 predicted proteins | sample EPASupsiteSAE347_FD_64528 | JGI IMG/M metagenome (GOLD analysis project Ga0074199, IMG submission 64528) | Bioremediated contaminated groundwater from EPA Superfund site, New Mexico - Sample SAE3-47 | ecosystem: Environmental > Aquatic > Deep subsurface > Groundwater > Contaminated ...
CTGCCCGCCTTTCTCCTGTACAGAAGGCGCTGTCGGGGCAAAGAAATCCTGCGGGGCTATCCGCGCTCCAGGCCCGCCATCCTCGTGAGCAATCACTGCATCCCGCTCGACTCTCTCCTGATGGGCCTTTCACTGATACCCCGCACCACCTATTTCACTCTGATCGAGGAGACAGTCCTCACGCCCTTCCTGGGCACTTTGATCAGGCTTCTGGGCGGTATGGCCCTGCCCAAGGCCAGAGAGCGCCAGGGCGAGCTGAAAGCGGCGGTGGCCGAAGCGCTCCGCGCGAAGGGGTTTATCCATTTTTACTCGGAGGGGGAATGCTTTCTGCGCAACCAGCGCATCATGCCCCTGCGCCGCGGCGCCTTTCTGTTCGCGATGCAGTTGGGCGTGCCCGTCATCCCCATAGTCACCGTCCTGCGCGCAGGCAGGCCGCTCCGCCGCGGCGCGAGGCCGCCCATCCGCGCCACCCTGCATGTCCTGTCCCCTCAGACACCGCCCCCCGCCACTGGCGTCACCGAAGAGGATCTGCGCACTTCATCCGAGTTCGCCGAGCGGGTGCGCACTCTCATGCAGGAGCGCATCGACTCCGAAGGCGGCGACAAAAGCCTTTACCTGGGTCCCATGCCGCGCATACGGGGCGTGAACGACAAGCCTGCGCGATGAGGGGAAAGAGACAGGATTAACAGGATCGACAGGAACGTTTTTGAGCGGCGGAAGCCGCCGCATAGACCGCAGGGGTCGCATAGACCGCATAGGCCACAGAATTTACATAGTCAGATATAGAGATCTCTCGCGAGGGGCTCGAGTTTTTCGCGGGAAGCGACGCGTATTCTGCCCCGTTTTTCCTCGAGGATGCCTCTGTCCCTGAAGTCCCGTATGGCGCGAGAGAGCTGGCGCCTGCTCGAACCGAGCATGTCGGCAAGTTCGCCGATGTCGTCCGTGCCGTAGACGTCGGCGCCAGAGTCCGGCGCTCCACTTACGGCGAGGAGATAGCTTGCAAGGCGGTTCTCGACGGGGTAACGGAGGTTGATGGCCGCCGATACGTTGAAGTCGGCGAGCTTGCGCCCCAGGCGGCCGCAGAGCTCCATGAGCAGTCCGGCGTTGTCCTCGGCCCCGCGCCGGATCGCGTCCGCGGGGAGGCCGAGGCAGACCGTGTCCTCGAGCGCGACGACATCGAGGATATAGCGCTCGAAGGAAAAGAGTTCGACGTCCCCCAGAATGTCGAAGGGGCGGTAGAAACGTACGAGGAGAGCCGAACCATTTTCCATTTGGTTGTAGACCTTGGCTCTTCCGTCGACGAAGAAGAGGAGTTCCTCCACGCTTTCACCCGAGCGGATGATGTGTTCTCCCTTTCCGTAGCGGCGCAAGTTCAGCGCGGCCAGAAGCCCGGGCGAGAGCAGACGGTCGAGACTATAGCGTTTCACGTAGCTTTCTGTGCTTTCCGCTTCGCCCATTCTTTTCTCCTGCGATGGGACATATGTCCTTTCGTGCCTTCCGCAATGATGAAATACTGATCCATAAGGAAAGACAAGCATATGTACGCCATTTTCGCGCCCTTAATCGGCGCTCTCATCACCGCCATGAACGGGATCAACAGCGTCCTGGCCGCACGAACGGGCGCGTATGTCTCCGTCCTCGTCATCCATGTCGCGGGCCTCGCGGTGGTCTGTCTCGTCTGCTTGTTCGCCCGCAACGAAAAGGCTTCGGGCGAGCGTCTGCCCTTCTGGTACTACGGAGGCGGCTTCGTCGGCGTCGGCACGGTCTTCGCCTGCAATGCGGCCTTCGCGGGGCTCGGCGCCTCGCTCGCCGTGGCCCTCGCCCTCCTCGGCCAGACGCTCGGCTCCCTCGCCGTCGACGCTACGGGCTTCCTGGGGCGCAAAAAATATCCGCTTTCCGTGCGCAAGCTCCCCGGCGTCATCTTTGCACTGATCGGCATCTTCATCATGGCGGGAAATCGGGAAGGCAAGCTGGGCTTCATGGCCGTCGCTTTTCTCTCGGGCATCCTCCCCCTCGCCTCCTTCATCCTCAATTCCCAGCTCGCTCTGGCGAAAGGCATCTGGAAAAGCGCGAGAACGAACTATATCGTCGGCCTCGCCACGACTCTGGCTCTGTTCTGCATAGTCAGGCCCGAACTCGGGTCCGGCTTAAGCGCCCTGCCGGGCGTGGGAGTTCCGTATATCCTGGGCGGCGGCATTCTTGGCGTCGTCATGACGGGAGCGACCAATTTTTTCTTCCCAAAAATTCCGGCGCTCTGGTCGACCCTTCTCATGTTCGCAGGCCAGGCCCTCACGGGCGTCGTCATCGACGCCGTGAGCCAGGGGAGCTTTCCTGTCGCAAAATTCGCGGGCACCATGGTGATGCTCGCCGGGCTCAGCATCAATACGCTGCTCGACCGCAAGGCAAAGGCGCCATAGGATTTTTCTTCACGTTGAGGGCATACTATCCGTAACTTCCACATGCACCGTGCCGTAATCCGCAAGGCCGGCACAGTGCCCCAAGGCCGGAGAGGACATGGACAAGACCGATTTCGATCTCGGAGCGTATTTAAGCGAGAGCATGGCGACCCTCGTCAAGGATATCGTCAAAGCCTCGTTCTCGAATCCCAGGGAAACGGCTTTCGTGGCACGTTATGCCCTGGCAAGCGCTGAGGCGAGGAAAAGACGCGAACGATTCGCGGCAGGGGGAGAAGACATCCCCGCATTCCTGATCGCGAGCATCACGAACCGCTGCAATCTGTCCTGCGCGGGCTGCTATGCCAGGGCGAACGACGCGCGGCCCGACGTATTCAGAAAGGAAGCCCTTTCCGCCGGGCGCTGGGCGGGCATCTTTTCGGAAGCGAAGGAGCTCGGCATTCCCTTCATTTTGCTCGCTGGAGGCGAGCCCTTCGTGCGCAAGGATGTCCTGGAAGAAGCGGCGAAGGTAAAGGAGATTATGTTCCCCGTTTTCACGAACGGCACCATGATCGACGGGGAATACCTCGAATTTCTCGACCGGAACAGAAACCTCGTCCCGCTTCTGAGCATCGAGGGCGACGAACACCGGACTGACCTCAGAAGGTCCGAGGGCGTATACGAATCACTAATGGCCGCCATGGGCAAGCTCAAAGAGCGGGGTCTTCTTTTCGGCGTTTCGGTGACGGTGACCACCGAAAATGCCGCCGTCGTGACGAGTCCTCAATTCTTCGGATCGCTCTACGAGCGAGGCTGTAAGGCTGCCATTTTCGTGGAATACGTTCCGGTCGCGCCGGGAACGGAAAACCTGGCGCCGACGGAAGTCGAACGCGCGGCGCTCGCGCGGGCGCAGGAAAAGCTTCGCGGTCTTTTCAAGGATGCGATCTTCGTATCGTTTCCGGGCGACGAAAAATACTCGGGCGGTTGCCTGGCGGCCGGCAGAGGCTTCTTCCACATCGGCGTGGACGGTTCGGCCGAACCCTGCCCCTTCTCGCCGCATTCGGACAGCAGCCTGCGGGACGTCACACTCAGAGAGGCCCTCAAATCGCCGCTTTTCGGTAAGCTCAGGGAATCGGGAATTCTCACCTCGGAACATTCGGGCGGCTGCATCCTCGCCGGGCGCGACGCCGACGTGATCGCGATGGCGCGCCCATCGTCATCGCCATCGATTTCGCCTTCGCAGTCCCCGATACCGATCCCGTAAATCCTGCTTTCCTGTTGATCCTGTCCTCTTCAAAGGAAAAGTTTCACGGAAACCTCGACGATGTTTTTCCAGGACGGATCGGGCTCAGGCTCGCCCGACTCGTTCGCGTCCCAGTACGTGTACGAAAGGCCGTAGCCCAATCCCAGCTCGAGGGGAACTTCAATGCCGAAAAGTAGGGGCGTTTCCGCCGGACGCCAGGCGACCGAAACCTTGCCTATGTGGTTGTAGTCGTAGAGGCCGTCGTGGAGGAAGTGCTTGTCGGGGTAATCCGGAATGTCCTCATAGATCAGGTACTGCTCCACATTCCCCAAAATCGCGAGATCGCCATACTTCGAAGGATTGTCCCCGTGCCTGACCAAAGAATACTCGGCCGAGACCCGCCAGCCGGGGGCGGGCAGCGTATCCAGGCGCAGGAGGAATTCGTCCGAGTTGGGCGGCAGGTGGTAGCCCAGGTTTTCGCCGTCATGGGTGTAGGACGTGTCCACCTGAAGCCGCGAACCGGCTGTCCAGGTGGGGTAGTGCGCGTAGACGAAGGGTTCGATCTTGGTGTACTGGGCGGTGAGAGTGGCCAGCGGAAGGAAGGGAAGGTCGAGTTTGGCTCCCCCTTGATAGGCGAACATGTTGCGCGGCCGGGTCAGCCACTCGTCGATGCCCGACAGTTCGATTTCGTCGATGTAGAACGACGCGTAGAGTTTGCCCAGGCGCCGCAGGAGGATCTGCCCGTCCATCTGCACGCCCATGTTGTCGACGTCGGACATCATGACCTGGTATTCCAGGGCGAAAAGCATGGGCGAAAGGTAGCCGAGTTCGAGGCGTTTGGCGCCGACCATGGTCGTGGTGGCTCCCAGCGTGAGCCAGGGGAAGGGAAAAAGCTCGAAGCGCTGCACGGCGAGCATTTTTTGCGAGGTTACCGCGGTAAATAGTCCAGTGTCGGCGTCGGTGGCCGTGGATTTATCGACGCCCTCATTGGCCCAGTCGCCCAGGGAACCCACGACATGCGAAACCGCGAAAAACTCCGAGGGCCGGAAGGCGAATTCGAGTCCCACGAAGGGACGCGCCGTGCCCGACAGAGAGAGCGAGCCTGCGCCTGCGCCCCAATCGCGCCTGAAGCGCGAGAGCCGGAAGAGGAAGGAGCCGGATTCCGTGGAGGCCGCTATGTCGTTGCGGATGTCGAAGCTCCAGGTCGGATAGTCTTCCTCCCCGTCCGTGCTGGGTTGCACTGAAACTTTGTTGTGGCTTGTGTCCCATTCCTTGGTGAAGGCGTAGGGAAGGTAAAGGTCGCGCCTGATTTTGTCGTAGGTGATGCCGATCGTGCCCCAGAGCGAGAGCCAGGGAGCGGGAGCCCCTTTGACGTAGGGCTGGACGAGGGAATTGAGGTGCCAGAGATCAGCCGGGTCGGCCGGGTCGCCCGAAGCGCCGGGGCCGCCCGCGATCAGGTCCGCCACGCCGTCTGCATCGATACGGGCTGTCGCTTCGACGCGGATGCCGGCTTCCGCTTTGCCGTCGCCGGCCGCCCATATCGCCCGGTCCGGCCCGCCTGTCCCGAATTCCGAGGCGAAGGCGCGCACCATGCCGAGTTCAGAAGCCGAAAAAAGCCCCGGTTGCGCGAGCATGGATTCGAGAAAACGGGCGACCTGAATGCGCGTATAGGGTTTTACCGAGCTGAGCCGTGTGAGCGCGCCCCGCAATTCGGCGGTTTCGATGAGCCTGTAGACGGGGTGCGGCAGTTCGACTGCGAGATTGGCGTAGGGGACGGCCGACATGGCGACCGAAGACGCGTCCTGCGCGGCCGCGGACCCGGGCAGCAGTATCATCCAGGCCATCGCCGCGGCGAGCGTTGCCGCCGGGAGAGCCCGTCGGGCGACATGTACGATACGGTCTTTGTGAAGAATGATTTTCATCTCCTCTTGAGGATAGTCCTTAGCATAACGTGAAGCAATAGTGGGCAGGGTTCCGAACACCAGGAAGGGACCTATAAGCCTATTCGCTTTTTTTGCGCCATTCCATCGACCGTATTCGATGAAATAGCGCCATTTCATCGAATTTTGCTATAGTTCGTTAAAGAAGTGGTATACTGTCATCATGATGCTGCCAAGAATGCTGCAGGCCGAAATCTTGCGACGCCTGCGGGATGACAACAGGATCGTCATGCTGTTCGGCCCCCGCCAATCCGGAAAGACGACACTGTCGCAAGAAGTGATAGCGCTGACCGGCTGGCGCTGTCTGTCATTGAACGGCGACAATCCCGAAATTGTCGACAGGCTGACCAAGCCCGAAGCTTCCCGTCTGGACGGCATGGTCGCCGGATACGAGATGCTGTTTCTCGATGAAGCGCAAAGAATTCCTGATATTGGGCTCACATTGAAGCGCATTCATGATGCTTCGCCCGAGTTGAAAATTCTCGTTACCGGTTCGTCGAGTCTCGAACTGGCGGCAGGGACCCGCGAACCGCTTACCGGGCGAACCTGGACCTATACCCTGCTCCCCATCGGTTTCTGCGAACTCGCCGTCGTCGAGAATTCCTTCGAACTCGACGGACGCCTGAAAGAAACTTTGGTACTCGGTTCCTATCCGGCGCTGTTTTCGATCGCCAATCGCGAGAACCGCATCCGGCATCTTTCCGAAATCGCCGAGGCCTATCTGTATCGGGATATTCTCGAACTCGGCGGCATACGGAATCCCAAGAAACTTCGCGATCTTCTGCGTCTTCTCGCGTGGCAAGTGGGCGGCGAAGTGTCGTACCAGGAACTTGCCGCAAAATGCTCCTTAAGCGCCGATACGGTGATCTCGCATATCGATCTTCTCGAAAAGAGTTATGTCGTATTCAGGCTGGGAGGCTATTCACGGAATCTTCGCAAGGAAGTGACGAGAAAAGATAAAGTCTATTTTTACGATAACGGCATCAGGAATGCGCTGATAGGCAATTTCTCGGAACTCGAGTTCAGGAACGATCAGGGTGCTTTATGGGAGAACTTTCTGGTTTCGGAGCGAAAGAAAAAGCTCCTGTATTCAGGGACAAGAGCCTCCCAATATTTCTGGCGGATCCACACGGGCGCCGAACTCGACTATCTCGAGGAAAGCGACGGAGTCCTGTCCGGCTACGAATTCAAATGGAGCAAAAAAAAAGCCGCCCCGCCGAAAAGCTTCATGGAAGCATATCCGGGGAGCGGCTTTGCATGCGTGACAAAGGACGATTACCTGAATTTCGTGTCCTGATGCGTCGCATCCTGCTTCGCAGAATGCGGTCCGGTCCGGTCCGGCCAGCGCACATCGCCCATCAGGATTTCGGCGAACATGATTTCGTTGCCTGGCGCAGCGTCGGCCTGTCGGTCCGGACCTTCCGGATTGGCGATCCTGACGCATAGAACGGAGCTGTCCTGGGCGCTCGGGTCCGGAACGCAATCGGGCTGGACGCTTGCGGCCCTGGCGCGCAGGGAGGATTTGCGGAATTCGAGGCCGTAGCGTTCGCAGGAATAGTCGAAAAGGAAATCGAGTTCGGCGGGGCCCAGTAGCATCAGAACCCCGTAGCCGCGGTCGCGCGCTTCGCGGACGAATTCGTTGATCCGGCCGCGATACAGCGATGTGTTGCGCGCGGCGCGCGCGAAGAACGAAACGGCGCGGCGCGACACTTCCACGATGCCTTCGGGCGTGAGTGCATACTGCAGACTCCGCCCCGTCAAATGGCTGAATTTGATCCAGCCCCGCTCGGCGAAATGGCGGAGAAGCGCGTTGGTCATGCCCAGGGAAAGACCAGAAGCCTCCGCCAGATCCCGCTGGGAAGGCGTCTTGCCTTCGGAATGCATCTCACTGAGGGATTCGAGGAGATTGAGTTCGGAATCCTGGCCCACGGGCGCTGCGGTTCGTTGATTCACTTGCGGATAACCTTTCTGGCGCGCGAAGCTTCGCCCGGCGTGAACGACTCAGGTGATGCGTCATGCCGGTAATAGGCGAGCATCCAGATCAAAGAGAGCATAGTCAGACCCGAGATTAAAAGAGTCGCGCCCTCCCACAGGGGCAATCTGAGCGACAGCATCGCGGCGCAGGCGAGAATGACGGCGACGGAATACAGAAGCGCCAGTATGTGCCACACCGACAGCCCGAGTCCGAGGAGGATGTGGTGGAGGTGTCTCCTGTCGGCGGTCGCGAAGGAAACATGCGCTTTCGTCCGGCGGCGAATCGCGTTGAGCGTGTCGAGTATGGGAATGGCCAGCACCGTAAAAGGAACGAGCAGGCCGATGCTTTTCGTGGCTGCGGTCGCGGCAGTCGCGGGCATGGACACCGCAGGCGCGGACACCGCGAGAGGAAGGACCGCGAGAGCGTATCCCAGGAAAAGACTGCCGGAGTCGCCCATGAAAATTCGCGCGCTTCGCCGCGGAAAAGGGAAATTGTGGACGAGGAATCCGAGGCATGCGCCGCATAACGCAAAGGCGATGAGAGCCGGAACGGGACTTCCCGCTTCGAGGAGTATGACGCCGAAGGTGGCCGACGCGATGGCCGCGAGCCCGCCCGCGAGCCCATCGATTCCGTCGATGAGGTTCATCGCGTTGGTCACCCCGACGATCCAGAGCGCGGTCAGGATCACCGGAATCCACGCGGGCCCGGAAGCGAGGATATCGGGGGCTATTCCGAAGCCCCTGAATCTCCAGCCGTCCGCAACCACGGCCACGGCCACCAGGACCTGCACGACAAGCTTGATCCTGGCGGGAATGGGCTTGAGATCGTCGAACAGTCCCAGTCCGAATATGGCCACTGCGCCGAGCGCGAGCGTGGGAAAAGAGGCGGACTGGCCGGATACGGGAATCCCGCGGACCGAAAGAATGGCGATGGTCGACACGGCGAAGCCTGAAAAAATCGCGATCCCTCCGAGCCTCGGTACCTTGCCCGTGTGGATCTTCCGCCCGCCCACCGAATCGTAAAGCTCTTTCGATCGGGCGAACGCGATCACCGGGTATGTCAAAACCGTCGTTGCGGCAAAGGCCAAACATACTGAAATGACAAGCACTTTGTTCTCCTGCGGACTGCGGCGACGCACGGTTTCCGCCGCAGTCCGCAACATGGGTTATTTACCGGGTGGAGTGAGCAGCGCGAAGTACTCTGCAGGGATTTCGATCTCCTTGTCCGTGTCACTCTTGGTGAAAACCTTGAGTACAGCTCCACTGCCCGCCGAGGCCCTGATGGTTTCGGAAAGCGCGTCGAGATCGGAAAGGAATGTGAGGGTGGCTTCCGTTTTTCCTTCGGACGCCGGTTTGCTGACGCCTTTCCCGAAAAGCGGCACGTTTCCGAACGACGGAAATTTCCACGCTATCTCGCCCGAAGCGGAAATTCCGGATTGGGTCTCGATCCGGATTACGAGCGATTTGAACGCGTATCCTTCCGTCAGCGTCGTGCAGATGGACACTTTGGTGGAACTGTCGGACTCGAAGGTTATTTCATCGACAGCGACGAGGCGCGGAAGTCCTTGGTCGGGATGATCCAGGCTGATGACGTGGCGGGCCTGGCCCACTTTGATTTCCTGCGCCGCCCCGGGCGCGCAGAAAGCGGCGGAGGTAACGATAAATAGCAGAAGCGGTATGGCGATACGGTTTTTTCGGTTCATCTCGTTTTTTCGAATCGGCATCATTTTCAGGCTGTTTTTACTTGGAGCATCTTTTGCATGGATGCTTGTTTCGATTCCTCCTTTCATGCGGACGTTTTAATTCAGGCTTTTTATAGAGCGCAGGGATATGCGGTTTATATCGACTCCCTCCTTCCGCCGCGGGGGCGCCTTGCGGGCGCGAATTTGGCGCGGACTTCAGGATCGGCGACAAGCTTTCCGAGCGCGTCCAGCACAAAGGCGAGAAGTATGGAGAGGAAGCCTCCCGCCAGGGTGCCGACCACGCAGATCATGGAACGGGCAGGCTCGCTTTTCTTTTCTGGAGCCACGGCCCTGTCGATGATCTCGACGAAGAGCTTTTCGGAGGCGTCCTGGAGCCGCAGGTTTTCGAGGCTGGAGAGGAGTCCGCCGTAGATCTTCGTGACGAGTTCCAGTTCGGCGGTGAGATTCGCGTACTCCATCAAGGCGGCGGGCGTCTCGTTCATCGAAGGGCCCACGCCGCCGCCGGTTTTTTCGAAGTCCGCAATCTGCTTCTTTATCGCTTCAAGCTGCGTATTTCCGGCCACGATCTTGGGGTTGTCGGAAGACAGGGCGCTCTCGAGGCGGGACAACTCGATCTCCAGGGTGATTTTCTGCTGGATCAGGGTCTGGTAGAGCTGAAGACTGCCCGTACTCTGGGCCTGAGGAGCGACGAGTTTGTTCTTCCGCTGGTACGCGGTGAGCTTGTTCTGGGCGGAGCGGACTTTCTGCTCCTGATCGGCCACCTGCTGTTCCAGGAGGACGATATTCTTCCCGCTCGCCGAAAGAGTGCGCTCCTCGAGATCGGCCTGGAGAAGTTCGAGGGCTTTGTTCGCGATGTCGCGCGAAAGCTCCGGAGAGAGAGTCTTGGCCGAAAGCTTTATGAGCGAGGTCTTCGCGTCGACGGACACGGAGAATATCGATTTCTGGAAACTTTCCACCGCCGCGCCCAGCGGCGTTCCGCCTGAGATCTTCTCGGGATGCTCGATGAGGACGGGAATCAGGTCCATTTCGGTGATGAGCTTTTCGGCGAAGCCCCGACTGTTGAGAATAGCCTGTATTTTCACCGTGGGATCGGAAGCGGAGGCTCCCGGCAGGCTCACGCCCGCGAGGGAGGCCAGGCCCGCGTATTGGGAAAGCATGGAAGAAGACGAGCCCGATATGGGCAGCATGGTGCTCGTGGCAGAGTATTTATTGGGCTGCATCAGGGCGTAGGCCACGGAGAGGACGGCCGCGATCGCAGTGACGGCCACGATGAGCCATTTTCGCCGCCAGAGCGTCGCCGCCAGGTCGACGAGACTGATCTCGTCGTCGCCCTGCCCGGCTGAAGGCGGAGCCGTTCTCTTGATTTCTGTATCGGACACGGTCATTCTCCTCGTTCAAAGCCCAAGCAGGGTTATGGTAGTGAGCGCGGTGGTAAGGATCTTGAAAGCGATATCGACGATATCCTTTGTGATGCCCCAGCCCGTGTTGATCTTCGCCGTCTGGGCCGGCACGACCACCGTATCGCCGGGGTCGAGGGTGTACTTCAGGATGCTGGTCTTGAAGAAGAGGAAGCCTTTGCCTTCGGTGCTGTCGAGCTTGCCCGAAGCCCTGATGATGTACGCCTTGCTCAAGTCGGCTTGACCCGAGAGCCAGCCGGATTCGGCGAGCGCGTTCCGCACCGTCATCCCGTCGCTGTAGGAAATGACCGTCTGATCGGCCACTTCGCCCGATACGAGCACATAGGTCGGCGTCGTAGGCACGAAAATCATGTCGTCCCGTTCGAGTACCACGTTGGCCTGGGAACCAGCAAGCGCTTCGAGGGACTCCGGCATCGTGATCGATATCCTGCCGAACCCTTCCTTGTACGATTGTTTCAGTGTACCCAGTTTCGCCCGCTGCACGGCCAGATCGATCTGGAGATTGGCCACCACCGTCGCCGCGCTTGAAAGCGAGGCGTCGGCCGTGGTGGGCAGCGCGGAGCCCGCGGCCGATGCCGCTTCGAGCTGGGCGATCAGCCTGTCGATCTGTTTCTGCTGGGCTTCGGCGGCGTTTTTCCTGATGAGGACCAGACCCTTGGGATATGCCCTTGTGTCATAGCCGCCGGCCGCAGTGAGCGCTTCGGCGAGCCTCATCCCGTCCGTGAATTCCAGGGACTGCGGGTTTTTGACGGCGCCGCGGACAGTTACGATCGCAAGATGCTCTTCGGGAAGCAGCATTTTTATGGAAATGGCGTCGCCGGGTTCGAGGACGAGCTTCTGGACAGCCTGTCTGCGCAGGTAATCGTCGAGATAGACATCGACGCTGCCGCCTGTGGCCCTGGTCACCACTGCCTTGAGCGCGGAAAGCGAAGAGTTCAACGTGACGGAACGCAGGACCGCCGCAAGCTCCATCCCATCGTAATAGGGAATCACTTTGGGTTCGGCCACTTCGCCCGAAACGGTGACGGGGCGGTTGAAATACTTGGGATACAGCACGACCACATCGCGGGGCACGAGCGCCACATCCTTGCCGCCCTGGACGATCGCCTTGGGCGAAAAACTGAGAATAGTTTCGCTCTCGGGGCTTCTGCGCCTGATTTCCGCATAGCTGGAATCCGTATCGACCAGGAGGTCTTCGGCATTCAGTATGTCCTGCAATGAAAGACCCTCGAACCATGCGTAGCGGCCGGGATACCGCACTACGCCTTTGACGATGACCGTGTCCGCGAAGCGCGCGAAGTCGTGGTTCTCGCCCGAATCGCCTGACTGAACGAGTCTGATCACGTCGCGCGGGAAAATGCGCATATCGAACTCGCCAGAGAGCACCGCGATGGGGCTGAAGGTAATGTACTCGGTCCTGCCTCCGGCGACCCAGCGCTCGATCTCCGCGTAATTGATATCGGTATCGCTCAGGAGCTGATTGGCGACGATCACCTCGGAAAGTCGTTTGGATGAAGAAGTCGAATACAGTCCCATGAGGCGAGCCCTGCCTGAGACCGCGTAGGCATTGCTGAAGTGGTCGAAATCCGGTTTTTCGGGCAGATAGCCGACTTTCACGAAACGGATCGAATCCTGGGCGCGCAGGGGCATGTCGACGGAACCTTCGAGCACATCGCGCGGCGAAAAGGTCGAGTATTCCCAGCTGCCGTCAGTCTTGCGCCGAGTCATCTCCGCATATTCGAGATTCGTATCCTGCAATATCTGGTCGACAGTCACCACCGAGGACAGCTTGAGCCCCGGCGTCCGCGCGTACGGGCCTTCGTAGCGCACGACACCCTGTACGTTGACGACTTCGAGATAAAAGCCGGTATCGGTGGAAATTGAAGCATTGGGCCCCGAAATCGTGGGAGCGCCGGGAGCCTTGGCTCCCAGGGCGGCTGTGGCCGCTGGTGCGGCTCCCGCACCAGCGGTTCCCGTAGGCGCAGTTCCCGCACCGGCGGTTCCCGCAGGAGTGGTTTCCATCGCCATCGGGGCGGTTTCGCCCAGCGCCTGGACTTCGGCTTTTGTCGCGAAAATGGAGTAGAAGCGGACGACGTCCCTCGCCAAAAGGGTGATATCGAGATCGCCGGAACTCACTTCCCTGGGCGCAAAGGTCAGCACCTGGCTCTTGCCGCCTGAAAGAGGCCGCGTGATGTCGGCATAGACCTGGTTCGTTTCGAGCACTATGGCCGCGAGTGTCTGGATTTCCGAAAGCTTCAGGCCCTCGCGCCAGGCGTACATCCCGGCGAATTGCACGGGCCCCGCAACCTGGACGACATCGACGAAACGGTCGAAATCGGGTTTTTCGGGCGTATAACCGACCTTGACAAGCCTCACCTCATCCCGGGGACCCAAATCAAAATCCCAGGTTCCTGCCAGGACTTCGGTCGGCCTGAAAGTGCGATACTCGTTCTTGCCGTCGGCCTTCCGGCGCAGGATTTCCGCATAGTTGAGATTGGTATCGAGGAGAACCTGATCTTTTGTCAGCACCGAAGAGAGCTTCATGCCTGAACGGAGGGCGAAGAGCTCGGGGCGGGCGACCTGACCGGTCAGCAGGACTACGTCGGCGAACTTCTCGAAATTGGTGGACGCGAGAGTCCCGCCGAAAGTGGTTTTTTTCACGAGGCGGATCGAATCGCGAGCCTGCAAGGCCAGGTCGAAGCGGCCCTCCAGAATGTCGCGGGGCGAGAAGGTCGCATATTCATAGCTTCCGTCGGCTTTGAGCCGGGTGAGTTCGGCGTAGTCGAGGCTCGTTTCCTCAAGGATCTGGTCGGCGGTCAGCACGGAAGCGAGAGTGAGGGTCGGTGTACGTGCGTAGGGGCCGGAATAGCGAACCGCGCCTGCTATGGTGACTACTTCGAGGAATCTGCCGAGGTCGGTGGGGGATTCGACAGGAGTCGCGACAGGAATTACAGGAGCC